>Ga0209614_1000723_pt1 | contig 28016 bp, 25 predicted proteins | sample BlaSprsedimmetaG_FD_185484 | JGI IMG/M metagenome (GOLD analysis project Ga0209614, IMG submission 185484) | Hot spring sediment bacterial and archeal communities from California, USA to study Microbial Dark Matter (Phase II) - Blank Spring... ... | reverse complement strand
GTGACCTCGTTCTCGGCCCCGCCCATGATTTCCTTCCCGGGCGACACATCGTTGGCCACGATCCAGTCGCAGCCCTTGCGCGTGCGCTTGGCACGGGCATGGGCCTCGACCTCCTGGGTTTCGGCGGCGAAGCCCACGACAAGCCGCGGCCGGCCCTGCCCCATGCCCGCGACATTGGCCAGAATGTCGGGGTTTTCCGAAAATTCCAGCGCGGGCGGGCGGCCCGACCCGTGCTTCTTCATCTTCTGCGGAGCCGCGTTCGCCACCCGCCAGTCGGCCACAGCGGCGGCGAAGACCGCCGCATCGGCGGGCAGCGCGGCCTGAACGGCGGCCAGCATCTCGGTCGCTGTCTCGACGCGGATCACCTCGACCCCCGCGGGCGGCGGCACGGATGCCGGGCCGGTGACGAACACCACCTCGGCCCCCAGCCCCGCCAGCGCGCGCGCCAGCGCCGTCCCCTGCGCGCCGGACGAGCGGTTGGCGATGTAACGCACCGGGTCGATCGGCTCATGCGTCGGCCCCGAGGTCACGACGATGCGCCGCCCCCTGAGCGGCCCATCGGCCAGCGCGGTCTCGATGGCGGCGATGATCTCGGGCACCTCGGCCATCCGGCCCGGGCCGTATTCGCCGCAGGCCATGTCGCCCCCGTTCGGCCCGACAAGGCGCACACCATCGCTGCGCAGTGTTTCCACATTGCGCCGGGTCGCCGGATGCTGCCACATCCGCACGTTCATCGCGGGCGCGACCAGAACCGGCGTATCGGTGGCCAGCAAGAGCGTGGACGCAAGGTCGTCCGCATGCCCGCCCGCCATCTTCGCCATCAGATCCGCGGTGGCAGGCGCCACCACCACCAGATCGGCCGACCGGGACAGCTGGATATGGCCCATCTCGGCCTCGTCGGTCAGGTCGAACAGTTCGCGGTAGACGCGCGCGCCCGCCAGCGCCGACAGCGACAGGGGGGTGACGAATTCGGCCGCCGCCCGCGTCATTACCGGGCTGACCGCAACGCCGCGTTCGCGCAAGCGGCGGACCAGATCCAGCACCTTGTAGGCAGCGATCCCGCCCGAGACGATCAGAAGAATGCGTTTGTCCGCCAGCATGGACCCCGATCCCGGTTTCGCGCCTGCCCGAATGTCTAGGCCGCACCCCGGGCCGAGACAAGCTTACTCTCCGCGGAACATGGCGCAGGGGTCGGGCCGTTCGGCCGGCGGGGTGACCAGCCAAAGGTCAAAGGGCGGGGCCTCTGCGGGCGGGGATTCGAACTGGCCGATGGCGATCACATGGGCTTCGGGGGCCACACGGGCCAGCGCCCGGCCCATGCCCCAATCGCTGCGTGCATGGCCGTTGCCGGTGATGACCGCGACCGGGCCGCCGGTCTCGTCCAGCGCCTGTTGCGTGGCCCGGGCCAAAGCGGCATCGCGCAGGCGCTGCGCCTCGACCATGCCGCCCATCATCTCGGCGGGCATGGCGTTGCAATGGGCCTCCATCTGGCTGGTCTCGCGGGCGGCCTGCTCGTCCGCGGGCAGGGGCTCGGCCAGGCCATAGGCGGCGGCCTCCTCGCCAAAGACCGGCGCCGCGCCTTCGTCGACCGCGCGGCGCACCTCGTCACGGGGAAGCGCGGCACCATAGATGGCGGCCTCGGGCGCGGCGGTAAAGATCGGGTGATACATCGTGAAATCGGGCCAGCCCGATTCGGCCCAGCCCAGCGCTTCCCCCAAGGCCGCCGCATCGCCGCGCAGGTCGGGGACGACGCGCGCGGCCTGTTCGGGGGTCAACATCTCGAAGACCAGCGCGGCGGGCTGAATCGCTGCCACGGCCACGGCCTGGTTGGCGTGGTGCCACGGATTGTCATGGGTCTCGCCCAGGATGACCACATCGGCGGACGGCAAAGACTCCAACGCCTCCGGCGGGATCTCCCCGGCCCCGGCGGCGATGGCGATGGCGGTCAGGGCGCCAGAAAGGAAAAGCCGTCTCACGAGAGGAAGTGATGCACCTCTGTGGATTGCGCTTCAAGGCTCTTGCGCATCTTTCCGAAGGCCGCGGCCTCGAGCTGGCGCACGCGTTCCTTGGAAAGACCCAGTTCGTTGCCGAGGCTTTCCAGGGTTCGCGGTTCCTCGCGCAGCTTGCGCTCCCGCACGATGAACCGCTCGCGTTCGTTCAGTTCCGACAGGGCGTTGACCAGCCAGTCGCGCAGCTGCGCGCGGTCGCGCCCGGCCTCGACGATGTCGGAGGCCTGTGCCGCGTCGTCCTCGATCGTCTCGATCCACTCGCGGCCGTCCTCATCGGTCGACTGCGTTGCGTTCAGCGAGAAATCCGAGCCCGACAGCCGCCCCTCCATCATCTCGACATCGGCCAGCGGCACGCCCACCTCGGTTGCGATCATCTGGCGCAACTGGTGACGGTCGAGAAACTCGCCCCGGGCATTGGCCTCGCGTTCCAGCCGCGCCTGAACCCGGCGCATGTTGAAGAAGAGCGATTTCTGGCTGGAGGTCGAGCCGGTGCGCACCATCGACCAGTTGCGCATGACGTAATCCTGGATCGACGCCTTGATCCACCAGACCGCATAGGTCGAAAAGCGCACGCCGCGGTCGGGGTCGAACTTGTCCGCTGCCTTCATCAGGCCAAGCGACGCCTCCTGGATCAGATCGTTCATCGGCGCGCCATAGCGGCGAAACTTGGACGCCATCGAGATCGCCAGCCGCATATAGGCCGTGATCAGGCGATGCAGTGCCGCCTCGTCGCGCTGGTCGCGCCAGGCATAGGCAAGCTGCAACTCGGTCTCGGCGTCCAGCAATTCGGCCTTCATCGCCCGGCGCGACAAGGCGGTCGCGTCATATCCATCCAGAGCCATCCGTAACCCCTCGGTTCTTGACGTTGCGGTTTTCCGGTTCCCAGAGTCTCTTTTTGATTTGTTTACGATGCTTGTCGGTGATTGGATCACATGCAATCTCGAATGGCTCGAAGCTGGCACGCAAAAATTGCGTGCAGACGCACACACGATTGCGTGAGAACGTGTCGTGCGGACCGAAACGCACAAGGCTTGGGCAGCCAGCGCCAGGTCCGGTCCGTCCGCGGCAAAACGGCCAAAGGGATGATTTCTTGCGCGCGGCGGCCTGCGTTAACCCTTCGGTAACCAAGCGGGCGTAGCCGTTAACCATTCCTGAGCACGGGAGCACAGAATGGTTGCGCGGGCCTTCACCGTGGCCTTCGAGGGCGTCGAGGCCCGGATCGTCGAGGTTCAATGCGCGGTCGCGCCCGGCCTGCCGGCCTTTTCGGTCGTCGGACTGCCCGACAAGGCGGTGAGCGAGGCGCGCGACCGGTTGCGCGCGGCGCTGGTGGCGATGGGGGTGGCGCTGCCCTCGAAACGGATCACGGTGAACCTTTCGCCCGCCGACCTGCCCAAGGAAGGCTCGCATTTCGACCTGCCGATCGCGGTGGCGCTGCTGGCCGCGCTGGACGTGATCCCGCGCGATGCGGCCGAGGGCTGCGTCGCGCTGGGCGAGTTGTCGCTGGACGGGCGGCTGGTGCCGGTCGTGGGCGCGCTGCCCGCGGCGATGGCTGCCGCCGAGGAGGACCGCGCGCTGCTCTGCCCGCGCGCCTGCGGGGCCGAGGCCGCCTGGGTCGGCGGCACGCAGGTTCTGGCCGCGCCCGATCTGGCCGCGGTGGTGCGCCATTTCACCGGGCAGGCGCCGCTGGCCCCGGCCGAACCGGGCGAGGTGGTCGAGACGGCCCTGTTCCGCGACCTTTCAGACGTCAAGGGACAGGAGCGGGCCAAGCGCGCGCTGGAAATTGCTGCGGCCGGGCGGCACCACATGCTGATGGTCGGCTCACCCGGGTCAGGCAAGTCGATGCTGGCCGCGCGGATGCCCGGCATCCTGCCGCCGCTCTCGCCGGTCGAGGCGCTGGAAACCTCGATGATCCATTCGCTTGCGGGGCTGCTGGACGAGGGCGGCATCTCGCGCCTGCGGCCCTTCCGCGAGCCGCATCACACCGCGTCGATGGCCGCCATCGTCGGCGGCGGGCGCGGCGCCAAGCCGGGAGAAATCAGCCTGGCCCATAACGGCGTTCTGTTCATGGACGAGTTCCCCGAATTTCCCCGCGCCGTGCTGGAAACCCTGCGCCAGCCGATCGAGACCGGCGAGGTGGTGGTGGCGCGGGCCAATGCCCATACGCGCTATCCCTGCCGGTTTTTGCTGGTCGCGGCCGCCAATCCCTGCAAATGCGGCTATCTGGCCGATCCCGCGCGCGCCTGCGCCCGCGTACCCCGATGCGGCGAGGATTACCTCGGCCGTATCTCGGGGCCGCTGATGGACCGGTTCGACCTGCGCGTCGAGGTGCCGCCCGTGGCCTATGCCGATCTCGACCTGCCGGCGACCGGCGAACGCTCGGCCGCGGTCGCCGCCCGCGTCGCCGCCGCCCGCGGCCGGCAGACCGCGCGGTTCGACGGCCATCCCAGCGTCCGCGTCAACTCCGAGGCCGAGGGCGCCCTGCTCGAGGAAATCGCTACCCCCGACCCCGAAGGCCGGGAACTGCTGGCGAAGGTGGCCGAACGCTTCGGGCTGTCGGCGCGCGGCTATCACCGGGTGATCCGCGTCGCGCGCACCATCGCCGATCTCGACGGCGCCGAGACGGTGGGCCGAAACCACGTGGCCGAGGCGGTCAGCTTCCGACTGTCGGTGGGGCAGACGTAAAGCCCGGGCCTTGGGCCCACAGGCATCGCAAACAATCGCCCCGAAAACGGTCTGTTGGTGCCACGAACGCGGGTCAGCGGGGTGGGGCCTTCGAAAGCCGGACCGGATGCCACAACAGACCGCCGACATTCTACCGCGCCACTGGCGGAGACTCATCGGGGTTCTTCTGCTGCTCTGCATCGCGAATTACGTGATGCGGCTCTTCTCGCTGTCATTTCTGGACTATTCGGCGCTCCTGCCGGACGGACGGAGGTGCGGGGCTCTCGGCAGAGGAGGTGACGCTGGCTCGATACGCGGGCGCATGGTTCGAATAGGCGCTGACCACCCTGGCCCAGATCGCCCTTTCGCTGCTCCTCTACCTCGTGACGGTGTTACGCGAAGGCGTGCGGCTGGTCCGCTTCGGAACCAGCGGGCTGAGGCTGTCACTCTCCAGCCACGCGCTGCTGCTGCTCGTCACCCTCGTCATCGGAGGTGGCATCGTGATGATTCTGTCGAACCCCTCTTCGCTCGAGGGAACGCGGGCTGGCGGACCGCTCGCCTGGACTTGGCTGATTTTCGGGATTTCGGCGATGGCGCCGCTGCTTGCAAATCTGTGTTTCGTGATCGATCCCGAACGCGTCATGCAGCGGACGCCCAGAGACCGCGCCTGACTGCCGCGAGCCGCTGATCGGCCCGGTGTCGCGGCCTCAGCCGCGCTTGGCCTCGATCGCCTCCCAGAGTCCCGCGGCGAGGTTCTTCTCGTCGAATCGCTCGAGCTCCTGCAGCCCGGTGGGCGAGGTCACGTTGATCTCGGTCAGGTAATCCCCGATCACGTCGATGCCGACGAACATCTGGCCGTGCTCGCGCAGCGTCGGGCCGATGGCCTTGCAGATCTCGATATCGCGCGCGGACAGCGCCGCGCGCTCGGCCCGGCCGCCCACATGCATGTTGGACCGCGTCTCGCCCTCGGCGGGCACGCGGTTGATCGCGCCCACCGGCTCGCCGTCGATCAGGATTACCCGCTTGTCGCCCTTCTCGACCGCGGGAAGGAATTTCTGTGCGATCAGCGGCTCGCGGCTCATTCCGGTGAACAGCTCGTGCAGCGAGGCGAGGTTGCGGTCGCCATGGTCCAGCCGGAACACGCCCGCGCCGCCATTGCCGTAAAGCGGTTTCAGAATGATGTCGCCATGTTCGGCCTTGAAGGCGCGCAAGGTGGCCAGGTCGCGGGCGATGATCGTGGGCGGGATCAGCGCGGGGAATTTCAACACCAGCAGCTTTTCGGGGAAGTTGCGGACCCAGAACGGGTCGTTCAGTACCAGCGTCTTCGGCGTCAGATGTTCCAGCAGATGCGTGGTGGTGATGTAGCCCATGTCGAAGGGCGGATCCTGGCGCAGCCAGACCACGTCATACGCGCCCAGATCGACATCCTGTTCCGGCCCCAGCGTGTGGTGATCGCCCACCACCCGGCGCAGTTCCAGCGGCCAGCCGCGCGCCATCACGCGGCCATCGTTCCAGTAAATCCGGTCCGGGGTGTAGTAGAACAGGCTGTGGCCGCGGGCCTGCGCCTCTTCGCCGATCCGGAAGGTGGTGTCGGCGGCGATGTCGATGGACCCGATCGGGTCCATCTGGATGGCGACCTTGAGCGGCATGGATGCCCTCCCTTTTCAGCCCTTCATGGCCGAGCGGAACGGGCTTTGCAACGCCGCTCAGGCGGCGAGGGCGTTCTCGAGGATCTCGACCCTGCCCATGCCGTCCACCAGGGCCACATCGAACCGGATATCGGTCAGCTGGCCGCGGGGTTCGCCGTCAAGGAATTCCTGCGCGGCGGCCATGATCCGCGCCGCCTGGCGAGGCGTGATCCGCTCGGCCGCGCGGGCGAAGCTGCGGCTTTGCTTGACCTCGACAAAGATCACCTCGGCCCCTTCGCGGGCAATCAGGTCGATCTCGCCCGCCCGGCCGCGCCAGCGGCGGGCGGCGATCGCCAGCCCGCGCCGTTCGTAACCGCGGGCAACGCTGTCCTCGGCTGAAAGCCCCGCGTGAAATCCGACAGTCCCGCTCATTCGTTAGCCTCGAGCTTCAGCGCCGCGCGATAGACCTCGCGGCGCGGCAGTTCCAACGCGGCCGCCACTTCGGCGACCGCATCCTTGACCGATTCGCGCGCCAGTGCCGCCCGCAACGCCGCCTCCATGTCCTCGGGCGCCGCTGCCACGCGCGTGCCCCGGCCCACGACCACCACGATCTCGCCCTTGACCTCGCGCCCCTCGAAGGCCGCGGCCAGCTCGCCCAGCGTGCCGCGCGTCACGTCCTCGAATCGTTTGGTCAGTTCCCGGCACACCGCTGCCGGGCGCATCTCTCCCAGAGCATCCGCCAGTTCCCCTAATGTTCTACTAACACGCCGGGGCGATTCGTAAAATACCAGCGTCGCCGCGATCCCGCCGATCTCGTCCAGCATCGTGCGCCGCGCGGCGGCCTGAGGCGGCGGAAAGCCGACGAACAGCACCCTGTCGCTGGGCAACCCGGCCACCGTCAGCGCCGCAAGCATTGCCGACGGCCCCGGCGCGGTATGGACCGGAATGCCTGCCGCGATGGCGTCGCGGGCCAGCGGATAGCCCGGATCGGCCACCATGGGCGTGCCCGCCTCGCTGACGCAGGCGACCGACTTGCCCGCGGCCGCCATCGCGATCAGCTTGTCACGCACCCCCGGGGCGGAATGGTCATGATAGGCGATCAGCGGCCGGTCGCCCGGCGCGATGCCGTGGATCTGCATCAGGTGCCGGGCGGTGCGCGTATCCTCGGCCGCGATCACATCGGCCGAGGCCAGGATGTCGAGCGCCCGCAAGGTGATGTCGCGCGCGGCCCCGATCGGCGTCGCGACGAAATGGATGCCGGGGGGCAGGGATATGCGCTGGATTTCCAGGCCGGGCCTCCGGGTTTTGTCTGACGTTTACTTGGGCGGCCGATCCGCATAGGCTCGGCCCGACCGACAGGGACGACGCGAGGAAGTAGCCATGTTCGCCGTTTTCCGTTCCGCAAGCAAGCGGCTGGCCCTGCTGATCGCCGTGATGACACCGGTGGCTGCCTGCCAACCCGGGAGCGTCGTGGCCACCGGCCCCTCCGTGGACACCCGGAAGGCGGTTCCAGTGGCGCTTCTGGTGCCACGCGGTTCGGCCTCGGCAGGCGATCAGGTGATCGCGCGCAATCTGGAGAATGCCGCGCGGCTGGCCATCGCCGATCTGCAAGGCGTGGCGATCGATCTGCGCGTCTATCCCACCGCGGGGCGGCCCGACCAGGCCGCCGCCTCGGCGCGCAAGGCGGTCGAGGACGGCGCGAAGATCATCCTCGGCCCGCTTTACGCCGAATCCGCCAATGCCGCGGGTCTCGCGGTGGCGCCGCGGGGGATCAGCGTGCTGAGCTTCTCGAACAACACCCAGATCGCGGGCGGCAACGTCTTCGTGCTGGGCCCGACCTTCGAGAACAGCGCGAACCGGCTGGCCAGCCATGCCGTGGCCCAGGGTCGGCGCAATTTCATGGTGGTCCACGATCCCGATCTGGCGGGCGAGTCCGGCCGCTCGGCCATCGAGCGCGCCGTGGCCCGCAGCGGCGGCCGGATCGCCGGAACCGGCACCTACGAGCTGTCACAGAACGGCGTCGTCCAGGCGATTCCGGGCCTTGCCGCGCGCACCCGCAGTTCGGGGGCGGATGCGGTGTTCTTCACCGCCCCGACCGCGGGCGCGCTGCCGCTGCTGGCGCAGTTGCTGCCCGAGAACCGGGTCGATCCGGCCAGCGTCAAGTTCATCGGCCTGACCCGCTGGGACATCCCGCCCTCGACGCTGGCGCTGTCGGGGTTGCAGGGGGGCTGGTTCGCCCTGCCCGATCCCGATCTGGCCCGGCGCTTCGAGGGCCGCTACATGGCCGCCTATGGCGAACCCGCCCATCCGACCGCCAGTCTGGCCTATGACGGCATCGCCGCGATCGGTGCGCTGCTGCGCCAGGGCAGTTCCGATGCGCTGACGGTTCGGGCGCTGACCCAGCCCTCTGGATTTGCCGGGGTGAACGGTGTATTCCGTCTGCGACCCGATGGCACCAACGAGCGTGGGCTGGCGGTCGCCGAAATCCGGAACAACCAGGTGATCGTGATTGACCCCGCCCCCAGAAGCTTTGCCGGTCCCGGTTCGTAGTCGCGCCACATCGGACCCGATTTCCACCCCGCCCGACGACACGACACCGGATGGCCTGATCTGTCCGGCGCGGGAGATTTTCGACCGCGCGGGCTTTGCGGCGGAACTGGCCAGACTGGCCGCCGGGGGGGCCGAACCGCGGGCCTTGCGCGACCAGATGGTGCGCCACCTGCGCGAGGCCCGGACCCGGGGCCGCGCCGCCATCTCCGCAGCCTTTGCCGAACGCCCCTTCGATGCGGGACCCACGGTGCGGGCCTATACCTGGCTGACCGATTGCCTGGTGCACGGCACGCTGGAAATCGCCCGCACCCACCTGCACCCCCGCCCTAACCCGACCGAAGGCGAGCGGCTGGCCGTCTTCGCCGTTGGCGGCTATGGCCGGGGCGAGATGGCGGCCCATTCCGACGTGGATCTGCTGTTCCTGACGCCGTGGAAGATCACCCCCTGGGCCGAGAGCGTCATCGAATCGATGCTCTACATGCTGTGGGATCTGCACTTCAAGGTCGGCCATTCCTCACGCACGGTGAAGGATTGCCTGCGGCTGGGCCGCGAGGATTACACGATCCGCACCGCCCTGCTGGAAAACCGCTTCCTGGCCGGCCACGAGCCGCTGGACCGCGAGTTGAACACCGCGCTGCGCGATGATCTCTTCGACGGCACCGAGGGCGATTTCATCGAGGCGAAGCTTGCCGAGCGGTCCGAACGCCACCGCAAGCAGGGCGGCCAGCGCTATGTGCTGGAACCCAATGTCAAGGAGGGCAAGGGCGGTCTTCGCGACCTGCAATCGCTCTACTGGATCGCGAAATACATCTACCGCGTGGACCGTGCCTCGCACCTGGTCAGGCTGGGCGTGTTCACCGAGGAGGAGTTCAAGGGTTTCCTGAAGGCCGAGCGTTTCCTGTGGGCAGTGCGCTGCCACCTGCACCTGATCACCGACAGGGCGATGGATCAATTGACCTTCGATCTGCAGGTCGAGGTGGCAGCGCGGATGGGCTATACCGACCATGGCGGGCGCCGTGCGGTCGAGCATTTCATGCAGCACTACTTTCGCCACGCGACCACGGTGGGCGATCTGACGCGCATCTTCCTGACCAAGCTGGAAGCGGCCCATGTGAAAAGCGAGCCGCGGCTGCTGGGCCTGTTCCGGCGCCGACGCAAGATGCCCGAGGGCTACGAGATCGCTCAGAACCGCATGAACGTGGCCGATCCGGCGGCATTCCTGGCCGACAAGGTGAACCTGCTGCGCATCTTCGAAGAGGCGCTGAAGGCGGGCACGCTGCTGCATCCGGACGCGATGCGGCTGGTCGCGGCGAACCTGCGGCTGATCGACGACAGCGTGCGCGCCGATCCCGAGGCGCAGCGCATCTTTCTCGACCTGATGCTGAAGCACGGCAATCCCGAGCGCGCGCTGCGCCGGATGAACGAACTGGGCGCGCTATCAGCCTTCATCCCGGAATTCGAGCCCATCGTGGCGATGATGCAGTTCAACGTCTATCACCATTACACGGTGGACGAGCACACGATCCAATGTGTCTCGACGCTGGCCCGGATCGAGCGAGGCGAACTGGTCGAGGAACTGCCCATCGCCAGCCGCATCCTCAAGGAGGGGGTCAACCGGCGGGTGCTTTACGTCGCGCTCCTGCTGCACGATATCGGCAAGGGCCGTCCCGAGGACCATTCGGTGCTGGGCGCGCAGATCGCGCGCAAGGTGGCGCCGCGGCTGGGGCTGAAACCCGACGAGTGCGAAACCGTCGAATGGCTGGTGCGCTATCACCTGCTGATGTCCGACATGGCGCAGAAACGCGACCTGTCCGACCCGCGCACGGTGCGCGACTTCGCCAAGGCGGTGCAGAACAAGAAGCGGCTGGACCTGCTGACGGTCCTGACGGTCTGCGACATCATCGGGGTCGGCCCCGGCACCTGGAACAACTGGAAGGCGCAACTGATCCGCCAGCTTTACCGCGAAACCGCGACCGCGCTGGAAAAAGGGCTGGAGGCCGTCAACCGCCGCACCCGCGAGGATCAGGCCAAGCGCGCGCTGCGCGAGGCGCTGGCCGACTGGGACAAGAAAGAACTGCGCACCGAGACCGCCCGCCACTACCCGCCCTACTGGACCGGCCTGCCGGGCGGAACGCATGCGGTCTTTGCCCGGCTGCTGCGCGATCTGGGGGATGACGAGACCCGCATCGACCTTGCCGAGGATGCCGATCACGATGCCACCCGCGTCTGTTTCGCGCTGGCCGACCATCCGGGCATCTTCTCGCGGCTGGCGGGTGCGCTGGCGCTGGTTGGCGCGAACGTGGTGGACGCGCGCACCTATACCACCAAGGACGGCTATGCGACCGCCGTCTTCTGGGTGCAGGATTCCGACGGCACCCCCTACGAGGGCGCGCGCCTGCCCCGCCTGCGCCAGATGATCGACAAGACGCTGGCGGGCGAGATCCGCCCGCGCGAAAAGCTTGCCGACCGCGACAAGCTGAAGAAGCGCGAAAAGGGCTTCCGCTTCCCCACCTCGATCACCTTCGACAACGAGGGATCGGAAATCTACACCATCATCGAGGTCGACACCCGCGACCGCCCGGGCCTGCTTTATGACCTGACGCGCGTACTGGCCGACAGCAATGTCTACATCGCCTCGGCCGTGATCGCGACCTATGGCGCGCAGGTGGTCGACAGCTTCTATGTCAAGGACAGCTTCGGGCTGAAGCTGCATTCCCGCTCTCGCCAGGAGTCACTGGAGAAGAAACTGCGCGCCGCCATCGAGCGGGGCGCGGAACGGGCGGGGGCGTGATGCAGCCGATCCGCCTGGTCGCGGGCTTCGTGACGGTCGGCGTCTGGACCTTTGTCAGCCGCATCATTGGATTCGTGCGCGACATCCTGATCGCGGCCTATCTGGGCGCGGGGCCGGTGGCCGAGGCGTTCCTGATCGCCTTTTCGCTGCCCAACATGTTCCGCCGATTCTTTGCCGAGGGCGCGTTCAACATGGCCTTCGTGCCGATGTTCGCGAAAAAGCTCGAAGGCGGCGACGACGCGCTGGGATTCGCCCGCGATGCCTTTACCGGGCTGGCGACGATCCTGATCGTCTTTACCCTGCTCGCGCAAGTGGCGATGCCATTCCTGGTGCTGGCGATGGCCGGGGGCTTTGTCGCGGACGAACGGTTCGACCTTGCGGTGGATTACGGCCGGATCGCCTTTCCCTACATCCTGTTCATCTCGCTGGCCGCGCTGTTGTCCGGCGTGCTGAATGCGACGGGGCGCTTCGTCGCCGCCGCCGCCGCACCGGTGCTGCTGAACCTTCTGTTCGTCGTAGCGATGGTGGTGGCGGCCCGGATGGGCTGGCCTGTCGGCGACACGCTGGCCTGGACCGTGCCGGTCGCGGGGATCGCGCAGCTCGCACTCGTCTGGGTCGCGGCCTCGCGCGCGGGGTTCAGGCTGACCATCCGACTGCCCAGGATGACGCCCGAACTGAGGCGGCTGGCGATCATTGCCGCCCCCGCCGCGCTGGCAGGCGGCGTGGTGCAGGTGAACCTGCTGATCGGCCGTCAGGTCGCCAGCTTCTTCGAGGGGGCGGTGGCCTGGCTGTCCTATGCCGACCGGCTGTACCAGTTGCCGCTGGGCGTCGTCGGCATCGCCATCGGCGTTGTGCTGCTGCCGGACCTGTCGAGGCGGCTGCGGGCCGAGGACACCAATGGCGGGCGCGACGCGTTCAACCGGGCGGGCGAGATGGCGCTGGCGCTGACCGTCCCGGCGGCGGTGGCGCTGGCCGTCATTCCCGGTGCGATTGTCGGCGTGCTGTTCCAGCGCGGCGCCTTCGATGCGTCCGACACCGCGGCCACCGCGCTGGCGGTGGCGGTCTATGGCGCGGGGCTGCCTGCCTTCGTGATGCAGAAGGTGCTGCAACCGCTGTTCTTCGCGCGCGAGGATACGCGGCGACCGTTCTACTATGCGCTCTGGGCGCTGGCCGTGAACGCCGCCCTGGCGATCGGGTTCGCGCCCTTCATCGGCTATATCGCGGCGGCTTGGGGCACCACGCTGGCGGGCTGGGCAATGGTCGCGCTGCTGTGGCGCGGCTCGCGCCGCTATGGCGCGGCGGCGACGCTGGACGACCGGTTCCGCGCGCGGTTCTGGCGTATCCTCGCGGCCTCGGCGCTGCTGGGCGCGGTCCTCCTGCTGACGGCCTGGGCGCTGGCCCCCTGGCTGGAGGCCGGCCGGATCCGCTACGCCGCGCTCGCCGGACTGGTGGGGATCGGGATGCTCGCCTATTTCGGCGCGGGCCACCTTCTGGGCGCGTTCCGCCTGTCCGAGTTCCGCCGTGCGCTGCGCCGTCAGCGGTGACGGATCCGCGCCCGCACCCGGCCCCAGCCGCCCGGGCTGACGACAAAGGACATCAGAAAGCCGGTGGCGAAGCCCGCAAGGTCCGCCAGCCAATCGTTGTTGCCCCCGAACAGCAGGCCGAAGACCAACTGGATCGCCAGCAGGATGCCGATCAGTGAGAAGGCGCGATACTGGTTTGTCCCCGTCCCGGCCAACCGCACCCACAGAAGGAAGGTGAAGGCCCCGATCAGCCCGTAGACCGCCGGGAACCCGCCCACCAGCGGCGCGGGATCGTTCAGCAACAGGCCATAGGCCACCGCCCCCATGATCGCCGAGCCGAAGAACACCGCCAGAACCGCCCAGGGCCGGAAGACCTCGGCCACCATCTTGCCCAGCGCCAGAATGAAGACGACGACGAAGACCGCATGCGTCACGCCGCCATGCACGAAAGGATAGGTCACGAAACGCATCAGATGCTGCGGCGGATAGCGCCCCTCGGCCAGCATCCAGTCGAAGACCTGCCCCGAGAAGGCATAGTCCTGAAACGCCGCCAGCCGCCAGCCCACCGCGCCCGGCCCGCCCAGGATGCCGCGCGCCCCAAGGCTCAGGACCACCTCCGTCGCGATGACCGGCAGAACCAGAAGCCAGATCACCGCGGGCAGCGGATTCAGCGGATGGGCGTTCGGATCGGGGGACATGCGGCACGGGCCTCGGTTGACGGTGTTGCCCCGCATGGGTAATCGAGCGAGGCAACAAATTCCAGACGGAGATGACCCCATGACCGAGGTGGTCCACACACCGCGCGTCTTTTCCGGCATCCAGCCCTCGGGCGGGCTGACGCTGGGCAACTATCTCGGCGCGCTCAAGCGCTTTGTCGAGACCCAGGAAAGCGGCGGCATCGAGACGGTCTATTGCATCGTCGACATGCACGCGATCACCGTCTGGCAGGATCCCGAAAAGCTGACCCATGCAACGCGCGAGCTTGCCGCGGGCTTCATCGCCAGCGGAATCGACCCCGCGCGCTCGATCCTGTTCAACCAGTCGCAGGTGCCCGCCCATGCGCAACTGGCCTGGATCTTCAACTGCGTCGCGCGGCTGGGCTGGATGCAGCGCATGACCCAGTTCAAGGACAAGGCCGGCAAGAACTCCGAGAACGTGTCGCTGGGCCTGTTCGCCTATCCCGCGCTGATGGCGGCCGATATCCTTGTCTATCACGCGACCCATGTTCCGGTGGGCGAGGACCAGAAACAGCATGTGGAACTGACCCGCGACATCGCGGCCAAGTTCAACAACGATTTCGGAGTGGAGTTCTTCCCGCTGCCCGAACCCGTGATCGAGGGCGCGGCGACGCGGGTGATGTCCTTGCGCGACGGTACCAAGAAGATGTCGAAATCCGACCCTTCGGACATGAGCCGCATCAACCTGACCGACGATGCCGATACGATCTCGAAAAAGATCCGCAAGGCCAAGACCGACCCGGAGCCCCTGCCCGAGACGCTGGAGGGGCTGGAGGGTCGGCCCGAGGCGCGCAACCTCGTGAACATCTACGCCGCCCTTGCGGAACTGACGCCCGAACAGGTGATCGCGGAACATGGCGGCCAGCAATTCGGGACGTTCAAGCCCGCGCTCGCCGATCTGGCGGTGGCGCGGCTGGCGCCGATCAATGCCGAGATGGGGCGGCTGATGCAGGACCCGGCCGAGATCGACCGCATCCTTGCCGCGGGGGCCGAGCGCGCGAACGAGATCGCCGCGCCGATCCTCAAGCGCAGCTACGAGATCGTGGGTATGGTGGGCACCGGGGCCGCCTAGATCCATGCGGCGGGCGGCGCGGGCGATCCTGTAGCTGCTGCTCGCGATTTCGCTCGCGCTTTGCCTGTGGTCGGGCTGGTGGCTGGCGACCGGCTGGCCGGGCAGCATCGTCGTCGACGCCGGGGCCGCGCACAGACGCAGCATCGCCGGGCGGGAGGTTCTGTGCAAGTCGCGCCTGCTGCACCTTGCCGCGCGACTCTCGCATGTCGCCCAGCCGAACGGCCAGTTCCTGGGGATCTGCACGCAGATCAGGCGCGCTTGGCACGGTTCAGTCGGGCGGCGCGTTTCGCAACCCGGCAAGCCAGTCGCGCCGGGCCCCTCGGCCGGGGAGCCAGCCGAATCCGGGAGGCGAATTGCCGACCCACGCGCTTCGACCGAGTTCGTCGATCATCCTGCGCTGTTTCTCGCGGTCGATCGCTATGATGTCCGTGAGACTGGGCTGTTCGGGAACGGGCGGCCGTCGCGGCCAGGCGTCCGGGCGAGTGCCGTAGTCATAGCCTGGAAAGACGGCTCCGAAAGTCTCGCGCAGCCAGAGCGGGTCATCCGAGACGGAGTCGAGCCAGACGGACAATTCGGGCCGCAGCCGCGGACGGGTCGGTCCGATCCTGTCCTCGATCTGCCGGATCGCCCGCATCAGCGCAGTCGTATCGCTGGTAAAGACATCGTCATTGTCATGGTGGAAGTCCTGCCGGTATTGCCGCACAAGGGTCATCGCCTCGCCCGAAAGCGAAATGTTCCCGTCACGTCCCTCCCTCGGGTCGCTGCGCGAAAGCCCCGACACGCCAAGATAAGCGTTCACGAAATCCGCCACGATATCGCCCTCGCAGAGGGTCGCTCGATCATAGGTCCGTATCAGGACGTTCCCGGCCCCGAAAACGTCCATGTAAGGCTCCAGGACCTGTCTGCAATTCAGCGGAGCGGGCAGCGGCACCTTCCATGATGCCCTGATCTCCTGCTGAAGCCAGGACAGGTAGTGGTCGGAAGGCCGCCGCACATAGCCCGCGATCCGGATATGGTCGGCTCCGAGCGACAGGATGTCCTCCCTCAAGGCCGCGAGGCGGTCCGGGGGCAGGACGCCGAACAGCCCTTCGTTGGAGAGAACCAGGATTTCGGGCGAGGTCTTTCGCAACTGGCGGCCAAGCCGCGCGAACCAGGCCTTGCGCTGGTCATCGTGCCGCGTCTCGTCCGGAAACCGGCTGGCGCCGGCGCGCCCCAGGCTGCCGATCCCCACGAGAAGAATCCGATGCTTGCTCTTGTGCCGCGGACTGCGCGGATAGGCGATTCCATGGGCGGCAAGGACACGCTCTGACCGGCGCAACGTTTTCTGAAGGATCGTCGTTCCGGTCTTGGGGGCACCAATATGAAGGATGACCTGCATGCCGCGTCGGGCTCCCTGGCTGATGGCGGTGACCCGTTCCCTCCTAGGGCTCCTGCCTCTGCGGTTCAATTCCCCAGTTGCCGCATCGTCGGCAGGCAGCCTCCGATGGTTTCACGAAACCGATTCCAATCCGACATGGTCCCGACTCATGTTCGGCGAATAACTTGCATGTCCGGTCGCGTCTGGCCGGTCCCCGGGGTCGTGATTCCCCAAGTCCGGCACAGTCGATCCGCCCTTGCCGCCCCGGGAATTCCGGCGAGCAGCCTTCGCCCGGCAGGCTCGCCCAACGCCCCCGGCCGCCCCGCCGGGGGCGTTTCCCTTGCGCTATGGACGCTCCTGCGCCCCGGGTCTAGGGTGCGCCCGTATTCGCGAAAGGCGGGTCCACGAAAGGGGTCATACATGGCGACAGGCAACAACATCCGCACCTATTTCGAGGGCAGCTGGCACCGCGCGGATCTGGCCGTGATGCGCGCGGCCGATCATGGCAGTTGGCTGGGGACGACGGTGTTCGACGGTGCGCGCTACTTCGAGGGGATCGCCCCCGACCTTCTGGCCCATTGCGAGCGGGTGAACCGCTCGGCCGAGGCGCTGATGATCACGCCGACGGTAACTGCGCAGCAGATGCATGACCTGATCTGGGAGGGGCTGAAGACCTATCCGGAGGATGCCGCGGTCTATATCCGGCCGATGTACTGGGCGCTTGACGGCGATTTCCTGGGGATCGTGCCGAAGCCGGGCGCGACGGGCTTTGCGATCAGCCTGGAGGAGATCCCGATGGCCGCGCCGGGCAGCGCCACGACGCTGACCACGACGCGGTTCCGCCGCCCCACGCTGGACTGCGCGGTGGTCAATGCCAAGGCGGGCTGCCTTTATCCCAACAACGCCCGGATGCTGGCCGAGGCGCGATCCAAGGGGTTCGGCAATGCGCTGGTGGCGGACGCGCTGGGCAATGTCGCCGAGACCGCCACGGCCAACGTGTTCATCGTGAAGGATGGCGAGGTCCTTACCCCGATCCCGAACGGCACCTTCCTGGCGGGCATCACCCGGGCTCGGCATATCGCCAATCTGCGCGCGGCGGGTATCGCGGTGCATGAGACGGTGCTGGGTTTCGACGATGTGCGCGCGGCCGACGAGGTGTTCCTGTCGGGCAACATGATGAAGGTGACGCCCGTCAGGGCGTTCGATGACGTGCAGTACCAGCCCGGTCCGATGACTCAGAAGGTGCGCGAGCTTTACTGGGACTGGGCGCATTCGGGCGGCTGAGGGGGCTCTCCCGCCCCCGGCCGGCGCAGGGCTGACGCCCCGCTTGTCCGGGGTTGGGAGTGGCGCGGCCTTGCGGCCGCGCGCCTCCGGCGGGGGTATTTGGGCCAAGAAGAAATCCGGAGTGGTTTTCGGGAGGCAAGCCCGGCGCAGATGCGCGGGATTGCCAGCGCGCCGCGGCTCGGCCATTCTGGGCGGCGTTGCAAAGGGAGGGCGCGGATGCGCAAGTTCCTCGTGATCCTCGATGACAGCCGCGAATGCCTGAACGCCATGCGCTTTGCCGCGATGCGCGCGGCGCGGACCGGGGGCGGCGTGCAGATCCTGTCGGTCATTCCGCCGGAGGAATACAATCACTGGATCGGCGTGGGCGAGATCATGCGCGAGGAGGCGCGCGAGCGGATCGAGGCGCATTTCGAGGTCTTCGCCAAATGGATGCGTGACCGGCACGGGGTCGATCCGGAACTGGTGATCCGCGAGGGCGAGCCGGTGCCCGAGATCCTGTCGCAGATCCGCGACGATCCCGAGATCGGCATTCTGGTGCTGGGCGCAGGCACCGACAAGAAGGGGCCGGGCCCCCTGGTGACGCAACTGACGAAAAGCTCCGGCACGTTGCCGGTGCCGATGACCATCGTTCCGGGCGGGCTGTCGAAGGAGGGACTGGAGGCCGTCTGCTGACACTCTCTGGAATCGTTCTAAACTTGACAAGCCTCCTGCCCGGGCGCATACTCTGTTCAAACCCGAGGACCGGACTCATGTTCATCCAGACCGAATCCACGCCGAACCCGGCGACCCTGAAATTCCTGCCCGGACAGGCGGTGCTGGAGACAGGCACCGCCGATTTCCCCTCGCCCGGCGCCGAGGGGGTCGACCGGTCGCCGCTGGCGCGTCGCATCTTTGCGGTGGAAGGTGTGCGCGCGGTGTTCATGGGTCAGGATTTCGTGACCGTGACAAAGGAAGACGGCGTGGAGTGGGACCATATCAAGGCCGCGATCCTTGGCGCGATCATGGAGCATGTCCAGTCGGGCCAGCCCGCGATCATCGGCGCAGCCGCGGAGGCGCATGCCGACCATGACGGGCCGGATGCCGATATCGTGCGCCAGATCAAGCAGTTGCTTGACACCCGTGTGCGTCCGGCAGTGGCCCAGGATGGCGGGGACATTACCTTTCACGGCTTCGAGCGGGGCGTGGTCTATCTGCACATGCAGGGCGCCTGCGCGGGCTGCCCGTCCTCGACGCTGACCCTGAAGATGGGCATCGAGAACCTGTTGCGCCATTATATCCCCGAGGTCACCGAGGTCCGCCCGGTAACCGAAGAGGTGTGATGGACGCCCCCACGGTCCTGGCCTTCGACACATCGGCCGCGCATTGCGCGGCCGCTTTGTTCTGCGCGGGCCGGATCGTCGCCGAACGGCATGAGGAGATGGGGCGCGGGCAGGCCGAGCGGCTGATGCCTATTCTGCAAGCGATTCTGGCCGAAGCGGGGCTGGGCTGGGAGGCGCTGGACGGCATCGGGGTCGGCATCGGTCCGGGCAATTTCACCGGTATCCGCATCGCGGTGGCGGCGGCGCGCGGGCTGGCGCTGGGGCTTTCGGTGCCTGCGATCGGGGTTTCAGGCTTCGAGGCGATGGCCGAAGGCGAGGCAGGGCCGGTGCTGGTGGCGCTTACGGGGCCGCGCGGGACGGTCTATCTTCAGCCGCTGGCCGATGGCACGGCGCTGGCCCCGCCCCGCCAAGCCGGGCCCGAGGATATGGCGGATGCGATGCCGCCGGGGGCGCGGCTGATCGGGCCGGGCGGTTTCGACGGGATCGCGCCGCGGATCGCGCGGATCGCCGCCGCACGGCTGGGCCGCGCGTCGCCCCGGCCCGCGCCGCTTTACCTTCGGCCCGCCGATGCCGCACCGCCCGCCGATCCGCCGCCGGTGATCCTGCCGTGACGCCCAAGGCGCTGGCGGCGCTGCATGCGCTGTGCTTCACTCATCCCCGCCCCTGGTCGGCGGCCGAATTCGCGGCGCTGCTGCCCGGACCCGGCGTCTTTCTGGTGACCGAAGGAGCGGGCTTCGCCCTTGGCCGCGCCATCGCGGGCGAGGCGGAATTGCTGACGATTGCGGTTGATCCCGACGCCCGGCGCCGGGGCCTTGGCCGCAAGCTGATCGCCCGTTTCGAGGCCGAGGCGCAGGCGCGCGGCGCGAATCATTCCTTTCTGGAGGTGGCGCTGGACAATGCGGCCGCGCGCGCCCTGTATCACTCGGCAGGCTATGCCGAGGCGGGCCGCAGGCCGGGCTATTGCACCGCCCCCGATGGCAGCCGGATCGACGCGCTGATCCTGACCCGGGCGCTGGGGCGTTGAGGCCAGAAACCGGTTGACGCCCTGTCGGGGCTCGGCGCTAAATCACGTCAACGCGGCGCCCTGCCCCGTCCGCCAACCAACCGGGAGTGATTTCGATGACGCTGTTGCACAAGGCCCTTGAGGCAACCGCCGCGCTGGCCCTGTCCGCGGGCGCTGCGCTGGCCGAACCGGCCCTGATCTACGATCTGGGCGGCAAGTTCGACAAGTCCTTCAACGAGGCGGCCTTCAACGGGGCGGAACGCTGGAAGGCCGAGACCGGCGGCAGCTATCGCGAGATCGAGTTGCAATCCGAGGCCCAGCGCCAGCAGGCGCTGCGCCGCTTTGCCGAGGCCGGGCTGAACCCGATCGTGATGGCAGGCTTTGCCTTCGGCTCGGTGCTGGAGGAGGTGGCGGCCGATTATCCCGACACCGTGTTCCAGATCATCGACACCCGCGTAGATGCCCCGAACGTGCGCGCCATCGAGTATTCCGAGCATGAGGGAAGCTATCTGGTGGGCATGATGGCCGCCATGGCCTCGAAATCCGGCACGGTGGGCTTTGTCGGCGGCATGGATATCCCTCTGATCCGCAAATTCGCCTGCGGCTATGCCCAGGGGGTGAAGGCGGTGAACCCGGACGCGACCGTGATCCAGAACATGACCGGCACCACGCCTGCCGCCTGGGCCGATCCGGTCAAGGGCGGCGAACTGGCCCGCGCGCAGATCGCGCAGGGGGTCGACGTGATCTATGCCGCTGCCGGCTCGACCGGGGTGGGCGTGCTTCAGACCGCGGCCGATCAGGGGATCCTGTCGATCGGCGTGGACAGCAACCAGAACCACCTGCATCCGGGCCAGGTGCTGACCTCGATGATCAAGCGGGTCGATCTGGCGGTCTACGAGGCGCTCACCGCGGGCGCCGACCTGGAAACCGGCTATGTCGTCCTCGGCCTTGCCGAAGACGGCGTGGGCTATGCGCTGGACGAGCACAACAAGGACCTGGTGAGCGCCGAGATGATCGCCGCGGTCGATGAGGCCAAGGCCCGGATCGCCGCGGGCGATCTGGCCGTGCATGACTACATGACCGACAACACCTGCCCGGTGAAGTAACCGGCATGGCGGGGGCGGCCGGGGGACAGCGCGTCCCCGCCATCGAGTTGCGCGGCATCTCCAAGGCGTTCGGCCCGGTGCAGGCGAACCGCGACATCTCGCTGACGGTGATGCCCGGCACGATCCACGGCATCGTCGGCGAAAACGGCGCGGGCAAGTCCACGCTGATGTCGATCCTTTACGGCTTCTACAAGGCCGATACGGGCGAGATCCGCATCGCTGGCCGTCCCATCCAGATCCCCGACAGCCAGGCCGCGATCCGCGCCGGGATCGGCATGGTGTTCCAGCATTTCAAGCTGGTCGAGCCCTTCACCGTTCTGGAAAACGTGATCCTCGGAGTCGAGGACGGGCGGCTCTTGCGCCCCTCGCTGGCCCGGGCGCGGGGCGAGTTGACGCGGCTGGCCGCGGATTACGAACTGCATGTGGACCCCGATGCACGGATCGAGGATCTGGGCGTGGGCATGAAGCAGCGGGTCGAAATCCTCAAGGCGCTATACCGGCAGGCCGATATCCTGATCCTGGACGAGCCCACGGGCGTCCTGACCCCGGCCGAGGCGGATCATCTGTTCCGGATCCTGGAAAACCTCAGGTCCCAGGGCAAGACCATCATCCTGATCACCCACAAGCTGCGCGAGATCATGGCGATCACCGACACGGTTTCCGTCATGCGCCGCGGGCAGATGGTGGCCACTGTTGCGACCGCGCAGACCAGCCCCGGCGAACTTGCGGAACTGATGGTCGGCCGCAAGGTGTTGTTGCATCTGGACAAGAAACCGGCCGCGCCGGGACGCAATGTGCTTGAGGTCAAGAACCTGCGCGTGACCGATATCGACGGGGTCGAGCGGCTGAAAGGCGTGTCGCTGACCGTGCGGGCGGGCGAGATCCTTGGCATCGCCGGGGTCGCGGGCAACGGGCAGTCGCAGCTTCTGGGGGTTCTGGGCGGCACCCTGCCCGCCAGCGGCATCGTGCGGATCGAGGGGCAGGCGATCGACCTGGGCGCGCGCAATGCAGGACAGGCCCGGCGCGCGGCGGGCATCGCCCATGTTCCCGAGGATCGCCAGCGCGAGGGGCTGGTGATGGAGTTCCTCGCCTGGGAGAACATGATCTTCGGCTATCACCACGACCCGGCCTGCCAGCGCAACCGCGCGCTGATGGACAATGCCGCGATCCGCGCGATGACCGCCGAGCGGATGGAACACTTCGACGTGCGCCCGCCCGATCCCGACCTGCAAGCGCGCAACTTTTCGGGCGGCAACCAGCAAAAGATCGTCCTGGCCCGCGAGATCGAGCGCAATCCCGCGCTGCTGATCGTCGGCCAGCCCACCCGCGGCGTCGATATCGGCGCGATCGAGTTCATCCACCAGCGCCTGATCGCGCTGCGCGATGCGGGCGCCGCGATCCTGCTGGTCAGCGTCGAACTGGACGAGATCCTGTCACTGTCCGACCGCATCGCGGTGATGTTCGACGGCCGGATCATGGGCGAGCGGCGGCCGGAGGAGACAGACGAGAAGGATCTTGGCCTGATGATGGCGGGCATGCGGGGAAAGGCGGCCTGATGCGGGAGGCGATGCCGAAATGGGCCGATCTGGTGCTGATCCCGCTGGTCAGCCTGGTGCTGGCCTTCGCGCTGTCGGCACTTGTGATCCTGGCCATCGGTGAGGATCCGGTGGCGGCGGTGCGCATGATGGTCTCGGGCGCACTTGGCTCGACCTATGGCTGGGGCTACACGCTGTATTACGCGACGAATTTCATCTTTACCGGGCTGGCCGTCGCCGTGGCCTTCCAGGCGCGGCTTTTCAATATCGGGGGCGAGGGGCAGGCGATGTTGGGCGGGCTTGGCGTTGCGCTGATCTGCCTGTCGCTGCCTTGGCCGCATTGGGCGCTGGCCCTGCCCGCCGCGGCGCTGGGGGCGGCACTGTTCGGGGCCGCCTGGGCGGCGATTCCGGCCTGGCTACAGGCCACGCGCGGCAGCCATGTCGTCATCACCACCATCATGTTCAACTTCATAGCCGCTGCGGTGCTGAACTACCTGCTGGTGAACGTGATGCGGCCCATCGGCGCGATGGACCCGGCGACCGCGAAATTCCCGCCCGGCACGCATCTGCCCAGCCTGCATGACCTGCTGGCGCCCTTCGGCTTCGCGTTCTCGCGCGCGGCCCCGGCCAATATCACCTTCCTGATCGCCATTGCGGCCTGCGTTCTGGTCTGGCTGATCCTCTGGCGCACGCGGCTGGGCTATGAAATCCGCGCCTATGGTCATTCGGAACCGGCGGCGATCTATGCCGGGATAAAGCCCGTGCGCATCGTCATGGCGGCGATGCTGATCTCAGGCGCGCTGGCGGGTCTGATGGCCGTAAACAACGTGATGGGCGAGGCCGAGCGGCTGGTTCTGAACGCGGTCGAGGGGGCGGGCTTCATCGGCATCGCCGTCGCGCTGATGGGGCGCAGCCACCCGTTCGGCGTCTTCCTTGCCGCGCTTCTGTTCGGTTTTCTCTATCAGGGCGGGGCGGAACTGGCGCTCTGGACCGATATCCCGCGCGAGATGATCGTGGTGATCCAGGCGCTGGTGATCCTGTTCACCGGCGCGCTGGACAACATGGTGCGGATGCCGCTGGAACGGCTTTTCCTTGCGTTGCGCCGGGGGCGGGCGTGATGGATTTCGCCACCGCTCTGCAAATCCTCGACTCGACCGTGCGGCTGGCCACGCCGCTTCTGCTGGCCTGTCTTGCGGGGCTGTTCAGCGAACGCGCGGGCATCTTCGATATCGGGCTCGAAGGCAAGATGCTGGCCTCGGCCTTCTTCTCGGCGGCGGTGGCGGCGGTGACGGGCTCGGTCTGGCTGGGGCTGTCGGCAGGCATTGCCGCCTCGCTGGTGATGGCGGCGATCCATGGCGCGGCCTCGATCAGTTTCCGCGGCAACCAGTTGATTTCGGGCGTCGCGATCAATTTCCTGGCCGCCGGGCTGACCGTGGTCATCGCCCAGACCTGGTTCTCGCAGGGCGGGCGCACGCCCTCGCTGATCGGCGCCGCGCGGTTCGAGCCGATCACCCTGCCGCTGGCCGAGACCCTGCACCCCCTCCCGATCCTTGGCCCCATCTATCACGAGCTGATCTCGGGCCACACGCTGCCGGTCTATCTGGCCTTCGCGCTGGTCCCGCTGAGCTGGTGGGTACTGAACCGCACCCGGTTCGGGCTGCGCCTGCGCGCCGTCGGCGAGAACCCCGAGGCGCTGGATACCGCGGGCGTGTCGGTGGCCGCGACGCGCTATGCCGCCGTCGCGATCTGCGGCGTGCTGTGCGGCATCGCGGGCGCCTATCTCGCGACCGCGTTGCAGGCGGGATTCGTCAAGGACATGACCGCGGGGCGCGGCTTCATCGCGCTGGCTGCGCTGATCTTTGCCAAATGGCGGCCCTGGCAGGCGATGGGCGCGACACTCCTGTTCGGCCTCCTTCAGGCGATCGCGCTGCGCTACCAGAACATCGACCTTGGCGGGGTGGTGCTGCCGGTGCAGGTGATGGACGCGCTGCCCTATGTGTTGACCGTCGTCATCCTTGCAGGTTTCGTCGGCCGCGCGATACCGCCCCGCGCGGGGGGCTCGCCCTATATCAAGGAACGCTGACGGCAAGCGAGAACCTTGCCATGCCGGGGTGGCAGGCTTTAGGGACGTTACATGCAGATCTACCTGCCCATTGCCGAGGTTTCCGTGAACGCCTTCCTGCTGCTGGGAATGGGCGGGCTGGTCGGCGTGCTGTCGGGGATGTTCGGCATTGGTGGCGGCTTCCTGATGACGCCGCTTCTGTTCTTCATCGGCATCCCGCCCGCGGTGGCCGTCGCGACCGAGGCCGCGCAGATCGTCGCCTCGTCCTTTTCGGGCGTTCTGGCCCATCTCAGGCGCAAGACCGTCGATATCCGGATGGGCACGGTGCTGATGATCGGCGGGCTCGTCGGCGCCGGGATAGGCATCGCCATCTTCAACATGCTGCGCCAGATGGGCCAGGTCGATCTGCTGGTCAAGCTGTGCTATGTGATCTTTCTCGGGATCATCGGCGCGCTGATGTTCATGGAAAGCCTGCGCGCGATCCGGCGCTCGCGCAGCGGCAAGACCGCGCCGCGTCGGCGCCAGCGTACCTGGATCCATGCCCTGCCCTTCAAGATGAAGTTCCGCACCTCGGGGCTTTACATCTCGGTCATCCCGCCGCTTGCGGCGGGGGCGCTGGTCGGCATCCTGGCCGCCATCATGGGGGTGGGCGGCGGGTTCATCATGGTACCCGCGATGATCTACCTGCTGGGCATGCCCACCAAGGTCGTGGTTGGCACCTCGCTCTTCCAGATCATCTTCGTCACCGCCTTTGCCACGCTTCTACATGCGATGACGAATTTCACCGTCGATCTGGGTCTGGCGGTGCTGCTGCTGATCGGGGGCGTGATCGGGGCGCAGGTCGGCGCGCGGATCGGGGTCGCGATGAAGGCAGAACAGTTGCGCATCCTGCTGTCGCTGCTGGTGCTGGTGGTCTGCGGCAAGCTTGCGCTCGACCTGATGCTGCAACCGGCCGAGATCTACTCGCTTTCGGCGGGGAAGTTCTGATGCGGCTGCTGCTGGTCCTGCTCTGCCTCATGACCGCGCTGCCCGCGCGGGCCGAACGTGTGGTCGCGGGTCTCAGCCAGACACAGGTCGCGATCAATACCGGCTTTTCGGGATCCGAGATCCTGATCTTCGGCGCGGTGCGGCGCGAGGCGCCGCTGCCCGAGGGCGCGCTGCATGTCGTGGTCACCGTCGCCGGCCCCTCCGCCCCCGTCACCGTCCGGCGCAAGACAAGGCGCTTCGGGATCTGGGTCAATACCGAGGCCGTGGTGATCGACGCGGCGCCCAGCTTTTACGCGGTGGCCAGCACCGTACCGCTTGCCCAGGCGCTGTCGCAGGATGAGGACATGCGCCACAAGGTCTCGATCCCCCGGGCGATCCGCGCCACAGGCACCGCCGCCCAGGCCGCCGATTCCGAGAATTTCATCGAGGCGCTGGTCCGCATCCGCAGCCGCGTCGGGCTTTACCAGGTGCTGCCGGGCGAGGTCGCGTTGACCGAGGACACGCTGTTTCGCACCTCGATCGCGTTGCCCGCGAACCTGACCGAGGGCGATTACCGCACGCGCATCTTCCTGACCCGGGACGGCGCGGTGATCGACGCCTTCGAGACCGCGATCGCGGTGCGCAAGGTGGGACTGGAACGCTGGACCTACATGCTGGCCCACGAACGACCCCTTGTCTACGGTCTGCTGTCGCTTGCCATCGCCATTGCGGCTGGCTGGGGCGCGTCGGCCGCCTTCCGGTTGCTTCGGGGCTGACGCTAGTCCGCCTCGATCCCGGAGGACAGGGTCAGCGGCGCCGCCACGGTTCCCAGATCGTCGGTCGTCAGCGGCCGGGCGGGTCGGGCAAGGCGATAGCGCGTGACCCAGATCAGCCGCGTCTCGGCGCGGGTGATCGCGACATAGGCCAGCCGCTTCCACAAGGGCTGGCCAGCCTCGCTGCGCCCTGCCCGCGCGGCGGCGAAAAGGTCGGGGGCAAAGACCTGAACCGTGTCCCACTGGGAGCCCTGCGCCTTGTGGATCGTCACCGCCGCCCCGTGCAGGAAGGCCGCGCCCATGTTCGCGGCATAGGGGATGAACGGCTCCTCCTCCTCGGGCAGTTCGATCTTGACGATCGAGGCGGCCGAAATCTGCGGATCTTCGGCCCCGATCACATGCAGCCGTGAAAAGCCGGGCTTGCGGCCCGGGCCCAGATAGATCACCTGCGCCCCCTTGATCAGCCCCCGCGCCTCGAGGTCGAGCCGCTTCTTGCGGTGCTTGAGCGGCAGTTCGATCCCGTCGCAGATCAATGGCTCGCCCGGCAACAGCGCATCCTCCGGCGTGCCATGGGCCTGGCGGAAGGCATGGATCAGCCGGATCCGCGTCGCGTTGCGCCAGACCAGCACGGGCGAGCGCGCCATCAGGTCGGCATCGACCCGCGGGGCGACCACGACGCGCGGATCACGCGCCGCGGCGCGTTCAACCATCTGCTCGAACGACTCGAAGTCCAGCGAGGGATCGGACAGCGCATGGGCCAGATCGAGGATCGGGTTGTCGTCCTGCTGCCGGTGGACCCGGTGCAATTCCAGCTTCTGGTGCGCGGGCAGCGCGTCGAAGACCATCTGGCCCGACTGGTTGACCGGGGCCAGCTGCGCAGGATCGCCAAAGAGGACCAGCGCGGGAAACAGCTCCTTCAGATCGTCGAACTGGCGTTCGTCCAGCATCGAGGCCTCGTCGACGAAGCCGATATCCAGCGGCTCCTCGCGCCGCTTCCAGCCGCGTATGAAGTCGCTGCCGCGAAGCCCCGCAGTCGCCAGCGCGCCGGGAACCGATTTGACGCTTTGATAGAACGCAAAGGCACGGTCCAGCGCGGCATCGGTCAGTCCCTCGACCGCGGGCCGCTCGCCCTCGCCGGTCAGCCATTGGGCGATCTTCTCGTATTCAGGGTCATAGACCGGCGTATAGATGATCCGGTGAATGGTCGTGGCGGGGACGCCACGGGTGCGCAACACGCTTGCTGCCTTGTTGGTCGGAGCAAGGATCGCAAGCGTCCGGCGGTCGCGTCGCCGCCGTCCCTCGTAATCCCCCGAGACGATCTCCACCCCGGCTTCCGCCAGCGCCGCGACAAGGCGCGCCAGCAGCATCGTCTTGCCCGATCCCGCCTTGCCGGTGACCGCCAGAAGTGCCGCTTGATCCTCGACCCGCGGGCTCAGCGCCCCGGCGTCGATATCCACGCCCATGCCGCGCAGCATCGCGGCCACGCGGTCATGGGCCTCGGCCTGGTCTTCGGAAAAGGTAAGAGAGGCAAGGGTCATGGGCGGAGCCTACAGGCGCCGCCCGCGGGGTGCCAGCGCGATCAGGCCGCCTCGAGGATCCGCTTTTTTATCGGCGGGATGGCCGAGAAGGACTGCCGGAAC
>Ga0209614_1000715_pt1 | contig 28097 bp, 25 predicted proteins | sample BlaSprsedimmetaG_FD_185484 | JGI IMG/M metagenome (GOLD analysis project Ga0209614, IMG submission 185484) | Hot spring sediment bacterial and archeal communities from California, USA to study Microbial Dark Matter (Phase II) - Blank Spring... ... | reverse complement strand
CCGACAAGGGCATCACGCTGCGCTCGGGCACGCTGGTGGACGCGACCATCATCGACGCACCGTCTTCGACAAAGAACAAGGCCAGGGCGCGCGACCCCGAGATGTCATGCGCAAGGCCCCGAAGGGAGGCTCGCTGCACCCGGGCGACGAACAGGCCAACCGCATCATCGCGATGGTCAGGGCAAGGGTCGAGCATCCCTTCCGCATCATCAAGCGTCAGTTCGGCCACGTGAAGACCCGCTATCGCGGCCTCGCCAGGAACCGCGCCCAACTCTTCACGCTGTTCGCACTCGGCAACCTGTTCCTGGTGCGACGGAGGCTGATGGCATGAGGACGAGTCTGCCCGAAATCTGCCAGACCGCCTCAACGGCGGGCCTGAAAACACGAAACGAGCCACAAAAACTCCGTCTCGCAGCGGCCGAAGCGCTCAGGCAGCCATCTCGGCGCTGCCGAAGCCGTTTATCAGACGTTCCATGGGACATGATGCTATGGTCTGCCATAGCTTCAGGCTCTTACAGCCAGCCGCTCCGGTCCGTCAGACGGCCCTCGGCGGAGCCCTACGGTCGGACTCCGGTCGCAGCCGAAGGAAATATCCCGTCGCTGGTCACAGGTCACGGCCAATCGGGCACATCACTCGAACGGCGAATGCCACGCGGGGAGGCTGCAGGCGCGGTCAGCTCGCACCGCGATCACGGAGGCTAGCGCAGGCGGGCGAAACTCGACCGCGGGCTGCGGTTGTCGAAGAAGGGCACGCTGGCGGGCGAGAGGCCGGAGCCGAGAAGGCCCGCGACCTCTGCCAGTACCACCTCGGTTATGAAGGGCAGGTTGAAGCGGCGCACTTCGGTCAAGGGGATCCATTGCAGAAGCCCCAACTCGTCCTCGGCGCGCGAGAAATCGTCCAGATCGTTCGCCACCGCCTCGGCCTCGACCAGGAAGAAGCGCGCATCGAACCGGCGCGGGCGGCCGGGCGGGGTGATCGCACGAAAGATGAAATGCAGGCCCTCGGCGCTGGGCAGATGGCCGGTTTCCGAGAATCCCCGCCAGCCCCTGGGTGCGGGGCTTTCCCAGCTGCCGGGGCGGCCGAGGATCAGGCCGGTTTCCTCCCACAACTCGCGAATGCCGGCCGCGACCAGCGCTGGGGCCAGTGCAGGATCCGCCTCGGCGCACAGTCGCGCCGCGCAGCGGGGGGCGAGGGGATGCGCCAGGGGTACCTTCGTGTCCACCGGATCGACCGCGCCGCCGGGAAAGACGAACTTGTTCGGCATGAAGGCGGCCGAGGCGCCGCGCTGGCCCATCAGCACCCGGGGCGCCGTGTCGGCATCGCGCAGAACGATCACCGTTGCCGCGTCGCGGATCGGCGGGTCTGTCAGCTCCCGCTCCCGAATCCGTGCATCCTCCTGGCCCATTGCAACGCTACCATCACACCCTTCAGCCTGGGCAGAAGGTATAGCGCCAGCCCGATGCAGCCAATGGTGAAAACCGAGGCCAGAACAAGGGGATCGGGCCGGAAGGCCAGATGCGCCCAGAGAACCAGGGGCGAGGCCAGGAAGGCCACGATCAGAACGGTCAGATAGACCGGCCCTTCATCGGAATGGTAATGGCGCAATTCTTCCATGCAGACCGGGCAGTGCTCGCGCACGCTCAGATAGCCCGACATCATCGGCCCAGCGCCGCAATTGGGGCAGCGCTTGCACCAGCCGCGCAGAATCGCCGTACCGATGGGCCTCGGGTGCATGTCGAACATCGAGTGATCAGTTGCGGTCATGTTGGGCACGCCTCCGGCTTTGCGTGCAGTCTCAAGCTAGTGACTCCGCATGTGGTTGAAAGGGGATCGACTGTCCTTGCGGCGGGATGTCGCAAAAACTCCTGCGTCGTTGCGACGGAACCCCAGGGCCTGTCCGTAACAGGTTCGACGGTGGGCGCAAACGCCCCGAGGTCACAGGCAAGAGACACGAACAAGGAGAAGGTCCATGACGGACGGGAAAGGGCGCGTTTCGATTTTGGCGCTTGGCGCGGCGGCGATGCTGGTTTTCGCGGTTCCCGCAATCGCGCAGCAGGGCGGTGCCGGGCAGCAGGCCGGGGCGGCGCAGGGCGCGGCCGCGGCGGGAACGCGCGGTGCGGCATTGTTCCAGCGGCTTGATGCGGATGGCGACGGCGCGATCAGCTTGGACGAGTTCACGGCGCGGGCGCGGGCCCGGTTCGCAGAACTGGATGTCGATGGCGACGGCCTGATTTCCGCCGAAGAGGCGCAGAATCTGGGTCCCGCGCCGCGCCGCGCCGAGAAGTCCGGGCCGCGCGGCCGGGGGGATCGCGACTGGCGCGGGAATGGCCGGAAGGGCGGTTACCACTACGGCACGGGGCCGGGGATGCAGGGCGGCGGCTATGGCATGTTCGGCGGCATGGATGGCTCGGGGCCGATGGGCTATGGCGGCTTCGGCGATCCGCGGCTGACGGATGAGGAACGCGCCGACCGCGCCCGGTCCCTGGTCGAGATGCTGGACGCCGATGGCGACGGCATGCTCAGCGCCGAGGAACTGGCCGCACGACCCGGTCCGCAGATGATCTTCGACCGGATCGACACCGATGGCGATGGCGTGATCAGCAAGGAAGAGTTCGACGCCGCGGCGGAACGGTTCGGCGACCGCTTCGGGGTCCGGCGGGCCACGCGCTGAAAGAGGCCGCGGCGGGGCCTTCGGTGCCCCGTCGCGATTGCCGTGCGCCGCATCAGGCGCTAGGCCGGAGCAAGGATGCTGATGCCTTTCGATGCCGAGAGCGGCGAGCCCGACGAGGTCTTGCTTGTGGCCTATGGCCGGGGCGACGCGCGGGCGGCGCGTGCCCTGACGCTGCGGCTGACGCCGCGCGCCCTGGGCTATGCCGCGCGGCTTCTGCGCGACGCGGCCGAGGCCGAGGACGTCGCGCAGGAGGCGATGTTGCGGCTCTGGCGGATCGCGCCCGAGTGGCGCATGGGCGAGGCCAAGGTGACGACATGGCTGTACCGTGTCGTCACCAATCTGTGCACCGACCGGCTGCGGCGGCGGCGCGGGCAGGGGCTGGACGAGGTGCCAGAGCCCGAGGACGATGCGCCGGGCGTCGAGGCGCGGATGATCGCGCAGGCACGGGTCGATGCGCTGGATGCGGCGCTGGCCGCGCTGCCCGAGCGGCAGCGGCAGGCGGTGATCCTGCGCCATATCGAGGGGCTGTCCAACCCCGAGATCGCCGGGATCATGGAGATCGGCGTCGAGGCGGTCGAAAGCCTGACCGCCCGGGGCAAGAGGGCGCTGGCCTCTGCATTGGCGGGGCAGCGCAGCGAATTGGGGTTCGAGGATGACTGACCGGCAGATGAACGACACCGAGATCGAGGCGCTGTTCGCGGCGGCCCGCACCGGCCGGCCGGAACCGTCGGCGGCGCTGCTGGCCCGGGTGATGGAGGACGCGATGGCCGAGGCCGAGGCGCGCGCCGCCCCGGCCCCCGTGCCGCCTGCCCGGCCGATGGGCGGCGGGTTCGCCCGGGTTCTTGGCCTGATCGGCGGCTGGCCGGCGATGGGCGGGCTGGCGACGGCCGGGTTGATGGGCGTCTGGATCGGCTATGCCGCGCCGGGCGGGTTTGACGCGGTGACCGCAACAATTCTGGGCGGGGGTTACGATGTCTCCGACCTGATGCCCGGCCTCGATGCCTGTCTGACGGAGGGTTGAGCATGGCTGGAACCGACAAGACCGCCTCGCCGCTTCGCACGCCCACCTGGATGCGCGTGGCGCTGGTGACAAGCCTGGCGCTGAACCTGCTGGTTCTGGGGATCGTGGGCGGCGCGGTGCTGAAATTCGGGCGGGACGGGCCGTCGCGGGCCGGGTTCTTGCCGGGCGATTACGGCCCCTACAGCCGCGCGATGAGCGAGTCCGACCGCGAGGCGCTGCGCGCCGCCTACCGCGCCGAGGCGCCGCGTCTGCGCGAGAACCGCGCGGCGGTGCGCCAGGGCTTCCGCGAGTTGCAGGATGCGCTTCGGGCCGACCCCTATGACCATGCCCGGGTGGTCGCCGTGGTCGAGGCCCAGCAGGCGCGGGTGCAGGATCATGCGGCGCTGATGCGCGGGCTGATGCTCGACCGCGTGGCGGCGATGAGCCCCGAGGAACGCGCCGCCTTCGCCGACCGACTGGAACGGGTGGTCCGGCGCGGCCCCCCGCGCGAGCGTGATCGCGACCGCGAGGGGCAGGGCGCTCGGCCCTGAACCCGATCCCTCTGTCAGCCCCGGTTCGAAATCCAGCGGCACTGATAGGGTGCAAAGGGAATGTCGGGGCCGGTGGACGAGATCGTCTCGCCCGACAGCAGGTCCACCCAGGTCTCGCCGCCGATCAGGTTGATCGCCACGGGCGAGACCGAGACCTCTTCGGCGCTGACATTGTGCAGCGCAAAGATCGACTGGTCGCGGTCGAGGCTCTGGCGCCACAGTCCGAACAGGCGGTGATCCAGATGCAGCGTGAACTGCGTCGCTTTGGGATGAAAGGCGGGCTGGGCGCGGCGGATCGCGATGCGCCGCCTCATCTGGCGCAGCACATTCGCCTGCGGGCTGTCCGCGTCCTCGAGCAGGGCCAGGAGCGTCGGATAATCCCAGCGATGGCGATTGATCGCGCGCTTGACGCCGGTCCGCTCGACGCCCGCGTGATCGTTCGGCGTGGCCAGCAGCGCATGGATGTAGAAGGCGGGCACCCCTTCCAGCGCCATCACGATGGACTGCGAACACAGGAACCGCTCGATCTGGTGGCTGTCCTCGCCCGCAAAGCTGCCCTTCATCGCGTCGAACCAGGTGATGTTCAACTCGTAGGGCGCCTCGCCGCCGCCATTCAGCGTGCGCATTGACACCTCGCCGCCAAAGGCACGGATCGCGCCCAGCACGGCGCCGATTTCCTCATCGGGCAACAGCCCCTCGACCGGGCGCATCCCGATCCCGTCATGGGAGGCGGTGAAGTTCAGATAGGTGCCGCCCAGTGGCGCAGGCGGCATCGTGGCCTGCCAGCGGTGCAGATGCCGGGCCGATCCCGACAGCATCGCGTGCAGGATCAGGGGCGGCAGCGAGAAATTGTAGATCGCATGCGCCTCGTTGCGATTGCCGAAATAGGACAGGTTCTCGACATTGGGCACGTTGGTCTCGGTCAGCAGCAGGACGGGCTCGACCGCGAAATCGCACAATACGCGCATCAATTGCACGATGGCATGGGTCTGCGGCATGTGGATCGAGGGCGTGCCCGGCTCTTTCCACAGGTAGGCCACCGCGTCCAGCCGCAGGATGCGGATGCCGTTATCCACATGCAGCCGCATGATCCGCAGGAATTCCAGCAGAACCTCGGGGTTGCGGAAGTCCAGGTCCACCTGGTCATGGCTGAAGGTGCACCACACATGGCGCGTGCCCATCGCGGTCTCGACCTCGCGCAGCAACGGGCTGGTGCGCGGACGAACCACGGTGGACAGGTCGTCTTCGGGATCGGCTTCGAAGAAGAAGCGGTCGTAAGGCGGATGGCCCTGACGATAGGCATTGAACCATGTCGACTGGCTGGAGACATGGTTCAGCACCAGATCCGACATCACCCGGAAATCCCGCGCGATGCGTCTGATATCGGACCAGTCCCCCAGGCTGGAATTGACCGAGCGGTAATCGGTCACCGCAAAGCCGTCATCCGAGGTGAAGGGGAAGAAGGGCAGGATATGCACCGAACTTACCGTGTCCGCGAGAAAGCGGTGCAGGAAGTCGTTCAGCAGGTCCAGCGGCTTGTGCTGGCCGTCCACGATGCTGTTGCCATAGGTGATGACCATGCTGTCGGCCGCCGACCACAGCCGGTTCGAGGGCATGCGCGCGCGCCTGCGCGGACGGCTGCCCTCGGGCCAGAACGCCTCGACGATGCGGGCGACCAGATGCGCGCAGTCGTGGTCGGGATAGATCCTGCCGACAAGATCGGCCAGCTTCATGCGCAGGGTCTGCGGCGGTGTGGTCATGGCGGTCCGGCTGTTGCAATTCCGGCCAGAGTTGCGCGGAGCGTGCGCCTGTTCAAGGCGGAGCCGACGCATTCGCCTGTTGGCGCGGCGGGATGCACAGGTTTTGGGCACCCTGCCGAAGGTTCAGGCCGGTGGCAGGATCAGGATCGCCCGGAAATCGTTGACATTGGTCAGGGTTGGCCCGGAGATCACCTGATCGCCCAGCGCGGCAAAGAACCCGTGGCTGTCATTGTCGGCCAGCGCCTCGGCCATGTCGCGCCCCGCCGCGCGGGCCTTGGCGGGGGTGTCGGGGCCGATCACCGCGCCCGCGACCTCGGCCGCGCCATCCACACCGTCGGTGTCGCAGGCAATGGCATGGATGCCGGTCGCGCCGTCCAGCGCCGCGGCCATGGCCAGCGCATATTCCGCGTTCGGCCCGCCAATCCCATCGCCTCGCCGCGTGACCGTGCATTCGCCGCCCGACAGCAGCACCAGGGGCGCCGCGTCGGGCGCCATCGCAACTTGCCGGGCCAGCGCCAGCGCGGCATGGTCGGCGGCCAGCGTGCGCGCCTCGCCCTCCAGCGCATCGCCCAGGATCTCGACCCGACAGCCCGACGCGCGGGCGATCCCGGCCGCCGCCGCCAGCGATTGTGACGGTGCCGCGATCACCCGGTTCTCGATGCGTGCGAGGCGGGGATCGTCGGGGCGCAGAACGCCGGTTTCGTCCGCCAGCACCGTGGCGACCGAGGCGGGCGGGGTGATCGCCCAGCGGTCGAGAATGGCGCGGGCGTCTGCTGGCGTGGTGACATCGCCCACCGTCGGTCCCGAGGCGATGGAGGCCGGTTCGTCGCCCGGCACGTCCGAGATCATCAGGGCCAGCATCCGTGCGGGATGCGCCGCGGCGGCAAGCTGGCCACCCTTGACCCGGCTGAGATGCTTGCGCAGCGTGTTCATCTGCCCGATCGGGGCCCCCGAGGCCAGGAGGTCGGCATTGACCTTCTGCTTCTCGGCCAGCGTGATGGCGCCTGCGGGCCGGATCAGCAGGGCCGATCCGCCGCCCGAGATCAGCGCCAGGACGAAATCGTCCTCGCCGACCCCGTCCAGCAGAGCCAGCATCCGGTCGGTCGCCGCCACGCCTGCCGCGTCAGGCACCGGATGCGCCGCCTCGACGATCTCGATGCCCTGCGTCGGACGGGCATGGCCGTAGCGGGTGATGACCAGCCCCTCGCAGGGGCCCCAGACCGATTCCACCGCTTCGGCCATCCGCGCCGACGCCTTGCCGGCGCCGATCACCAGAACCCGTCCCGGCGGTTTCGGCGGCAGCGCCGCGGGCACCGTGCGCATCGGGTCGGCGGCGGCGACGGCGGCATCGAACAGGCCGCGCAGAAAGGTGGCCGGGGAGGAGGCAAGGGGGGCGGTCACGGTCGGGGCGCTCCGGTTGCGGGATCTGGAGCGGTTCTAGCCGCCCGATACGGCGCTGGCCAGGCCCGGACCACGCGCATCGGTCCGATCCGGGGGGCCTCGCCCTCCGCGTGTCAGGCGCTGGCGACGCGAGTATCTTCCGGCTCGATCAGCATCAGCGCCCGTGCCAGGCCATGGTTGTCCGTCACCAGATCGGCCAGCGTCACCTCGTCCAGCGTGCGGTAGAAGGCGTCGATCGCCTTGTGCAGCGTGCCTTGCAGCTTGCAGCAGCACGAGATCGGGCAGGTGTTGGTGGCCGGGTCGAAGCACTCGGCAAAGGGCACGCCCGATTCCAGATGACGGAATACCTCGCCCACGGTGATGTCCTCGGGCGGTCGCTTCAGCGTCAGCCCGCCATTGCGGCCGCGCGTGGTCTTGACCAGGCCGTGATGGGCCAGCGTGTTGATCACCTGCGCCATGTAGTTTTCCGAGGTGTTGCAGGACGAGGCAATGTCGGACTTGCGCACCGTGCGCCCGCTGTTCACGGCGCAATACATCAGTGCGCGCATCGCGATATTGGTCCGTATCGTCAACCTCATTAGCGGTTCTCTTTGCCAGCCGTCGCGGATAATGATTATCTCACATACGGGTTCTATCCAGCATAGAGCCTGTTAAAGATCGGGCAAGCCTCTTGCGCGCATGGCAGGGGGACGGGTGCGAACAGACGAGCGGGGCAGGGCTTGGGCCGGAAACGCGCGAAGAAGGACGATCCCGCGGCGAAGCGGCTGGCCCGGATGACGGCCCCGGTGATGAGCAGGCTCGAACGTGCAGGCGCTCTTGCGACCGGGGCTTCGTTGCTGTGGCTGGTACAGGCGGGCGCGGTGGCGCTGGCGATCGGGCACATGCTGGAACCCGACCGGGTCGGCGGCCATGTCGCCGTGTATGCGCTGATCTTCATCGCCGTGGGCCTGATGCGGGCCCTGCTCGACCACCGGGCGGGTGCGATGGCGTTCAGCGCGGCCGATACGGTGCTGGCGCTGGAACGCGCGCGCCTGGTCACCCGCGAGGCGCGCCGCGCCACCGACGACGCCGCGCGCCCCCCCGCAGCGCGGACCGCCACGCTGGCCGCCGAGAAGCTGGCGGCCATGACGCCGTTTCTTACCCGCTATGCCGTCGCCAAGCGTCGTGCGAATGTCTTGCCGCTGGTGATCCTGGCGGTGTCGTTCTGGTTCTCCTGGGCGGTGGGTCTCGTGCTGCTGGTCGCGGGGCCGCTGATCCCGGTCTTCATGGCGCTGGTCGGCATCGCCGCCAAGAAGGCAAGCGAGCGGCAGATGGAAGAGCTTGCCAACATGAACGTGCTGCTGCTCGAACGGCTGACGGCGCTGGTCGATATCCGGCTGCTCGACGCCTCCGAGCGCACGGTGGAGGGCTTTCGCGATGCGGCCGACCGGCTGCGCCACCGCACGATGGAGGTTCTGCGCATCGCGTTCCTGTCCTCGACCGTGCTGGAACTGTTCGCCGCGATCGGGGTGGCGATGGTGGCGGTCTATGTCGGCTTCAGCCTGCTGGGCGAGCTGAATTTCGGCGCCTGGGGGGCGCCGTTGACGGTGGCGCAGGGGGTGTTCCTGCTGCTGCTGGCCCCCGATTTCTTCCAGCCGCTGCGTGACCTGTCCGCGGCCTGGCATGACAAGGCAGATGCCAGCGCCGTGGCGCGAGAACTGGACGAACTGGAATCCCGGGGCGAAAGCTCGTTCCTGGGCGTCGGCGCGACGGCCCGGCCGATCGACACCGCCGACACGCTTTCGGTCCGGGGTCTGGCCTATCGTCCTCCCGGCGGACGGCTGATCCGCTTTCCCGATTTCGACCTCGGCCCCGGCGAGACGCTGGCGATCACCGGGCCAAGCGGCATCGGCAAGTCCTCGCTGCTGCGGCTGATCGCCGGGATGGCGGTGCCGACCGAGGGCGAGATCCGGCTGGGCAACACCGTTCTGACGCGCGAGAATGCCGACGCGTGGCGGGGCAGGCTGGGCTGGCTGCCGCAGCAGCCGCGCTTCGTGTCGGGCAGCCTGCGCAAGAACCTGACGCTGGCGGTCCGGCCGGGGCGATCTCTGCCGCTGCCCGTGGCGCTGGAACTGGCCGCCGCCGACCGCATCGTGACGACCCTGCCGCGCGGGCTGAACACCCAGTTGGGCGAGTTCGGCATGGGCGTCTCGGGCGGCGAGGCGCGGCGGCTGATCGTGGCGCGCGCCGCGCACGCCTATCCCGACCTGCTTCTGGCCGACGAACCCACCGCCGATCTGGACGAGGAAACCGCCGCGCTGGTGACCGAGGGGCTTCTGGGGCTGGTCGCGGGCGGTGCGGCGCTGATCGTGGCGACCCATGACCCGGTCCTTGCCGCAAGGATGGACCGCCAGATCGCCATGCGGGCGGAGGAGGCCGCATGAGCCATATCTTCCATGTCATGCTGCTGATCTGGCGGGCACAACGCGCACCCCTGATCCGCGGCACCGTTCTGGCGGTGGCGGTGCTGGCGGCGGGCGTTGCGCTGCTGGGTCTGTCGGGCTGGTTCATCACCGCGGCGGGGGCGGCGGGGCTGGCCGGGATCGGCATCGCGTTCAACGTCTTCCAGCCCTCGGCCGGAGTGCGTTTCCTGGCGCTCGCCCGGACCGCGGCGCGCTATGGCGAGCGGCTTCTGACCCATGACGCGACGCTGAAAAGCCTGACCGATATCCGTGTTCGGCTGTTGCGCGGGGTGCTGGGGCTGCCCTTCCAGCGGCTGGCGCGGCTGAGGGGGGCGGAAACGATGAACCGCCTGGTGGCCGATGTCGATGCGCTGGACGGCATTTCCCTGCGCCTGTTCATCCCGGCGATTGCGGCGGTGACTGTCTATCTGGCCAGCTTCCTGGCGATCTGGTGGCTGACCGACCTTGTGCTGGCGGTCTGGATCGTGGTGAGTTTCACGCTGGGCACGGGGCTTGTGCAGCTCTGGACCGGGCGGCACGCGCTGGCCCCCTCGCGCCGGGCCGAAAAGGCGTTGCAGGCCTTCCGCATCCGGCTGATCGACCTGTTGCGCGCGCGCGACGATCTGGTGGTCTACGGCCGCCTGCCCGACCAGACGGCGGCGGTTGGTGCAGCCGAGACGCGCCTGCGCGAGAACCTGGGCGCGGTGGACCGGCTGGAACGCCGCGCGGGGCTGATGCTGGCGCTGACCACGACGATTTCTGCCGGGATCGCGCTGTGGCTGGGCGGCGCGCTGGTCGCGCGCGGCACGATCTCGCCCGCGCAGGCGGCGCTGGGCTTCTTCGCGGCGCTGGCGCTGTCAGAGACGGTGCAGCCGGTGCGCCGGGGGCTCGCCGAGCTGGGCCGGATGCTGGATGCCGCGCGCCGGGTGCGCCGCCTGTTACCGACGAATGGCGTGGCCGCTGTTCCCGCCACCCCTGCCGCGCCGCCGCGCCCCGAGGCCCCGGCGCTGGAAATGAGCGATATCGTCTATCGCCATCCCGGCGCCGAGAACCCGGTGGTCGAGGGTTTCGCCCTGAGCATGGCGCCGGGCGAGAAGGTGGCGCTGACCGGCGCCTCGGGCCGGGGCAAGAGCACGGTTCTTGCGCTGGCCGCCGGTCTGATCCAGCCCGATCGCGGCCAGATCCTCGTTTCCGGCCGTTCCCTCCGCGATCTGCCCGAAAGCCAGCTTCGCGCCGAGGTGACCTATCTGCCCCAGCGTAGCATGCTGCTGGGCACGAGTTTCTTCGACATGCTCGCGCTGGGTGCCCCGGGGCTGGACGAGAGCGACGCGCTGGCCGCGCTCGAAGCGGTGGCGCTGTCCAGCACGGTCGCAGGCCGCGGCGGGTTGCATGCGAAGCTGTCCGAGAATGGCGCGGGTCTGTCGGGCGGTGAACAGCGCAGGCTTGCGCTGGCCCGGGCACTCCTGCGCCACCCGCAGCTGTTGCTGCTCGACGAACCCACCGAGGGGCTGGACCGCCCCACCGCGATCCGCGTTCTGGCGGGCATCCGCGATTTCCTGCCCCGGGCGACGCTTCTGATCGCCTCGCATCGCAAGGCTGAACGGGACTGGGCCGAGCGGCTGATTCGCATGGTCTGAAGTTGCATCCTGGACATGCGTTCTTGATTCAGGTCAAGGTCCGCACACGAATGTTTACCTAGAACAAGTCTAAAGGTGCACAAATCGTGTATCTTTGGGAATCACACGGGTAACGGCCAAGGAGGCCCGCCACCATGGAACTCGACATCGTCGAGCTGTCCCGGCTCCAGTTCGCCATGACAGCGATGTATCACTTTCTCTTCGTGCCGCTGACGCTTGGCCTGTCGGTCATCGTCGCGATCATGGAGACGGTCTATGTGATGACCAACCGCCCGATCTGGCGGCAGATGACCAAATTCTGGGCCACGCTGTTCGGGATCAACTTCGTCCTCGGGGTGGCGACAGGCATCACGATGGAGTTCCAGTTCGGCATGAACTGGTCCTACTACAGCCACTACGTCGGCGACATCTTCGGCGCGCCGCTGGCCATCGAGGGGCTAATGGCCTTCTTCCTCGAGGCGACCTTCGTCGGGCTGATGTTCTTCGGCTGGGACAAGATGTCGAAGGTGGCGCACATGGTCGTCACCTGGCTGGTGGCGATCGGGTCGAACTTCTCGGCGCTCTGGATCCTGATCGCCAACGGCTGGATGCAGAACCCGGTCGGCGTGCAGTTCAACCCCATGACGATGCGAATGGAGATGACGTCCTTCTTCGACGTCATGTTCAACCATGTGGCGCAAGCCAAGTTCGTGCATACCGTGTCCGCGGGCTATGTCACCGCCTCGGTCTTCGTGCTGGGCGTGTCGGCCTGGTATCTGCTGAAGGGTCGGCACGAGGCGCTGGCGAAACGCTCGATCGCGGTTGCGGCCAGCTTCGGCCTTGCCGCGGCGCTGTCGGTCGTGGTGCTGGGCGACGAGTCGGGCTACTCGGCCACGCATTCGCAGAAGATGAAGCTCGCCGCCATCGAGGGCATGTGGGAAACCCATGAAGCGCCCGCGCCGTTCAACCTGTTCGGCGTGCCGGACCAGGAGGCGCGCGAGACCAAGTACGCCGTCGAGGTGCCCTATGTGATGGGCCTGATCGGCACCCGCTCGCTGACCGACGAGATGCCCGGCATCAACGATCTGGTCAAGGTCGCGGCGGAGCGGATCGAGAACGGGCTGATCGCCTATGACGCGCTGATGGAGATCCGCGCGGCCAGGGGCGAGGCGACGCCCGAGCAGGTCGCCCGGTTCGAAGAGCACAGCGCCGATCTGGGCTATTCCTTCCTGCTGAAACGCTATGTCGATGACCCGCGCGAGGCGACGACCGAACAGATCGCTATGGCGGCCGAGGATACCATTCCGGGCGTGCTGCCGCTGTTCTGGGCGTTCCGGGTGATGGTGGGGCTGGGCTTCATGTTCATCGGCGTGATGCTGTTCTTCTTCATCCGCGCCAATTTCTACGGCATGCGCTTTCCGCGCTGGTCGCTCTGGGCGGCAGTCTTTGCCATCCCCACCCCCTGGATCGCGGCCGAGGCGGGCTGGTTCGTGGCCGAGTTCGGCCGCCAGCCCTGGACGGTGGACGGCGTGCTGCCCACCGCGCTGTCGGTCAGCCATCTCAGCGTGACCCAAGTCGCCCTGACGCTGACGGGCTTCGTCACCTTCTACTCGATCCTGTTCATCATCGAGATGGGGCTGATGATCAAATACATCCGCAAGGGCCCGTTCGTGGACGTGTCCGAAACCGAGGCGTGGAGCCGGCGGCACAATGTCCGTCTGTCGGGCCGCACCAGCCAGCAACCGGCGGAGTAAGACCAATGATCCTGCATGAATTCGTGGATTTCGAGGTTCTGCGCGTGATCTGGTGGGCGCTTCTGGGCGTGCTGCTGATCGGTTTCGCGCTGACCGACGGGTTCGATCTGGGTGTGGGCACGCTGCTGCCCTTCGTCGCCCGGACCGACCTGGAACGCCGCATGGCGATCAACACGGTCGGCCCGGTCTGGGAAGGTAACCAGGTCTGGTTCATCGTGGGCGGCGGCGCGATCTTCGCCGCCTGGCCGCCGCTTTACGCGGTCAGCTTCTCGGGCTTCTACATGGCGATGTTCCTGATCCTCGCCGCACTGATCCTGCGGCCGGTGGGGTTCAAGTACCGCTCGAAACGCGAGTCGGAAACCTGGCGCAGCGCCTGGGACTGGGCGTTGTTCGTCGGCGGCTTCGTGCCTGCGTTGGTTTTTGGCGTGGCGGTCGGCAACGTGCTGCAAGGCGTGCCGTTCCGGTTGACCGAAGACCTGATGCCGATCTACGAGGGCGGCTTCTTCGGCCTGCTGAACCCCTATGCGCTGCTCGCGGGGTTGGTCTCGGTGTCGATGCTGGTCATGCACGGCGCGGCCTGGCTGGTGTTCAAGTCCGAGGGTCTGGTGGCCGACCGTGCCCGCGGATTCGGTATCTACGCCGCATTCGCCACCATCGCCACCTATGCGCTGGCAGGGCTCTGGCTGGCGGCGGGCGTCGATGCCTACGCCTTCACCGGCGCGGTCGCGCCCGACGGTCCCTCCAACCCGCTGATGAGCGATGTGGCGCGGGGCGGGTCGTGGATGGCGGCCTATGCCGAACGGCCGTGGATCGTGGTGGCCCCCGTGATGGTCTTCCTCGGGGCGGCCCTGGCCGTGCTGGGGTTCCTTGCGCGGAAAGAGGGGTTGACGATGCTGGCCTCGAAACTCTCGATCACCGGCATCATCGCCTCGGTCGGGCTGACCATGTTCCCGTTCATCCTGCCCTCCAGCATCGACCCGAACTCGTCGCTCACGGTCTGGGACAGTTCGTCCTCGCACCTGACGCTGTTCGTGATGCTGGTCTCGGCGGTGATCTTCATGCCGCTGATTCTGGCCTACACGGCATGGGTCTACAAGGTGTTGTGGGGCAAGGTCACGGCCCGCGACGTGATGGACAATAGCGATAGCGTTTACTGAGAAAGGAGCCGTAGGATGTGGTATTTCGCCTGGATGCTTGGCCTGCCGCTCGCCGCGCTTTTCGCCGTGGTGAACGCGATCTGGCTGGAGCTGCATACCGACAGCGTCCTCATGGACGAGGCCGACGACGCCTGAGAGATCGCCGGGGCGCGGGTATCCCTCGCCCCGGCGTCAGACGCCCAGATAGCGGTCGGCCAGCGCCTGCGTCATCGCGACCATTTCCCCGGTCCAGACCGTGCGGCCCTTTTCCAGGATCGCCGCGCGGTCGGCGATCTGGACCAGTTCCTTCAGCGACTTGTCCACGACAAGGATCGACAGCCCCGTTTCGGATCTGAGCACCCGGATCGCGGCCCAGATCTCGGCCCGGATCAGCGGCGCCAGCCCCTCGGTCGCCTCGTCGAGGATCAGAAGCCGCGGGTTCGTCATCAGCGCGCGCCCGATCACCAGCATCTGCTGTTCGCCCCCCGACAGCGAACCCGCATCCTGCCCGGCCCGCTCGGCCAGCCGCGGGAACAGCGCATGGACCCGCGCCAGATCCCAATGGCCGGGGCGCGCGGCAGCGATCAGGTTCTCGGTCACGCTCAACCCGCGAAAGGCGCGCCGTCCCTCGGGCACCAGCCCCAGCCCCAGCCGCGCCGCGCGATGCGGCACCATCCCCTCAAGAGGCTGCCCGGCAAAGTGGATCGTGCCCGCGCGATGCGGCATCAGCCGGGTCAGCGTGCGGATCGTCGTGGTCTTGCCCATGCCGTTGCGCCCCATCAGCGCCACGACCTCGCCCTCGGCCATGTCGAGATCGACGCCGAACAGCGCCTGCGAATGGCCGTAGAAGGCGGTGACACCGCGCATCTGCAACAGCGCGCTCATTCCAGCCGCTCCTCGCCCAGATAGGCGCGCTGCACTTCCGGATCGGCGCGGATCTCGGCCACCGTGCCGCTGGCGAGGATCCGGCCCGAAACCAGCACGCTGACCCGGTCGGCCAGCGCAAAGACCGCGTCCATGTCATGTTCGACCAGCAGGATCGGCGCCTCGTGGCGCAGATCGTCCAGCAGGGCGGTCATCTCGCGCGCCCCATCCGGCCCCATCCCCGCCATCGGTTCATCCAGCACGAAAGCGCGCGGCGCCAGCGCCAGCGCCATCGCCAGTTCCAGCCGCCGCCTTTCGCCATGCGCCAGGTCGCCCGCCGGGATCGCCAGCCGGTCGGACAGGCCCGTGCGGGCGATATGGGTCTCGGCCGCCGCGCGCAGCCCGGCATTGGCCAGCGCCGGGCGAAAGAACCGGAAGCTTTGCCCCCGTGCGCCCTGGACGGCCAGCACCACGTTCTGCAACACCGTCAGTTCGGCCGCCACCGCCGAAACCTGAAAGCTGCGCGCCAGCCCGGCCCGGGCGCGGGCGGCCACATCCGCCTGCGTCACGTCGCGCCCGTTCAGGACAACCTGCCCGCCATCCGGTTTCAGATTGCCCGCGATCAGCCCGATCAGCGTGGACTTGCCCGCCCCGTTCGGCCCGATCAGCGCGTGGATCTCGGATCGTCGCAAGGTCAGCGATACGCCATCCGTGGCCTTCAACGCACCGAAGGCGCAGTGCAGGTCGCGCACCTCCAGCACCGGCTCAGTCATGCGCAACCTCGCGCCCCGCAAGGGCTCCGATCAGCCCCCCGCGCGCGAAAAGGACAATTCCCAGAAGCGCAAGCCCGAGGAACAGCTTCCAGTATTCGCTGACCCCCCCAGCCAATGTTCGAGAAGGATAAACAGCGCCGCCCCCGCCACCGGCCCGAACAGCCGCGCCACACCGCCCAGGATGACGAAGACCATGATCTCGCCCGAGGTCTGCCAGCTCAGCATCGAGGGGCTGACGAAACGGTTGAGATCGGCGAACAGCGCGCCTGCCAGCGCCGTGATCGCGCCCGAAATGACAAACGCGGTCAGCTTGACCGAATAGGGACGGATGCCCAGCGCGGCGCTGCGCACAGGGTTCTGCCGTGCCCCCGCCAGCGCCAGCCCAAAGCCCGATCGCGCCAGCATCCACGACACCATCAGCGCCGCCATCAGCACGCCATAGGCCAGCGCGAAGAACTGGATCGGGTCCAGCGTGTTCAGCCCCGGAAAGCCGTTGCGCACATGGATCGAGATGCCGTCCTCGCCGCCATAGGCAGGCCAGGAGATCGCGAAATAATAAAGCATCTGGCCGAAAGCCAGCGTGATCATGATGAAATAGACCCCGCTGGTGCGCAAACTCAGCGCCCCGATCGCCAGCGCCCCCAGCGCCCCTGCGACCATCGCCACCAGCCAGATCACCGGCATCGACTTGGTGCCCGCCAACTCGAACGGCCAGGTCATCAGCGGCTCATAGGCCTGCACCGGCGCGGCCAGCACCGCCATCGCATAGCCGCCGATCCCGAAGAACGCCGCATGCCCCAGCGAGACCATGCCGCCCAGCCCCAGCGCGATGTTCAGCCCGACGCCCGCCAGCGCAAGGATCGCAACCTTGGTCGCCAGCGTCACGATGAAGGGCTCGCCCATCGCCTGTGCGGCCAGCGGCACTGCCAGCAGGCCCAGTGCCAGAACCGCGTTGAGGACCGTCTCGCGCCGCATCTCAGGCCCGCCCGAACAGGCCGCCGGGGCGCACCACCAGCACCAGCGCCATCAGGATGTAGATCAGCATCGAGGCCAGCGCCGCCCCGACCGATGTGGCCTGCGACGGCGCCATGAACGCCCCGAACGCGATGGGCAGCAGGAACCGGGCGAGCGTGTCGGTCATTCCAACAAGGATCGCGCCGACCAGCGCCCCCTTGATCGACCCGATCCCGCCGATCACGATCACGACGAAGGCCAGGATCAGCACGGGTTCCCCCATGCCCACCTGCACCGATTGCAGTGCGCCGACCAGCGCGCCCGCCAGCCCCGCCAGCGCCGCGCCCAACGCGAAGACGATCGTGTAAAGCCTTGATATGTCGACACCCAGCGCCCCGATCATCTCGCGGTCAGCCTCGCCCGCGCGGATCCGGATGCCCAGCCGCGTGCGTCCGATCAGCCAGAACAGCCCCGCCGCCACGCTCAGTCCCACCCCGATCAGCACCAGCCGGTACCGCGGATAGTCGATGCCGCCGGGCAGCCGGACCGGGCCCGCCAGCGCGCGCGGGATGTCGAGGTAAAGCGGGAACGAGCCAAAGGCCCAGCGTGTGCCCTCGGAAAACACGAGGATCAGCGCAAAGGTCGCCAGCACCTGATCCAGATGGTCGCGCGCGTAAAGCCGCCGGATCACCGTCAGTTCCATAAGCGCGCCCGCCGCGGCCGCGGCGGCCAGGCTGGCGGCAAGCCCCAGCCAGAAATTGCCCGTCGCGGCAGCCACCGCGGCACAGGCAAAGGCGCCGATCATGTAAAGCGATCCGTGGGCAAGGTTGATCAGCCCCATGACGCCGAAGACCAGCGTCAGGCCCGCTGCCATCAGGAACAGCATCACGCCGTATTGCAGGCCGTTCAGCGCCTGCTCGATCAGAAGCATCAAGGACAAGGGGCGGTCCCTCGCTGGGGCGGATGCGTGCGGCACCCGCCCGCGCCGGTTACATCTTGCACTCGTCCTCGTAGGCGTGGCCGCGATCCTCGATCGCCGTGCCGATGATGCGGTTGGTCAGGATGTCGCCCTCGCGCACCACCTCGCGCATGAACAGGTCCTGCACCGGATGTTGCGAGGCGTTGAACGAGAACTTGCCCCGGACCGAGGCGAAATCGGCCTCGCGCAGCGCGGCGCGGAAGGCGTCGGCATCCGTGACGCCGGCCTTGTCCATCGCCGACAGAAGCAGGTTCGCCGTGTCATAGCCATAGGCCGCATAGACCGAGGGCAGGCGGCCATATTCCGCCCGGAACGCCTCGACGAAGGCCGCATTGGCCGCGTTGTCCAGGTCGGGCGACCAGTTCGCGCCGTTCAGAACGCCCCGCGCGGCATCGCCCATCGCCTGGATGATCGACTGGTCGAAGCTGAAGGCAGGGCCGATCAGTTTCAGCCCCACACCGGAATCGGCATATTGCTTGACGAAGGAAATCCCCATGCCGCCGGGCAGGAAGATGAACACGCCATCGGCACCCGAGGCGCGGATCTGCGCGATCTCGCCCGCGTAATCGGTCTGGCCAAGCTGGGTATAGACCTCGGCCACCACCTCGCCCTCGTAGAACCGCTTGAACCCGGCCAGCGAATCCTGCCCCGCGGGGTAGTTCGGCGCCATGATGAAGGCCCTGGTGATCCCGGCGCGCGCGGCATAGGCGCCCGCGGCCTCGTGCAAATTGTCGTTCTGGTAGCTGACCGAGAAATAGCTCGGGTGGCAGCCCTTGCCCGCCAGTTGCGAGGGCGCGGCATTGGTCGAGAGGTAGACCTTGCCCTGCGCAGTCGCGGCCGGCGCCACCGCCATGGCGAGGTTCGACCAGACGATGCCGGTCAGCACGTCGACCTTGTCGGACTGGATCATCTTGTCGGCGATCTGCACCGCGATGTCGGGCTTCTGCTGGTCGTCCTCGATCACCACGCTCAGATCGGGATTGCCCGCCCGGTTCACCGCCAGCATGAAGCCGTCGCGCGTGTCGATCCCCAGGCTCGCGCCACCGCCCGACAGCGTGGTGATCATGCCGACCTTGACCGGCTCGGCCTGGGCGGTGGCGGCCATGGCCAGCACGGCGGCCGCGGTCAGAAGGGTGCTTTTCGCGTTCATCTTCCTCTCCCCGTCGTTCTTCCGGGCAGGCCCGTTCGGCCCGCGTGGAACGGCGGCATGCTATGCCGCCCGGCCAGAGAACGGTAAGCGACGAATCCGCACCCTCGCTGTGGCGCACCGGCGGTCAGGCCGGGCGGCTGCGCTCGATCAGGACCCGCGCGGATTTGCGGCTTTCGCGGATCACGCGAAGCGTGCCGAGTGTCTCGAGCAGACGCGCCTGCGGCTTGAAGTTCCTCATCCGCAGATCGAGCAGAATCCGCCCCCCCGGCGCGACCCGGTCACGGAAGAACGCGATATAGGCATCGACCGGGAAGTGAAAACCGCAGGCCCGGAAGCTGACCGCCAGCTCGACCTGCGGGAGCGTCAGGGGATCGGCGCGCGCCGGGTTGAGGGTCCGGATGCGGCCCGAATCCACGCCGTTCGCGATCAGGAAGGCGCGGGCGCGCGCGAGGTCGGAATAGGCCGCACCTTCCGTCTCGAAGCCGAAATGGCGATGCGCGTTCGCCTCCAGGTCGATCAGCGTCAGCTCGGCGCCATAGGCGCGGGCCGCAAACAGATCGAAAAACGCATAGCCGCAGCCGATATCCGCGATACGGTCGGGCGCGACAGGGTCGAGATGCGGCCGCAGGTCGGCGAACTCCCGGGCGACGACCGCCGCGGCATCGCGGGCGATGCGCGCGCCGCGCTCAGCGACCACGGCCTCGATTCCGCGGGTTTCGCCCGTGCTCCACGCCTTGACCAACCTGCCCGCGTCGGGGATGTCCGCCAGAACCTCGGATCGTTGCAGGATGATATTCACCAGATCGTCCCGGTCGAACACGGAACAATCCAGCTCTGCGGCTTGGGCTTCGGCTGTGTTCGGGCGCGGCGGGATCGGGGCAAGCGCCGGGGCGATCCCGTGACGCGCAATGCAGCGGGCCATGAAACTGCCGCGCCTCGGGGTGTTGCCTTCCTTCTCCTGCAGGCGGGGCTTCATCCGCCGGGCCCAGAAATGGACGCCGCGGGTTGCCTCGGTGAAGTCGTCGCGCTCGGGGTCGAAGCGGCCGAGGACAAGGTGGTTTCGTTTCCTGAAGGCAACCGGGTAGAATACGGTTTCTGGCCGGGCATGTGCGATCTCGCCGCTCTCGCGCAGGAAATGGGTCAGCGCGGCAGGTCCGGTCAGGCCCCATTCCTGTTCGGCCACGGGCACCGGCTGCCCGGCTTCGGCGGCGGCACGCAGTCGGGCCTGCCGGTCGGGGGGCAGCCAGGGTGCGATGGCGTGGTCGTCGGCCAGGAAGTCGAGAAGCCCGTTCAGTGCGGGCGAATCCGGTGGCAGGCCAAGCACCGCGTTGCAGACCCGTCCGGGTTTTTCCCAGCCGAAGACATGTGTGCCGTCGAAGACGAAGGGGCGCAGGCAGTACATGTCCGCATCGACCCAGATCTGGTCGGTGCGCTTCAGAAGATTCAGCCGGAACAGGTCGGCATGCAGCGCAGGACTGCCGGTCCTCGCGTGGCGGAGCACCCGCCCTGCGGGGAGGATCTCGGCAGCGTTCGCCGTCCGCACGCCCTCCGGGACGTTGTCGATCGGCGCATAGCTGTAAAGTGTCGTCTCGTGCCCGGCATCGGCAAAGGATTTCAGGCAGAGCTGTTCCAGCCAGGACAGCCGCGGCCCGATCCAGAGGCTTGCGATCCTGGGAAGCGTGGTTGTTCGTGGCAGATGGGTCAATGTCGGGCCTCCACGCGGTCGACGGTGAAGAAGAAGCCCGGCTCCAGGTCGGCCTGCAGCACCGCATCGGGGATCGATTCGGGACCGGCAAGGAACACGTTCGTGCCGAAATGGCCCAGCATGCGTGACAGCCGCTGCATCCGCGGGCCGGTCAGGTCGCTGTAAAAGGCCGCCTGGTCGGGCCGTGCCCTGAGTGTGGCGATCTTTGCGCGATGCGCGGCGACGCAGGCCGCATGCGCCGCGGAAATCGCGGGGTCGGCCAGCAGGCGGGCACGTTCGGCCTCCATCGCCGGGATCATGCGCAGGATGCTCCGGTCCTCCTCGGCGTTGTGGTTCATCCGGAACCAGTAGGCCAGCCCCTGGTCGCGCTCGACATGGTTCACCCGGCCGCGGTCGCGCTTGACCAGAAAGCTTTTGGCCGAACGCACCGCGTAATGGTTGAGCTGGACAAGGTCGTAGCCCACCGTCTCGGCGGTCGAGCGCCAGGCGCTGCGATACATCTCGCGCGGGAGGGGGCGGCCCGATCCGTTGACCCAGGCGATCCGGTCCAGAAGCTGCGGGGTCAGTCCCTTGGGCCGGTGCACGCCCAGCTTGCGAAAGAACCCGGCATTGCGGAACAGCGTCTTGAACCCCCAGGCCTGGTGCGGCTTGCGCGTCATCTCGGCCGCGCAGCGGGTGAACTGGCCGATCACCGGGGCATCGGCAAAGGCATGAATGTCGGCATTGCCGAACAGCCGCCAGGTGCAGGAGATCATGTTCGCCCCGTCCATCGCCTGAAACAGCGCCGTGAGCGTCCCGTCGCCCGCCTTGATGTTCAGATACTCGTCCACATCCATGCAGATCAGCCAGTCCGCGGCACGGATCACCGGCTCGTCCGGCGCGGCCTGCAAGGCGGCGTGCTGGGGCTTCAGGCCCATGGCGCGATAGGGATTGTCGCGGTGCTGCACGATCCCGCGCTCCTCCAACAGCGCCAGCATGCGGTCGGTGCCGTCGGTGCAGTCATTGGTGTAGATCAGGAAATCCTGCACCCCGATGGCGCGATGATAGGCCAGCCAGTCCAGGATGAAGGGGCCTTCGTTCTTCATCGTGGTCACGATGGCGGTGCGGTTGGCGCCGGGGTCGATGCGGGGCGGCGCGATCTGCGGCATGCGCAGCGGTGCCTGCCCGAACCGGGTTTCGGCCAGGGCGACCAGCGCAGGCTCCTCGACAAGGCTCGAGCGCGGCACGAGGCGCGAGACCGGGTGGCCGGGATGGCGCAGCGCCATGCAGCGGAAGAACGCCGCCAGTTCCGCGGGCCGAGGCATGGTGCCTGTCACCCGGCTCGCGCGCCAGACGGCGCCGGGTCCGGCCTTGGCAGGCGCCACGCACCAGCGCCGCACCGAGGGCGGGCGGTCGAAGCTCACGCAGCCATGATCCGCGAAACCGGGCGCGTCGGGGTCGCGCAGCCGCCAGGGATAGGCATGGCGGCCGGTCAGCAGGATGGTGCCCGAGGGCGCATCGGTGGCCCGGTCGAAAACCGATGCACCGGGGGCAGGTGCCAGCAGGTCGCAGAGGTCCAGATTGGCGACCGTGCGGGCCTCGTCCAGAAAGGCGTGGCGCAGCCATTCGTAAAGCTGACCCTCGCCCAGCGGCGCTGTCCATGGATCGGGCGGGGGCGGGACCATCCGCTGCTTGCCCGGTGCATCCGGGGCGTGCACGGGATGGCTGGCAGGCGGCAGGTCGGGCCGGCCGAGCGGCCGATCCAGATCCACGAGAACCAGCCGCCGCAACCCGGGCAAATCCGCAAGCGCCATGCCCATCGCGTCGGCAAAGGCATCGTCCCCGCCCGGGCTGCGGTCCAGGATCAGCGCTGCCTCGGCCCCGTGATCGTGCATGTGACAGGCCAGCCAGTCGGCGGTCTGCGCGGCGCTCTCGCCATTGCGGATGGCAACCAGCGTGTTCAGCCCGGCGAACAGGGCGGTCTCGGCCGGGCGCGGTTCGACCGTGACCTCTTGCCCGTCCAGGCGCAGCGTGACCGCCGTTCCCTCGTCCGGGACGGCCAGCGCCACCACCAGCCCGCCGCCGATCACGCGGATGCCGTGCAGCGTCGTCGCCCCGGCCGCGCCGACCGCCTCGGGGGGCGTGCCCGTGGGAAATACGACCCGGATCGCGCAGCCCTCCTCCCCGGTCCGGGCGATGGCGTCGAGGCAAAGCCGCGCCCCGAGGGGCCGGGCGCGCAGGTGTCGCCGCAGCAGGCGCGATTGCTGCGCCGGGGGCGGGACGCGCATGTTCATCCAGCCGCCGCGGCGCGCAGGGCGCGATGATAGCCCGCGAAGACATGGGCGCGCAGATCGGGCGCGATGCTGCGGCTGCCCCCGGCCAGCAGCAGATGGGCGTAAAGCGCGTGTTCCACGGGCTCCGCGACGACCCTTTGGAATGCCGCCCGGTGCCACGCGACCGCCGCCTCATGCAGCGCGGGCACGCCCGGGATGGCCCTGAGCCGCGCCAGCGCCGCGGCGGTGGCAGGCGCCATCGCGGCGATGCTGCGATCTTCGACCGTGTTGAAATTGCGCTCGACCCAATAGGCCAGGTCGACGGGCTTCGATGCCCGGTTCGGCAGGCCGCGGGCACGCTTGAGCATGAAGCTTTCGGCCGATTTCACCGCGTAATGGTTGATCTCGGCCAGCCCGCGCGCCCCCTCGCGGCCCATCAGCGACAGCCGCGCGGGATCGGCGGCAATGGCCGAGGGCAGCGGGGTGCCCGATCCGTCGACCCAGACCGGGCGCGCCCCGGGCTTGTGGCGCGGGCGGTGGACGCCCAGCCGTTCGAACGGCCCCGCGCTGCGGAACAGCGACTTGAAGAAGGTGGCCGAGACCGGATAGCCGCAATCGGGCGCCATCGCGGCGGTGAACTGCGTGGTGACCGGACGATCCGCGAAGCCGTAGACGCCATTGTCGCCGAAGAACCGCCAGGGCAGGGCGATGGCGTCGGTGCCCTGGGGAAGGGCTGCGATCAGGTCGGCAAAGCGGTGGCCGGAGACGTGGATATTGACGAACTCGTCAAGGTCGATGCCCAGCACCCAGTCGGCGGCCTTGCGCAGCGGATGCGCCCAGGCGGCGCGCAGCGCCTGCCATTGCACGCTTTGCCCTGCGGGTGCTTGGTGCGCGACATGGGTCAGCACGCCCGCGGCCGCCAGCGCGTCCAGCAGCGCGTCGGTCCCGTCCGCGCAATCGTTCGAATAGACCAGGATGTCGCTTGCACCCGCGCCAATGTGATGGGCCAGCCATTCCAGCAGGAACGGACCCTCGTTGCGCGCAGTCGTGACGATCAGAAGGCGCTGTGTCACCGGGATGCCTTTTCGCGGCTGCCCCTTCCGACCGGGACCGGCTGTCCCGGCCCTATTCGGGGCCTTGTCCCGTTCGGGGTACACCCGCGGTGGTTAACAGCGCCTCAATGTCGAGATGCCGTTCCAGATGCTCGGCCAGCGCGTCCAGCGCCGCCTCGACGACCGCGCCATGGGACAGCGGGCCGGGCGCCAGCCCCAGCGCGTCAAGCCAGGCGCGGCGGAAGCCGTCTTCGGCGAACAGTCCGTGCAGATAGGTGCCCACGATCCGCCCATCGGGCGAGACCGCGCCCTCGGGCCGACCCTCGATCCGGGCAAAGGGGCGGGCGCGGTCGGGGCCCTCGGTGCGGCCGATATGGATCTCGTAGCCCTCCAGCGGCGCGCCGGTCGCGTCATGGGTGGCGCACACGCGGGTCAGCGTCTTGTCCGCCGCCATCACCGTCTCGACATCCAGAAAGCCCAGCCCCGCGGTTTCGCCCGCCGGGCCGTCGCGCCCCTCGGGGTCAAGAATCCGCCGCCCCAGCATCTGGTATCCGCCGCATAGCCCCAGCACCCGCCCGCGGCGCCGGACATGGGCCGTCAGGTCGATATCCCAGCCCTGGGCGCGCAGGAATTCCAGATCGCCGCGGGTCGATTTCGTGCCCGGCAGGATCACCAGGTCGGCATCGCCGGGCAGGGGGCTGCCCGGCGGGATCATGCTCAGCCGGATCGAAGGCTCCAGCTTCAGCGGGTCCAGATCGTCGAAATTCGCGATCCGCGACAGCATCGGGCAGACGATGCGGAATGTCCCGTCGCCCCCGGGCGCACCCAGATCGACTGCATCCTCGGCGGGCAGGCGATGGGCCAGCGCAAACCACGGCACAAGGCCGAAGCCGCGCCAGCCGGTTGCCCGCTCGATCGCTGCATAGCCGTCCTCGAACAGCCGCGGATCGCCGCGGAACTTGTTGATTGCAAAGCCCCGGATCATCGCGGCATCCGCCGGATCCAGCACCGCCTGCGTGCCGACGATCTGCGCGATCACGCCGCCCCGGTCGATATCGCCGACCAGCACCACCGGCACGCCCGCGGAACGCGCAAAGCCCATATTCGCGATGTCGCCCCGGCGCAGGTTCACCTCGGCCGGGCTGCCCGCGCCCTCGACCAGGATCAGATCGGCGCTGGCCGCAAGCCGGTGAAAGCTGTCGAGAACCGCGCCCATCAGCCCCGGCCGCTCGCCCGCGAAATCCGCAGCCCGCCAGGCGCCGCGCGCCCGGCCCTGGACGACGATCTGCGCGGCCCGGTCGGTTTCGGGCTTGATCAGGACGGGGTTCATGTCGGTCACCGGATCGCGCCCGGCGGCGAGCGCCTGCAACGCCTGCGCCCGGCCGATCTCGCCGCCATCGGCGGTGACGGCGGCATTGTTCGACATGTTCTGCGGCTTGAAGGGCGCGACCGAAAGCCCGCGCGCGCGTGCCGCGCGGCAGAGCCCGGCGACCAGCATCGACTTGCCCACATTCGAACCCGTTCCCTGGATCATCAGCGCGCGGGTCACGGGAGCGCCCTTTCCCCGGCGGCGGTCGGCGTGGCAGGCGTTGCAAGGGGGTATTTGGGCCAAGAAGAAGACAGCCTGTGCATCTCACTCTCCGGCAAGGGCGCGGCGGCGTTCGGCCAGGCGCGCGACGGCATCAAGCACCAGCGGCGTGCCGCAGGTCCAGTCGGGGCCGGTGAATTCAGGGTGAAGGGCGGCTCCGGTCGCATGCAGGGCGGGATGGGCGACGACCTCCTCGGCGCGCGAGGTGGCGGGGTAGGGGCGCGCGACGATCAGCAGGTCGGGATCGCCCATCACCAGATCCTCGAGTGACATTCGACCGCTCCCCCTGCGACCCAGCCGTGCTGCAAGATTGTCAAGGCCCGCATGGGCCAGAATGTCGTCGGACAACGTGTCCGCGCCCTGGGTGAAGCCGTTGGGATAAAAGATCGCCGCGACGGGCCGTGCCCCCGGCGCCGGGGCCAGGGCCGCGCGGCGTGCCTCGAATTCCGCGATCAGGGCTTCGGCGCGGTCCTCGCGGCCCAGAAGCCGCCCGGCCTGGCGGATCTGGCCGGGGATCTCGTCGATCCGGCGGGTGATCTCGAACTGCTCGACCGCGATACCCAGACGGCGCAGCATCGAGACCGTGGCCGGGTCGGAAAACCGCCCCGCCAGCACCAGATCGGGGCGCAGCAGCACGATCTCCTCGGCGCCGCCGCGATTGGCCGGATAGGCGCGCGCCGCTTCGGCCATGGCCGAGGACCGTGGGTCTGCCGCCAGCCTGCTGACCGAGACGAGCTGGCCGGGTTGCGCGATCAGCATCGCCAACTGGTCCGTGCACAGGTTGATCGAGACCACGCGCCGCGGCGCCTCGGCCAGTGCTGCCGCCCCGGCAAGAACCAGGGCGGCGGCGAGGGGGATCAGCCTAGAAGGACGCACGCAAGCCAACGAAGACAGAGCGCCCGGCGCTATTGTAGCCGTGCACCGATTCGTAGCTTTCGTCGAACAGGTTCTCGACGCGCAGATAGGCCTGGGCTCTGTCGTTCACCGCATAGGACAGGCCCAGATTGACCAGCGTGTAATCCGCAATGCCCGAGGGATTGGGCCAGTTAATGAAATCGGTCCGGTCGGCCACGGCCTGAATCCCGATCTGGGTGTCCAGCCGGTCGGTCAACCCGGCCTCGACGCCGAAGCTCAGGTCGTGGCGCGGCACCCGGGTCATGCGGCCGTTTTGGTTGGTGGCGTCGGTATAGGTATAGGCGCCGAACAGTGCCACCCGGTCCGAGACCGCATGGCGGCCCGACAGTTCGATCCCCTTGCTGGTGGTGGTGCCGGGCACCTGGTTGTAGGTGCGCGTGTTGCGATCATATTCGATCAGATCGTCTATTTCCGTATGGAATACCGTGGCCTTGGCAAAGCTGTCCGTCCCATAGCGTTTCTCGATCCCGATCTCGGTGCTTCGGCTTTTCTCGGGCTCCAGCGTGGTGCTGACGCGGTCAGGGGAGCGCTCGTAGAGCGAGGGCGCCCGGTAGCCGGTGCCGACCACCGCCCGCAGGATCACGTCATCCCGCATCCGCCAGGCCAGCGCGGCGCGGCCCGACAACTGGTCGTCGAAATCGGAATAGCTGTCATGGCGCAGCGACAACGCCAGGTCGAGCGCGGGCGAGACGGCATATTGCAGTTCGCCGAACGCGGCGGCGCTGTCGTGGCGCTCGCCGTCCAGCTTGGCCTTTTCCTCGGTCCAGTTCGCACCGAAGGCCAGCGTCAAATCGGCGCTCAGGTCCACGCGGCCGAGATAGTCCAGCCGGGTGCGCTCGCCGACGAAATGCCCCGTGATGCCGCCCCTATAGACGCGCTCGGTCTCGACCCAGGAAAGCGCCAGTTCGTGCTCGATTGCACCCGTGGTAAACTCGGCAAAGCTGCGCAGGCCACGGCGGGTCTGGTCAGCCTCGCCGCTGGGGTCGGTGGTCGACCAGTCGAATTCCGACGTGCCATCGGAATAGAGTGCCGAAAAGCCGAGCCGCAGGTCCTCGGTCGCGTCATAGGCGGCAGACAGGATCAGCTGCGTCTGGTCGAACCCGTCCTTCTCGTCATCCGAGGTCCGCGCCGAGAACCCGTCCGTCGTCAGCCGCGAGACGGTCAGCGCCACCTCGCCGCGCGCGCCCTTCTGGCCCAGATTGAGGGTGGCGACGGCCGTGCCGAAGCTGCCCGCCTCGACATTGGCCCGCCCCGAGAAGCCCGGCGCATCCGGCCGCCAGGTGGTGATATCGACCACGCCCGCGATGGCGTTCGCGCCGTAAAGCGCGGATTGCGATCCCTTGAGCAACTCGATCCGGTCAGGCAGGCCGGCGGTCAGCGTGCCGAAATTGAACGCGGTCTGCGGGTCCGAGGGGTCGGTCATGTCGATACCGTCGATACGCACGCCGATATAGCCGCCCCCAAGCCCCCGCAGCCGCAGGGTCGAGGTGGCCCCCAACCCGCCATTCGTGGTGATCGACACGCCGGGCAACAG
>Ga0209614_1000714_pt1 | contig 28105 bp, 24 predicted proteins | sample BlaSprsedimmetaG_FD_185484 | JGI IMG/M metagenome (GOLD analysis project Ga0209614, IMG submission 185484) | Hot spring sediment bacterial and archeal communities from California, USA to study Microbial Dark Matter (Phase II) - Blank Spring... ... | reverse complement strand
ATGATCACTATGATATTTTTATCTCATTAAAAGGCTTTGAGACGCATGGTATTGAGTTTTCAAATACCTATCCACTATACAGTGACGGAATCTTTGATATACAGATAGGATATGGTATTGAACTTATGATAGGTACAGAAGGACAAAACGGATATGTCACTGGTTATGCATCTGCCGTAAGCAAAACAGAGTATGATTTTAATTTGAATTCGTATTATTACTACACACAGAACTATCTGTATGACTATGATGTGGAGTACACTTCAGCGTATGGTTTCAACACACAGCTTGCAATGTTGTTTATTTATGATAATTTTACATTAAAAATTGTAGGGAATGATGTGTTAGGGAAACTCTATTGGAAAAATATGCCTTACAGCGAAGTTAATCTCATCTCTGAAAACAAAAGTTACGATAAAAATGGATATGTGAAGTATTCTCCTGCAATTTCAGGACTTGAAAGTGAACAAAACGTCATTCAGAGGCTGATGCCAAAATGGCGTTTTGATACTTTATATGAGATAGATGAAGGTTTTGTCCAGATGGGGTTTGATTATATTGATGATATTACTTTGCCTTATATTTCATACGGACATAAGATCAACAATAGTTTAATGATGAAGCTGAGTTATGAGCATTATTTTGGAATGTTTGGTCTGGATCTGACATATAAACACCTCAAGGTAGGGGTCAGTACAAATAGATTTATTGACCCCTCAGCTGCAAAAGTCAGTGTAGGGTATTTGTACCGATACTAGATACTAAGATTTAAGATTTTACACGTACTCATTTACTCTCTTAGCATGAAGCAGTGAAAGCTGTATCTGATCACATGATATCAAGCTATCATAGGTAACTTTGCTTTTTGTAGGTTACATCACCACTAATGGATATGGGTTTACGTTTATTTTAGAGAGACTTCATTGCTTATTAACTTTTTTTAGCGCATTTTATCAATTGTGTGCCTCCTGCCTGCTTTATGTGGCTGTTTTGGCTGTGTCATAAAATAAAGCGCTGCTTCAATGAGTTTGGCAAAGTTTGATGACTTACGACCAGTGCCACATGAAGATAGAGCATCATCTTGCCTCGTCTTAGGAAGCTAGGCATCCGTGCAAACGGTGTTATCGCCACTTCTATCTTCTCAAGTGTAGCGATGGTGGTCTGTGTAAGCACATCTGTGGTAGGGTCATGGCAGCTTACTAAGCAGTGATGAAGACAAGCCCAGCACCACTTAGTAGGATAAAGAGAGCGGAGTGCTTTTTCTCCTGTTGTTTGAGGGGCGCTCTTTGCTCCCACTTCGTCGATCACTGAGGTCTCAGACCCCGTCTAGCGGTGAAACTTTCAGCAAAGAGTATGGGCAAGCAGTATCATTACCCATATCGCATAGTCGGTTGGCAGAACATTCCCGATTTTGCTCAAAAATATTTAGTGTCACCTGTATCGCCACCATATTGCCCGTGCCACCTATCCATTGATTTAAAAAAGATTAACTTAACTTTTTTATAATGTGTTACATCACAGTAAGGAGTATCAGATGTTAAAAAATAAAATCATTTTCCTGCTTGTGCCATTGTACAGTGCACTTACTTTACAGGCCAATGACCCTTTCTTTGACGATCCGTTTGGTGATGATCTCTTTAAAGAGATGCATGAGATGCAAAAAGAGATGGACAGAGTATTTGAGCGTATGCATCAAAGAATGCAGATGCGTTCGCAGCAGCTCAGTCAGCCCAATATGCAGTTTCATCTCCCTTCGCTTAACCCCTCTCAGGAGAGTATCTTCATAGATAAAGGTACGTACTATCTCTACAATACAGGGATAGAGGCCAACAAAGAAAATGAGATCAACCTCTCAGTCCAGGATGGTATGCTTACTCTTAAGGCCAAGGTGACACAGATTTCAAACACACAACAGCAGGGGATGTCGGCACAACAAAGCTATACTTCAGTGATGCAGCGCTCACAATCACTTCCCAAAGATGCGGATGTACAGAGTGTGAAGATGGAAGAAGAGAACGGGATGATCGTGGTAACAATCCAGAAGAAAAAGTCATCACCAAAAACAACCTCTTCGCCTCAAGAGATACCCAAAAAACCGGTAGAGGAGAAGAGGGCGACTGATCCTCAAAAGCCTGCGCTGATGCCTTCACACCACCAAAAAGAGCAGAACAAAACTTATCACAAAGTGCCCCATTGCGTGACGGAGGCCTGATGTTTCGGGCCAGTTTTTGTAGAGATACCCAGGAATGGGTCAAAAGGGGGTCGCTATAGAAGTCCCATTCCCAGGGTTCTGATGTCAGAAGTCTTATGAAAATGATCTATTGTATTTTTTAGTATCAAGTTCAAGAAGGATCACTGTTTGATCTAAATTTCTTAGATTTGACATGGGCATAGATCTCTTTTTCTTTCAGTCCTATGGCAGCACATGCACCGATGATCCCTCCCATACTTGTACCGATAATCTCTTGAGGCTTGATCTTTTTTGACTCCCGGTCGTGCAGTACCCCCAGATGTGCGATACCCAGTGCTCCGCCGCCGGCAAGCACTCAACTCAAAGGGGCATCCAAAAGGCTTCCCCCTCATCGTCTTATGCCTGGCTCTCCCAGCTTTCAATCTCTCTTATCTGTTGGCCCAGTGCTCTCACCTGCGCTGCTAGTTTTTCTCTTTTGGCTGTGATCAGCCCTTTTTCAAAATCATCCTGGGCAAATTCAAGATCATTCTGATAGCTTTTATACTCTCCTAGAAGCGCTGCTTTCTGTGTAATAAATGTCTCTTTTTGTGCGATAAGTTCCAGTTGCTCTTTAGTAAAAGTTTTCTGCAAATTCTACTCCTTTTTATTTTTTGCGACGGCTTCGATAGCCGCTGTATTTTGATGAAACATATCCACTTTTACTGCCTTTGCTGTGACACTCGTCGCAGATCGAAAAACGATAAGAGAAGTCTAGCACTTTTCCACATGTTCTACATGTTTTAGTGAAGCTTCCCTTTTGCAGGGATTTCTCTATGAACTGATTGAGCCTTGCTCTGGCATTGATCGCTTTTTGTGTATCCTCGAAGAGGTCTGGGAATTTGAAGCTCAGCCACAAATAGAGCGATATTTCACGGACACGGTCCTCGGCATTGAGTAGCATATCGTTGGTCTGTGCAAAGGCAGGCAGATCTCTTGGCGGGATATAGAGTACTTTTTTGCCTGCTTCGATCTGCCGGATATAGCGGTGAAAGACCGATTCGATATAGGGCGAAGAGATACTTGCGGGTGCACAGGAGAGGTAGTAGCGTGTTTTGAGGTCCAAATCATACTCGCTGACAATAGCTGCGATCTCCAGCATTGAGTCGATATTGGCAGCGACAAACGGTCCTTCAAACTCCATATTGTCTGCAAAGAAGCCCAGGATCTCAAGGATATTTTCTGTTTCCAGTATCTCACCGATCAAAAGAACATGCTCCAGGCTTGCCATGACAGTAAAGGGGAGTTTTAGATCGGGCAGGGGAGCGTGAAATGCCTCTTCTATCGTATATAGAATCGACTCATCAAGTGCTCCCACATACCCTTTTTCTTCGATGCCGTAGCGGCCTGCACGTCCAGAAATCTGCTTGACCTCCGTTGGCATCAGCTCCCGCCTTCTTAGTCCATCAAACTTGTTATCTTTGGCAAAGAGGATCGTTTTGATAGGGAGGTTAAGCCCCATAGAGATCGCATCGGTTGCAACCAGGATATCGCTTTCCCCCTCTCTGAAACGTCTTGCCTCTTCGCGTCTGACCTCCGGTGAAAGGTTTCCGTATACCACAGAGACACGGTAGCGTTCACTGAGTCTGTGTTTGAGTGCGAGTACCTCTTTGCGTGAGAACGCAACAATAGCCGTTTTGGGCTCGATCTGTTTGATGGAAGTAGGCTGCGTCATCACTACCAGCTCATTTTTACGTTCAAAACGTTTGACAACCAGCTCCTCTTCTAGGTATTCACATAGCTCTGTCACTGCTTCGAGTGCATCGGAAGAACCGGTAAGGATCACGGTTTTGGCAGGGGCGCCGATGAGGGCATTGGCCCAGGCCCATCCGCGGTCACGGTCTGCGATCATCTGGATCTCATCGATCACGCAGACATCCACATCTACGCTGCTGTTCATCATCTCTATGGTGGAGGAGATATGGGTGGAGTGCTCATCGATTATCTCTTCCTCCCCTGTGATCAGGGAGGTATGTACCCCTTCTGCCTTGAGACTTTCATACCCCTCCAGTGCAAGCAGACGAAGTGGTGCTAGGTAGTAGCCTGTGGTTGCCTCCTTGAGCGCCTGAAGGGCACCATAGGTTTTCCCCGAGTTGGTGGGACCGACGTGAAAGATGATCTTTCGTTTCAGCTCGCGCGCAAGCGGGAAGAGTCTCTTGAAATCACGGATCGTTTTTGCTAGGAGTGCTTCCCTCTGCTGTCTGGCAAGCAGTGGTTTGAGGTATTCTCCAAAATGAAAGAGTATGCGGCGTTTGGATTTCTCTTTGACCTTTAAGGTGCGCGATGAGAGTATCTGTGCTTCGAGATAGCGGACGATGAAACCTTCCATCACTTCATCTTCCACCCTGAGCGTCCCGCACATTTCTCGCATCTCTGCCAATACCTCTTCAACCGCGAGTTTGAAATGGGCAAGGAGTCTGTTGTTGACTTCATTGAGTTCATCTTTGATGGGCAGCTCTTCTGCGCGCCAGATCAGACTATAGATCAGTCTCTTTTCGTAGGATACAGAGGTTAAATAGTAGAGCATCGTACCAAAGAGTTCATAGCTCTTCTCTGTTTCTATAATGATATGGTCAGTGCTTTCAAAAACATCATACTTTGCACTGATATTACTTAATATCGTCTCAATAATGTTAAACGCTATAGGTGCATGATAGAGGCTCTCTTCGGGAGATAGACGCTTTAATGCTTTTGCCATCTGCTCTTGCGTGAGATAAGGGTGGTGATACTCCCCAAGATGGGAGAGGAAGATATCCAGAGCGCTTTTCTTCTCCTTATAGACCTCCTCTTTTATCTGGGTAAGCAATGCGGTGATCTCTTCATCGCTTTTCTCCCAGAGTTCTTCCAAAGCGATAGGATCGGAGGTGCAGAGCAGTGTTTTGGTGAAGTCATGCTCTTTCAGACAAAAAGTAAAACTCTCATAGAATGTCATCTCATTGAGCGTATTAAACTCTACTTCAAGTGTTTTTTCCAAAGTATGCAGTCGTTCTTTGAGTCGGAGATAACCCAGTTTTGCGACGACCTTCTCTTTTGTGATCTTGGAAGGACGCAGGTCAATGAAGGCTTCCAGTATCCGGTTCTCTTCATCTTTGGTATGTTTCACCCCGTGAAGCAGTTGGAGTATCTTCTCTACCTTCTCACTATAGGTAGGGATATTTCCCCCTTTAGGTACCGCCCTGTGAGGCTGGGTAAGATAGGAGACAATCTCTTTGCGGGTTTTGTACCCCTCTTCGCTCCAGACACGTCTGAGTGCCCGGATCATCTCTTCACGTTCAAGTTTTACCATCGGTATCTCCAAAAGCATCACCAGCTCGATCAACTTGTCATCATCTAGCATCGTGATGCCCTCGTCAAAAGGAAGCCCCTGAAAATAGTTTCTGATTTTATTGTTGAGTTTGATAAAGTGTTTCTTTTTTTTTGCCATAGAAAATCTTCTTGCGTCATACTAATAGAACCAGTAAGTATAACATAGATGTGTTAGTCTAACGTTACGATATCGACCAACTCTACGCCTTCACACTCTTTTTTGATACGTTTATGTTTTCGTGCGTCCTCCTCGGCCAGCACCAGGATATCGGCAAAATCATTTTTGCTTACGATAAATTCATGGACCTCTTTTTCTGTTTTGATGGAGAGTGATGCTTCATCATTTGAAACGAGGGCTAGGTTCCTTATCCCTTTGCCAAACTCACTTTTGATGGCTTTGGCCACTTTTTCATTCGCCAGGATCTCCGAGAGAGCGATCTTGAGATTGACATCATTGTTGCACATAATGGTGTAGCTAATCTTCATGCTTCCTTCCACCTTTGACTCCTTGCTAGACTTTTTTCCGATATAGGATGATAAACAATATTTTACGACCTGTTTAAAAATATGTCAAATCGTCATATTTTACTCTGGATGCTCTTGGATGATCAATCCCTATCTTTACTAGAAATACTCAGCCAAAGCGAAACTAATATGAATAAATATCAAATCAGGGCACGTGCTGAATCTTGCACGCAAGCTTGCGACACAGGTACATGAGTCTGTAAAAAACTAGGTGCCTGATACTTGATAAGGTAGATCGCAAAAATCTCAATCGCCTCAGAACAAAAGCCGAGCACGCTCCAGCCGTTGCAACGCAAGAGGATCATGCGGTATAATAACGTAAAAAAATAGAGGAGATCATCGATGAATAAACTGATATTAACCGTTTTCGTACTTTTTGTAGTCGGCATACTTAGTGGTTGTTCAAAAACGTGGTCAGGGATCAAAAGTGACAGCAAATCAGCATGGAAAAGTGCAAAATCTACCATCCACAACGCAACGTCAGATTAGGGTGGTTTAGGTGCAAGACAGATACGTCGCAGATGTAGGGGACTTCGGAAAGTTCCAGCTTTTTCGCTATCTCTTCCATCACACAGAGAGTCCACTTGAGGGAAAGGCACTGGCGCAGATCTGGTTCATGCATCAGGGGTCGGATGAGCAGAACAATGACGGCAGGCATATCGATTACTTTGAGCGTATGATGGGGAGTGATGAGTACTTGGAGTACTCAATGATGGATCTACTCAAGCGCGACAAGCGTGAAGTGACCGAACTAGAGAAGATGAAGCTACTGAAAAATGCGATCTTCTACTATGAAGAAGTCCCCAAAGCGCTGGAGGACAGGTATCTCTGGCTCAATGCTGCACTTTCTTTCGCTTCAAAATCACAGATCGTAGCCGTAGCTCCCGACAACGGTATGGCACTCAAGTGCAATAGAAAAGAGAGGTCTTTTGAGTATCTTACCCTAAATGATCACTATCGGCAAAAGGTCCACCCCCATAAATATATCTTTTCAGACGAAGTAAACTACTTCTATAGATTGCCATCTTTGGAGATATGCATCGTCTATCAACACCTAAACCGTTGTTTTTCCCATGACACACAGATAGAGACACTACTTGATTCTCTGAAAAAAGCGTATCGGCACGTCATCGCAATCAAACACAAGCCGTACTCACCGAGAGTTTTTTTCTTTTTGTGCAAATCAGAGATCATTTTGGATACCCTAAGGCTCAGACTTAAAGCATTTGAAACGAGTTTCGGTGCATTCTGGCAGCTGTATGAGTAAAAGCTAAAGAGGTATTCAATAGGATTCTTTGGAGTATAAAATTACGAAAGTGCCATCATCGCACAACATTTTTAGTATGAAGGCAGACAAAATGCCCATAGGTTAACATAATATAAAATATATCAAATAAACAGATACACTCTTTTGACCTACTAATATGGATGTTTTACCATTTTGGAAGATCAAAATTCTACAGCATCTTTTAAGATGAAAACAATTTATCTGCAAGGTTTTTGCTTAACGGGGGCGCAGAGCATTAAGATATTTAATAATATTAAAAAGGATCATCAACGTTGATCATTTTTTGGTGCTGGTGGTCCCTTTATAGAATCCACTTGACCTATCGGCAGTAAGTCACCCATATGTAAAGTACGACAGAGCATTGAGCTAAAAAGTATAAAAGCCTGCAAAGCACGTAAGAACTGGGCTTACAGCCATATATGAACAACTGTTCATATATGGCTTGGATAAGAACAGTAAGATATGAACAGTTGTTCATATTAAATCAAAGAGATTTTTTAAAATATGAACAACTGTTCATATAAACAGAAATCGCCCTCCTTGACAAATGAACAATCGTTCACTATAATTCTGCCTAAAGGAGTCTCAATGTCCGAGCAGAACGTTAATTCAGGCCTATTACGAGGCAGCAATACCAAGAGTAAAATACTCAAAACATCACTAAAGCTCTTCTCTTCCAAAGGATTTAAAGCAACCACGGTAAGAGATATCGCTGGAGCCATGGGAGTGAAGCAAAGTGCCCTCTATAATCACTTCAAAAACAAAGACGAGATACTTGAAACGCTCGTCTCGGAGTTAACTTCTTCGGCTATTGTGCAGATATTTGCCAATAAAGATACCCAGGAGCTTCATAAACAGGGAAAAACGCTTCTAATGAGTATCGCCACCACTTTTAAGCTTATAAGCTTTGACGGGCAAAATGAAGCGCTTTTCAAACTTCTGATGCAGGAGATATACAGAAACGAGCGTATCAGGGAGATCTACAATGAGCATTTTTATCAGGAAAATGTCAAAAAGCTCTCAGGACTCTTTTTCTCCATGATGCAAAATGAGATGATCAAGTCCGGGGACCCCTTATTGCTAGCCAATGAGTTCTTTTCACCTCTCTTTTTCTATCAAATGCAGGTTTCTTTGCTCAAATTAGACAAAAAATCGACCTCTTCGGTCGTTACCATGTTTGAAAAACACGTTGATCTCTTCTGGGAGAACATCAAAATAGAGAAAAAAAGCACCTTATTTTAGGTAAATACTAATAAATATAAAGGAATACAAATGAAAAATAATGATCTTTTTGCACACAAATCCAAAACATGGGATAGAAATAGTAAACGCGTGAAGAATGCTCAGGCGATCAGTGAACTGATCGTAAAAAATATTAGACTAAACAAATCGATGCATATCATGGACCTGGGTGCGGGGACCGGTCTTTTGAGCTATTTGATCGCTCCCTTTGTAGAAAAAATCGTAGCGGTGGACAGTTCCCCTTCTATGCTCAAAGAGTTTGAAAGTAAATGTGGCGAGTTTGCCTGCAAAACAGCGGTGAAATGTGTTGATATTGTCAAATATGATGCTGAGGAAGTATATGACGGTGTGATCTCATCCATGACGATCCACCATATAGAGGATACCCCTGCTCTGCTCAAAAAGCTCTACCATCTGGTAAAGGAGGAAGGATTTATCGCTTTGGCCGATCTTGATATCGAAGATGGAAGTTTTCACAATGACAACAACGGGGTATTTCATTATGGATTTGATAGACATAAGCTCGCTGACTATGCTGTGGAGGCAGGGTTTCATGATGTGACGTTTTCGATAGCTGGCACGATCAAAAAACCGCATAGGGATTTTTCGGTCTTCTTGATGACCGCCAAGAAGTAATATTTTAAAATATAAAAATAAGGGGGGTTCCCTTATTTTTCTGACGCTTTCTTGATCTCTGCTACGATCACACCTCTAAGGTCTCCTTCTTTGAAACCGACTGCCTGATCCTTAGGGTAACTGTTAGTGATCATCTCGTTGATCTCATTGCTCATATTTTGGCCATGACACTTGAGGCAGGCACCGGAAGTAAGAAGCGGCTTATAGACTCTGGTTGTATTGCCCTCTTCCACAACTTTGATATCATTTTCAGGGTTAAAGGTCTTTTTTTCTATCTCCTGGATATAGCTTTGCATCACTGTGATATCCGTTGCATCAGGATTGTTGATTTCGTTACGTGTTTTGAGTGCAGTTCTTCTTACTTTTGCATGGGCAGGAAGCTCTTTGTTGAGATCTTGAGTCATCTCTGTAGCTTTTGCGGCACAAAAACCAAATGCAGCCGCACCTGTAGGATCTGCTTTCATATGTTTTTCAAGTTCAACCTTGAGTGTGCCGCCAAGTTGTTTGATATAGCCGACTCCTTCCATTTTTACACTCTTTGACTCATTGGGAGCGTTGTGATCTGCTGCATTCAAAGAAGCAGCAAGCAGTGTTGAGAGTAATAGGGTTGATTTTTTCATTATCTAGTCCTTTTTTGTTGCAAATTACAATCATTGTAATCATAAGTTTTTTTGTTCTTAAGAGCCACTTGCACATTCAAAATCCAACAAGATGGCTGATAGTTATTATAACTGTTTTTGACTTATTAAAAATTATACGTCTCGCACATTGAGTAACATGTTCACTTTTTATCTCAAATGTATCTAAAAATCACATTTTATTCCGTGCTTGTAGTAAAAACGGTTTTCTATACATTCTAAATTGGCTAGGATAAAAATAAAAAGAAATCTAGAAGAGGGAATTCAAAGAAAAAAATTCAGCGTTATATGTAGAAGAGCTGATAGAAAATTTTGAAGCATACAATAGAGCAAATGAGTAAAGGTACACACTGCAAAGCTAGTGCTTCGCAGTGGGGGAAAAGTCAACTATGAACGACCTTCAAAGGATAAGCCCAAAGGTCTTCAGAGCACATTGTTATACGCCTTTTACCACATTTTCAATCTTCTCTACTATTGAAGGGTCTTCGAGTGTGGAGATATCCTGAGTGATCGGTTCGCCTTTTGCGATCGTACGGAGGATACGTCTCATGATCTTGCCTGAACGTGTCTTAGGCAGACCCGGAGCAAATACCATATCATCACACACAGCGATATTTCCTATTTCTTTTTTGATGATATTATTGATCGCTTTGACCTCTTCTACTTCATCTGCCACGCCTTGGTCTGACTTGAGTACGATATAGGCAAAGATACCCTCCCCTTTAATCTCATGCGGTTTACCGACGACTGCGACTTCTGCAACATTCGAGTGTTTTTTGATCGCCGCCTCTACCTCTGCTGTACCCATACGGTGTCCAGAAACATTGATGACATCATCGGTACGGCCGGTGATCGTGATGTATCCGTTCTCATCATAGACCGCACCGTCGCCCGTGAAGTAAACTGCTTTGCCATCCTTTTTGACATCGCTAAAGTAGGACTTGATAAATCTTTCGGGATCACCCCAGACACCACGGATCTGTGATGGCCAAGGACGTGTGATGCACATATATCCGCTCTCACCTACGCCTACTTTCTCGCCGGTCTGAGGATCAAGGATCTCACCCATGATGCCCGGAAGTGGAAGTGTTGCACACGCAGGTTTGATAGGCGTAGCACCAGGAAGCGGAGATACGATATGTCCTCCCGTCTCTGTTTGCCAGTAGGTATCGACGATCGCACATTTACTCTGGCCTACCTCTTCGTAGTACCATTTCCATGCCGGCGGATCGATAGGCTCACCTACTGTTCCTAGTACTTTGAGTGATGAGATGTCGTATTTTGCAGGCTCATCTTCTCCAGTTTTGTGCAGTACGCGGATCGCTGTAGGCGCAGTGTAGAATTGGTTGATCTTGTACTCCTCGACCATCTTCCATGGACGTCCAGCATCAGGGTACGTGATCACACCCTCGAACATCACTGTCGTCGCACCCATGGCAAGCGGTCCATAGACAATATAGGTATGCCCTGTGATCCAACCGATATCGGCGGTACACCAGTAGGTATCATGCTCTTTGACGTCAAATACCCACTCCATCGTCATCTGTGCCCAGAGGATATATCCTGCTTGGTTATGCTGCACCCCTTTTGGTTTGCCTGTACTTCCTGACGTATAGAGAAGGAAGAGTGGGTCTTCACTGTCCATAGGCTCTGCAGGGCACTTTGGTGATTGGTCCTTGATGAGTTCGTTGTAGGAGTAGTCACGTCCGGCTACCCACTCTATCTCTTCGTTGTTGCGCTCAACGACGAGTACTTTTTCTACCGGACTGTTGCCTTCTGCAAGTGCTTCATCCACCACAGGTTTGAGCATATACGGCTGGGACTTTCTGAACGCACCATCCGCAGTGATCACCACTTTTGCCTCTGCATCATCGATACGATCTCTCAATGCCTCGGCACTGAAACCTCCAAAGACGATCGAGTGGATCGCCCCGATTCTCGCACACGCAAGCATCGCATAAGCTGCTTCGGGGATCATCGGCATATAGATCACTACCCTATCGCCTTTTTTGACACCGAAATCCTCTTTGAGGAGGTTGGCAAATTTGTTAACCTGATAGTAGAGCTCAAGATAAGTGATGATCTGTTTATCTCCTCTATCGCCCTCAAAGATGATCGCTGCTTTGTTCTTGCGCGACTCGATATGACGGTCGATACATTGGTGTGCGACGTTGAGCTTACCGCCATCAAACCATTTTACAAACGGTGCATTGGACTCATCAAGCACTTTGGTAAAAGGCTGAAACCAGTCGATCTTCTCATTCGCAAATGCACCCCAAAAACTTTCATAGTCCGCGTTCGCCGCATCCACAAGCTCCTGATATTCGCACATATTCTTGATTCTTGCATTTTGTGCAAACGCTTGATTGGGTTGATAGAGTTCTTTTAACATTTTTACTCCTGATTATAGATTTAAAGTTTCGTCTCTAAAGACTTTTTATATTTTTTAATTTTATATACATCATAGCTGTCATTACAGCATCATTGAGCGCATCATGCGCCTTCAGCCTTGGCAGGGAGAGTTCCTTTAAGATTGTATCAAACCTCAGGTCGATATTACCTTGGGGAATCCTCCTTAACTTTTTTTCATAATAGAGTGCCGAGACCTCTTCCTGAAAATTCGGAAGTGTGATTCCCAGCATCTCTTTGGTGTACTTGTTGATCATCGCAACATCAAACTCCAGGTAGTACCCTGCAAGTTTTCTGTTTCCGATATAGTAAAGAAATCTCTCAATGGCCTCCTTTGGCATCACCGCACCTTCAAGATCACAGTTGCGTATCCGGTGCACCGTGATGCTCTTGGCAGAAATATCTCTTTTCTGCTCGATGTAGAGGTGGATAGCCTCATCTGTAAGTATCCTATTTCCTCTTATTTTCACCGCACCGATAGAGATGATCTCATCAACCTTGGGATCAAGTCCCGTTGTCTCACAGTCAAAGACCACGATCTCATCCTCATGCACGGCATCAAAGAGAAAAGCAAAACGCTCGTCGGTCAGTTTTTTGCGGTTCCAGCTGCGCTTGAGTGCATTAAACATCATCTATCCTACAATACTCAGATGAAAGTGGTGCACCACAAGCTTTCTGAACCGATCCACACTTTTTAGCGCATCTTTCAACAGATCGCGCTCCAGCTTGCTCAGCTCCTCGACAGAGATGTAGTTGTCTATCTTCGAACCTTTGTGTGATTTTTCGATCTGTGCATGCAGTCGGAAGGTATGGAGTACCTCCAGGGCTTCCATTAGATCGGTGGCCGTCTCTTTATCCATAAAGCCTACATTGTTCAGCTCTTTGATACGAAGGGAGGTGTTGGTAGCGCTGATCCCATACTCCAGTGCCAGCGCTCTGCATCCATGCACCAAAGCAAAAAGTGCACCCTTTTTGAGGTCGATCTCACCCTTATGCTCCCTGTATTGGCTCACAAAGCGAGAGAAGAGTCCAAGTGGCGACTCGAACGACTCGATCGCTTTGGCAAAGTAGGTAAGGATCGAACTGTTACTCGCAAGCCGCTTCATCAAGTAGGTTTTAACCTCATCATGCAGTGCACTTTTTCCAGCAACAGCTACCGAATCAAAGAGGATCGCCATATCCATCAGCTTCTCATAGTCTGGATGTTCTGCGGCACTGTCTATGTCGGATTTGTAAGCACTCGGAGACTTGCGCCACTTTTCGTTGATGACCATGATGCCGCCGCTGCATCGCGGTAAACCGATCTCATCAAGTACTCTAACAAAGCGTTCAGTGACCTCCTTGGCATCTTCGGGCTCAAACCCCTCCTCGAAGATCAGCGCATTGTCTTGATCGGTACGCATGATCTGCTCGCTGCGTCCTTCGCTACCAAGAAGTATCAAAGCAGCTCTTGTGTGCCACGACTCAGGCATCACCAGATCAAAGATCTTTTGATACATTTTTTTGTTGATCTCGGAGACAAGCTTGGCAATATACCGGCTCTTCACCCCTTTAGCGTGCAGTGCTTCGATCATCACAGGTACACTTCTTGCTGAGGCAACCACACCTTGAAGATCGCGGGCTTTATCCATTTGCACAGAGATAAGGTATGACTGGTTGGAGAAGTAGCTCAGAAGGTCTATGAGCTCAACCACACCGACAAAAAGACCCCTCTTGTCGATAAGCGGAAGGTGTTTGATCGAGTGTTCGGTCATCTTGAGCAGGATATTGAAAAGAAGCTCGCTTTTCTTCGCAGTGATGATCGGGTAGCTTTGTATATCGCGAACCTGTTCCAGCCCCTCCTTTTCTCCATACAGAATGTAGTGTCTGAGGTCGGCATCGGTGATGATACCGTACCCTTCCTTGTTTTCTACGATCAGACAGCTTGTTTTCTCCTCTTCCATGAGACGGAGCGCTTCGGTGATGGGCATCTGTGAAGGAACAAGCGTACCTTTGCGTAGGATATGCTCATCCACTCTGGAGATCATGATATCGCTCATAAGCGTAAACTCTTTTTTCTCCCTGAGCAGGTCGATCCGTTCGGCGATAGAGTAGAATAAGTAGTTTTTAAAGGCTTCATTGCTTTGGGCAATCTCCAAAAATATCCTCTTTGGTATCTCATAGCAGATCAGCTCTTCGGTGACTTTGTAGTTGTATTTGGAGGCACGGTTCTCTATGAGCTCTATGCCGCCAAAATCATCATTGGAGTGGTAGACATTGATCAGTTCATCTTCACTGACAGCCTCCACTCTCCCCTTGATGATAAAGTAGAGCACATCGGGGATCTGGGAGGCTGAGATAAGTATCGTACCCTCAGGATAGTATGCTACCTGTGCGGATTTTTCTATGACGTGCAAAGTGGTCTCATCCAGATACTTGAACGGCGGATGCGATTTTAGATTTTCCAGTAGCTCTATCACTGTTCTACTTACTCCATATTCTCCCAAAGCGCAAAGGCTTTGAGTGTTGACTTAGTGCGATGACGCACCTTCTGCTCCGATACCTGTCTGAGATCTGATATCCTGTGCATCAAATGCCTCGATCTCATCTTTAGCCGTTTGTGACTTATCGGTGACCGAGAAGAACCAGATCGCGACAAATGCCACTGTCACAGAGAAAAGCGCCGGATATTTGTATGGGAATACCGCTTCTGCGTTGCCCAGGATGTCCACCCATACGATCGGCCCGAGTACCACAAGAACCACTGCCGTTGCAAGCCCGAGGCTTCCTCCGATGGTCGCACCTCTTGTTGTCAGCTTCTTCCAGAACATAGAGAGGAAGAGTACCGGAAAGTTCGCTGAAGCTGCGATGGCAAATGCCAGACCGACAACGAATGCGATATTTTGTTCTTCAAACGCGATACCGAGAAAAATCGCAACAATACCAAGTACAATCGTAGAGATCTTGGAAATCTTCATCTCCTGCGCCTCTGTGGCATTTTTATTGAAGACGTTGGCATAGAGGTCGTGAGAGATTGCTGATGCCCCCGCAAGTGTCAGTCCCGAAACAACCGCCAGAATCGTAGCAAATGCCACAGCCGAGATGAACCCGAGGAAGAAATTGCCCCCTACTGCATGAGAGAGGTGGATCGCTGCCATATTCTTGTCACCGATGATCGGAGAACCGCCTTCGATCGCCTGTTTTGCTACATCAAGGTATTGCGGATTGTTGAGTACCATGACGATTGCGCCAAAACCGATGATAAATGTCAGGATATAGAAGTACCCGATAAACCCTGTCGCGAAAAATACCGACTTTCTCGCCTCTTTTGCATCTGCCACGGTAAAGAATCTCATCAGGATATGAGGAAGACCCGCCGTACCGAACATCAACGCGATACCTAAAGAGATCGCAGAGATCGGGTCAGATACCAGACCGCCCGGTGCCATGATCGCTTCACCTTTTTCATGCACCTCTACCGCTTTGGCAAAGAGCGCTTCAAGACTGAATCCATAGTGGCTCAGTACAGCAACCGCCATAAATGTCGCACCTGAAAGCAGTAGGATCGCTTTGATGATCTGTACCCATGTTGTCGCAAGCATCCCGCCAAACGTCACATAGAGGATCATCAATGCGCCTACAAGGATAACCGCATAATCATAAGGAAGCCCGAAAAGCAGCTGGATCAGTTTTCCCGAACCAACCATCTGTGCGATCAGATAGAGGATCACCGTAGCGATCGAGCCGAATGCTGCCAGCGTTCTGATCGGTGTCTGCTTAAGTCTGTAGGCAGCAACGTCCGCAAAGGTATATTTACCGAGGTTTCTTAGTCGTTCCGATACCAGAAATAGAATGATAGGCCATCCTACAAGGAAACCGATCGAGTAGATCAATCCGTCAAACCCTGCCAGATAGACCAGTCCCGAAATACCGAGGAATGAAGCCGCTGACATATAGTCGCCCGCGATCGCCATCCCGTTCTGGAAACCTGTGATCCCTCCGCCTGCGGTATAGAAATCTTTTGCCGTTTTGGTTCTTTTCGCTGCCCAGTAGGTGATCCCCAGTGTACCCCCCACAAAGATCAAGAACATTACGATCGCTGAGACATTGAGAGGCTGTTTTTCCACTGCACCTTCCAATGCTCCCGCTGCGAACAATCCTGCACTGAGAAGTAGTGCCATCCATAAAATTTTGTTCATCTACCTGCTCCTTATCTCAGTTCATCTTCGATTTGTTGCGAGAGTGCATCAAACTCGCTGTTCGCTCTTCTTACATAGATACCTGTAAGTACAAAAGCAATCACAATGATCGCTATACCTATGGGAATACCGATCGTCATGACTCCCTCACCTGTTTTCATTCCCAGCAATTCAGGCTTGAATGCGATCAACATGATAAATGCATAGTAGATCACAAGCATGATAATCGAGAGCATCCATGCAAAAGCACTTCTTTTGCTGACAAGCTCCTGATATTTCGGGTTATTCTTTATCTGTTCGACTTGTTCTTGTGTCATTGTTTTTCCTTTTCTCTCTACAGTATGTTATAACCATACTGTAAAAACTTATCCTTAAAAATTGTAGTTTACAATAAATCTATATTCATCCCAGTCGTATGTCGGACCGAAGTGATTGGGGAAGTTCCCTCTGAGTCTATACTGGAGATCTTTGCTAGCCTGATAGATGATATCAAAACCGCGCTCTTTCGTATCCAGCCCAGCCGCATAGGTCGCACTCTGACCTACATCAAATGAGGCAAAATAGGCCGTCGCCTTCACGTTGTAGTCGCTGAAGTTGTAGGTCGCAGCAACTTTATAGCTATCCGTATCAGAGAAGAACTGGTGTCTTGTTACCATCCCCTGCGTAAATGCCGGCATCCCTCCCCATGGAGTGATAATCCCACCATTTTCTACACCGTTACTGTCTGCAGTCTGAGAATAGGCAACATATCCGCTCAAATTTCCATACGTAGCACCCAGTTTGGCGCCCCAGTAGTTGCTGTCTACTTTTCCTGCCAATGCATCACCGACATCAGTTTGATGGATATACTGAAGTGATGCGTTCAGTTTCACTGCATCATTCATCATACAGTTCCAGCCGATATCAGCCTGAAGGTAAAGTGCATTGAGGATATCATGTGCATAGTAGTCCCATGCCTGAAGCGTCACCCCGTCGATCCCTTTGTAGATCGCTGCCAGGGCCGTTACACCAGCAGTATCATTCCCCGCACCCAGTGCGATCTCGCCCATATCTGCAAACTTGCCATTTGTGCCAAGCTTGTACCCATACCCGTAACCGCTCTGGATCGCAAGAGAAAGCAAACTCGGCGAAGTTGTGGGATAAACGTTGCCGAACGTTCCAACACTCTCTTTGGTGATATGTGCAGCGATGAGGGTCGTATCTTTGATGTCACTGTTGGTTACCACCGCTGCTTCGAACAGGTTCGGAAGCATTCTGGCATCATCTGCTCCTGCAAGTGGCGTATCGAGCCTCTGGCGGCCGACTTTAAACGTTGTATTTTCATAGCTATAGCTCAGGTATGCCTCACCGAGGAAGAGATAGTTTTTAAACCCATCGCCATAGAGTGACGGGTCATAACTTGAACTTCCCGCCACCTTTGCATCCTTGTCGTGGATATCAAATCCATACACACCATAAAGTGCCACTGTCGCACTCAAGCCATCAAAGTCGGGTGTTTTGTACCCTACATATCCGCCTGTTGCGAGTGAGTTACGGTTGTTCTCGATAGAACCCTTGTAGGTCCTGTCGATATAGAACGTGCGTGATTGTCCAAACACAGTACCATAATCGACTTTAGTCTCAGCCTTGGGTACAGTTTCCTGCACCGGCGTGATCTCTCCGCCGGCTACAGCCAAACTTACTGCAAGCGAAGCAGCAAGACTTATTGAGGTCAGTTTCATGTATCTCCTTTTTCAAAGAACCCTTTGTGCAATCGTTTATCCACATAAACGATATAGAAAGCGTTCAAAAATTCCAACCAGTCACATCATAAAAACCAAACATAGCATTAACATAGCATAGCGGTTTTTGGTGAAAATTACAAAAAAAACGTAAAGATATGTATAAAATCGTTACATTCTTATAGGGAGTTGTAGAGAAAATAAAGAAACATGCATCGATGAGGATTTAGAGGTGCCCTAAAGATTGTGTCGGGTCACTGTTTTGTCAGTTTATACCCTACCCCCTTGATACTAGCGATGAGATCCTCCTTGAGTGCCTGGTGGCGTACCCTGTGCATCTCAGCCCTGATCGTTGCGGCATCCACATGTATGTCATCCCAGACATAGTGCCTGAGCATATCGAAGTCCACTACCCTCTCCACATTGGAGGCAAGCAGGCGCATGATCTGCTGATGCTTGGGTTTGAGTTCCTGTTCGACATTGTCAAAGAGTAGCCTATCCTTCTCAAGGTCATAGCTGTACATCCGGCTGAGCTTGACGATACTTTTTGAGTGGATAACTGCCATTTTAAGCAGCCGTTCGATATGCAGGGTGAGCTCTTTGAGGTGAAAAGGTTTTTTGAGGTAGTCATAGCATCCAAGCTCGTAGGCCTTTGAGATCTGTTCGATCTGGGTGATTGCAGAGATAAAGACCGTGGGGACATGGATCTTCTCTTTTTGGAGTTTTTCAAGCAGGGTAAGACCATCGATCGAAGGGGTATTGATATCGAAGACAAAGAGGTCATAAGCGGTTTTTTTGATCTGTCGGTAGGCCTCCTCCCCGTCTTCAAAAGCATCGACGATATACCCCGTTGCCGTAACATACTCAACAATGGCATTCTTAAGCATCAGCTCATCTTCAAGCAGGAGTATTCTCATCTTTTTCCCCTTTCTTAAACCGGTAACTGAAAACCGTCATCGCTTCACTGGAAACCACATCGATCATGATCCCCTCTTTTTCGCAGATCTCGCCTACGATCTCAAGCCCTAGTCCGAAGCCTGTTTTGACCTTGTCCTCTCGATGGAATGCTTCAAAGATCTTCTTTGTATCCTCGATCTTCTTTGACTGGGTCACAAAACGCATCACGATGTCCCCCTCTTTTTTTACAAGCACTATCTTGATATCTGTTCCTCTCTTCGCATATTTTATAGCATTGGAGAGATTGTTGTCAATGATGCGCTGTAGTTCAAGATCATTGAACCATATACTCCCGCACTCGCAAAGCTCCGTCACTATCCGATACTCATTGCTGTGTGCGATCTCCTCGAAGAACTTTGTGCGCGAAAGCAGATAGTCCCTGATATCGATCCACTCTTTCTTGTAGTGAAGACGGTCTTTTTTCACCATATAGCTCAGGTCTTCATAGATCGTGGAGATCATTTTCGCTGCCGCTTCGATCTTAGTAAGATAGTTGTTCTCTCCGTACTTCATCTTATAGATATCGATATGGGTCATGATCACCGCCAGCGGAGTGTTGACCTCATGGATAGAGTGCTTGATGAAGCTGTCCTGTGCTGCGACTAGCTTCTCGTTATACTGCATCTGGTCTTGAAGTTTGGCGGTTTTTTGCAGTACTTTCTCCTCCAGCAAGACATTGAGTTCCCTGAACTCCCTGTTTTTCTCATGGATAGCGCTCACCATTTCGTTGACATAGGCGACGAGTATCTGAAACTCTTTGATCTTGATCTGTCGTTTATCGATCATGATATTGTAGAGTACTGATTTGCGAAAAAAATCCCTGAAGGTCGACATCTCCTTCTGTATGATGCCATTGATCAGCTTGATTCCGCCCCAGGCGATCCAGAAGAGGATGGATGAGAGGGTTAGCACCTCCATGATATACCTAATCAGTCGCTCCTTCATCTTCTCTTTTTTCTCATTGATCATCGCATCGATCTCATCGAGGTAAACACCTGTTCCCACCAGCCAGTTCCACGGTTTGTAGGAGGCTGCGTAAGAGACCTTGGCAGAGAGTTGGGCATTGACAGGGTTATCCCAGAGATATTCTACATGCCCTCCTCCGCTTTTAGCCTCGTTGATCAGCTCTTTGAGGATATATTTGCCGTTGGTATCCCGAAGTTCTATCATGTTCTTGCCGCGGTTGCCGGGCTTGTTAGGATCAGAGATATTGATCCCCTCCAGCGTGTAGATAAAGATGTAGCTGCTCCCACCTTTGCGGTCAAAGAGGTGTTCTATAGAGTTGATGACGTGTGCTTTGATCTGATCGGAATGCAATTTTCCGTTCATCGTAGTGTCGGAGTAGTTGATATATTCCAGGACCCTTTGAGTCTCCTCTTTGGCTTTTGCTTTCTGTGTGGCAAGATAGGCAGCGCGAAGATGGATCGATTCTTGTTCAAAATCCCGATACTCTTCAAAGATCACCAGGAAGGTAAAAAGCAGTGCGAAGAGAAAAAGTACAATGATCCCTAAAAAATTGATCGAGTGGAGGCTCAGGTTGCTCAGAAACGTTTTCATTGTACAGGGTGGCCCTGTCAGATGATGATCTTCTCTGTGACATCCAGCCCAAATCCACCCAGTCCTACGAACTCGGTATCTTTGTTGGTGGTAAGCAGATGGATGTTTTTGATACCCAGGTCTTTGAGTATCTGTGCACCGACGCCGAACTCTTTGGCCTGTTCGTGGGAGATCACTTTTGTATCCAAGAAGATAAGCACGCCGCCATTCTTCTTGAGGTAGTCGATCGCAAGGTTGAGACTCATGTAGCGTCTGTCATCGAGGAGAAGATCGATGTCCGATCCGATGTTGTGGAACTTCACATTGGAGGTCTCATGGGCTTTGTAGAACTGTATCACCGTATGCGTACGCCCTAGATGGTCGCGGTAGGTGATCTTCTCCACTTTCATGCTTCTAAACAGAGACTCCTCTTTTGTGACGCGCTTCACAAGCTTCTCATTGGCCAGGCGGTACTCTACGATATCCGAGATATAGACGATGGGCATATGGTGTTTTTGAGAGAAGACCTCCAGATCATCCATGCGTGCCATTGTCCCGTCATCCTTGATGATCTCGCAGATCACCGCTGCAGGTACAAGCCCAGCCAGTTTACACAGATCCACAGAACCCTCCGTATGTCCGGTGCGTACGAGTGTTCCCCCGTCTTTTGCGATCAGTGGGAAGATATGCCCGGGACGCACAAAGTCTTCTGCTACACTCAGCGGATTGGCAAGCTTGCAGATACAGTCATCTCTCTCCGCCGCAGAGATACCTGTAGAGGCCGTAGCCGAATCGATAGAGATCGTAAATGCCGTTTCATGTGCCGACACATTTTTATCCACCATCGGCACCAGATGAAGCTTTGCGGCGATCTCTGTGGTGACGGGTGTACAGATGAGGCCTCTAGCTTCTTTGGCCATGAAGTTGACCAGCTCAGGTGTTGAAAAAGTAGCAGCATAGACAAGGTCACCTTCGTTCTCTCTGTCCTCATCATCCATCATGATGACCATTTTACCGCTTTTGATCTCTTTGATCGCTCTTTCTACTCTTGCTATCGCTTCAATCGACATTTTTGTAGCTCCCCTCTGTCTATAATACATACTTATATAGATTTTTAACAAGTAGGGGTATTATACCTTTTCCTTCTTCATCTCTCCAAACAATGCAAAAAAATGTCATAAATTTAAAAGAAATCAAAAAAACCCTTGACAAGCTCTCTGTTTTGGATTATAATTCTGCCCACATAAGCAATAAAGCCTTATGAAAAACCGTATGTTGGGGTATCGCCAAGCGGTAAGGCCTCGGTTTTTGGTACCGATATTCGGGGGTTCGAATCCCTCTACCCCATCCACCTAGGATCTTAAAAAATCCTTTTTGAAAACTGTCGCGGGATAGAGCAGTCTGGTAGCTCGTCGGGCTCATAACCCGAAGGTCGTTGGTTCAAATCCGGCTCCCGCAACCAATCTTCAAAACACCTTTTCTCAATATACTCAAGATAAAAACTTCCATTTGAAAATACAATTTCATCTCAATCAACCACTATAACAAGCAGGTCTGATGTTCTAATCAGACTAGCAAGCCTACTCTACTAGCTACTTTAAGAAGCGTAACAGTTTTTGCGAAAACCTGCTGAGAGTATTGTACGTTTTAAACTTTGCCCGCAGTAGCCAGGAGCGCTCCAACGCCTCTTTTTGCGCTGTAAGCTCACAGATAACCTCTTCGGCCTCACACTGCTTCATAGTCTTTGGAGAGATATAGCGTGGGTAGAGCAGATAGACCGCAGCGACCAACGCATCGACATCAAGCTTGCGCCCTCTTCTGCTGCACTGCTCTCTGTCGATCGTAAGCCCCCACCCCGCATAAAATGGTAGCCCATAAGTATAGACCTTTTTGCCATAGACCAGTGCCTCAAACCCTGTCAGAGAGGTCATCGTATGGAGTTCATCGACTGCTTCAAGCACACTGGCCATTGCGATATCGGTGATCACTTCATCGCAGTAGCGCAGCGCCTCTTCTTGGGGGATATTCCCGACTCGGTTTCCACTCAGCACATCAGGATGTGGCTTGAAGAGGATGTATCTATCTGGATAGTGCTTTTTCACCGTTTGTAGCAGCTCTAGGTTTGTCATCCCATTGGCACCATACCGTATCGAGGCATCATCTTCGACCTGCCCTGCGACCAAGGCAACGGTTTTTTTGCAAGAGGAGAAGTCGAGGGTTCTGTTGCTGTCGGCATTGTACTTGGAGATCTTGTTGAGGATAATCTGCTCTTTGAGCTTTTTTGCCCGCTCTATCAGCTGCGGATCGTTGGCAAACTCATAGGTGCTGAGTATCTCCTCAAGATCACTCTTGCACGTTGGATCAAAATATATCCCTCTACTATCAACAACCAAAGAGTAAGGTTGTGTCAGGTCCGAGCCCAAAGCCACAGAACGGATAAACCCGTCTTCCACCCTATAGATCTTGATATGATGTTTTTTAGCATAGTGTTCAATATCTTCAAAACTCTTTCTGCCCCAAATGTATAGTGTACTATCAGAGCTTAGCCCTTTTTTGATCGCTTTTTTGAGTAAATTTTTTTTCGATATAGGATTGACAAAAACTATCTCATCCTCTAAAAAAGGTTGTATATATTTATGCTTCCAATAAGAAAACCCAAAAGCTAGTATCATGCTGTAGCGCTCACTAAAAACCTTTTCAAATATGATCTGATAGATTATATCAAAAATAATTGATTGTCTGTTTTTGTATAGATTATAGTGCCTACTGTATCGCATATAGGCTACAGAGAGTTCTTTGAAGCTCTTAGCTTCTACACAGTGCAATGCTCATTAGAGCACTCTGCGCTCCTCGCCCTTCCCTCTTCATTCACACCACACATGATTGCCGCGATCGTGGCTAGCATAGTCTCTTTTTTGGCTACTCTTTATGGTCTTTGATGATCGCACCAAGCATTGAAACAATACCATACGCAAGTAGGGTTATAAACAAAAGTGTGAAAACGCTTTTGGGTTTGTTGGGATAAGTATAGCCATCAGGCAGGTTTGGCTGGCTTAGAATACTCAGAGTTTTTGCCTCCTGCAAAACCGCCAGCTTTTTTGTTTCGAGTTGTATCAGAGTATTTTTATACACCTCGATGTCAAACTCTAGCTGCAGCTTCAGCTTCTCGTAGTCAAAGAGTACCTTGTTGAGCCTATCCTCTGAAGTACCACTGAGTGCACTTCTCTCTTTGGTGATCGAACGGCCGATCTCCTCGATCTCTTTGTGCAGCGCTTTGAGCTCATAAGTATCCTCTTTGAGATAGCTTGACATCGTCGCATACTCTATCTTCTTTTGCATAAGAGAGGCTTCAAGCTGAGCGATAATACCGCTAGAGGTTGTCACTTCTGTATTTGGGTCAAGCAAAAGATGTTGGTTCTGGTAGGCTTCAAGTTGTTGAGACGAGGCCTCCATCTTTTGCTTGGCTTTCTCAAATTCAGTTTCGATAAAATCCAGCTGTTTGCGTGCATTTTGGCGGTTGAGCTCATTGATCTGCGCTTCGACCTGCTCTACTAGAAACGCCAGGATTTCCTGCGCCTTTTGACGCTCCACATGGGAGAATGCGATGTTGAGGATGCCTGAAGTCTGATCGTAGTGGGTGATCAAATGCGTGTTATAAAACTTCAGCACCTCCTCCTCTGTCGCATCATCAGACAACCTACTGATAAAGTCCAGTTGAGAGCTCTTGTAGTGTTCAGTAAGATGGAACTTCCGATCCACAACCTGATAGACATCCAGTGATTGGAGATAGGCTTCAACGATCATACTATCCTGAAGCTGGGAAGAGGCGCCAACGCCAAGCAAGGACAATCCAAGGTTGTCGGTGGGCGCACTACTCTGTAGGTCCTTGACAATCAGTGCGGTTTTTGACTCATAACGTTCTGACTTTATCGCCAGGACATAAAAAGCGCTCAAGAGAAAAAACGCCACGAAAAGGAACCTGATCTTAAACTTTGTATAGCGTGCGTTGAGGATGCTTCTGGTCACATAGTCGTTTTTGATCTGCCCATAATCCTTATCCAGTCTTTCTTGCATCCCTGTTAGACCATGCTTTCTGAAGCGTGCAAAGTTTTTGCGGAGTGTTTGGTGTGTTTTGTTGTCTTGCGTCTTCTCAAACCAATAAAGCTGTATGAGTTTTTTTATCATATCTCTCTCTTTTATGTGTTTATTTGATTGTATCTTTCGATCGCATCTTCGATCCTATCACAGTAGTAGAGCTGACCGTTGTGCACGACGATGCCCACATCGCACATCTCTTTAAGCACCGGCATAGAGTGGCTAACAAGAAGGACATGACACTTTTCTATCTTTTTGCGTAGTGCGGTTTTTGACTTCTGTTGAAAGTTCTTGTCTCCCACGGAGAGGGTCTCATCGATGATGAGATAGTCAAAATCAAAAGAGAGACTCAGTCCAAAACTCAGCCGTGACTTCATCCCGCTTGAGTAGGTTTTGATCGGCATATCAAAATAGTCCCCTAGTTCAGAAAACTCCTTGACTGACTCGATGACCTTTTTGATCTCATACTCGCTTTTACCATAGATACGGCTGACAAACTGTACATTCTGACGTCCTGTCATGGAGCCTTGAAAACCACCTGCAAGCCCCATCGGCCAGGAGAAACTGTTGGGAGAGGAGATGATGCCAGAGTTAGGAAAGTCGATGCCACCGAGCATACGAAGCAGCGTGGACTTGCCCGCACCGTTACGCCCAAGGATACCGACATTGACCCCCGAAGGGATCGTGAAGGTCACATTGTTGAGGATGTACTTTCTTTCATGCTTCGTCTGGTAGTACTTGGTGACATTTCTTAGCTCTATCATGTCGAGAGGATCCTTTGCTCCCCTTTTGTATAAAAGTAGAGTCCGATATAGAGGGGGATCAAAGTCCAGTAGAGCATATACTCATAATCCACATACTTCGTATCAAGGGCTACAAAGTAGTAACCGTGGATCATCTCCATAAAATGCACTAGCGGGTTATAGAGGATAAGCTCCCTCAAAACCGTAGGCAGAGAGTCAACCGTATACATCAACGCAGAGACAAAAAGCAGCGGTGTCATCATGATATGGATGATCTTACCAAAGGTTTCATAGAAGTGGGCAAAGACCGCACTCATTAGCCCAAAACCAAACCCAAAGAGGATCAGCCAGAGTACTGCTAGGATAACCATGTTGAAGTCCTGCACAGCGATCTCAAACTCAAAATAGAACCCGATCGCGATAAAGACTAGGGTCGCCATCGTGCTTACAAGGATCTCAAGCAATACTCTTGCTAGTATCGTATCAAAAGGCTTCACTTGCTTGTAGGCAAAGAGGGACACGTTGGAACTAAATGCGCTTAAAGAGCGATTTACTATGTTTTTCCATAAGAAAAATGCCAAAAAGCCACTGGCAAGAAATACAGGGAAGTCCACACCAGGCATCGCCTTTTCGGCAATCGCCATCTTCAGCCCCGCAAAGACAAGGACCATCAACATCGCATCAAAAATCGCCCAGAAATACCCCAGCTTCTTCGTCCCGAAACGTGTCTGCACCTCACGCAAAAAGAGTGCAGTAACAACGGACTTGAAGATACTAAAGGAGCTTCTTCTTACCATCGATCAGACTACCTAAAACGACTTGAGTACGACCGCTGCGCCCACGGCAACCTGGTAGATGATCTGCGTAATGTCTTTTGCTAGGAGCAGGTTCTTCGTATCAGCTTTACCCAAGACCAAGATCGCATCACCTGGTTTTATCTGTGTATTGCCTCCTATGCTTGAGAGAGTGTGCTGCTCAACTGCACCGTTTGATCGTATCAAAAGTATCCGTGATGTATCTGCCCGCTCTGTATGCCCTCCACACGTATCGATATAATACCGCAGGCTTTTGCCACTTTTGTAGGTAAGGGTATTGGGGATGTTGACCTCACCCTGGACCATGACTAGGTTGTTTTTTCTAGGGATATAGATCTTGTCTCCATCCTCAAGAAGGGTGTTGCGAAGATCCTCTTGGGCCGATAGGACGATCTGTCCGTTGAACTCTACTGCTTTAGCACGTTTGATGAACTCCATGATCAGCTCTGCCTCTTTGTTTCGGATGAGCGACTCTTCAGGTGTAGATGAGCTCGTAGAAAAGGCTTTGGACTCTAAGTCTTTGAGATTTGCATTGAGTAGCTCTTTTTGTCTTTGGGCGACAGATTTTCTGAAAAGCTGGATACTCTGAATGTTGGAGAGTGGTGTATAGTTGAGTTGCTTGAGCACGCTGTAGAGGGATGTCCCCTTTGGTACAGAGAGATACTTGACTCCTGAGTGTTCTCCTTCTATCGCTACACTGAAACTCTGCAGATGGCTGTTGCTTGTGAAGATGATCTTCTCACCGCTCTTGATTGTGACCTCCTTGGCCTGATCCAAAGTATAGTCTTGACTGATTTCTCTCATGCCGATACGCTGGATATGGGTAAAGCGGTTGACCCCTGGTTTGGGCAGTGCATACTTCATAAGCCTACTGACGCTATCTTGTTTGTCTTTGAGTTCGAAGATATAAGGACGGCTGACATCCCCCTCTACCTCCACGTAGTGCTTCATGGGGTGGACTAGGATGGTATCGCCATTTTTAAATGAAAAGTGCTCCCTATGACCGTCAAGCAAAAACGCGTAGAGATCGATCTTCTTTATAAGTCGGTTGTTTCGCAGGATATGGATATCTCTATAGCTGCCCTCCCCCGATAGGATCCCGCCTGCCTTGTCCAGAAATTGCAGCACCGAATCATCGGAGACGCCATCGTATAGCCCTACATTTTTTACTGAACCAGAAACATAGACTGATAATTGCTGATAATCCCTGACATTGGCATAGATAAAGACATTGTCATTGAACGTTTTTTTCAGATGGGTAGTCAGGGTAGACTGAAGGTCACCATTTTTTACCCCTTCGAGGGGGATGACCCCTATCTGAGGGATGAAGATATTTCCCCGACCATCGATCGGCACATCACCCTGAAACTCTCGTGCACCCCAGATATTGATATGGATGATATCGCCTATTTTGAGTCGATACTCTGGATTTTCTCTAAATTGGGATTTGTTTGTAAAGTGCCCCCTAAAAAGCTGCTCTCCAAAATAGACTTTTTGCTTTGGGGCAGCATCTAGCCTGCTTGTATCTTGCACAACTTCAGGTTCGACCCCCACACCAAAGCTAAGTGACACACATACTGTACATACCAAAAGATAGCGTAGAGATCTAATCATGGTTTACCTTTTGTCTGTATTCGTAGTCGATCGATTCTAGGCTATAGGGGTTGAGTGTAGCACCGTGTGGGAGTGGCCGGGGCTGACTAGCACAGCCGGTTATAAATAAAAGTGAAAAAAATAAAAAATATCGTAATTTATACATCTCTTCCTTACCCTTGGTATAGAATAGTAA
>Ga0209614_1000713_pt1 | contig 28109 bp, 30 predicted proteins | sample BlaSprsedimmetaG_FD_185484 | JGI IMG/M metagenome (GOLD analysis project Ga0209614, IMG submission 185484) | Hot spring sediment bacterial and archeal communities from California, USA to study Microbial Dark Matter (Phase II) - Blank Spring... ... | reverse complement strand
ACACATCTGCTTTCGAGTACATTTTAAATGAGTCAACGAATAATCATTTGGAATACATTTTTAGATGAGGCAACAAGGATGAGTTTATTCAAAAATTCCTTATAATTGTGCATAAAATACTTTACAATTTCACTTGTATTCTATAATATACGTCATATTTCGTAATATGCGGAGTTCCATATAATTATGGATTTGCATTGCTGATAATTAAAAAACCGAATCCTTTGTGGATTAGATAATTGAAATGTGTCCCGAAAAGAAGTTCTTCTTCAAAAATGTTGGCTGGGGAGGAAGGATTCGAACCCTCGCAACGGGATCCAGAGTCCCGTGTCCTACCACTAGACGACTCCCCACCATAGCCAAATATAAATGTTATCATAAAATTAAGTCAACAGCTTATTATAAATCCGAGTTCAAGATTCTTTCTGAGATTGCCACACTCCCGCCTGCCTGAGCCAGGCACTGGCGGGCAGGTCGTTCGCAATGACCTTCGCTTTTCTTTACCCTTCATTTGTACCAGTTACCCTTGTCTTCACCTTTCAATTTTAACTTTCTACCATTGACTTTTGACTAGCGAAGCCCGTGTCTGCCGTGCCTACCATCAGCCACCTGCCCGCCATTGACTGCGTCTTCAGGCGCTGGCAGGCGGGTCTGCTATCAGCTCTCAACTACTCCTTGCGCTAACTTAAGTCTCTTTAGCGTCTTTTTCTTCCCAAACACTTCAATTGTCTCAAAAAGCGGTGGACTTACCGTTTTTCCTGTTACGGCAACCCGTATGGGTTGAAAAACAAACTTAGGCTTTATATCAAGTTCCGCTGGGATGGAGCGCAACACGGCTTCCACGTTTTCAATATCAAATTTTTCAATTTCCTTTAACTTGTCAGATGCAGTTTTAAGAACTCTTAGAACCTCTGGTTTTCTTAACACCTTGTCGGCAACTTTGGATTCGATTTCAATCTCCTCTTTAAAGAAAAAGTCCGTAAGCTCCAAAACATCAGTTAAGCACTTCATTCGCTCCTGCACCAAAGTAGTTATCATTTTAAGTTTCTCTATGCCAAAATCAGAGGATTTCTCAAAAAATCCGGCGTCAACCCATATTGGTATCAAAAAATCAGTTAACTTATCTGTTGACAATTCGCGAATGTAGCATCCGTTCATCCACTGAAGTTTAGTGTTGTCAAAAATAGCAGGGTTTTTTGACACTTTTTCAAGAGAAAATTTTTCTATTAAATCTTGGATTGAGAATATGGTCGTCTTCTCATCGTAAGACCAGCCCAAGAGGGCAAGATAGTTTAGTATCGCTTCGGGCAGATAACCCTCTTTCTTATATTCTTCCACCGAAGTTGCCCCATGACGTTTGCTTAAGGGTTTTCCATCGGAACCCAAAATCATCGGCAGATGGGCAAAAGCGGGAACTGGTAAATCAAGAGTTAGGTAGAGAAGTATTTGTTTCGGGGTATTTGATAGATGGTCAATACCCCTAATCACATGCGTTATTTTCATAGCGGCGTCATCGACAACAGCAGCAAAATTATATGTTGGCAAACCATTTGATCTAATTAAAACGAAGTCTTCCAAAACGCTGTTTTGAAAGAGAATATCCCCTCTTATGACGTCCGAGACAATTGTCTTCTCCTCTTTGGGACAAGCAAAACGGATTGCGCAATTTCGCCCTTCCCTCTCATAATTTTTTTGCTCTTTTTCGGTAAGTTTTTTACATCTTCCGTCATAGCCAGGAGGTTTGCCTGCCTTTAGCGCCGATTTCCTTCTCTTTTCCAACTCTTCCGGCGAGCAGTAACATTTATAGGCCATCCCCGCGTTAATTAATTTTTTAACCGTTTCTTCATAAAAAGGCAGGCGCTCCGTTTGACGATAAGGCCCATACGAACCTTCAATTTCGGGGCCTTCGTCCCAATCCAAACCAAGCCATTTAAGAGATATGTTTATTGCCTTGATTGCCTCTTCCGTGGAACGGTTTTTGTCAGTATCCTCTATCCGCAAAATAAACTTACCACCGTGATGCCTGGCAAAAAGCCAGTTATATAAAGCAGTTCTTGCTCCCCCAATATGCAGTACCCCTGTGGGGCTTGGGGCAAAGCGAACACGCACCTCTTTATTCAAGCAAATCACTTCCAAAACAAAGATTTTTAACATAAATAAGCAGCTTACGCTGCTTATTTTGCCATTTTAATATTAAAATTCAAATATATAAACTACACCTTAACTCCTAAATACTCTCAAGACGTTCACGAGCATCAGCTATATCTGTTACCCTTACACCAAATTTATCATCAATTACAACTACCTCGCCTCGAGCAATCACTTTCCCGTTAATTAAAAAATCAACCGGCTCGCTGGCTAACTTATCCAACTCTATTACAGAACCTCCACCTAAATTAAGTATCTCTTGAACAGTCATGTTGGTGCGACCCAATTCTATTGAAGCGACCAAAGAAACATCCAAAAGAAGATTGATGTTTCGCATGTCGCCCCTCTTCCCTCCGGCGCTCAAAGAGTCAAAGTGAACTTGTTCAACAGGGACCTCCGCCTCAACGTTTCCTCCTGGTTCCTTTGGTTCCTCTGGTTCCTCTGACTCCTCTGGAGTTTGTTCTGCTTCCACGATTGCTTCCTCGGACTTGGTTTCTCCAAAAATATTTATTAACTGTTCCGAAAAAGCCACAGAAACTATGGAATCCACCTGTACCGGCGAAGAAACACCTTCGATGTTTAAATTCATCCCCGCTTTAACGATGGAATCATCTGGAAACGATGCATTTAAAGCTTCTGCCTCATCTGCCAGCTTGGAAACCTTAAATTGCGCCAAAGAGCAAGTGACCTCTTGACCAATGATGGCAGTGAAGTTGCTCGTTGTTTCTCCGGCAACTTGGTTAAAAACTTCCTTCAAAACATCTTGACCCATCTCATCTACAGAGGCGCCGCCGCTAAGCTCTTGTTGTTGAGCCAACTCCGCTAATTTTACTCCATCTTCTTCTTGTAATATCAAGAGAACATCGCCATTCAAGCCGCCAGTACAATTTAACTGCGCTAAAACAATATTCTCTTTTTTTTCGTTCGTGTAATCTTCCCGTGTTGACTGAACAATGAGAAGAATTAAGGACTCTGACTTCTTCCCGCTAAAGTCGGAAATTACTTTAGCCAAAGCAGCAACGATGGTGTTGAAAGCATTGCCAATATTGTTCAGATCGGTTTCGGTAAACTCATTTTTTTCTTCCGATTTCTCCGGCATTACTGTTCATTCCTTTCATCTGCAACCGACACGGTCTTTACGGCCAGCTTCCTCCCCAATATACCAGGTTTGCCATAAAACTTGACTGAGTTGCCTATTTTTATTTTTACCTCTTCATCGGTGTGAGTATCAAGTTGTATGGCATCACCAGGTTTCAAATCAATCAGGTCTCCGATGCTAATTTCAGCCACTCCCAACTCAACTACTACAGGTAAAGAAACTTTATTTAAATTTTTTTCTATCTTTTCTCTTTCTTTTTCGTCGGCGGACTTTCTTTGACTCTTGGTAGAAAACCATGCCCTTCTGGTCAGTTTTGGTATCACTGGCTCAAGGGTTAAATATGGTAAACAAATGCTCATAGTACCCGTGGTTTCCCCCATTCTCACCTCAAAAACAATATTTATTACTATCTCATTAGGGGGAACAATTTGTACAAGCTGAGGATTCGTTTCAATTACCTCAATCTTGATATCAAATTGCTGAATTCCAGCCCACGCTTCTTGAAAAACATTGAGTATCTTTTGGGTAATTCCTCCAACCACACTTCTTTCAATATCTGTAAGCTCACGGTTTTCTTCTAAAACCATACCCGCGCCCCCAAGCAACCTATCGTAAAACATAAATGTTAAGGTTGGGCTCAAATCTAGAACCGCATTCCCGGACAGTGGAGAAAGGGAGAAAACAACCAAAGTAGTTGGAGTAGAAAGGGTGGTTACATAATCATCAAATGAAGTTTGCTCCACCGAGGCTAAAACAAAACTGATGTTTTGCCTAAGATAAATCATTAATGCTGCCCCAATTTTCCTGGCTAAGTTCTGATGAATGTTTTCTATGGCATTTAAATGAGCTTTGGAAAACTTATCAGGATGCCTAAAGTCATAGATCCTAACTTGTTTGAGTCTTCCTTCGCTTGTAACGTTAGTAACCCCTTCTTCCTCTCGGGTTACACCAGTTAAAAGAGCATTTATTTCATCTTGAGTAAGCGCCCCTGCCATGAAAACCCCCGCATTATTGCATAATAAAAGTGGTAAAATAGACGCCTTTAATTTTACCACAGGTAAGCAAAGAATCTACTCCATTTTTAATTTCCTTTTTTAGTTGTTCTTCTCCTTCTGCCGTGCGAACTTGGTCTGGGGTTTTCGAGCGCAGGATAGTAAGCATAGCATCCTTAATCTGTGTTTTTCTCGTTTTTACCTCGTCCTTGAGGGGTTTATTGTCTTTTTCTAGTTCAATCGAAACCTCAAGCTGAAGATAACTATCAGACCCAGCTAAATTTACCGTGAAGGAACCCATAGAAACCATGGCGCCAACATCCAACTCAACTTCCTCTTTTTTTTCATTCTCAGGCGCAGAACTTTTACCCATAAACTTCATAACCCCAAAAGCGGTTCCCACCGCGAGACCAACCACTAAAATTATCAGGATGGGTACCTTAAACTTCCCCAACTTCAACCTGGGCAACTTTAAATTAAATTTCTTTTTGCTCTTTTCTTCCTCTTCTTCTTCCTTTCCTCTTTCTCCATCCATTTCACTTGGTTGTTTAATCTCATCATCAACCATAATAAATACCCCCTTGCTGCTACTCAGGTTCCTGAATATTTAAAGTAGGATACAGGACAACCATATCCACTCTTCTATTTAATGCACGGTTTGCCTCGCTGGTATTTGGAAACCTTGGCTTGTACTCTCCGTAACCCGCGACCGAAAGTCTTTCTGGTGAAAAACCAACATTTTCAATCATATATCTTAAAACCGAGATAGCTCTAGCGGTAGACAACTCCCAATTAGAAGGATACTCTGGAGTAGAAATAGGCAAATTGCACGTATAACCCTCTATTCTAATCACATAATCAGTCCCTTTTAAGGTCTTTCCAATGGTTGAGAGCACGGGCAAAACTCCCGCTCTTAAATTCGCCTCTCCTAAATTAAAGAGAACCTTATCGGTGAGGCTAATTAGAAGACCTCGAGTTGAGGTGGTTAAACTTATTGAACCTCCCATGTTGGCCGCATTAACTTTTTGTTTAATTTCTTCTTTGAGCTGCTCCATAGCCACAACTTCCTCTTTGGGAATGCCAACCTTGTTAAAACCGGCCGCCCCCTCAAGGACATTTTTCCCTCCCCCTTCCGCCTCACTCGGTTTAAGAGTTTTCCCTGCTTCTCCCAGATTCTGGACAGGTGTTTCCTCTTTAAAAACTCCCGCCGTGCCGTGAATGGCCGCATTAATTGAACCAAGAGCTTTGTTGAGTTTCTCCATGTTGACTATCGAAAAGGAGTAAAGTAAAACAAAGAAGCATAAAAGCAAGGTTATCATATCGCCATAACTGGTCATCCACGCAGGAGCTCCTTTTCGTTGATCTTTATTTTTAATTATTTTAGCCACTTGCGCTCTCCTCTTTATTCTTTCTCAAGTCTATCCTTATTTTTGGTGAGATGAACGCCAACAATTTTTCTTCGATGATGCGAGGATTGTTGCCCGCCTGAATGGATAAAATTCCTTCTATCATTACCTGTTTGTATAAAATTTCTTCTCCGCTTCTTACCCCAAGTTTTCCTGCAATTGGATTGAAAACCAGATAAGCAAACAATGCTCCATAAAATGTGGTTAATAGGGCGACGGCCATTCCGGGCCCAATCTTAGAGGGATCATTAAGATTTCTAAGCATCTGAATTAATCCTATTAATGTGCCAACAAAACCAAAAGCAGGACAGGAAGCGCCAATGGCTTCAAATATACTCTTACCCAACTTGTGACGTTCTTCCAGAAAGGCAAGTTCGGTTTCCAAAATATCGCGAACAAGTTCCGGGTCGGTCCCGTCAATAACCAATTGCAAGCCCTTTTGCATGAAGGGATCGCCCAACTGATTTGCTTCCTCCTCCAAAGATAATAGCCCTTCTTTTCTCGCCTTCTCCGCAAAGTGAACTATTGTACTTATCAATCCCTGGGGACCCTCATTTGAGCCAAAGAACGCATTCTTTAAGACCTTCATGACCCCAAAAATTTGGGGCATTGTAAAATTTATAAGGGTAGCGGCAATAGCCCCGCCAAAAGTAATTAGCATGGATGGCATGTTAAAAAATATTTTTATGCTGCCACCCTGTAAAATTGCCACAGCTATTAAAATAAACCCAACGACAATACCAATTATTGTGGTTAAATCCAAATTTTCACCCCATTTTTAATCTTTGTATCATCCAGCCCGCTGTTTTTCACTCAACCGACAAAAAAAATTGCCCCTCACCACATAATTATCGGACTAAACCTCATTATTCTTGAGTTCATTTTTGGGGATAATAACTTTTGGTCCCCCGATTTTGCTTAAATATTTAACGGTCTGTTTAACAATAACATCAGGAGATTCCTTAATTACAATCTTCTTCCCCGTAAGCAAGGTAATAACCGTATCGGGTGTGGCTTCGATAGTTTCTATTAAAGCGGCATTTATCGTTAACTTACTGCCATTAAGACGGGTTAATTCTATCACGTTCAGCGCCCCTTAAAAGGGGGCCAAGCCAAGCTTGGCCCCCTTTTAATTATTCTTACCGTTTCAGGTTGACTAATTCCATCAACATCTCATCAGATGTGGTTATAATTCTTGAATTGGCCTGAAAACCCCTTTGTGTGGTAATCATATTGGTAAATTCCTGAGCTAAATCAACGTTGGCCATCTCGAGCGAGCCGGGTATTACAGAGCCCACTCCACTTTCTCCCGGAGCAACCAATCTTACTTCACCGGAGTTTGTGGACTGTTGAAACATCGTTCCGCCCGATCTCATCAAGCCAGCAGAATTACCGAACATCGCAAGCGCCAAACGGGCGAGTGTCCGGTTCATACCGTTTGAGAAAACGCCGGTGATTATTCCGTCGCTACCGATAGTAAACGTCTCCAAAACACCCATGGCGAAACCATCCTGGCTTCTCACGATGATGTTGGAATCGGTGTCATCGAACTGGGTTAAGTTAGCAAAGTCAATCGTGATATTAACGGGATTGGCTCCTGCTGGGTTAAAGGTAAGCGTGTCACCACCAACGGGGCCCAAAAAAGTACCGTCCGGATTGAACGTCACATTGGATACTCCCACCCCGGACCATGCTCCGCCATCAACATCCCAGCTCCACTGCCAGGTATTTGCCGCAGTTTGAGTAAATGTTGTCACCAGTGTGTGAGCGACACCCAAAGAATCATAAACCTGAACGGAAACACTCGCTGGGCCGGTAGGACTAGCATCCAAATTGCCCGCCAAGAGGACGTTATTGGTATCTTCGGCCACCATTAATTCACCAATCGGGATGGAAATCTCCGTTGGCGGTAGGGTGATATCCAAGACCCCCGTGTCGTCGGCCTGCCAACCCTGCACCTTATACCCGGTCGATGGGTCAACTAGGTTCTTCTGTAAATTTATATCGAAAATTCCCGCTCGCGTGTAACGATTGGCCGTTCCATCATTTACCACAAAAAACCCATTACCCTGAATGGCAAGGTCGGTAAGTTTGCCCGTTGCCTCAAGACTGCCTTGGGTAAGAATTGTATCGATGGTCTTAACGAGCATGCCCAAACCAACTTGCTGCGGATTAGAGCCGCCAAGACTTCCTTGGGGTGCGGTGGCGCCCCTTATGGTCTGACTCAACATATCCTGAAATGAAACCCTGCTTGTTTTATACCCAACGGTGTTAACATTGGCTATATTGTTTCCAATAACGTCCATCTTGACCTGGTGGTTCCTTAAACCCGAAACCGCCGCAAACATTGAACGCATCATAACTACATCGACCTCCTATTTTAATTAATTTTTTCACTGGCTGACAGTTGCTAATAAACTAGCCGTCTCGCCATCAGCCAATAAAGTTGGCTGCTTCACTACCTCAGCAACCAGGGCTTCCTCCAAGAGGTCCAGCCCTACATTATCACCGCGCTATCGATGTTGGTAAAAACATTCTCTTTCATGTTCTCCCCATCTATGGTGGTGATAACTGTCCGATTTTTAATGCTAACCACAAAAGCAAGATTATCGACCAAAATTAGCGATTCTCTTGCGCCCTTGTCGGCAGCTTTGTTTACACCCGTTTGAACTTTTTCCAGCTCTTTCTCAGTCAATTTTATATTTCTCATCGCAAGCCGCTTCTGAGCATGAGCCGAAAACTTAAGTTCCGTCTTTGCCAGCTCTTTTGCAAATACATCTTTAAAGGGAGCTTTTACTCCCGTCTGTATTTGCTGAGCCGCTTTTCCAATCGGCCTTATGGGTTGATTGGAAAATTGTACCTTATCCGTCACTTTCGTCCCCCTCCCCGATAATCCTTAGAACGTCAACGGGCGAAATCTCATTATTTCCCACCAGAAGCCACGGCTGACCATCTTTGAATCTCACCTCGGTTACAACTCCTCTAACTATCTTACCGCTGTTAAAATCAATGGCTTCTATCTCCTTGTTAATCATACCGCTGGATTGAGCGATTTGCAGCCATTTATGCATGCTTTCAAAGCCCTGATTTAATTTCTGCATCTGTTCCAGTGAATTAAACTGCGCGAGTTGTGAAATAAACTCCGTATCCTTTACGGGCTCTAGAGGATCCTGATACCGCATTTGGGTTACGAGTAATAACAAAAACTCATCTTTCCCCAACTCTCCCTTTTTCGTCACTGGAGCTGTAAAACCTGCCTCGTATTGCTGTTGAATCGCATTAATGTCCAAACTATCTCACCTCCTTAGGCTAAACAATTTATCTCTCGACTACCCCGTAAATCTGTCAAACTACGTAATTCCTCCGGCTGCTCCTCGTTGAGTAAATCCGACAACGGCTCCGCAAAACCTTGCTGCGAAAGGAACTGCTTGTTTCGATCATCTTCGCCACTTGCCTGAAAATGCTCGCCCACGGAAACTTGAAAACCCTTGACATCAAAACCTCTATCTTGGAGAGACTGCTTAAGATTTGTGAGGTTGGCTTCCAAAATGCTTTTAACCATGGGATTGTTGGCTTCGAGTTTGGCGCTTATCATTCCATTTTCTATAACTATCTTTATTCGCAAAGCGCCGAGTTCTTTTGGCTCAAGATGAAGATGGGCCTCCTGTCTGCCTTCCAACAGTAAAACTTGGAATTTTCGGATAACCTGGTCCAAAAATCCCTTTTCGTTTTCGACCATTCCTTGAGTACTTGCAATTTTTGAAACAAAACTCTGCCCATCATCAAGTTTGAGTGATGAAGCTACCCCAGAACTATTCTGAACCTCAACCGCCTCTTCCGCGCTCCCTTTGGCTTTGAAAGCAAACGTGGATTCGCCACCTTTTTCGGAGGAATGTTTCACAATTGGAGGCAAAAGAACCGACTCATCTTGAAACAGGGATTTCCCTGGAAAGTCCGTTTTTTCCAAAAGTTCCACACCATTATCGGCCCCTTTAGCATTAGAACCATCTTTTGACGAATGTAGAAACTCCGTCGGCTTTACCTCTATCTTGCTTATCGTTTTGTCGATATTTGCTACAACTTTATCTGCAATCTTCGTCGCCATTTCTTCAATAAAATGTTTGGCTTCGATTCTTACTTGACCTGGAATTCCCTTCTCCGATGTCTCCGTTAAATCGTGGATTTTTGATCCCGACTGCTCATCCTTTACAAGAGAGAATTTTTCTTGAGAGATGCTTCCTAAAAGAGATCCTATCGCTGACTTAAAGAAGTCTCCAAGCTCTTCTTTGAGGTTCCAGCTTGATATGTTTGTTTCCTCTTTAAACTCAGCCAGAATCTTCTCAATGACACCTTTAAAATCAGACAGAACCTCATCGATCCCTTCCGAGTTAAAAACATCGGGGCTGAGATTAAGTTCTTTGATTTCCTCTTGAGCTACGCCACTGTTACTGAACAACTTGGTTAAAATCTTTTCCGCCAAAATACCCATTTGATGCTTAAGCTCTCTCAAAGACCCCGCTTCGGAAGAAAATTCTCCCTGATCCACTGCAACAAGTGAAGACTCTTCAGGAAAGTCGTGAGAAAGAGGATTGCTCCCAACCTTACCAACCATACTCATGATGGCTGGAAAAGCAAGAAGTGTTTGAACAAGACCCTCCTCTTGGAGGTCCAGGTCTTTTAGTTCTTCTGTCTCTTTGGAGCAAAACTGTTTTTCCTCCTCTATTGTTGTGGTTGGAGATTCTTCGCTCAAACCATCTGAGTTTAAAATCCCTTCCAACACTTTCTCGAAACTACCGTTTTCGTTCAATCCATCTTGAACAGTAGTCTCTTGAAATTCTTGAACAGTTTCACAACAACCAAGAGACATTATCTTCGAGGAATACATTTTCTCACCTCCTTTCTTTTTAATTTGCTAGTTAGCTTGTCACGCTAGTTAATTTTTGTCTTTCCTCCATCCCCCCTCTCTAAACTCTCAAATTTTAACTATCCACTATCCTTGTCTGTCGGCCTCCCTGATGGCCTGCCTGACGGTAGACACAGTAATACCAAAAGAACGTCATTGCGAGCCTTGTTCTGTAAGGCGTGGCAATCTCTTGAGATTACTTCGGTCGCTATTGCTCCCTCGTAATGACGGGATAGCGCTATCTATCGCTTCCTCCTAAGACAAGCTCGCCACTCTCTATACCAAAACTTAGTTTCTTTCTTAAACCACTCCAGTCCTGCCTACCGATAGGCACGGTAGACTGGGGCGGGATGCTCACGATGACGAGGAAGAATTGATCCTTAATCCTTACTTTACCCTCTACCCTTTCCCTATCTTCCATCTGTTGCTTTTGAGATTGCTTCGCCCCGATAAATCGAGACTCGCAATGACCTTCCTTTTTCCTTGTCATCACGAGGGCTTTAGCCCGTGGTGATCTCCAGGCATCTGCTATCTGCTATACGCCACATGCTACCATGCTACTAGCAATAAGCTATTTACCGCCTATTTATTCAGCTAACTAATCACCTATTTAATTATCAAGTTTCAATCTGAGCTGCTGACTTAAAATGGCCGCTTTGCTCGGCTCCATTTCCGCCAACACCTCAGCGGCAATTTCTTCATTCATAGCGTTTAATATTTCGACAGCTTCTTCATCACTTAATTGTGATATTATGTCGGCCGCTTTCTCCACATCCATCGCTTCGTATATCTTTACTACTTTATCCAACTGCTTAATCTTCGCCTCCGCCGTTGCGGTCGTTTCCGCCACTGCTGTTTCCGTGGTATCTTCTTTGATTGCCGCTTCTTCTTTGGTTGGAGCATCTTCCGTTTTGGTCTCTGCTTCAGCCGTCGGTGTGGTTTTTTCCTTTGCAACTTCTGCCGTTTCGACCTTTTCTTTGGGTTTACTAAACCTCCCAATGATACTCTTTATATTTATGACACCAGCAAAACTAAGCGTAGTAAATAAAACCAAAAAATATACCACCACAAGCAAAATTACCATTTTAGCCCCACCCCGTTGATTAAGCAAGTTCGCTAACTACCTCCGTTTTCTATTTGTAATCCTCCCACCTTGACAAAACTTTCTTCACATATCTTTGAGTTTCAGCAAACGGTGGAATCCCTCCGTATTTTTTTACATTGCCCGGCCCCGCATTGTATGCGGCAAGAGCCAGTTTTATATCACCAAATCTATCGAGTTGAATTTTTAAATATCGGCATCCCGCATCGATATTCTGAGCTGGATTAAAAGGGTCGGTTACGCCTAAACCCCTGGCTGTGGACGGCATCAATTGCATAAGACCCATGGCGCCAGCGTGCGACTTAGCGGTCGATTTAAATCCGGACTCCACGGATATCACCGCTTTAACGAGCGCGGGGTCCAAATCATATTTCTTGGAAGATTCCAAAATTTCATCAGCAAAAGGCTGTGCCTGACCTGTCTGCCGACAGGCATGGCGGCAGGCAGGTGTTTCGGGCAAAATTGTCTCTACGTTACCATCGTTGGAAGTAGCTTTACCGCTTGCTTGTTGTGCTTTTTCCATAACTTTGGCAAAAGCAACTTCATTTGAAGGCGACACATTAAATCTTGTCTCAATATCCTGAATCCTTGATAAAATCCCGTTTAAACCGCTAAGCACCTTCGCTCTCCTCCAATAAGAGAGAAGCAATTCTCCTTCTCTTGTGGCCGGAAGTGGCTATTTCGTCTATCAATTTCTGCTCGCTTTTCAAAAGCATCTGGCAAAATTCTTCATATTGTTTATCGTAGAGCTTTTCCATTACTTTTTTGTCTTTTGAAGCTCCTATCAATTTTTCTCTTACCGCTTCCAGCCGAAAAATTACCTTCTTCACTTTCAAAGCCTGATGGGAAATATCATTTTGAACCTTGGTAAAATAGCAACTATATACAAAGAGGTCGCTTATATTAAGTCCTTTTATCTGTTTTTTCTTGAACTCATCTTGACTTCTTTGAAGAGCTTCCATTAAATTATCCAAGATTTTCTTTTCACGCTCGTATTCTTTTCTAACCTCACCAAGTTCTCTTTTAAGGATATCTTCCTTCTTTTCCCTATAATTAAGAACCGGTTGAAGTTTAAATTTAAAGCCCTTCATTTCCATCTCCGCATCCTAGTTAATCAAAAATCTCTTCCAGCCGTTGGATATTCCCATCGAATTCAACCTTTTCTTCGACACCCTGACACAAAAAAGCATTTATATCGTCAGTCTTACTAATGGCGTAATCAATCTTTGGATTGCTGCCTTGGACATAAGCGCCGATATTTATTAAATCCTCGGCTTCCCTATAAGTTGCCAAAACATCCCGAAGTCGACTCGCAAGTTCAGAGTGTTTTTCCGAAACAACATCTTTCATCAATCGGCTCACACTTGACAACACATCTATCGCGGGATAGTGATTTTGGGAAGCAAGTTTTCGAGATAAAACTATGTGACCATCCAAAATACTCCTAACAGCATCCGCAATCGGCTCGTTCATATCATCTGCCTCAACCAGTATAGTATAAAGACCGGTAATCGTTCCGACATCTGACGTCCCCGATCTTTCAAGAAGCTTAGGCAAAAGAGCAAACACCGAGGGAGTATACCCTTTTGTGGCCGGCGGCTCCCCGATAGCCAAACCAACTTCGCGTTGAGCCATAGCAAATCGAGTAACTGAATCCATCATGAACATGACATTTTTGTTCTGGTTTCGAAAATATTCGGCTATTGCCGTTGCTACAAAAGCGCCTTTAAGACGCACAAGCGCCGGCTGATCAGATGTAGCGACAATGACAACCGACCTTGAAAGTCCATCTTCTCCGAGATCTTTTTCAATAAAATCTCGAACCTCCCTGCCTCTCTCCCCTATAAGCGCTATTACGTTTACATCCGCTTCAGTATTACGAGCAATCATACCTAAAAGAACGCTCTTTCCCACACCGCTACCGGCAAAAATTCCTACTCTCTGTCCTTTTCCACATGTCAAGGTCATATCGATTGATTTTACTCCTAGAGCAAGGTGCTCGCTAATCCTTCTTCTTTTAAGAGGGTTTGGCGGAGAATTATGAACAGGATACTCTTTTTCGGTATAAACGGGGCCCTTGTCATCTATCGGACAACCCAAGCCATCGATAACCCTGCCCAGAAGATTATCGCCGACGCCAACGGTCATGGATTCTCCTGTCGCAACAACTTCACTGTTGGGTTTTATGCCACTCATTTCACCCAGAGGCATTAGTAAAACACAATTTTCCTTAAAGCCAACGACTTCTGCTTTTATGGGTGGAAAATTTCTTGAAATATGGATATGACAGACCTCGCCAATTTGAGCAGCGGGACCCAAAGATTCAATTACCAGGCCAACAACCTGCTTTACTTTACCGTTCTGTTTAATGGCTTCAGTCTTACGAAGAAATTTTTTATATTTTTCAAAATCAACAATAGCGCAACTTTTATCAACCACCGGCTACTCCTTTTACTAGATCCTTGCCTATCTCTTCAAGCTGCGAATCTATACGTGCATCAACATTGCCAGCGGTGGTTTCAATGATACATCCCCCGCATCTAATCCTTTGGTCGGCAACAATCTCAACGCTTTTTATCCCATCGGCTGAAGAAATTAATTTCTCGCGATGCTTCTTGATGGTTTCCAAATCCGAGGGATTTACCCTTACAACCACATGTTCTCTTTCTACAGTGAGCTGAAGTGCTCTTTTTGCAACATTATTAACAACTTCCGGGTTAATCTTAATTTCCTCGTTAATAACTTTTTCGGCAATTTCAACCGCCAACTTAATAGTTGTGGGCTCGGCTTCTTTAATTATTTTTTTCTTCTCTTGCAGCGCCTCAGAAGTTATCGCCTTTAATGTATCTATCAATCCGGAGACTTCCTCGTTGGCCTCATCTAAACCTTCTTGTCGACCAATCTTAAAAGCTTCTTCTTTTATATCTTGAGCTTCCCGCAATGCTTCTTCGAGGATAGCCTCTGCTTTAGATTTAGCAACCCCTAAAGACTCTTCTTCGGTAGAAAATTCTCTTTCTTGAGAAGAGAACAATTTTTCTTCTTCGAATTGCTTTTTATCTCGGCTAAGTTTATCAAGCTTAGCCGACTTCAACTTGTCCGATGAACGAATTATCTTAGACAATAATCTCTTCCTCTCCCCCTCGGGCAATAATAATTTCTCCCTCTTCCTCTAGACGCCTGATCGTGTTGACTATCTCCTGTTGTGCTTCTTCAACATCACGCAATCTCACCGGACCAAGATAATCCATCTCTTCCTTCAGCATCTCCCCGGCTCTTTGTGACATATTTTTAAATATCTTTTCTTTCAACTCATCATTGGCGGTCTTGAGCGCATAGGAAAGTTTTTTAGAGTCAACTTCCCTCAAAAATCTTTGCACCGCTCTATCGTCAAGAGTTATAACATCCTCAAATGTAAACAAGCTTCGCCTTATTTCTTCGGTTAATTCCGGGTCGGACTCTTCCAAAGAATCTAAAATCGTCTTTTCGGTGCCACGATCGACCCGATTAAGAATATTAACTACCGATGACACTCCCCCGACCGAAGAGTACTCCTGGCCTTTGGCAATAGCGGCAACTTTCCTTTCCAACACCCTTTCAACATCCGAAATAATTTCAGGGACCGTTCTGTCCATCAAAGCAATGCGCCGAATAACATCTGCTCTAACGTCGGAGTCAAGTTTCGAAAGTATCATGGCGGATTGATCCGGCATTAGGTGAGCCACAACCAAAGCAATGGTTTGCGGATGCTCATTCTCAATAAAATTGAACACCTCGCTGGAATCCGTATGTCTTAAGAAGTCAAAGGGAGCAATTTCCAAAGAAGATGAGAGTCGGTTGATAATTTCGGTTGCCTTGCTAACTCCAACCGCTTTTTGAAGAATCTCCTCAGCATATTCGATCCCTCCCTGCGAAACATATTCTTTCGCTACACAAAGTTGATAAAACTCTTTGACAACTTCATTAATAATTTCTGGGGGAAGTTTACGCATGTTCGCTATCTCGAGGGTTATCTGCTCAATATCATCATCCTTCATCCACTTCATAATGCTTGCGGACAAATCCATCCCCAGTGAGACTAAAAGAGCGGCCGCTTTTTGTTTGTCTGTAAGATTTATCGCTTTAGCCAATTAAAATCTACTCCTTAGAGGTCAGCCAAGATTTTAACATTTGGGCCACCTCGCCCGGTTTTTCCTTTGCAATTCTTTTCACTTCTTCTTTCACTTCTCTTTTTTCCATTTCCTCGGGAGTAAGTTCCTCTTCTTTTGCTGCAAGAGAAATGCCCAACGGTTGTTTGGGTAAGAACTCAAACCCTTCTTCTTTCTTCTTGCCCGACAACAACCTAAATAACACAAAAGCGGCAACCGCTATGAGAATTACAACTGCGGCTATCTTACCGATGTTTTTGTAAAGCTCTTGCCTTTGAAACGCTTCTATTTCTTTTGTTTCTTTCTCCGCCCAAGATGTATCGAATGGAACGCTGCTTACGGTTAAAACATCTCCTCTTTCTTCGTCTGTCCCCGTAGCGGCCGCTATTGTATTCTTTATAACCTCCGTTTGGATTTTTTCCATAGCCGTACTGTCTATAATAACTGCAACGGAAAGCCTCTTAATCTCTCCAGGCGGTTCGATTTCATGCTCCAACCGCTTTGTTACCTCATAATTCTTAGTAGTATCTGTCTTGCTGTAACTCGACGAAGTTCCTTCTGTCCCCGTTGAAGGATAGGTCGAAACATTTGAGTCAACGCCCGGCACCCCAGATGATGAGGCGCCTTCCCCCGAATATTTCTCTTTAGATGCCTGCTCGCTCCTAATTACTGGATCATCTGAGGGTTCATAAATCTCGCTTTCGGTTTGCTTTTGCGTAAAATCAAGCTCGGCAGAGACTCTAACCACCGATTTATTGATACCCAAAACCTTCTCAAGCATTGATTGGACGCTTTTCTCTAGTTTATTCTCATATGCCATCTGAGATTCAAGCTGAGTTTTCGTAAGACCCGCTTGAAGAGAAGTTTCAGAATCACCAGTTGCCTCCGAAAGAAGAGCGCCACTTGTATCTAAAACGGTGATATTTTCCGGCTTAAGTCCCTCGACACTGCTGGCCACCAGGTGAACGACTCCTTGAACCTTATTTTGTGATAAACTCGACCCCGCCTTTGTCTTCAAAACAATTGAAGCAGTTGCCGGTTTCTCCTCTTCTTCGTAGAGACTTGGCTCGGGAATTACTATATGAACCCTCGCTCCTTGAATTTCAGATAACTGTGAAATGGTCCGGGAAAGCTCGCCTTCCAAGCCACGGCGATAGTTAAGTTTTTGGGTAAACTCTGAGACACTCAAACCACCTTGGTCAAATATCTCAAAACCAATAACTCCTCCTTTTGGCAACCCCTCGGCGGCAACCTGTAGACGGGTTTCGTACACCATGTTGGAGGGAACCTCGATGACGCTGTTGCCCTTCAAACGATAGGAAACATTTTGCTCTTTTAGCATGGAGACAATGGAGGCGGCATCATCGGAACTTAATTCGGAAAACAATACCGAATAAGATGGCCTTACCGCCCAATAACTTAAGGAAATTACGGCAATTAAAAGGATGAGAACGGTAAGACCGATGATGAGTTTTTGATTAAGATTCAACTTACCCCAAGCAGTTTGAATTTGTTTAAATACATCAGTAATAGCCATTGTTCACCCCAAAATTAAACTTGCATTCTTGAAATTTCCTGATAGGCCTCAACAACCTTATTTCTTATTTCTAAAGTAAGTTGAAGAGCCACGCTGGCCTTCTCAACTTGAATCATTACATCATGAATGTCAATTTCACCAGCAGCAAATTTAACCATTGCCTCATCTGCTTCTTTTTGTAGATTATTAACCTTTGAAAAGGCATCATTAAAAACTTTTTGGAAAGAGTCAACGGCCGTTTGTTTGGAAACGTTACCCCCTTTATTCAAACCGGCTTGGTTAGAAGCGCTTGATAACAAATTTAATGAATTAATATTCATCAAAAACTCCTTTCAGTTAAATTTCTAATGCCTTCATACTCATACTTTTAGCCGCGCCGATAACTGTTACGTTAGCTTCATAAGCACGCGTTGCAGCTACCATGTTTACCATTTCGGTTACGATATTAATATCCGGCATCGCCACGTAACCTGATTCATCGGCATCGGGGTGCTGCGGATCATAAACCAGACGTGGTTGCCCCTCGTTGCGAACAATCCCTGCAACCCTTACTCCTTCTCCGGTTCCCTTAGAAGACAAAACTACCTGCTGGCGTTTATAAGGACCGCCTTCGGGAGTCCGAGTTGTGTTAATGTTTGAAACATTATTCGCAATTGTGTCCATCCAAACCCTGTTAGCCGTTAACCCAGATGCGCTAACATCAAACGTCGAGAATAAGCTCATTTATCATCCCCCCCCTCTGGATGCCAATTTAAGCCCATCAAATTTACGTTTCATTAATTCGTTAAGAGTATTGTAATAAATTGTATTTTTTGCCAACTCTGTCATTTCTTCATCTACATCCACATTATTGCCATTTAATGTCATCGAAGTGCCCCCGACAAGAACTTTTTTAGGTAAAACAGATGTGGTCGACTTTACAGATCCACTTATATGTCTTGAGTTGGTGTGAGCAAGCGAAGAACTCTTTGATGACTTTAAAGCTGTTTTGAGTTCACCTTCGAAGGTAACTTTAGATTTTTTGAAACCCGGGGTATTAACATTGGCAATATTGTTCGCAATGACCTCATGTCTCTGCGCGGAAGCCCCTATCCCATTTTTAAGAACCAGGAACGCTTCTGTGGAAAAAATGTGATCCAACACGCTTAACCCTCCCCAAAATAACCGAAATTAATTTCATTTCCGATTAATTCGTCTATAATATTCTTTTTAAAGCGCCATTCTTTGCCAATCTTCATTCCCGGCAACTTTTTTTCTCGGGCCAAACGGCAAACCGTAATTTCGCTCATCTGAAGATATTCCGCCATTTGTTTGGTGGTCATTATCTCGCCACTGGTTTTTCTGCTCACCAATCCTCCTTACACGATGACCACATACACCATTCAACTTGATAATATACTTTAAATAAGTAACATAGTATTTTATTTCAAACTTTACAGTTCTTTTGTAAGCAATTCAACCTTTTTGATTAAATTCCTTTAATTTTTAATAAAATTTCATAAAAAACATTTAGATTATATATCTTTAAATCTTTTTTTAGTTTATTCCATTATTTTTTATTCTTTAATATAATTTTCTATCTTTTTATATATTTTTCAATATAAATATAAAATATACATATATTTCAATAAATTTAATATAGTTTACTATTCAATAATATAATTAAAAGTTTAATTAATAATTTTTTTATTCCTTTAGTTACTTTTAAATAAATTGTTATAATTTAAAATAATGTAACATACTATGAGGAACAAGAAGGGAATTATAAGAAGTTGTATCTTTTGGTCAACAACCTGAGGCCTCTGTCGCCAGTCCAGCCAAACCTACTCCCATCCTCATATTCTATTTTAAATTTACAATATACTCATGTATTCAATAAAAAAACCGAAACTCCTTTATTTAACGTAAAACTTTTGCAATTTCTTGAAGCAAAAAAACGGTCCTTTCGACGTTATTTTGAGTCATTTTGCTATGGAAGGGGAGCAACACAATTTTTTTTGATGCTTCCTCAGCAACAGGATAGCTCCCAGTCTCAAATCCCAATTGTTGACAAGGAGGTTGAAGAAACGGGGGCGTTGGGGGAACCATCGCCTCCAATTCTCTTTCGTTTAAAGCTTTGGCAACCGTTCTATTCCCTATCCGAGCAAGCCTATCTCCCAATTTCAATGGATAAAACGCCCAGCTTGATTTGATACCGGACGAAGTTATTTGTGGTTTAAACTCGCTCAATTTGCTTAAAGCATCGTTAAATAATTTGACACGGGCATTTTTTTGGTCTATTCGCATATCAAGTTCTTTTAACTGATTAAGACCTACAACAGCCTGCATTGAAGACATCGCTAAGTCAAAACCAATTCCTTTCGCCTCTTCAATCCACCCCGATGTTGTTCCTTTGAATCCACAATTTTTAAGAAGACCGATTTTTTCCGCAAGAACATCGTCGTTCGTAGCAATTAAGCCCCCTCTGCCAACACTTAATGTGCTCAAGAAAGAAAGATCAAAACATGTAACATCGCTTATATTGCCCACTTTTTTTCCGTTTAACTCAGCGCCTACGGAAAACTGCGCATTTTCAATTACCGGCAAATTGGTCTCTTTGGCAACTTTTTGAATTAATTCAAAATCATGGGGATAACCAGCATAATCTGTAACCAAAATAGTTTTAGTTCTGGCCCCTATTTTTTCTCTTAATTTAAGAGGATCTACACAAAACGTTTTCGAATCAATATCGACAAAAACGGGCTGGGCGCCCAAAGCTAAAATTGTGCTGGCGGGCCACCAAAAGTCGAAAGCTGAAGCGATAACTTCATCCCCGTCTTTTACATCAAAAGCCAGAAGAACCACCAGCAACGCGGCTCCACCGGAACTTAAGGCAAAAACATGTTTGCATCCAAGATATTCTTCAAGAGCTTTCTCAAATTCTTCAACTACGCCTTTTGAGTTATCGTGTTCACGGAGAAAGGAAGAAAGAGCCGAGATTGAGCTCTCGTTAAAAAACTTACCCATAAATAAAATCGTCTTTTCTTCCTTTTCCTTTTCTTCAAGATATCCTTCCCGCGCCAATTGCCATTGAGCACGAGCAAGCTTTTCTATATCTTTTCGCATCTTTGCTTCAGGATGAGAAATTGCAATATTAAACCATTTGACAGCTTCTTTGCTATCTCCAAGCCGCCTATTAAGCTCACCTATTAGATAGGCAACTCCAACCGTCCCAAGTTTTGAGGGAAGTTCTCTAGAATGCTCAAAAGTATCTTCATAAAAGGAAAGAGCTTTTTTCATATATTCTTGCTCTTTTCCTGTTTCTCCTTGCTCTCTGTATAGCCAGGCAATTCTAAGATAAAGACCAGCTAAAGTTCCTGAGCTGACGCCACTAAGTTCATCGCATTCAATCGCTCTTTTATAACTTTCTATGGTCGCTTCCGTAGTTCTAATACCTGAAAAATCAACTTTGTTCGGATCATCTATATTTTTTTTACAAGCTTCCACTAAATTCTTCGCGTGTTTTACGTTTAACTTTTCAAACTCATTGGATAATGCGGCATATCCACAGTTAGAGCAAACCCACACGGAATAATGTAGCGGATTAACGCCTTTATAATAGATACAAAAATCCGAATCGCGCTTTTCAATTTCATAAGAACCGTGCCTTACAACCAGAACATCAAATTTATTTTTACAGATGGGGCACTCGACTTCTTTTTTAAAAAACCCTTCCACATATTCCCCCAATAAAGTAAATAAACGAGATTGGACTCAACAAATTAACATCCTGTAAATTTATCGGCATTTAAGAAAAAACCCTTACAGTAAATTTTAATTATTTGTTTTCTGAATCTTTATTTCTTGCTCGTTTTGTCAAATTCGACGGTAAATTATCTTTGTAAACTTGACGAACTTTTTCCTGATTTTGAAATTCGTTAATTTCTTGCCTCGTCTTACTCGCCACATCTTTTAACATTTTTTCGTTTTCGCGCTGGAAAACGGCGATTTCAGATATGAAATCTTTGGCAATTCGAAAAAAATCTGGAGGGACGGATGTTTTTACCTTCTTTATCTGGCCATCCAAGTGATTTATCTTGGCTATAATCGACCGTTTCTTGGCAATAATTGTATTTAAATCTTCGATATTTGCGGCTTTTATGGCCTTTCGTTCTTCGCAGGTAACCCTCAAAAAATCTTCCAAGCAATCGAATTTATCGTAAACAAGACTTACTCGATTATCATCCAACGACGCTTGCTCCCACTTTCTGTTTACTTTTGCTCGCAACAATAGCTTCCTGCCATGCCAAGCTTAAGGCGGACAAAAGTTCGACACATTCATCAATCAGACGAACATCTTTCTTCGAATTTGCCTGAACCAATCTGTCATTTATATAAACATATATTGCCTCAAGATTCCGTGCAATTTCCCCACCCCTCTTTTTGTCCAGAGAAAAGGCGAGTTCATAAACTATATTTTGCGTCCTTATAATATGGGTATTGACTTTCGCTAAATCTTTAGCAAGAAGCGCTTCTTTGGCCACTTTAAGAAATTTAATTGCTCCTTCGTACATCATGGCAACCAACACCTCTGGAGCCGCCGTTTGGATTTTGTTTTGAAGATACTTTTCTTGGAAATTCATTCCCTCTCCTCCTTGAATTTAAACACTATTTCAACTAAACATCCCCGTTATTTGCGCGCTCAACCAGCTACTCATGCTTTGCATTTGGGCAAGCATAGATTCCATGGCCGAAAATTGTCTTATTAGACTCTCTTCTTTAAGCCCGAGCCGATATTCCATATCATCGATTCTATCGTCGAGATAACCAATCTCGTTCTGAAGAACATCTTGTTGTCTAGAAACAACTCCGAGCTTAACGCTTGTGTTTCCAACCATATCGATCCTCGTATCTGTGTAAGAATTCATCAGATCATACATCTTTCGAGCCACACCATCATAATCGGCACCAGCGTCGCTGTCATGTAAAAATATTCCCGCAACGCCTTCCGGGTTATCCCTTAATTTCTCATCAAGCAAGTCTTCGTTTATAACCAGTTGCCCCGATTTCCCATAATCGGAACTATCTATGGTTACGCCGATTTCGCTCAATTGATCGAGCGCGTCTGAGAGAGGATTATTTTCTCCCGCCGGCGGAGCATCTCCGGGCTTAGACCTGCTTACAGTGTTCATAATGATGTTGGCTATTTTCGTCTTGGCGGAAATAAGAACCGCATTCCCCCGCAGCAAACCCTGTTGCTTTTCTAAGGTTGTCTCGGGTTTCATCACTTTTTCTTCGCTGAGCCGAGTATTAATTAAGGACATTAACGCGTTGTATTTATTCACAAAGTTCTTGATGGCATCCTTTGCCGTTGTGGCATCGTGGGCAACATCTAGGGTAACGGGCCCATCGGCCACTGCAAGCGTATCTTTGAGTGTGAAGGTTACCCCGTCAATTAAATTGCTTATCGTGTTCGAACTATTGTAAATCCAATTTCCACCGTTAAATCCCTCTATCTTAAATTTTGCATTGGCGCCATTTGTTACGGTTGGGCTATCTGAACCAAGGAGTTCCGCTGCGTCGAGGAAATTTCCGGTCACGTCCTCACGCAGTATGGATGCTGCGCCAGTTTCTTTTGAGGTTAAAATGAGCTTATCCGCTGTCCTGTCGTAAGCCGCTGTTACCCCGGCCTCCGAATTGTTGATTCGCGAAATTACCTCAGCAAGCGTATCCTCGTTTATGTTGTAGTTTATCTCAACGCCATTTATCTTGAAAGTTCCGTCTCCGTTGACATCTCCCGTAATCGCTGTGCCAAAATTTCCGGAACTAAGAGCGCTGCTAACTCTGGCGTGCCCCATGTGGACCGTGCTCGTTTTGCTTCCATTCCCCGCCACATCCTGTTCAGAAGATATAAGGTATGCAGCGCTTAAAAAATTACTGGTATCGCCGGCAGAACCGATAAGAATTTCTTGACCGGCATGAGCGACATCATTGGTGAGAGTCAATTTATCGCTCGCGAGCGACGCGGTTACTCCAGTATCTGCTGAAACAGAATTTAAGTGGGTTATGATTTCATCTAAGGTAAGTCCCGTCCCCACAGCATTGGTAATTGTGCCCGTCGGACCCTCTATCTTATCGATTAACCCATCACTGTTCGTATCGCTCAATGTAAACTGGACATCTCTTATCGTAAACGTGCCCCCGGCAATAGTTGTACCGAATCGAGAGCTGTCGCTGCTTACTGCCTCAGTCGATACCACCGTGGTTCCTATATATAAACCCCCGCTCGTTACCTTTGTTGCGGTTGCCAATGTCTCAATTTCAGTTATGTTATAAGCGCCAACCGCCGCATTGGAAGTTGCTGTAGCTGTTAAGATGTTTTCATTGCTTGAAGTAGCAAGTTTTGCAAGTATAGTAGTGTTTTCAAGAAGCGCGTTGGTTGCGGTCATGAGCGCCGACATAGAAGTGTTTATCTCAGACCAGAAATTCTTCTTCCAGGTGAGTACGTCCTGTTTTGCCTCCATACGCGTAATGGGCTGCCGCTCAATTGCCATAAGCTGCTCAATTATCATATTTGTATCTAACCCCGAGGCCAATCCCCCGATGCGAAAGAAACTGGACATCTCTTCTCCTTACACCTTTTTGTCTACTAAAATCCCGACCATCTCCAGTATTTTGGCCGCCAAATCGAGGACTTCTTTCGGCGGAATTTCGCGGATAACTTCATCGGTCTTAATATTCTTGACGGTTACCATAATTTGTTTGGTCTCCTCGTGGATAGAAAACTTGAGCTGAACATTAAATATCCCCATAATGTCATTGAGGTTTTCCAGTAATTTATCCACTTGAGACTTCTGAAATTCAATTTTTTCTTTTATCCCTTTTAAATTTTGCTTTGCTTCCCCAAAAGACCCTTTTATCTCCACCTTTGAATCCACTGCGCTCTCTTGGGTAGAGACGGTTTCTCTTGCTAAGGTTTGTCCAATTTCAACTGGTTTTATGTTCATCATAAACACCTCTTTTTACCTACAAACATAAGGCAGAACTGTAAATATTATCGACACTTTTTCACAAATTCTTCAGTGATTTATGATTTTAAATTAAGATAATTATGTGAGTAATTAAAAAAGCGTTGCTTGAATTGTCCTCAGAGTTTCTCTTAAAATCTCGGAGTCTGGAAGATTTCGAACACCCTCTTGTAAAATATTAATAGTTTCTTGTTTTTCTCCAAGCGAAGAGTGAATCTTTGCCAGTGCGGTATAAGGACGTAGTTGTTTAGGGTTTTTCTCTAAAGAGTGACAGTAAAAGACTTTTGCGTCGTCTAACATGTTCTTCTCTAGACACGCTTTGCCCAAAACGGCAAATGCTTCAGCATCACCTTTTTTTGCCTCGCATGCTTTAAGAAGTTCTTCGGCCGCAAGATCTTGATACCCGCGCTTATACAATAGTTTACCCAATCTCAAACTCTTCTCGCCCGCAGAAACCCCCAAGGCATCATAGAGACCAAGCGCTCTTTCAAATTCATCAAACCTCTTGAGTTCCAAAAAGAAATTCAGGGCATTCTCTAAAAAAGAGAGGTTTCCATCCCTGTTTCTAGGAGAAAAAGCAACGCTTGTAGACCCTTTCTCCAAGACTTCCATCAGGGCCTCAATCAAATTATTGGGTTCCGCCAGAGATTCATTTAACTCGCTTACCAACTCTTTTGCCGTCTTAAAATCACTAAATGCGCAAGCGGCAATAACAGCTTTCGTTCTGGAAGGTAAATATTCGAGGCTTTTTTTAGGTATTCCTTTTAAAAGCGAAAGAGCTGCTTCAAAATCCCCTTCATGCATACAGCATGTAGCCTTCGCGTTTTGAACCCTAACCGAACCCGAATAAAACTTTTCAGCTTCATTTAAATAAATAATTGCCTCGTCAACATATCCTTCGCCGCAGAATAAGAAAATCAACGTCAGCAAAACATCCTCAGAAGATAAATCCATAAGTTTTTCAAGATATCGCCTCACATCATTGACATCATCGTGAGCAAGAAGGATTTTACCCAGATTCTCTAAAGCAAAATTATCGTGGCTGTTTAACCTTAAAGCATTAGAAAAAGCCTTAACAGATTCTTGATTGTAACCAATTTTGGCATAAGCCATTCCAAGCCCATCCCATGCGCGAAAGGAGCCGGACCCACGCTGAGCTGTATACCTGGCGGGAGATTCGCCCATAGAAAGACATTTTTTAAAGGATCCTATGGCAAGATGATTTTTACCTTGCTCTATATGGATAAGTCCCCTAACAAATTCAAGGTCAGTAAAGTTGGGGTAAACCATCAGGGTATCTTCAATAACCTTTAAAGCTTCGTCATAACGCTTGGCTGCTTTAAGGCAAACTACAAGGTTTCTCGGGATTAGCGGAGCAAACTCCACATTCATATCATCGAGGCACTTGAACGCCTTTTGAAACTGAGAAATGGCCTTATCGTAATTCTCTAAGAGCTGATACCCTATTCCCAAGTGGAAGTTGGCATAACTGTCTCTTGGGTTTTCTTTTAAATCTTTTAAAAGGATATCTATATTTCGCTTTATTTTCTCTTTACTGAAAACAATTTCTTTTGCGTAACCGTAATGGTTGATACGAATACCAGAGTCAGCAAATCTGCCTCCAGCTTCTTTTATCGACTCCGCTATCTGCTCATGAATGGGCCTTTTAAATCGATACTCCTTTTTGTTGCGAAATATCCTTAAAGGCATCGATGTCAGAACTTCTGCCTGGGAAGTGCCATGCTCCATAAAATTATATTCAGTAACAAAAAAGGCGTCGTGATTTTTGTCAAATAAAAGATTTTTGAGTTTATTGGCATCTTCCGCTACCAACTCCTCGTCGGCATCCAACCATAATATCCAATCACTAGTTGCCGGCTCCAGCGATGCGTTTCTTGCCTCGCTAAAATCACCTTTCCACTCATGATGAAATACCTTTGCGCCAAACTTCTTGGCAATCTCGACCGTTTTATCGGTAGAGCCCGTATCAACAACAATAATTTCATCGACAATATCCTTTATGCTATCCAGACATAGAGGGAGATTTTCTTCCTCATCTTTTACAATCATGCAAAGAGATATAGTGGGTTTAGCCAACCAAAGCACCTCCAGTTAATTTAAAAAGTTAGTTTATTATACAACACAGCTTCATTCAATTCCTTTTATTCCACTGTATTTTTCGTCACTGCTTGCCGACAGGTAGGGGCTTCGCCGTTCGGCTGGGCTCAGACTGAACCCTCGCAATAATGCCTTTATTACCAGCTATTTTTCTATCCTGGGGAGCATTGATGTTGCCCAATTCAAGAAACGTTCTGTATGTAGCATTACCCCCTCAGCTTCCCTCTTTGTAAAAAGCCGGTTCTCGTACTCGATTATGTTTTTCTTGGCAATAACACGCCTTAAGTGATTGGAATTTTTTCTCGCTTCATCCGTATCGATAATTTCACTCAACAGTCGCACAGCGTCCACGTGGTTGGAGCTAACACTTCTAATCCCACCAAAGAAAACCAAAAGCGCATCGTTGACAGAGATTACACAATGAACTGCCTCTAACCCTACCGAATTCCAGTTTCCACTCTCATAAGCTGTTTGCATGGTTTGAAAAAACTCTTGAGCTTTCTTAAGATAATTAAGGTAATTATCTTTTTCGGTTGTTCTTGTTTTATCTTTTTTGGTCATCTTTCAAAATTTCCTTCAAAGACTTGCCCCAAAAAACCCTTTCGTTCCGGATAATTCCTTTAATCAACTCATCGTCTTCAAAATACCTTTTATTAAACTCATCAACTGTTAAGGAGTAAAGAGCTAAAGAATTTCCAAACAACTTGATTATTGTTTGACTGAGCAAATCTTCTTCTTGCTCAACAAAAACCTTGCTCTCCTCATCTGCTACAATAACGCAGACATCAAGATCACTGTCTGGTTTCTCTTGGCCCAAAGCCACACTACCGAAGAGAATTAAGGAAAGGATTTTCTTTGTGCCCAGTTTATCTGAAATTAAAAATTGCACTGTACTTAAGAGTTGGTGTTCAGCTTCAAAGAGAGGCAGAATCCCATTTTTAACTAGGACGTTTTCCCTTTTTAGTTTAAACAAGTTTGACTTCCCGATTTTTCTTAAACTCACAATACCCTGAGTAACCAGATTTTTTAAACTTAATTGACAGGTCCGATGGTTTAAACCCGTTAATTGAGCTATTTGACGACCCGTAAGTTCTAAGTCCTTTTCTACCAAAACCCGGAGAATGGCAATATCAGACTTCTTCCCTAAAATTTCTTCCAAAACAAGGTGAAATTTCATTTTACTCCTATGGATAAACTTATTACCGTTATGGATAATTATTTATCCATATTAATAACAAATTTATCCAATGATGTCAATTCATGCATGGAGATATCAGTAACTTGTCTCCTTTTTGTCATCACGAGGGCTTTAGCCCGTGGTGATCTCAAGATTGCTTCACTTTGTTCTCAAAGACGGAATAAACCTATCGCTCCCTACTAATAACGCTGGGTGTCACTGCGAGTCCGAAAGGGCGTGGCAGTCTCAAGGTGTAGTCTTAAGGAGATTGCTTCACTCCCGCCTGCCTGAGCCAGGCACTGGCGGGCAGGTCGTTCGCAATGACGTGGGAAAAGCAAAGTTGCCGCTCCTGTCTTCCGCAATGCAGCACCCTAATTTTTTTGGATGATATCGCAAAGCATCTGTTGTTCCCTGGTCATTTTCAACAGTGTCTTTTGTTTCCTCTTCGAGTGCGGCAGGACATATTCCAACTCAT
>Ga0209614_1000712_pt1 | contig 28121 bp, 23 predicted proteins | sample BlaSprsedimmetaG_FD_185484 | JGI IMG/M metagenome (GOLD analysis project Ga0209614, IMG submission 185484) | Hot spring sediment bacterial and archeal communities from California, USA to study Microbial Dark Matter (Phase II) - Blank Spring... ... | reverse complement strand
GTCCCACACACCCTCGTAGCGCAGTTGCCAGCTCGTCTCCTGGTGGACGCCCGCGTAAAGCGTTGGTTCCAACGTATTAAGATACGAGGACAGGCTTTCGTACAGAGGCAGCGGCGTGAAATCCGGCTCGACCATGCGGAAGTAGTACATTGGCTGGTCGCGCTCCGCATCCGACGCGCGCTTGAAGAACCAGACCGTCGTCACGCCGGCCCACGGCCACTCGCGCTGGATACGCTCGTAAGCCAGCGGGGCGTAGCGCGCTTGCTGCGCCAACGTCACCCGGCCGTAGCGGGCTTCGATCCCCTCCGGCGCGGCATTGCTGTTCATCTCGCTGATCCAGATGGGCTTGTGTGCGTCACCGTTGGCGACCATCACGTCGCGTACCCACAATGGGCGCGAGAAATTGACCTGGTTCTGCGTGGGCCGCATCCGGCGGTCGGTGGGGCCGGACCAGAGCATATAGTTGTTGACCGCCATCACGTCCAAACACGCGCCCGCGCCCGCATCGTACATCCGCTGCAAGAAAACGACGTCCATCAGGTTGTTGCCTTCGTAGGCGGGGTTCCACGTGCCGAGTTCCGCCGTGGGAGCCATCGCGCCGCTGATGATGACGGCCTGCGGATCGATGGCCTTAATACGGGCGTAAGCCAGGCACAACAATTCGGTGTAGGCGACCGGATCGACCGGTTGGTTGCCCCATTCGGGGTAGATGTTCGGCTCGTTCCAGATTTGGTAGAAGCGGATGCGCCCGCGATACCGTTCCGCCACGACGCTGACGTAATCGCCGTAGTCCGCGATGTCGTCCGGCGGGCCAAATGCGCCGCGCGCGTGCCCGTCGTGACGGCTCCACTCCGGTGGTGCATCCAAGCGGGCGATGATCGACAGACCATACTGTTCGCTCAGTTCGACGATGTTATCGTATTTGTCCCACGCCGAGCGATACGGTTCGTAGCGGCGGTCTTCGAAATCGCCCTTGCCGTGGATTTCGATGTCGTACCAGGGGAACGACTGCCGGATCCAGTGAAAGCCGGCGTCAGCAATCATCTGTAACGATTGGGCACGCTTTTGCGGCTCGACTTCCTGCTCCAAGAAGGTATTCACGCCAAACGGTGGCAGATCAGTGTGGATTACGGCGACATCATCAGCCGTGCGGGGCAACGGACGCGTCCAGCGAAAAGCCCACTGCACCAGGCCGCGCAGTTGGGGAAGCAAGCGTTCCTCACCGGTGATGGAAAACAGCCGCGTGCGCGGGTCGGGGAACAGCCAAGCAACACTCACCAACACGGCGAGTACCAGCAGTGCTAGAATGGGCCAAAGTCGGCGAACCATAGCCTATAAGGTTACCGGTCTGTGGGTGACGGCGTTTTTTCTCCAAGCAGCAATGTGACTGAGGGTGATTGTTCTTTGCTGAGGTAGGCTTGCACATCCGCGAGGGCACGTTCATAAAGTTCAAGCAAGGCGTCGTCATCCCCTTTGAAACCGCTGATCGTGCGCCGGGCGCAGGTGCAACAGCCTAGCGAGGCACGATAACTGTCGAGATCACAGGTTAAACAACTGCCGAGCCTGATCATCATCAAACCACAAGCGAGAACTTCCTCATAGTAATGTGGTAGAAACGCTATCTGTTCGATTAGTTGCTGCCACTGAGGACCGCGAAGATCACGCAATTGTTGAATGCATCGGGGTGGAAAAAGAATTTCACTATCTGGGTACATGTTTGCTCGCTGTGTAAGACTCCTGGACTAGGCCCTATAATAGCACAATAAGGACGTTTTTTCAAGGGTTTTTCTAGGAATTTTCGAGGAAATTTGCCCTTTTGCGATGCCCGATACCTTTACAAAATGCCCGAAACCGGTATACTCACCGCAGTGTAGAACGTGATGCGTGAAACTTAAGAGATTTTCGCATAATGTTTCACATTTCATGTATGACAAAATAGAGCCTAACCACGCAAAATCTTGCCCAACGAGCAAGAAACGGGCGTTGCAGGCCCTTTTTAGTTCCGGTTTATCCGGGTTAGGGAGGTGTTATGCGCGAGATGGAGGTGAGACCGGCACAGCCGCGTACCACCGTACAGGTAACGTTACCCGACAACCGTACCTTCGAAGGGCCGGTAGGTATAACGGTTGAAACGTTTTTCAAAGCCGCATTTCCCAACCCAAAAGCACCACTCATTGCAGCGTTAGTGAACGGGCATTTGCGGGAGTTGAGCTATGCCCTCAAGCACGATAGCGACGTAGAGCCGATCGATCTGTCGCAATCCGATGGAGTGCGCATCTACCGGCGATCACTTTCCTTCTTGATGATGGCGGCAGCGCAGCGCGTTTTGCCCAGCGTGGAAATCTTTGTCGATCATTCACTGCCGTTTGGCGGATATTTCTGCGAAGTGCGCAACCGCGAACCCTTCACCCCGGCCGAACTGGACGCTCTTTCCGCAGAGATGCAGCGTATGGTCGCGGCCGACATTCCCATCGCGCGTAGCAGCATCCCGCTGGAAGAAGCGTTGAATGTCTTCCAAAGCCGCAACGAGATGGACAAAGTGCACCTGTTCCAGGGCCGTGAACGCCACAAAAAAGACTATCTCCAATGGTACACTTTGGAGGAATACCAAGATTACTTCCACGGTTACATGGTCCCCTCCACCGGCTACCTGGAGTATTTCCGGTTATTGCGTTGGGAAGATGGTTTCATCCTGCAATTTCCCCGGCGGCATGAACCCACAAAACTGCAACCTATCCAACAGGATCCCCAGCTCCTCACCGTTTTCCGTGACTATGGCCGGTGGCTGCGTCTGCTCGGCACAGATAGTGTTGGTGAATTGAATGCCATCATCACCCGCGATGAATTTCGCAAAACAATTTTGGTCTCCGAGGCACTCCACGAACAACATATCGCCGACATCGCGCACCAGATTTGGGAGCGACGCCAGCACGTGCGGGTGGTGCTGGTGGCCGGCCCATCCTCTTCAGGGAAAACCACCTTCTCCAAGCGATTGGGCGTGCAATTACTGGCCCATGGCTTACGGCCTTTCGCGCTGGAATTGGACAGCTACTTCATCAACCGCGAGGATACGCCGCGCGATGAGAACGGCGATTACGACTTCGAGGCCCTCGAAGCTGTGGATGTCGGCCTCTTTAACGCCGACCTCCAGGCGCTCTTGCGGGGCGACGTCGTCCAACTGCCCAAGTTCAACTTCTTCACCGGCCGGCGCGAGGCGGGGCGCACCGTGCAATTGCGACCGGATCAAGGCGCAAGATACGTCATCATTGTGGAAGGCATCCACGGGCTGAACCCCAAACTGGTCTACACACTCCCGAAAGAGACACTGTACCACGTCTACGTCTCGGCGCTGACGCAGCTCAACCTGGATCGCCACAATCGCGTACCGACGACCGATAGCCGTCTGATCCGGCGCATCATCCGCGACGCGCGCACGCGAGGCTACAGTGCAGCGGAGACCATCGCCCGTTGGGAAAGTGTGCGCCGGGGCGAAAAGCGCTACATCTTCCCGTACCAGGAAAACGCCGACGTGATGTTCAACTCAGCACTGGTGTACGAGCTTTCTGTCCTCAAACCGCTCGCCGAACCGCTGTTGCTTCAGGTAGATCGCGATTCACGGCAGTGGGTCGAGGCCAAGCGGCTACTTGCCTTCCTACAATGGTTCCTTCCCGTGCCGACGACACAAGTGCCGGAAAACTCCTTGCTACGCGAGTTCATCGGCGAGTTATCCCTCGAAAAATTCCACTGGGACTAAATTTCAAGGCATGGCACACTGCAAAAATTGCGGCTACGAACTTCCCGAGACGGTGGGGTTATTGTGTCCCAACTGCGGCGCGACCTTACTCCCGGAAAAGAAACCCGGTCGGCGTAAAGCGCTGCGTTTCAAACTGCCCTCTATCCCACGTCGTGCAAAGCGTGAGAAGCAGGCTTCCTCGCAGCCGGTGGAGGAGCAGACCGCGAAACAAGAAACACAACGCTCAGCAAAGCAAGAAAAGCCGCGTCTTCACCTGCAGATCACACCCACCCTGTGGAAACGACTCCTCGTCATCCTACTCGCTCTGGGCATCTTCTCCGCCGTACTGGTGGGGGCAGCGTATATCGGGCTGTACTACGGCGAGCGCGACCGGCAGACAGCACGGCAAAACGTCGTGCAGGAACATTACACCGCCGGGCTGAACGCACTCAATGAAGGGCGTTTCGAGCGCGCGGCGGCGGAATTCCAGTACGTGCTGCAACTTAATCCTCAGCATACCCTGGCGGAACAAGGACTCACCGAGGCACGCGCGCGCCTGGCGGTCAAGCCCACCCCCACCCTCGAAGCCATCACTTCGCTGGCGGAACAACTCCTTGACCAGGCCCGTGCCTCGTTCGCCGCCAACGATTGGGTCGCAACCGCGCGCACGCTGACCCAACTGCGCGCACTCGACCCGGACTACGAACCTGAAGAAGTCGAAGAGACGCTCTTTACCAGCCTGTACAACGCCGGAATCGCGTTTCTGGAAGAAGAAGCGCTTGAGGTGGGCATCTCCTATTTGGATCAAGCCATAGCTCTGCGCCCGCTGGATGCGGACGCAGTCAATCAGCGCAACCTGGCGGCGCGCTACCTGGACGCACTCAATTATTGGGGCGTGGACTGGGAACTGTGTATCGAACGCTTCGAAGCTCTTTACGCCACCAATCCCAGTTACAAGGATGTCGCGCAACGTGTCTACCGAGCCTACCTGGCCTACGCCGATTACTTTGCTGCGCAGGGCGAGATGTGCCCGGCGGAGATGCAATATGCACAGGCACAACGCATGTACGCCGATCCCACCATCGATCAAAAGCGCGCAGAGGCGGCGCAAATCTGCTTGGTTGCCACGCCAACCCCGCTGGAGGGGACGACACCGCACCTCACCCCACAGCCCATCCCGGGCTTCACGTATGGGCGGTTGGCCTATCCCGTCTACAATAGCACAACCGAGATCTACGACATCTACGCACTCTACACCGATGGACGCATTCTGCGTGCCGCCAGCGGGTCCGACCAACCTTGGTGGGAATTGGGAACGGGACGCCTGGCCTACCGCGACAAAGTCGCCGGCGGGGTGAAGATGGTCTTGCCGGAAGAAGGGATTCCGCTGCAACTGCTTGCGCCAGCGGGGCAGGCCTGGCCTACGCTTTCGCCCGACAGCCGCCGCGTGGCCTATGCCGTCTTTGTCGACGGCGTATGGTCGATCTACATCACCAACACCGACGGCTCCGGCGAACCGCGCCGCCTGGGGACGGGATGGGCACCTGCGTGGGGCGCATCGGGACTGCTGGCCTACACCGGCTGCGACGCAACCGGGAAATGCGGCATCACCCTCGACAACCCCGACGACGACCAGCCTGGCACCGTACTAACGGGCAGTGAGAATGACAGCGCTGTGAGTTGGGCGCCGGGGGGCAACATGTTAGCCTACATGACCAACGTCACGGGCAACTGGGACATCATTCTACTCAGCCCAGAGGGGGGCGTAGAGCAATTGACATTTGATGCCTCGGATGAAGGGCTGCCGGTGTGGTCACCCGATGGTGGGCATTTAGGTTTCGTGAGCAATCGCGATGGCAACTGGGCCATCTACGTTATGCAATTGGACGGACAGAACGTGCAACGCCTCCTCGATCTCGGCCCCTCGCTGCCGGGATGGGAGAACCAGCGTCTCTCCTGGGTGCCTTAAGCGATAAAGACTACAAAAGTCTCAGCACATATTGGGCCTTGCAGACCTGTAGCTTAACGTACATAGCGGCGCAAACGGGCACCTCGTGAGACTTTTGTAGTCTGGCCTTGACGAAAGCGACAAATCGGGTATAACTCATATGTCCGGGGCGTAGCGCAGTTTGGTTAGCGCGCACGGTTTGGGTCCGTGAGGTCGGAGGTTCAAATCCTCTCGCCCCGACTGAAGACCACACGGTTAGGCGATTTTGCCTAGCCGTGAGGACTCAGGTAAGCGATTTTCGCACATTGTGCAAAATTGCTGACCACACGGCTTGGCCCTCTTTCTGAGTAAAAAAAGCCCCGCGTTCATTCTCGGAAATCGTTCCCTGAATACGCGGAACCCCATTCAGAAAGGAGACCACACAGATGAAAAAGATCACTTTGTCCCAAGCCTTCGACGGCTTTATCCTCGACAAGCAGGCCGCCAGCAAGAGCGCGAACACGATTCGCAACTACCGTGTCACCTTCAGCAAGGTCGAGCTATGGCTGAAGACCACCCGCCCGGAGAATTCCGATCCCTACTTCGCCGATCTCACGCGCCAGGATTGGGTGGCCTTTATGGCCTGGCTGCGCGACGACTACATCAGCGCCTGCGAGGGCGTCGCGCGGCGCGAGCCACGTCCCCTCTCGCAGAAATCATTGCTCAACATCCACACTGATCTCTGTGCCCTCTACACCTGGGCGATCTCGCCTGGCATCGAATTGGCCTCTACGCACATCCTTCACACCATCGAACGCCCGGAAGCCGATGCCCCGGTCATCGAGACATTCACCCGCGAGCAGATACGCGATATGCTGAAAGCGTGCAAGGAGTCGCGCGCCTGGCACAATCGCCTGGACAAGACCAACAAACGCAGCACGGCAGACCGGGACCAGGCTATCATCTTGCTCTTGCTGTCCACCGGCATCCGCGCCAGCGAGTTATGTGATATTCGCCTGCGCGACATCGATATGACGCAGCGCAGCATCACAGTCGCCGGCAAAGGACGCGGGCAGGGGAAGTCCACCGGCCGTGCTCTGTGGCGCTATCTCACCCCGCAGATGAAAACCCTCAAACAGGATGATACGATCTTCACGGTCGGGCCAGAGGATGCGCCACGCTCCCTGACGCGGGATGTGCTGTGGAAGCTGATTCATCGCATCGGCGAGCGCGCCGGCGTCGAGGCCAATCCGCACAAGTTCCGTCACACCTTTGCCACGCATTACCTGCGCAATGGCGGCGATCTGTTCACCCTCCAAGCCCTGCTCGGTCACACCTCGTTGGAGATGGTGCAGCGGTACGCCAAGATCGTCTCCGCCGATTGCGCCCGCGAACACGAGAAGGCCGACCCGGTGGATAATTGGAGGCTATAGTAGTCGTATAGCAGAACAAAAAGGCCTGGCAAGTCTATCACACTTGTCAGGCCTTAAACGTACAATTATGTCAGAAACACACCATCAACCCCACGTTTCACCTACAGTGCGTATCAATGCCTCACGAATCACTTTTTCATCCAGGCGAAATTCAGCTTCCAGTAGTTGATGTAACACATCGGTGGCCGAAGCAACCAATCCACGCTGTTTCGCCAGGATGACTACAGCAAGCGTACCTTTAGTTTGTAGATTGAAACTGCGCGCACATTTGCGAGCTAGAGCATCATCCAAAATAACCTTCCATCCCGGCTTTGTCAACGCACAGGAAATGACCGCAGTCTCACCAGCCCCCAAGTCCCAAGCCAAAACTTCTGGCACAAGATCCGTATCTACAATATGACAGGTATTGTCCATCAACGCAAGGTAAGCGCGGTCGTTAACTGGACTAGCTTTGATTTCATCAGCCACAGCACGTGGTATGACAAAATCTGTCGTCAACTCACTGAATAGATGCGTATATCCAATTCTTCCCAAAGCAATTAGCGGCGAGGCATTCAATATCCATCGCTCAGTCATTCACAACCTCTGCGATGATCTCGTCCGCGTTGTACTGAAAAGGGGATACACCAAAACGCGCTAGTGCAGTGAGGAATTCCCCGCGTGACAATCCGGCGACTTCGGCAGCTTTAGCCTGCGAGAGCGTGCGCATTTCGTACCATTTGATCGCTGCGGCAAGACGCATCTCAGAGACGAAGCTTTCTGGATCTTCGCGCAAAGCCGAAAACACACTCCGCGGAAATTTCAACGAAACCTGGACTGTTGTCATCATCCCTCCTATCTTCATTAACACCATTATAGCACATTACTTACCAATCCCCCCTTGATTTTGCCATGTCCAGTATGGTACAATAGAAGTATAGCGGTGGACACACTGTAAAAGGTCTGGGGCTAAGCGCTCCGAACCGCAGGAGGCCTTCAGGCCTGCGGCGCTCTGTCCAAAATGTAAGGCGGACAGAGAATGAAAGGGGAGGACACGGGAGTAATCCTGTGTCCTCCCCTTTTTTTGTTTCCTATCACATTGATCAGTTCAAGGCGGTGCAGTGTTCATAGTATGTTTCGATGTAAAGGCGGAGTCAGTCACTTCGGAAACCTTATGGCTGTCCCAGTGGCTGGCCTCCACTATGCGTAAGCAACGCCGGCTCTATGTCGGCCTCATCAGGCGCACACGTTATCATTCCGGGGATTCTCTCCCGGCAGTGATATGTGACAACGCCACAACACACGGAGGTGATTAATGAAGTTACCCTTAATTGGTTACAGCGACAAACAAGTCGTCGATGCGCAATGGAACGTCATCACAATTCTGACCCAAGCCCTCACTGAAGGTCACTATCCACCCTCACCCACGCAGCAGTTGCTCCGTGAGGGACTCTGTTCCGTTCCCAAGATGCATACACCGGGTGAATATGCAAGAACCGTGGCCCAAGCAGTGGTGGCGATCGTCACCAAAGCGCTGCAACAGCGCGATAATCTCGCTGCGGCGCTCAAGAAATGCGAACAGGAACGTTACACCCTCCAGTCGCGGGGCAACGCCTTCGAGCAACATCCCCCTCAGGAGAAACTGCGCGAGCAGGCCAGGCAAATCAAGCACTGGCGGGAGCGCGCCCAGAATGCGGAAGAGGACATCGCCGAACTCAAGGCCGCCCTGTTCCGCGAACAGAGAGCCAACCAGGCCAGGCAGAACCGGCTCGAGGGTGAGATCGCGGAACTAAACCGTCTGATCGTCGAGCAACAGGAGACCATCAATGTCTACACACATTGACCCGCACACGAATACTCTGTTTATATTAGATGGTCCGATTCCCTATAACGCGATTCGTGTGCGCGCGGGCGTTATTCGTACGCGCCTTTTTCACCACCATCGCAAACTCATTTAGGAGGAAAAATAACTATGCAAAGGAACTCAAATCGTTCATCCAGCCGCCGCAAGCGGAGCGCAGTCGATACAGCCACGTTGCTGGCGGAGATCGGCCCGTTGGCGCAATGGCTGCCCGTGCTGGAAACTCTGCTGCCCACCGGCGTCGCCGATACCGGGCAACTCCAACAAGCCAGCGGCCTTTCACGCGATCAGGTCAATCGCCTGGTCAGGCGCTTCAATGCGCTGGCGCCCGACGCCATTCTCACGCGCGTCCAGGAGAGCATCCCGCGCCCCGGGCGACGCGGCGGCAGTCCTATCATCTACAAGCTGGGCGAGGTCGGCGCGGCGCTCCTGCAAGAGAACGGCTATCCCGACGCGCACGCCTGCGGCCTGGAAAAGAGCACGCCCATCGCCCACGCGCGCAGCGTCCTCGATGTGCGACTGACCGCCCTCGCTGCAGGACTATCGGTGCAGACCGAAAAGGAGCTGCCCTATGGCGACGATCAAGTGCTCCGTCCCGACAACCTGATAACGCTGGCTGACGGGTTGCCCGCGCTCTTCGAGATCGAGCAGGATGCCGACATGAGCCTGCTACGCCGGGTCCGCGACAGCTTACGGCGCAAGGTCGCCTTCTTCACCAGCGACGCCGGGAAAACCGTCTCGCCCATCATCCGCGTGCTCATCAACCTGCCACTCGGCCCCCTGTGGGATACCACCGTCAGTGTGTGGGAACGCGCCTCGGCCATCGTCACCGACGAACACGACGGACAACTGCCGTTCAAGATCATCGCTCTCTCGCTGCTGACCTTCCTCGAAACGCCCGATTGGAGCACAATGCCCGGCGCCCGCTGGGAGTCGCTGTTCGATCCGGCGCAAACCAAGCACTTCGGTCGGCAGTCCAAAAAGATCAGTACGCCGGCTTCCCAAAGCACAGGCTTGGCTACCACAGACCCGTCCGCCGATCAAGAGGACGAAACACTGCCGGAACCGCTGCGCCGGCGCACGGCGAGTGACGACCGTCGCGTGATGGAGGCTTATTACCAACACGTCATCGAGCAAGGCCCCGCCCTGGCCTACAATGACGAACAGCCGCGCCCTGACCGGGCCTTCTTCGAGGTAATGCGGGTGATCTACGCCGCCTCGTACCCCGAGGACGCCACGCCCTGGCAACTGGCCCATCACCCGTATGCGTCACTCTATCTGCTGCGCAAGTACCTCGCCTTACACCCGGCACTCCGTGTGGCGCTGAAGAAGGCCATTGAGCGCCATGCTAACCGTATGACCTGGAATCCAACGATGGTCATGCACAAGATGCAGAACGTGATCAACGCGTTCCTGCGCTATCACGGCTTCCATAACTCCGGCGGGCTGAGCGCCTATCCGACAAGCAACTACAATCGCCCCGACCTGGCTGGGGACTTCAAGGTTGCAGTGAGTCTGCATCCGGAGATGCTGCTGGGTCACGAGCACAAGACATACTTTGCCCGCGACTTCACCGAGCCAGCAGAAAGGGCGCTGGCCTGGGTGTTGTGGGCGCTCTTCGCCTACAGTCTGGACATTGGGCTGAAGTTGAAAGAGGAGTATCCGGCGTTTTGGTAAAAGGGAGGGCCGGGGTCATCAGACCCCGGCCTAATTCTAAAACCATTAATCAGTGCGCTCCGCAAAGTCCATAGCGGGTAAAAGGCAAGCGGTTGGTCTCCACAATGTCGTCGGACTCAGGGACAAGATCAACGTCGTGGAAACAGAAGTATTCAATATCCAGCTTCGGTATGAATTCAAAGCCCACGTCTACCTTGGCCTTGGCGTGCGCCATGGTGCCCATTCGCAAGCAGCGCAAACTGCAAAAAATCGATCTTCTTTGTCCCGCGATAGACGAAATACAATGCATGGGTGCCGTTTTCCACAGTCAGAGACGCGGTATAGCTTGTCCAGTCCGCAGTGCTTTTCAGGGTAACACCCGCCAACACAGGCCCAGTCTCCTCTGTGAAGACAGCCATCGTTCCGCTGCCGCCGCGGACGGTGATCGAAATGCTTGAAACGTCTTTGAAATCAAAGTATTTGAAGCCGATGACGGCGCCGTCGTCGATGGCGGTGATGAATCGCTCCCCATCTTTGCAGGTGATGTTGGGGCTGTCGCTGCCGTGACCGTACCCCGGCACGGTGCGGGTGCGGTGATTATAGAGGTTGCAGCAGTAAACGGCAGGCCAGAGGCCCTTTGCGGGAAGAGGCTTTGCCGCAAGCCCCTGTGTGGTCATCTCTACCTGATGGATCGTGCCGTCCGCCTCGATTTCGATGCGCTCGGCGCAGGCCTGACGGGAGAAGTTGGTGTTGTGGGTGCAGCGATGATAGAACACATAGTATTTGCCGCCGATGCACTCGATACCGCCGTGGATTGTTCCGCCAGCTGCTTTGAATTTCCTGTTGCCCCGATATCCTAAATCGCTGTTGGAGACGATTGCGCCGCGATACTCAAAGCCTCTGTCAGGAAACTTGCTGGTGGCATAAGCCAGCTCGCAGTTGTAGCCGGAGGAGTATACCAGATAGTAGAGCTCGCCGAATTTGCGGATGGAGACAGCCTCATAGAAGGGATGGCGGTACAACTCGCTGTTTTTAGGGGCGGTGGTCTTGCTGTCCAGTACGCTTTTTGGCGCGGACTTCACCCTCAGCATATCCTCCTCCAGCTCCACCACAACGCAGGACATTATGCTTGGCTTTGTAGCCTTGATCTCGCTGACGGGTCTGTCGAAGATATTGCTCTGCACGTAGTTCAGTATCGGTCGGAACAATCTGCTGCGAAAATCCCGACCAAGGCCCCAGCCATAATAGAGCCAGATACGCCCGTTGTCGTTGAGCACAGCGGGGTCGTTGTTCAGGAACATGGTCATGGGCCTGCCATCCGGCCAGCGAATGTCGCCCAGATAGTCGAAGGGACCCTCCGGCTTGTCCGATACCGCCACCGACATGGGGCCGAAATTTCTCGTATTGGGGCCCATAGCAACATAGTAAAGGTAGTATTTGCCGTCGTTGCCTCGCACACAGTCGGGCGCGTAGTAATCCACCAACTTGCCCGCTTTACTGCGGGGGTCTTGCGACTTCTTATAAGTAACGCCGTGACAGGTCCAGTTCGTCAGTTCGTCCACGGGCGCGGACCAGACGGTATAATCCCGCTCACAAAAGCGCTTGCCGCCCTCGGCATCATGGCTGCCATAGAGGTAGACCCAACCACCGAACACATGAGGTTCGCCATCCGGGACATATTCATCAAGGGGTAAAAAAGGATTCGGCATAGTCGTTCCTCCTGTTACGCGTGATAAACGGCTTTCAACGAGTAACTCATAAAATCGCTCCGTTGCCCTCGATGATTTTCTTGTATTCGTAGGCCGAGTCCTTCAAAATGCGCTTGCCGGTGGGATAATTCACGAAGATCAGACCGAAGCGAGGGTCGTAGCCTTCCGCCCATTCGAAGTTGTCCATGACTGACCTGTACTGATAGCCCAGAACGGGATATCCTTCACTAACAGCCCGTTTGAGGCTGCCGAGATAGCGATATAGGAATTCCGTGCGCTGGGGATCGTGCACCTTGCCGTCCCGGCAGACGAAATCGTTGTCCGCTATACCGTTTTCTGTGATCATCACCGGCAAGCCGTAGCGTTCATGAACAAAGCGGATCGTCCAGTAGATCACACGCTCATCCACCACCCAGCCGATATTACTCTTGGGCAGGCCGTTTCCGGTGCCGGTTCCGTCACCGCCCCAGTCGGCATAGTTATAGGGCTGATATACATTAAGCCCTACAAAGTCCAAAGGCTGGCAGATCACTTTCATATCTTTGGCTTTGGAAGAATAGACGCCGTAAGCACGAACAGGCTTACCCGCCAGCATAGGATCCATCCACCAGCGGTTGCCCATAAGCCCGACGCCCAGTTCCATGCTGTTGCGGCGGGCCTTTTCGATCTCCGCATCCGTCTCCGTATTGGGAACAAAGCAGCCGGCTGCCATAGCGACGCCCACCTTGGGTGGGTTTTTCGCGTACTGGCGGATGACCTTCGCTGCCTCGGCATGGGCGAACATGGCGTTTCGGGTAAGCTTGGAAAGGGCTAGATACCGGTGCTGGAAGGGGGCGTGAGCCCCCTGCATATAACCGTTCATGATGAAGCACTGCGGTTCGTTCATGGTCATCCACCATGTCACCCTGTCGGAGAGCGCATCTATCACGGCCCTGGCATAGTCACGGAAGAGCGGCACGATCTTCTTCGACAGCCAGCCGCCTTTCTTGTAGACCCACATAGGCATATCCCAGTGGAAGATGGTCACCAGCGGTTATTTTTGCAACACAAAGTATAATAGATTATAGAAGAAAGACAAATAGTACACCAGATCAGACCAGTAAAAAAAGCGCCGCCACCGTCACTATATCAGTCGCCATCTCTCACAGCAATCGTTTGGCAAGGGTGTGGCACAGCGCATCAGCCTATCACTACTCCACCGGGATAAGTTTCGCCATGCTGTACTCGTCTACAAAGGCGCCATCGACTAACAGAGACCACTGGCGTCGCCCCTCGATGACAAAGCCCATTGTCCCGGCGCGATGTCGCCAAGCGTCTACGTGACTTGCTGGCCGTCGAGTCGGGACCAGGCGGGCGAAGCTGCCGTGACAGTCACCCACTCCGGCAGCGTGAGCGTGACGGTCACAGCACGGGCGATAGCGTCACCGGCATTGTAGGCTGTGATGGACATTTGCACATTTACAGGTTCGTCATCGGGGATGTAGCACTCGCCGTCAATCACGTAGACTGTCCCCGGTGGCGTTCCGCCGTTGCAGACATAGTCCATCCACACCGCCGCGCCATGCGCTTCCACGATGAGGGGCTGCGAGGTCGCCGTCCACTGTACCTCAAACGGGTCGGTGTAGGCGATACCCGCGCCCGCGTTGACGACGTTCGGACCGTGTTGCGCCCGGATCAATGTGGCAGGCGCAATCACATAGAGCGGTGTGTCCAGCGGAAGTTGCTGCACCTCAGTAGGCAACGTGAATGTTACTAAACCGCCATCGACCGTGTAAGAAAGCGGCGTGACCTGCGTGGGCACCAGACCGGCATAAATAAGACTCGCAGTGTCCTGCGTGAACACACCGGCATCCACATCCAACGGGGCTTGCACCGCCGCAACCGCCGTCACGTCAGTTGTCCATGCAGCGTCCGTCAGCACAACGTTGGCGGGCAGCGTATCGGTGAGGATCAGGGCGCTCGCCGGGCCGGAAGTGTAGCGCGGAGCGGTGTCCTCGAGACGCCGCAAGGCAATACGCACAGGCGGAACTTCGTCGTAGGGTTGCCCGGCGGGGAAATTATCAGCGGTAGCAATCACGGGGATTTCCAACACTTTGCCCCACAGGTCTGCGGCCACGCCGCCGGCCTGAATCTCAAAGTACCACACGCTGCGCCAGGCGTCGGGGACGTCGGCACGATTCAGGAAAGATAACTCCGTCCAGGTCGGCTCCGGTGCTGTAGACGCTCACCTGGATGGGGCCGCCGGTCTTATCGACGACGCCATCGCTGCGCAGGCCCTCGGCCACGTGAACGTGCGCATCGTAGATTTCGTAGCGGTTCGGCCCGGCGATCTGCTCTGCCGATACACAAGTCGCCCACCGTCGTGCAGCTTGAACTGGCCTTCGCGGTTGAAGGGGTAGTTTTCGATGGTCGCCGAGACGACGAAGGACGCCCACGAGCCGGACGGGATCACGCGCAAAACCTCCTTTGGCAGCCACTCCAAGAAGGGTGCTTTGGACTTTGCACGTCTGTTGTCTGTGATTCGTACCTGGGAACAGCAAGGTCAAGATTTTTTCTCCACTGCGCACGGACTGCTCTCCCAATCGTGCTCATAAGACTAAACGGTTACCAAAATAGTACTTCAGTCCTGGTATAGACAAAAGAAAATAGGCCGATGTCTCTACATCGGCCTATGGTGAAGTGATTCCGTTATGAACTGCTTTTTAACAGCACCCCAATACGTTTGTACGTCAGTCAGGGTGGGCGAATAACATGCTCTTCATCTCACATCTGCGTAGTGCGTCTCAACGCCTTGCCGTCTGCTCAATTTGAAGAAGGACGCGTAACGCTTGGCCGAGAGGGCCGCCCCCCGATGGTCGCGCCCCAGACTGCGCCAGCGACGAAGCAAATCTGCCTCCAAATGTTCAGGAAAGCTGAACGCAAAGCCGGAGGTCATCGTGAAAGCAGGCAAGAGGATAGGGCGAAGAAACAGCACATAGCCTGACGACAACGATTGGCTAAAGGCAATATCGGTCAGGTCCAGACGGCGGTCTTCTTGGACCAAATCGTGCAGGTGAATAAGTCGCGCCGAGCGCGAAATGCCTTCGATGCGGAAAAGTGAGGTGGTAGCCGGCGCCATCGCGGCCAACAGCTCACACTCAATGGGATTGGCACCGCCAATTGCCGCTTGATAGCGCGTCACGGTGTTCTGTCCCTGCCGGCGGTATTCATAGACGACATAATCCGCCAACACCGATATGTCGCCTTCATGATCGAAAAGCAGTTGCCGGCCTGCGCCCTTCATCCCGAGCGCACGCGATGCCGCGGATAACGCTGCATTGTCCATCCCGAATTTGACCAGCTTCTGATTGAGCGCCATCCCGATTTTGCGGTACTCCTGGTAAGTTGCCAAAGCTGGGTTTTCCGCTGCTGCGCTCTGATCAAATATACGTTTTAAGTTGTCAAGCATAGACTCCTCCCTGGTGGAGATAGATCCACCTTCAAAGAACATTCAAAAACAATGACGGCATAGCGGTCAATTTTCTAGCCGTGAGAGCATGTCCCGCGCGTGCATAACGAACTCGCCGGGCGTCACCACCTTCAGCGTGGGATGACCGGGTTGGTAGTGGCGCACGTTTTCCTCGCGCCTCGGGCCCAGGAAGGTGATCAACCACGAACATTCACCCGGCGATCAAAACGTCGGCGTCCACAAACAGTCAGAGATTAGCGGGATCAGCCATTGACTACATTCTCAGCATAGCGCTCCTGATCATACTTCTCGCGTTGCTCGCGCAGCCCGGTCAGCAGGTCCTCTACCGTCAACCCGGAAGCCTGGCGCAGCCGTTCGATCTCGCGGGCCAGTTCGGGCACCATCGGTACCATCGGCGTCAACACAAACATCCCGTCCAAATCCACCAAAGAGAAAGTGTCGCCGGGTTGGATGCCGTATTTCTCCCGCAACGCAGAGGGTAAGGTCAACGTGCCGCGCTGCCGCACCTGCAATGTTTCGACCATACTTCACCTCTTAACCGTTCCTGGATAAAGATGCGTTTATCCACGCTCGCAGACGGCCTTCCGTCTGTTGGACGAGTTGATCGATGACATCATCCATCGACCGTGTTGTTTTATCATCGCTGATTTCTCGGTGCCTTTTGAGAAGCGTATCTATGACACGCAAAGCGACGTGCTGATTCATCCCCGGAATGAAAGGAGCCTGAGAAAGATCGCGTTTCCAACCGTTGATGTCGCCCCAACGAAAGGGGGTATCTCGCGGGATGCGATAGGTAGCGCTGGGATGTGTGAATGTCACGCCACCCTTAATATCAAGCAGCGACGGAAACCCTCCAACAAGTAGGCGATCACGGCGTCTAAGGGTCTCCGCAACATCTTGAGCCATCCTCGCCCATTGCTCCTCCGGCGGCTCTCCTACGTCAACAGACTTTGTAACTAGTTGTCCACCTGACTCATGATATGACTGTTCGCGCGACCACTCGCCATTGCGCCAAGTAATTGTGCCGCTCCAATACTTCACTTCGAATACCCATATCCCCTTGCTGCCAACAACGACGACATCCACGTCATTGCCGTGACGCTGTTGGAGATTGTTGAGAATAAATGCACGGTTGCCTACCGTGCGTTCCAGTGCCTGTACCAACGCGCGTTCACCCACTGTGCCATACTTCGTTTGATCACCTGTGAACTTGCCGGTAAGGTACGTGAGCCATTCCGAGTATAATTCGGGCAGCAATTGCCGTTTTAGAGGTAGATGTAACGGATGCGGCGGTGGCTTTGGTTTGTCCTTCAAGGCTTTCCACGCCAGACTGAGCAACAGCACACCGATGACTACGCTTCCACAGAGCATCGATAAAGCGGAAAAGCACAAAGCGCTTTTACCGAGGATAACACCAATAATGATTAGGATCAGACAAAGTCCGATGCCTCTGAACGCTGTTTTGCTGCGATCTTTGATGTGGCGGCGATAGTCGCGATAGTCGGCAGCATACTGCTCCCGTTGGCGTGCATAGGCGACGAGGAGAGCATGCCGCCACTGCTTGAGTAGATGCACATCAACCTCGCGGATTCGCTCGAAGCCGGCGAGGAGATCGGTTACCCGTTTATCGATCAGCAAGGTACACTCCCTGTCTCCTTGATCCTACCCGGTTGCGTTCTGTCCCTGCTGCATCTTCACGTACTCCTTGAACATCACCTCCTGGAAGAACTTGGCGAAGTCCGGATCGTCATTCAGCAGCTTGTAGAACTTGAAACTCACGTCCACCATATCCTGGATGCGGTCGCTGATGACGTGGTCGAAGGTGAGGCGGGCTTTGTCGGCGGGGTTGATCTGGACGGTCTGCGCCAGGCTCTCGTCCTCGGCCAGCCGTGCTTGGAGGTCGGTGATAAATTGGACCCCCTCCTTCTCCGGGATGTCGGCGCTGGCAACCTCGTTGAGCAGCGCCAGGATTTGCGAGAGGGGCAGCAGTTCGTCCTCCGGGCGGTGATGCGCGTCCTTTTCGCCTTGCGGGTCCAGGTAGCCGCCTTCACCCCGTTCCAGGACGATGCTCCCATTGTGGGTGCGACGCAGCCGGTAGGTGTCGAGGTCCACCGCATCCAGTACGTCCATCGGCAAAGGATCGCGCTCCCAGGGCAGTCGCTTGAGCAGGAAGCGTCCAAAGCGGTAGAGCTTCTCCAGGTCGGTGTCCACAAAGGTGATGAGTTGCGCCAGGAAGCTGTACAGCCGCACGTAGTCCTTGAGCGTGCCGCGAAAAGCATCCTGAGCCTCCTCGGCGGCAGCCTTGAAGCGGTCCACCGCCGGTTGCAGGGCATTGTGGATGTAAGCGTGGCGCTGCGCGTCGGGCAACGCGTCACCCGCGTACCACAACCGGGCCAGGCGTTCCACCTCGTCCGGCGTGTAGATGTGCGCATCCGCCAGCTTGCGCTCCAGTTCGTACAGCAGATTGGGATCGGTGGCGGCGGTGAGGAGCGTGGTCTCGTAGTAGTCGGCGAAGGCGGCTTCGATGGCCTCGGCTTCGTTGGCGAAGTCCAGCACGTAGGTCGTACGCTTGTTCGCGTGGGGACGGTTGAGGCGCGAGAGGGTCTGCACGGCGTTGACGCCGCCCAGGATCTTGTCCACGTACATCGCCGTGAGCCAGGGTTGGTCGAAGCCGGTCTGGAACTTGTTGGCGACCACCAGGAAGCGCATCTCCGCGCGCTTGAAGGTCTCCGCCGTCTGGCTTTCGGGCACGCCGTTCATCCCCGCTTCGGTGTAGCGGATGCCGGACTCAGGGTCGGTGACGGTGCCGGAGAAAGCGACCAGGGAGTGGTACGGGTAGCCCCGCTCGCGCAGATAGCGATCCAGCGCCAGTTTGTAGCGCACGGCGTGCAACCGCGAGCGGGTGACGATCATCGCTTTCGCTTCGCTGCGGATGTGATACGCCACCTGCGCGTGGAAGTGTTCGACCATTGTGGCGACCTTCTGTTCGACGGCGTGCTCGTGCAACTCGACGTAGTTGCGCAGCAGCGCGGTGGCCTTCTTGCGCTCGTACTTGGGATCGTCCTCGGCTTTCTTCAGCAGATGCCAGTAGGCGCGATAGGTCGTGTAGTTTCTCCAACACGTCCATAATGAAGCCCTCTTGAATCGCCTGGCGCATCGAGTAGAGGCTGAAGGGTTTGAAGCTGCCGTCAGATTGTGGCGTACCGAAGAGTTCCAGCGTGCGGGATTTGGGCGTGGCGGTGAAGGCGAAGGAGCTGATGTTGGGCAGTTGTCCCCATGAGAGCATCACCTTGACCACTTCGTCTTCCCAGTCCTCGCCTTCGCCCGCTGCTTCAGCGGCTTCTTCCTCGGCGGCGGCCTCTTCCAGGCTCCCGGCAGACAGCACGGCCTTGAGGTGGCGGCTCTGTTCGCCCGACTGCGAGGAGTGCGCTTCGTCGATGACGATGGCGAAGCGCTGGCCCGGCAATGCTTTGATCTCCTCGGAGATGACGGGGAACTTCTGTAACGTGGTGACAATGATGCGCTTGCCATCTTCCAACGCCTTCTTGAGCTGGCGCGAGGTGCGGTCGATGCTCTCGACCAGGCCGGGCACCTGCTCGAAGTCGCCCACGTGGCGCTGCAACTGGCGATCCAGCACGCGCCGGTCGGTAATGACGACGACGGAATCGAAGACAGGTTGGTCATCCGCATCGTGCAGTGTGGCAAGCTGGTGCGTGAGCCAGGCGATGGTGAAGGTCTTGCCGCTGCCCGCGCTGTGTTGGATGAGGTAACGCCGGCCTGTGCCCTGATCGCGCGCGTCCGCCAACAGACGGCGCACGGCATCAAGCTGGTGGTAGCGTGGAAAGACCAGGATTTCCTCGCCGGTGGGATTCCCCTTATCATCCGTCACGGGTACGATGTGGACAAAATGTTCGAGCAGGTCCAGGACACTGTCACACGCCCAAGTCTGCTCCCAGAGATAGGCGGTAGCGAAGCGCCCCGACGAGCGCGCGGGGATGGGATTGCCCGAACCGCCGTTGCGCCCCTGATTGAAGGGGAAGAAGACGGTCTCCTCCCCGCGTAGATGCGTGGTAAACCACACCTCGTCCGGGTCCACGGCGAAGTGCGCCAGGCAGCGCCCAAAGGCCAGCAACGGCTCCTGTGAATCGCTGCGCGTGGCTCTGTACTGGCGGACCGCGTCGTGATAGCTCTGCCCGGTGAGGGGATTCTTGAGTTCCACGGTAAAAAGCGGGATACCGTTGAGAAAGAGCGCCATATCCAGGCTCTTGCGATGTTTCTGGCCCTTGTCCTTGATGCTGTAGGTGAGTTGGCGGACGATGGTGAAGATGTTGTGCCGGTACTGCTGCTGCAAGGTGGGGTTGAGCGCGCTGGGCGGGCGGAAGTAAACCAGGCGGAACTTCGCGCCGCGATCCTTGATGCCCTTGCGCAGCACGTCCAGCGTGCCGCGTTTGGCGATCTGCTGCGCCAGGTACTTGACGAAGTGCTCGCGCGTGCCATCGCGGTACTGTTTCTTGAGCTTCTCCCACTGCTTGGGCTGGGTGGCCTGGGCGAAGGCGATCACATCATCGGGAATGAGGCACAGGTCTTCGTCGTAGTCGCCGGCGGTGCGGCGGTGGTAGCCACCGGACACCAAATCCCCGTAGGGTGTGGCCGATTCACGCACGACGCTGCCCACGCCGGGGCAGGCATCCGGCCCACCGGCCAGCAAGGTACACTCGATGGTGGACTCAAAATTCTTCTCGGTTACGTCGGGCATAATGACTCCCCAGCCAGGTGCAACGCACTTACGAACGGTACTGGTATACAAGATGCGTTGTTATCCCAAAAGCCTTAAGGGCCAGGTATCGTCTAAGTGCGTTGCACCTGCACAAACGCGCGGTACGCTTCAGGCGATGCAAAGTAAATACCTATAAACTCGCGATCCACGAGTTGACCATTGCGCATCCCGATCCAATCCAGATAGTTAGAATAAGGCCAATCCTCGATCTTGTCTACCACACCACCTTTTACAGGATTGGCGTGAATATAGCGGCACAAATTCAAAAGGTGTGTTTCATCGTCAACGTGCATCACTTTGTAATTGTCTTCGAATAACGTACCGCTGTGCCCGTACCGTTTATTGTATGCTTTGGTGTAGCTGTTGAAAACACGCTGTGGTAACAGTCCAGCCGGTTGTTCTCCATCCTGGCGAATGAGAAAGTGATAGTGATTGGGCATCAGGCAATAAGCAATGGGTGTCAGTTTGAGTTGCCGGCAATAGAGCCGCATCTTATTCAGTACAAAAAGATAGTTCGTCTCTTCCTGAAAGAGAGGTTCCCGGTGTGCACCGCGATTGTAGATGTGGTAGATGTGACCTTGTTGGTATTGTGGGCGTTTGGGCATATTCCCTCCCTTGCCTCAGGTGCAACGCACTTACGCTGTACCTTGTCAACACTGTGACTTGGCATTCCCAGGTACCTGGTCGTCAAACGCCTGGGCTTTAGGTGCAACGCACTTACGCTGTACCTTGGCTGCACTGTGACTTGGCATTCCCAGGCGCCTGGTTCTCAAATGCCTGGGCTTTAGGTGCAACGCACTTACGCTGTACCTTGGCTGCACTGTGACTTGGCATTCCCAGGTGCCTGGTCGTCAAACGCCTGGGCTTTGGTGCAACGCACTTACGCTGTACCTTGGCTGCACTGTGACTTGGCATTCCCAGGCGCCTGGTTCTCAAATGCCGTTCGTAAGTGCGTTGCACCTGACATCGATCTTCCCCGTGACTGCCGCCGCGATGAGGGCGGTGCGATACTCCGCCAGCCGTTCGATGGCCTCCTGGGACTTGGCGACGAGGGCGTCCAGCTTCGCCGTCTCGTCTTGTTCGGACAGGGCGTTGAGCACCGCCTTGCGCACGGACGCCGTCAACTTCACGCCGGCCTGCTTCGCCACGCGGTTCAGCGCCCGCTCGAAGGCATTGCGGTCCTTGAACAGCGTGCCGGGCAGCGTCGCCAGCATATCGCGGATGGCCTGCTGGAGCCTGCGCCCTTCGGCTTCCTCGGCGGCGCGCTTGGCTTTGTCGCGCTTGCGGGAATGGGCGAGGTTTTGGAAGGCACGTTCGTCCTCCAATCGCGCGATGCGTTCCGCGCTGGCCTGGAAGTTCAGGCGCAAGGGGCGTTCGATGGTGACTTTGCGGTAGCCGAAGTCTGAGGTGCAACGCACTTGCGTATTACCTTGCTTATCCCAAGCATCTTCGACAATCGTATTATCTTGCTCAACAACGGCCGCTCGTAAGTGCGTTGCACCTTGATACACGCGCACCACTTCCGCGATGTGCTCCTCCGCGATCTCGCGGCGCTTGTCGCCCAGGCTCTTACGCATCGGTCGCCACAGGTCGCTGGCGTCGATAAGCTGCACGCGCCCTTTGCGCTGTGCGGCTTTGCGATTGCTCAGCACCCACACGTAGGTGGCGATGCCGGTGTTGTAGAACAACTGCTCCGGCAGCGCGATGATGGCTTCCAGCCAGTCGTTCTCCAGAATCCAACGGCGGATTTCGCTCTCCCCGCTGCCCGCGTCCCCGGTGAACAGCGGCGAACCGTTCATCACGATGGCGACGCGACCGCCCTCACCCCCAGCCCCTGTCCCAGGGGGCGAGGGGAGTTGCATACGGTTGAGCATGTGCTGCAAGAAGAGCAATTGCCCGTCGCTGATGCGCGGCGTGCCCGCGCCGAAGCGTCCCGCGTAACCGCGCTCGGCCTCGCGTTCCACGGCGGCCTGATCCATCTTCCAATCCTTGCCGTAGGGCGGATTCGCCAACTGGTAATCGAAGCGCCGGCCGGCGTGGTGGTCGTTGGAGAGCGTGCTGCCAAAGGCGATGTTCTCCGCATCCCGCCCGTCCGCGCTCTTCATATACAGGTCAGATTTACAGATCGCGTAGGTCTCCGGGTTCACTTCCTGCCCGAAGAGATGTACGTCCGCGCCGGGGTTGGACGCCAGCACCGTTTCCTTGAACGTGATGACCATGCCGCCTGTTCCACAGCAGGGATCGTTGGCGGTGAGCACCAGGCGCGGCGTCTGCAAGCGTTCGCCATCCGGCGCCAAAAGCAGGCGCACCATCAGCCGGACGACCTCGCGGGGCGTGAAGTGCTCGCCGGGGTTCTCGTTCAGCGCCTCGTTGAACTTGCGGATCAGCTCCTCGAAGATGTAGCTCATCTGCTGGTTGGGCACGCGGTCGGGGTGCAGGTCGATGGCGTTGAAGCGTTCCATCATCATATAGAGCAGCCCGGCGTCGTCCATGCGGCCCAGCGTGTTGTCGAAATCGAATTTCTCCACCACCTCGCGCATATTAGCGCTGAATCCGGCGATGTAGGCGCGCAGGTTGTCCGCCAGGTTGGCGGGATCGGCCAGCAGCCGCCCGAAGGTATAGGGCGAGGTATTGTAGAAGGCGTAGCCAGATGCCCGGCGCAGCAGCGCGTCCGGCGGGGTATCGAACCTATCCTTGTACTTGGCGTGCGTTTCGAGGACGGCGTCCTTGGTGGGTTCGAGCACCTGGTCGATGCGCCGCAGCACGGTGAAGGGCAGGATCACGTCCTGGTAACGCCCGCGCTTGAAGGTGTCGCGGATCAGATCGGCGATGGACCAGATGAAATTGGTCTTGTCGCTAAAGGTACTGAGCATCTTGGGTGTTCCTTTGGGATGGGATAGCGTCTTCTTCCGAGTATACGCGGCTTGGGGATCTGTGCAAATTTGATGAAATGCAAAGGACTTCCCTGGTGGGAGGGAAGTCCACTATGAGTTCTTCCGGGGAAATGTGTACGGCTATGAATTAATCCCCAAAACTGGATACTTCATTGATGATAACCTACTCAGGTGGGATGCACTTTTGCGCCTGGAATGATCTTTTAGCCTAGAATAAGTGCGTCTCCCCTCTAGGCTGAATATCACCATTGCTGTACGCTTTGCCTCCCCCTCTCAATAGAGTTCAAAAAACGCGTCCGTGCCAAGCGTAGGCACTAAGCGCAGGGCCAATTGTTCGATGGACGCTGTCCCGATGGTGCGCAACGGCCGCCAGCCGTCCACGCTGCTACGGTAGCACATCCGCTCGGCGCGGAACAGGCGCTGCTCTTCGTCAGTCAGAATGAAGCGCATCACCGCTGTATACTGCCCGTAACGCTCGCGGTCCGCGCGCATCTTGGTAAGCAACGCCGGGGAAAGCACGTCATCGAAGATAGCCAAGACTTCATCCATGCCCCCAGCCACCAATTCGTAGATGTCGATACGATCCGGCTTGACGTCCACCCGGTAATTGCGCACCTGGGGATGCTGCTGAATGGCGGCAGTGACCGTGGCGGCTTCTTCGGCCAAAATGCGACCAGGGCGCACTTTCGCCAACGAGACGACGCCGTTGACACTCTCCCGAATTTCGTAGCCTTCGGGAATCGCTTCGACGGGTTCGCCGCGCGGCTCACGGGCAAAGAAGTAGCGCGGCTTGCCGGTCTTGGTCACGCCCTGGCAGAGCGTGTACGTGACGCCTTTGCGATTGGTGTAGGTGATCATAGCGCCTGTTCCTCCTCTGTTGCGCCGTCCTGCCGCGCCTGTGCCTCGTACGATATCGCCAGCAGCATTTCGCGCAGCGAGACAAAGCAAATGGCAATCAAGAGTGGGGTTTCGTCGAGTGGCTCTTCTCTTTGCAGCGTTATGCCGGCCGCGTGGGCCAGCGCCGCCGCCTGTTTTTCTCCCGCCTGGGATAGATCGCGCTGATAGTTTCTCATGTCTGCCTTAAGCCGCGCGATCCGCTCCGTTGTGAAAATCTCCGGGGGCATCGCGCGTGCGACATCCATCACCATCTGGCTCATCGCCTCGAGCGTCTCCGGATGCGGCGCTTCCCCCTTCTCCATGGCTTCGCGCGCCTGGGTTTCGAACGGGTGCAGCCGCTCCATAAGCGTCACCATATACGGCATGACTTCTTCGGGATCAAGGTACAGGGGCTCGGCATCTTCGCGCTCCAAAAGCATCAACGCCTGGTGCTCCATATCCCACAGTTCGGATTCTATATAGCGATGCAGCTCCGGATGGGCGGCGAAGTAAGCCTCCAACGCGGCGCTTTTCTCCGGGTCGGCAGTTTGCGCCTGCAGCAGCGCCTCGGCCTCGTCGAAGGACATAGCAGCGATAGCTTCCTGGTCCACCCCAAGATATTGCAGTAAGATTTCTTGCTGTACTGCGATGCGTTCGGCGAGTGCATCATTCCCATAGCCAAACATCTCGAACAGAAATGGATTGCTCTGGTCTGGAGCTTCAATCATCTTATGCGCTGAAAAGAGTATGATCCATGCGTCCATGTAACGCTGTTCAGCCACGTACTCCGGCAACATCATCACCAATTTGCGCGCAACGCTCAGTTGGTCCTCACGATGCGCCGCCACGTGCAGGATAGCCGCGGCCATCCTTTCCGCTTCCTGGTCGGAGTTCAGCGCAAAGTCGCCAGGGTAGCCCACTTCCTCGAAAGCCTGCTGCACTTCGTCAGCAGTACAGTGAAAAGGCTCGAATCGCGCGTCGGCGAACAGACGGTAGGTGCGCTCCACAAGGGCCTCACTATCTTCCATCAACGCCTCGAACGCCGGGCGATGGCGTTCCAGAGTCGTTATTGCGGCGTCGATCTCTTCGCCCATCGCCTCATAAGCGGCAAGCTCTTCAATCAGCTGTGTGAGTGGCTGAAGGTCATCGGTTTCACTCCTGCGCCTTCCCTGGCGCGCGGGATGCTGCACGGTGCGACGGCCTGTTGCTTTACGCATACAACAATGCTTATACTTTTTCCCACTTCCACACGGGCATGGATCGTTACGTCCGATAGATTCTGTCATGGTTCTCCTTTGCAGGTAGTCTGAACATCGTTAAATGATGGTTGGAAACCGCAACGCTCGTTGGCAAGTTTCGAGGACTGCGGCACATCAGGTTTACAGTCGAACTTCGACGCGCGACGAAGGTGCGACGGTTGTCGCGATCGTTTACCTCCCGACGATGGCGCGCACGAGGGCAAACAAGCCTCGTAAAAGCCGGCCGTTCATCATAAGCAGCAATGCCTCCAACGTTTCCCGGTTGAGAGGGGTGTCGCCCATCAGCATACTGCGCAATGGCATCTCACGGGACATAGCTTCCATAAGCAAAGCCATAGGCGTATCCTCTTTGCCCACAACCATCTTGTTTAGTTGCTTTGTTATCATGCCGGCAAACTGCCGGCCGATGAACGAGTCGCGCATATCGCCGATGGGTGTGTTGAAGGTATACTGGCCCTTGTGCGTCTCCTGATTGGGTGGGACGGAGCAACCGAGCAGTGCCTCGAAGTCCTTCTGGCTGACGGTGGCGCCTTTAGGAAAGGTGTGGTAGACATCAGGCTCAGTCCGAGCGGCGGCGGGTTGCGCGCCCGGCATCTCAATCGTAGCGCTGAGGCGGATATCCCGCGACGAAGCGCCTACCAGGATTTCAAAGGTTCCGGCTTCGACGCGCCACTCCTTGCGCTGCGGATCGTACCAGGCAAAAGCGCGGCGGTCCAGGTCGAGCGTCACCTCGGTTTCTTCGCCGGACTGTAAATCGACTTTGGCAAACCCCTTGAGTTCTTTCGCGGGGCGGAAGGCTGTGGATTCCACATCCCGCACGTAGAGTTGGACGACCTCCTGGCCTGCCACTTTGCCGGTGTTTTTGACCTTGAACGTGACAGTGAGGGCCTCACCTTCGGTGAGGCCCTCACCTTCGGTGAGGAGCGCATCTTTAGGCTGGCTTAGCGCCAGGTCGCTGTACTCGAAATGCGCGTAGCTCAATCCATGGCCAAAGGGGAACAGCACGGGTTGCCCGACGGTGTCGTAATAGCGATAGCCCACGTAGAGGCTTTCGCGGTATTCGACCGTCGCCGGGCCACCGGGAAAGGTGCGGTACGCGGGGGTGTCTTCCAGTTTGAGGGGGAAGGTCTCGGCCAGCTTGCCGCTCGGGTTGACCGCCCCGAACAAAATGTCGGCGATCCCGCCCGCGCCGGCTTGCCCGCCCAGGTAGCCTTCCAGGATGCAAGGTACGTCCTGCGCCCACGGCATTTCGACGGGGGAACCGTTGCTCAACACGACCACGACGTTCGAGTGCGCGGCGGCGATCCGCCGGATGAGGGCGTCGTGGCCGGGCGGCAACTTCATGTGCGTACGGTCCACGCCTTCGGTTTCGTAAAGGTCGGTCAGACCGGCGCAGATGATGACCACCTCCGCCTGTTGCGCTACGGCGAGCGCTTCTTGAATCAGCGTTTCATCCACCTGGTCGCCCTTCTCCGTGTAGCCGGGCGCGTAGGCGAGCGCATCCGCGCCGAGAAGCTTGAGCAACTCATCGTGCAGGTTATCCAACCGGGTGGGATTCATCAGCGAGCTGCCCGCGCCCTGGTAGCGCGGGACTTTCGCAAAACGGCCAATCAGGGCAAAGCGGGTCGTTTTCTGCAAGGGCAAAATGCCCCCTTCATTCTTGAGCAGCACCGCGCCCTCGGCGGCCACGCGGCGAGCCAGAGCGTGATGCGCCTGCATATTGCAGGTGAAGTCTTCACTCAGCGTTTCGGCGGCTTTGAAGATCAAGGTCAAAATGCGCTCGACGGCGCGATCCAGAACGGCTTCGTCCAGTTGCCCGGCCTCGACCGCCGCCACAATCTTGGCGTCATTGCCGTTCTTCGTCCCCGGCATTTCGAGTTCAGTGCCGGCTTTCAGCGCTGCCACCCGCTCGTTCATCGCGCCCCAATCGGTGATCACCAGCCCTTCATGTCCCCATTCGTTTTTGAGGATATCGGTCATCAGGTAAGCATTTTCGCAGGCATAAGCGCCATTGATTTTGTTGTAGGCGCACATCACCGTCCAGGGTTGCGCGCCTTTGACGGCGATTTCGTAGCCGGGGAGGTAAATCTCGCGCAGCGCGCGTTCATCTACCACCGCGTCGATTGTCATACGGCGGTATTCCTGGTTGTTGACCGCGTAATGCTTCAGCGACGTCCCGACGCCCTGGCTTTGCACACCGTTGATGTGGCTCTTGGCGATTTCGCCGGTCAAGTAAGGGTCCTCGGAGAAATACTCGAAGTTGCGACCGCACAAGGGCGAGCGTTTGATGTTGGCCCCCGGCCCCAGGATCACGCCGACTTTTTCCTGACGACACTCTTCGCCCAGCGCTTGCCCTACCTGGTAGATTAACTCGCGGTTCCAAGTGGCGGCCAGTGCAGAAGCGGTCGGGAAGCAGGTGGCTGGGACGCTCTCATTCAATCCGACGTGATCGGCCTCCCCGGCCTGTTTGCGCAGCCCGTGCGGGCCGTCCGTGACCATGATGGAGGGGATCCCCAGGCGCTCGATGCCTTTCAGATACCAGAAATTC
>Ga0209614_1000711_pt1 | contig 28124 bp, 27 predicted proteins | sample BlaSprsedimmetaG_FD_185484 | JGI IMG/M metagenome (GOLD analysis project Ga0209614, IMG submission 185484) | Hot spring sediment bacterial and archeal communities from California, USA to study Microbial Dark Matter (Phase II) - Blank Spring... ... | reverse complement strand
GATTGGGGGCGATCCGAATGACATGCGGGCGCGGGGCCGGCGTGGGTCCGGGTTCGGTCCCGGCGGCGGGGGATTTGGTGGACCCGGCGGAGGATTTGGCGGCCCCGGTGAAGGACTCGGCGGAACCGGGGGTGGAGGGCGTGGCGGACCGTTCGACCAGTACGGCGTCATGCCTTCGATTCGCAGGACCTTGAGGGCGTGCAGTTGGAGCGACCAGCCTTCCCGCGGCCCGGCCATCGGCGCCGCGTGCGGCCTTCTCCCATTCGGCCTCGGTCGGCATGCGTTTGCCCGCTCACAGGGCATATCACATGGCGTCGAACCACGTGATATTGGTAATGGGGTGGGCCTCGCGGCCGGCCATGCAGCAGGCGAGACTCATCAGGATACATGCGGACACTGTCATGTTTGAGGAATCTCCAGGACGCGCTTCTTACAGGGTCTGTTCTCTATAGGCGGGCGCACGCCGCAATCTTGGCGAGTTTACTCAACGTACTCGTCCGTGGGGTCGAAGGCCGGGGTAACGATATTGAGGATTTTGAGTCGGCCGACAGCGCGGTGGCGGCATCCGGGCTTGATGAGCACGGCCGTCATGGGTTTGACCGGAACCATGTGGCCGTCGCACTCGATGGCGCCGTTGCCTTCGAGCACTACATAGGTCTCGGTCTGCTTTTTGTGGTAGTGGGTCCTGGCGTCGTGGGTGATCTCCACGAAATGCACCGTCACGGTGGGGTTGTCGGGGCGGACGAACGCCCGCTGGGCGTAGCCGCAGGGGCAGGTCTCGACGGCGATGTCGTCGAAATGCTGTACGATGTAGTTGGCCATGGGTCGCTCCTTGAACAAAAAGCCGCTTGAGAGCCCGTGGAGGGGCCCGGGGGCGGTTGGGGGTTGAAATCCCCGCTGGGGCTGCTATATTCTGCCGGGTTATCCCGAATCAATCAAGGCCCTTGGGCCAACTGCCTGAGCAGGTGCGTATCAATATGGAAAGGAAGCGCCAGCAATGAACGATTTGTTCGATTTGTCCGGCAAGGTAGCGGTGATTACGGGGGCCGGCGGGGTCCTGTGCGGCGAGATGGCCCGTGCCGTCGCGGCCGCCGGGGCGAAGGTGGCGGTGCTGGACCTCAATGAGCAGGCGGCGGGCAAGGTGGCCGAGCAGATCAAGGCGGCCGGAGGTACAGCGCTGGCGGTCAAGTGCGATGTGCTGGATAAGGCCAGTGTCGAGGGCGCGTATGCTGCCGTGAGCAAGGGTCTGGGCGAGGTGGATATCCTGATCAATGGGGCCGGGGGCAATCGCAAGGAGGCGACCACCGGGCCGGATATGGCGTTCTTCGACCTGCCGACCGATGCGATTCGGTTCGTGTTCGACCTGAACTTCATCGGGACGCTGCTGCCGTGCCAGGTGTTCGGCAAGGCGATGGCCGAGCGGAGCAGCAGACATGGGCAAGATGCCCAGAATGGACACGGGCAAGATGCCCGTGCTACGGGAGGGGCGGAAGCCCGTGCTACGGGCGGGGTGATTCTGAACATATCGAGCATGAACGCCTTTCGGCCGCTGACCAAGATTGCGGCGTACTCGGCGGCAAAGGCGGCTATCAGCAACTTTACGCAGTGGCTGGCGGTGCATATCTGCCAGAACTACAGCAAGGCCATCCGTGTCAATGCGGTCGCGCCGGGGTTTTTCCTGACCGAACAGAACCGGTTCCTGCTGACGGATGAGAAGACCGGCGATTTGACCCCGCGCGGGCGGACGATCATCGACCACACGCCGATGGGCCGATTCGGCGACCCGGGCGACCTGACGGGCACGGTCCTGTGGCTGCTCAGCGACGCCGCGAAGTTCGTCACCGGCGTGGTCGTCCCCGTCGACGGCGGCTTCTCCGCCTTTAGTGGAGTGTGATGATGTGTAAGACGGCGCCCGTAATTCCAGAGGAATGCAAGTTGACTGTCGACCCGACGGCGAAATTGAAGGCGTTTGAGCCCAGGCGTGAGTTCTTCGTCGGGATTGACTCCGACGGGTGCGTGTTTGATACGATGGGCATCAAGCAACGGGAGTGCTTCTGCCCGTGGATGATCGGTTGCTTCGGCTTGCAGCCGGTGGCGCAGGCGGCGCGGCAGTGCAAGGAATTCGCGGACCTCTTCAGTAGAACGCGGGGCGGCAACCGCCACAAGACCCTCAAGCGAATCCTCAAGGAGCTGCTGCCGAGCCATCCCCAGACGAAGGCGATGGGCTTCAAGGTCCCGGACCTGCCGCACTATTTCGCCTGGGTCGACGACCCGCGCAGCGTGCTGAGCAACGAAGGTCTGGCCGCGGCCGTCGAGGCCGCGACGGATCGGCAAGCCAGGAAGGAATTGGCTCTCGTGCTCGAATGGAGCAAGAAGGTGGATGAGGCTATCGAGCAGATTGTCCGAAACGTGCCGCCCTTCCCCCATGTCCGCGAAAACCTCAAGAAGGTCCGCGAACGGGCGGACGTCGTGGTCGTCTCGCAGACGCCGTGCGAGGCCCTGGCGCGGGAGTGGGCCGAGCACGATATCGCCCGGTACGTCAGGGCCATCGCAGGCCAGGAGATGGGCACGAAGGCCCGGCATCTGGAACTGGCGACGGTCGGCAGGTATGAGAAGGACCATGTGCTGATGGTGGGCGACGCCCCCGGCGACCTGGAGGCCGCGCAGTCCGTCGGGGCACTGTTCTACCCGATCCGGCCGGGCCATGAAGCAGCCTCGTGGAAGCGGTTCGGCGACGAGGCGTTCGACCGATTCATCAAGGGCAATTACACCGGGGCTTACGAGGCCAAGGTACTGGCGGAGTTTGAGGCGTGTCTGCCTGAGAACCCGCCGTGGCTCAAGTAGGGCGACACAGGAGCATATCTGAAAATGGTGTTCGAACGACAGAACAGCAACGGGGCCGTGGCCTGGGACGAGGCCCGCCGAGTCGCAGGCGAGTTCTTCGCCGCCAACGACTACGCGGGCAAGAAGGTCCTGCTGGTTATTCCGGACAATACGCGCTCCGGGCCCGTCGGCGAGGTCTTCAAGCTCCTGTACGAATTCCTCGGGCCGACCGCGTCAAAGGTCGATTGTCTGGTGGCCCTGGGAACGCACCAGCCGCTCAGCGAAGATCAGATCTGCAAGCGCCTGTGTCTGAGTGCCTCGGAGCGGGCGGGCAAGTATGCCGGCGTCGGCCTGTTCAACCATGAATGGGACAAACCCGACACGTTCCGTAGCATCGGACGCATTTCCGCCGAGCGGATCGCCGACATCAGCGGCGGTCTGTTCCGGGAGGAGGTGGATGTCGCCATCAACCGGATGGTGTTCGATTACGATACGTTTATCATCCTCGGGCCGGTCTTTCCGCATGAAGTGGTGGGCTTTTCCGGCGGGCACAAATACCTCTTCCCCGGCATCGCGGGCGACCCGATCATTCACTTCTTCCACTGGCTCGGCGGCATCATCACCAATCCGGTGATCAACGGCAACAAGTGGACGCCAACGCGCCGGGTCGTCGAGGAGGCCGCCGCGTTCATCGACATCCCGCACCAGCTCTGCGCCATCGTGGCGGCCGACGACCGGCTCAAGGGCATCTTCCTGGGCGACTGCGTCGAGGCCTGGGAGCGGGCGGCGGACCTGAGCGACCGGGTGCACATCGTCTACGTGGATAGATCGTACCACACGATCCTGGGCCTGGCCCCGGAGATGTATGACGACATCTGGACGGCGGGCAAGGTGATGTACAAGCTCGAACCCATCATCGCCGACGGCGGGACGGTGATCATCTATGCCCCGCACATCACGGAGGTCTCCTACACCCACGGCAAGTGGCTGGACCGGATCGGCTATCACACGCGGGACTACTTCCTCAAGCGGATGGACCGGTTCGCGGGCGTGCCGCGCGGGGTCATCGCCCATTCGACGCATGTCAAGGGCATCGGCACGTTCGTCAACGGCGTCGAGAAGCCGCGCGTCAACGTCGTGCTGGCCACGGACATAAGCCGGCAGCGCTGCGAGAAGATCAATCTGGGTTACATGGACCCGGCAAAGATCAACATCGCGGATTACGAAAACAGACAAGACGAAGGTATCCTCGTTGTGCACCATGCGGGCGAGGTCCTGCATCGGCTGGCCGGCGGGTACATACCCACGATTGCGAACGACTCACCCCCAACATAGAAAGGCACGGGTATACGACATGGCAAAGGCGGATATTGGACTGATCGGGCTGGCGGTGATGGGTGAGAATCTCATCCTGAACATGGAGAGCAAGGGCTTCACCGTGGCGTGTTTCAACCGGACGGTATCAAAGGTCGATGACTTTATCAACGGCCGGGCCAAGGGCAAGAACATTATCGGCTGCCACAGCATCGAGGAACTGGTCGCCAACCTGACCAGGCCCCGCAAGGTCATGATGCTCGTCAAGGCCGGCCAGGCCGTCGACGATTTTCTCGAACTGCTCCTGCCGCACCTGGACGACGGCGACATCATCATCGACGGCGGCAACAGTCACTTCCCAGACACCATCCGCCGCTGCAAGCACGTCGAGAGCCAGGGCAAGCTCTATATCGGCACGGGCGTCTCCGGCGGCGAGGAAGGAGCGCTGCGGGGACCCTCCATCATGCCGGGCGGATCGCCCGCCGCGTGGCCCGCGGTCAAGCCGATCTTCCAGAAGATCGCCGCGCACACGGCCGACGGCGAGCCCTGCTGCGACTGGGTCGGCGAGGGCGGCGCCGGGCACTTCGTCAAGATGACCCACAACGGCATCGAGTACGGCGACATGCAGATGATCTGCGAGACGTACCAGATGATGAAGGAAGGCCTCGGCATGACGAATCACCAGATGCACGAGGTCTTCGCCGAGTGGAACAAGGGCGAACTGGACTCGTACCTGATCGAGATCACGCGCGACATCCTGGGATACAAGGATGAAGACGGCAACGAGGTCATCGACCTGATCCTGGATACGGCCGGCCAGAAAGGTACGGGCAAGTGGACGGGCATCGAGGCCCTCAATCTCGGTCAGCCGCTGACGCTGATCGTCGAGGCGGTGTTCGCCCGGTGCCTGTCGGCGCTCAAGGACAAGCGCGTCGCGGCCTCGAAGGTGCTCAAGGGCCCGCGGGCCAAGTTCCGCGGCGACCGGGCGGCCTTCGTCAACGACCTTCGCCAGGCGCTCTACGCGGCCAAGATCGTCAGCTACGCACAGGGCTATCAGCTGATGCGGGCCGCGGCCGAGGAGTACGGCTGGAACCTCAACTACGGCGGCATCGCCCTGATGTGGCGCGGCGGCTGCATCATCCGCTCGGCGTTCCTGGGCAAGATCAAGGAGGCCTTCACGAAGAACCCGAATCTCGACAACCTGCTACTGGACCCGTTCTTCGCCAGGGCCGTGCGCAAGGCCCAGGGCGCCTGGCGCCGCGTGGTCCGCAAGGCGGTGGAACTGGGCGTGCCCATGCCGTCGGTCAGTTCGGCGCTGGCCTATTATGACGGCTGCCGACATGAGCGGCTCCCGGCCAACCTGCTGCAAGCCCAGCGGGACTACTTCGGGGCGCACACCTACGAGCGGGTGGACAAACCGCGCGGCGAGTTCTATCACACGAACTGGACCGGGCGCGGCGGCCAGACGTCCGCCTCCACCTACGTTGTTTGAGATGGAATGGCGCAACGGTTCGGGTTTGACAGGTCTTGGCGGCGGAGTTTTTCCGCTGCGCTGTGGATGAGATGGGAATGATTAAGATGGTGATATTCGGCCGCCATGCACTGGCGGCCGGTTGTATCCTCACGTTGTTGATGGCGACGGGCTGTCGCTCGAGATCCCCGGAGGTCTTCGACGGTGAGACGCTGCGGGGCTGGCACGTGCGCGGCGATCCCAACAGCAGCGGTTGGGTCATTGGCGTTGCGGCCGTGCGGCCTGAAAGCCCTCGGATTCTGACCGTCTATGAAGGTGCGGGGCAACTGATCAACGTCGCCCTCTACAACAACCACAGCCGGGACATCTACACGGCACGGTACTTTGGCGATTGTCGCGTGGAGCTGGAGTTCATGATTCCGCAGGGCGCCAACTCCGGCGTGCTGCTCATGGGCCGCTATGAAGTGCAGATCGCCGACAGCAACGGCGTCGAGCCGCCCGACCGCTATCACACGATGGGCGCCATCACCGGCGTGGCGGCGCCCCGGGCCAACGCCGCCCTTGCTCCGGCCCGGTGGCAGAGCCTGATCGTTGAGTTTCGAGCGCCGCGATTTGACGCATCAGGCAACAAGGTTGAACATGCAAGGTTTCTCAGGGTGGAACTCAACGGCCGGCTGCTGCACGAGGACGTCGTCGTCACGCGGCCGACCGGGCCCCAGGGCGACCCGCTGAACCGGACGGAAGAACCCACCGGGCCGCTGATGCTCCAGGGTACGCAGGGATCCGTGGCGTTTCGCCGGATTGTCGTGCGGCCCTTACCACAGCGGTAAGGGTGCACCGGTTCCCATAGGAAAGGATCATTCTATGCGAACGTGTATTTTGATGGGTCTTGTGGGTTTGGCGGGGTCTCTGGCGGCGGCTGGTGCAACCGTATTGGCCGGGCAAGCGCCAGGGACGGATGGGGATTATTGGGTCGGGGCGATGCGGGAGGTGCATGAACGGTTTGACGGCCGGGCCGGGACGTTTGCCCACTTTGGCGATTCCATAACCGTCACGTTGGCCTACTGGACGCCGCTGTTGTATGAGCGTAAGAACACCCCGCAACAAATGACGGCCGATTTCGAGTTGGTGAAGGGCACCCTGCGGCAAGAGTGCTGGCGGGAGTGGAAGGGGCCGGAGTTTGGCAATGAAGGGAGCATGACCATCCGCTGGGCCCGTGAGAATATCGACAAGTGGCTGGCGAAGCTGGACCCGGAGGTTGCCTGCATCATGTTCGGGACCAACGACCTCAATGCCGTGCCGCTGGCCGAATACCGTCAGAAGCTGCGGGAGGTTATACAGAAATGCCTCGACAACGGGACCCTTGTGATCCTGACGACCATCCCGCCGGCCCACGGACTGGCGGACAAGTCGGTCGAGTATGCGCGGGCGCAGCGGGAGATTGCCAAGCAGATGAAGGTCCCATTGATTGACTATCAGGCGGCCATCCTGGAGCGCCGCCCGACGGACTGGGACGGCGCGATGGAGAAATTCGCCGCCTACGACGGCTACGACGTGCCCACGCTGATCTGCCGCGATGGCATCCATCCCAGCAATCCGCGCAACTGGGCGGACGACTATTCGCCGGAAGGATTGGCTCACAATGGGTATGTCCTGCGCAACTATCTGACACTGGCCAAGTACGCCGAAGTGCTTCGCAAGGCAGGCATCGCAGGCGAACCGGCCGTGCCGGAGAAGCCCGAACCGCAGGCGAAGGCCCTTATTGAGCCGCCGAATGCCCCATGGTGGCCCAAGGCGCCGGCATTGGGCAAACCCACAGGGGAGGTGGTGGAAGTCTCAACGGTGGAGGATTTTGAGCGAGCACTGGAGTCGGCAAAACCGGGCCAGACGATCCTGCTGGCCGATGGACACTACATGATGCGGCGCTACGTCGAGGTTCGCACCGACGGGGTAACGATCCGCGGCGCCTCCGGCCGGCGCGAGGCGGTGGTGATCGACGGGGCCGATAGCCGGCATCGGGAACTGATCGGCTTTCGCAACTGCAAGGACGTGATGGTCGCGGACCTGACGATTCAGAACACGCTCTACAACGGCTTCAAGATCAACAGCGAGACGGACGTGCAGCGGCTGACGATCCGCAACTGCATCATCCACAATATCTGGCAGCGGGGCGTCAAGGGCGTCAAGGTGCCCGTCGATCAGCGAGATCGGATCGCCCCGCGCGGATGCCGCGTGGAGTATTGCCTGTTCTACAACGACCGGGCGAAACGAAAGGACGACGATGCGCACGACATCGCCGGCGGCAACTACATCGGCGGCATTGACGTGATGTTCGCCGAGGGCTGGACGATCAGCGACAACGTATTCGTCGGCATCCAGGGTTCGACGCGGGAGGGCCGCGGGGCGATCTTCGTCTGGCATGACTCGCGGGATTGCATCATCGAGCGCAATATCATCATCGACTGCGACGCGGGCGTGTGCCTGGGCAATCCGCATCGGCCGGACGATGTGACGGTTCACTGCACGGAGTGCATCGTGCGGAACAACTTCGTCACGGCCGCTCCGCAGGGCGGTATCACGATGGTCTACACGAAGGACTGCCGGGTGCTGCATAACACGGTGCACGAGAAGCCCAGCAAGTGGGGTCGGCTGATTCGCATGGTGTTCGATAATGACGGACTGGTGGTGCGGGGCAATCTCCTGTCGGGGCCGGGGATTCGCAACGAATCGGATAGCGCGATGGTGATCGCCGACAACGCCATCGGCGATTTTTCGGACCTGTTCGTGGATGTCGCGGCGGGCAATCTGCATCTGCGGCGGGCCGACGAGCGGGTTGCCGGAAGACTGACGCCCTTGGCCGGCGTGGACGAGGATATCGACCGCCAACCGAGGGGCCGGACGTGCGATATCGGGGCCGATGCACTCGTGGAATGATGATTCCGACAGCCGTGGTGTTCGACAATCCGCTGCGTCTGATCGGCCGTGAGTCGGGGGAAATCGCCGCCGGGCCCAAGATCCGCTACGACACGGCGGCACGGTTTTTCTATGTCGAAAATGACGAGTGAACTTTGTAATCCAAGCCATAGATTGCACAGATGCTGGATGCTCGATGCCTGACTTCTCTTGCTCTTATGCTCTTGTGCTCTCTAGCCGCGGGTCTGCGTCCGGCGGGATTTGGCTTGACGGGCGGGCGGCGGCGTGGTAGGATAGGAATGGCTCTTTGAGAAGTCCAAGTTGTTGTAAGTGCTGGATTTGTCGCTTTGGGCCAGGAACATGGTTGAGGGCGGCGTGTTGCACTTCGCATGTTAATGCGCCTATGCAGAATTGCATGGGGAAGACAGCAAGCGGTGAGCGGAAAACGCCCTTTTGCTGTTCTCTGAAGACTGTTTTTTGGGTTTGCGTGCGGGGCCGGCCGATGGTAAAATGGGGGTTGGTTACTGGAACAGTCGTTATCCTGTGCATATAGAAGGCATGGCCGGCAGAATTGTCATTGACAGCGAGCGCTGCAAGGGATGCGGTCTTTGCGTGGTCGTCTGTCCGAACAGGTGCATCTCGATCTCGCGGCAGTCGAATTCGAGCGGGTATTTCCCCGCAACGGCGGACAATACCGAGTGCACGGGGTGCGCCAATTGTGCGGTGATTTGCCCGGACGCGGCCATTCGGGTCTGGCGCGCCCGCCGGATCGTGGCGGCCGACAAGGACGATTCAGTGGCCAGTCGCCGCCTGGCCAAGGAGAAGGCGTGACCGAGAGAATTCTCATGTGCGGCAACGAGGCCCTGGCCGAAGCGGCGGTCGTGGCCGGTGTGGATGCCTATTTCGGCTATCCCATCACCCCACAGAATGAGGTTACGGCCTATATGTCGTGGCGGATGCCGCAGGTCGGCCGGGCGTTTGTCCAGTGCGAGAGCGAGCTGGCGGCCATTAATATGGTCTTTGGGGCCGCGGCCACCGGCAAGCGGGCCATGACCAGCTCCTCTTCTCCGGGCATCAGCCTGATGCAGGAGGGCATCAGCTTCCTGGCGGCGGCGGAACTGCCCTCGGTGATCGTCAACGTCATGCGGGGCGGGCCGGGCCTGGGGAATATCGCCCCGGCCCAGTCGGACTACTTCCAGGCGACCCGTGGCGGCGGGCACGGGGATTACCGCACGATTACGCTGGGCCCGTCCACCCTGCAGGAATTGGCGGACACAATGCCCCTGGCGTTTGACCTGGCGGACCAGTACCGAACCCCCGTATTAGTATTGGCGGATGGGATTATGGGCCAGATGATGGAGCCGGTGGTCATCGAGGAACGGCCGCGGCGGGCCCTGCCGCCCAAGGACTGGGCCCTGACCGGGGCCGACGGGCGAAAGCAGAATATCGTCCGCTCGCTGTGGCTGGCCGAGGGTATCGTCGAGCAGCACAATTACGACCTTCAGAAGAAATACGAGCAGATCGTGGCCAACGAGGTGGTCTGTTATGACTGGGGCCTCGACGACGCCGAGATCGTGGTGGTGGCCTACGGCATCGCGGCGCGGATTGTGTGTTCGGCGGTGGCGCGGGCGCGGGGCGAGGGGATCAGGGCCGGGTGGATTCGTCCGTACAGCCTGTGGCCGTTCCCGGTCGATGCGGTTTCCGCCGCGGCCGAGACGTTCCGCCCGTTCCTGGCGGTCGAATTGAGCCTGGGGCAGATGGTGGAGGATGTGCGGCTGGCGGTGGCGGGCAAGGCGCCGGTGTTCTTCTACGGTCGCACCGGCGGCGGCGTGCCGACGGTGGAACAGGTGCTCACTGAGATTCGCAAACTGACGCGCCAAGCCAGTTCGGTGGCGCGACAGGTGGTTCAGGTGCGCGGGCGGGACGCCCGCGACACGTAGCGTGGGCTTCCAGCCCATGCCGCATCGGCAGCTTGCCGATGCCGTTCATTTCCACGGGCAGGATGCCCGTGGTACGGTGAAATGGTGCAAGACAACGCTATGCAACTGGTATTTGAACGAACACCGACCTTCAAGGACTGCCCGACGCATTACTGTCCGGGGTGCGGGCACGGCATCGCCCATCGGCTGCTCGCCGAGGCCATCGACCAGCTTGGCATCCGCGGGCGGACGCTGGGGATCGCGCCGGTAGGCTGTTCGGTGCTGGCTTACGACTATCTCGACGTGGACATGGTCGAGGTCGCGCACGGCCGGGCCCCGGCGGTCGCCACGGGCATGAAGCGGGCCAATCCTGACAAGATTGTCTTTTCCTACCAGGGCGACGGGGATTTGGCCGCCATCGGGACCGGCGAGATCATCCACGCGGGCCACCGCGGCGAGCGAATCACCGTCATCTTCGTCAATAACGCGGTCTTCGGCATGACCGGCGGGCAGATGGCCCCGACGACGCTGTTGGGGCAGGTGACCGAGACCACGGTCGAGGGGCGCGGCCCGCAGCACGGCTACCCGTTGCAGATATCGGAGATACTGGCGCTGCTGCCGGGGGTGGTGTATGTTGAACGATGTGCGTTGAGCACGCCCGGGCGGATTCGCCAGGCGGGCAAGGCGATCCGGCACGCCTTTGAGCTGCAGCGCGACGGGGCCGCGGGAATGGCCTTTGTCGAGCTGCTCTCGCCGTGTCCGACGTACTGGCGGATGAAGCCGGCCGACGCGATGAGCTGGATCGAGAACACCATGACGGAGGTTTTCCCCCTCGGCGTGCTCAAGAAGGACTGAAGATAGGGCATAAGAGCATAAGGGCATAAGAGCATAAGGGCATAAGGGCATAAGGGCATGAGAGCATAAGGGCATAAGAGCATAAGAGCATAAGAGCATAAGAGCCACGAGTGTAAGCGACGAACGACGAGGTACGAACGACGAACGACAAACGACAAACGACATACGAGGAGGTGGTCATCGCCGGGTTCGGCGGGCAGGGGATCATCCTTGCGGGCAAGCTCCTGAGCCAAACGGCGATGGAGTGCGGCTACGAGGTAACGCTCATGCCGTCCTATGGGGCGGAGGTTCGCGGCGGGACCGCCAATACGATGATTGTCATTGCCGATGAGCCGATTGCCTGTCCGATTGTTGACCGCCCGGATTCGGCGATTATCATGAACAAGGCGTCGCTGGCCAAGTATGCCCCGCGAATCCGCGAGGGTGGCTTGCTCGTGGTCAACACGTCGCTGGTGGATGTCGAGCCGGACGCGGCTGAATCCGTTATGGTCCTGTCGATTCCCGCCGGCGATCTGGCGATTGAGCTGGGCAGCCCCCGCAGCACCAATATGGTCGCCCTTGGCGCCTACCTGCGGATGCGGGGATATATGACACATGAAGACGCCGCTCGGGCGTTGCCCCAGGTGCTGGCGCAGCGTTATCATAAGCTGCTGCCGATCAACATCGAGGCGCTGAAGCGCGGTGCCGCCTACGCCGCCGAGCATAAGTAGAGTATCGCCGCGCCGGGCGCGGCATGGACGGATGGAACAGGGTATATGTGGGGCTCGATAGAAGCCGCAGGCGGCGCTGCCGGGTCCGCTGAGCCATGGAAGGCCTGAACATGCGGTCATCGAACGAAACCGACGGCGCGCGAAGCACCCTCGTGCAGCAAATCACTCCGCCACGGCATATTCCGGGGTTGCGGCTGGCGCCGCTGGTCGATGTGGTCTTCCTGCTGTTGCTCTTCTTTATTGTTGCGGCCAAGTGGCGGCCGGAGGAGAACTTCCTGCCGTTTCAGCCGACGGCTGCGCAGGCCGGTCAGCCGATCCTCGGCAGGGTCGAGCCCTTGCATGTGGCCATCAGGGCGGCCGAGAGCGGCTGTGACGTCGAGATCGCCGGAGTGTACAAACTGGCGATACGCGACGCCACCATGGATAAGAACCTCGCGGCCCTGGTGAGCAATTTTGCCGCCGTGATGAGCGAGCAACGGCGGCTGGCCGGCGATCCGATAGAGATTACCTGTGAACCGACGGTCAAGTGGCGGCACTTGGCGCGGATCTACGATCTGCTGTACGCCGGGGGCATGACCGACATCACCTTCAACATGACGGAGGCATCCGAATGACGGCACTGAAGCGGCCTGCGCAGTCTTGGGATTCGGCGACCTTTTCATGGGGCCTTGGCTCGGCAGCGTGGATGTTGTGTGCGTTGGCGCTGCTGACCGGCGGCATCGGTGCGGCCGCTGAGCCGAACACCGCCGTAACGACCCTCGCCGATGACATCGCCCATCTAGACACGCTCAGCCGCCTGACGGTTGAGCTGTTCTACCAGCGAACCGCCACGGCCAGGCGACTGTTTGAATTGACCGGCGAGTTCGGCTCGGATGCGGATCGTACCGAAGTCCGCGATCTGGCCGGCAGGGCATGCGAACAACTGGCGTCGGTGGCCTACCTGCAGGGCCTCTTGAAGAGCCGTATCGAAGATGACCCCGACCCGGAATGGGAGGGGCTTTATGGCGCCACGGGCCTTTGGCGAAGGCTCCACAGCAATCTGTATGCAACGGCTCTGGACAGGGCGGAGATCGGTCTGCTGGCGGCGCTGGCCGCCGATGCCAACGAGGCGCCGCTGCTTCTGAAAGGGGTGCTCAATGAGGCCGAGACGCTGGGCCGCATGGCGTCCTCGGCGCGGCTGCGGCTGTTGCAGGCGCGGACCCTCGGGCACCTGGGTCGTTATGAGCCGTCGGGGGTTGAACGTGCGCGGCAGGCGTTCATCGAGTTGGCGAAAGACGGCGATGTGTCGGCGCCGGTGGCCTTGCGCTGTGCCGTCGAGCGCATCGGCCTGATGGGTCCGGACGAGCCCAATGAGATCACCACCCTGGCCGCCAGGCTGGCGGCGAGCGAATCGGCGGGGGATCTGCAACTGGCGCTGTCGGTCGTCTGTGCTCAACTTCGCTATGGCCCGCCCGAGGCGTTCGATAAGACCCTCGCCATGTTCGGCGATCTGGCTCGGCCTGCCGGGGCATTGATCCTCGTCGACCTGACAAACCGCCTTGAGGCCGGACGACTCGATCCGGCGAAGGTTCCCGCGACCCAGGCGGAACTGGCGGCGGCCGCGGCGCTGGCTGCCGGGGCGGCGAATCATGCAGCGATCCTGCGGCGCCTCGCGGCGGCCGAGAATCTCCAGTGCCCCCTGGTGCTCTATGCGGCAGGGGTGGCCTTGTCGGACTCGGCCGGGAGCGAGGCGGTGGACCTGCTGATGCGGGCGGCAATGGCTCAGCGGCAACAGCCCTCGCCCCGGCTTGACGTCAAGCCGGGGGCAATCGCGGCCGCGGCGGCGAAACTGGCGTACAACCTCTTTGTCGGCGACCGCGCCAATCGGGACCTTGCCCTGTGGAGTCTGGAGAACTATCCGCGGATCGAACCCAACGAACCCGACGCCCAACTGCAATACCTCCAGGCGACGGTGCTTCGCCACGCGGGCCGCACCGACGAGGCCGACCGCCTGTTGGATCACGTCGCGACCCATGCACAAGGACGCTGGCGGCATCAGGCGGAACTGGACCTGATCAAGAAGCACATCCTCAGCGGGCAGGCGGATGGGCCCCTTGAGAACAGCCCCACCGACCGCCTGACTCATCTGATGGAACAGATCAGCCCCAAGACGGCTGACAACCCGCTGTTTCTCGATACCGCCATGACCCTCTGTCGTTTGCTGCTCGATGGGGGCGAGCGCGCCGGCGCGGGCCGGGCCCTCGATATCCTGAACCGCTTCAGGGATATCCAGGACCCGACGCTGATTGTCCTCAAGGCCCGGGCACTGCAGAACCAGGGGCAGATCGACACGTCACTTCACTACCTGTTTATGGCCAGCCAGGCCGACCCACAACATCTGCCGGCCGCCATGGATGCACTGGGCAACCTGATCGAGGACCTTGACCGCCTGGCGACCCTGCATCCGCGCTTGGGCGACGTCCTGCGCCGGGCCGTTGAACTGGCCGATTACTGCTATGCGTCGCTGGAGGGGGAGAATCGCTACGCGGCCGGACTGTACCTGGCGGAGTTGTATATCTTCACCGCCGAAACCGAACCACACCACTTGCCCAGGGCCCGCGCCCTGCTGGAGGAATTGCCCCCGCGCGAGCCCCCGCGGACGCACTTGCTGCGGTGTCGCGCCCGCATCCTGACCCATGAGCAGGATTACCCGGGCGCGGCGGCCTTATGGGCCCGCATCGCCGATGCCTATCGGCTCAACGAGGCCGCAACGGCCAGAAGCGGCGACTTCTGGCGGGCCAAGTTCTACGAGCTGCATTGTCTGTCTCAGTGTCCGCGGCCGCCGCGCGAACGCATCGCCCATGCCATCGAGGTCCTGGAGAAGTCGTTCTCCGACATCCCGCTGACGTGGGCAACGCGGCTGGCGGCGCTGAAGAATCAGTGCCGCGGCCAAGAGCCCCAGCGGACCTGATCAAAAGGCTTGCGGGATGAGAGACGATTGCGTTACAATGCGTGCGTGGTAAACGTATCCGCCATTGCATGATATAAAAGGAAATGCGCTGATGGCCAGAAATACTACAGGCGGCAGGAAAGCGCGGGCGATCTGCAGCTTTTGCGGGCGATCTGCGAGTCAGGCCGAGACTCTCATCGAGGGGCCGAGCAACGTCTTCATCTGCCCGGAATGCGTCGATTTATGCAACAACATCATTCGCCAGAACCGCAAGAAGGGGACCCGGGTATCGGGATCGCTGGGCCATATCCCTGCACCGCGGCAGATCAAGGAGTTCCTGGATCAATACGTCATCGGCCAGGACCGCGCCAAGCGACAGCTCTCGGTGGCGGTGTACAACCACTACAAGCGGCTGCTGCACACCGACAGCGCCAACAGCGACGTAGAGATCGACAAGTCGAACGTGCTGCTGATCGGACCGACCGGCTCGGGCAAGACACTGTTGGCCAAGACCCTGGCAAGGGAGTTGCAGGTGCCGTTTGCGATCTGCGACGCCACGACGGTCACCGAAGCGGGATACGTCGGCGAGGATGTGGAGAACTTTCTGTTGAGGCTGCTCCAGTCGGCCGACTTTGACATCGAGGCGGCCCAGCGGGGCATCGTGTACATCGACGAGATCGACAAGATCGGCAAGACCAGCCAGAACGTCTCGATCACGCGGGATGTCTCGGGCGAGGGCGTTCAGCAGGCGCTGCTGAAGATGCTCGAGGGCACTTTGGCGAACATTCCGCCACAGGGCGGCCGCAAGCACCCCGAGCAGCAGTACATTCAGATCGACACGTCGCAGATTTTGTTTATCTGTGGCGGCACGTTTGTCGAGCTGGAGAACATCATCAAGAAGCGTCTGGGGCGCAAGATGATCGGTTTCGGGTCCGAGATGGCCGGCAAGGCCGACGAGAAGGCCGAATACGGCGAGGTGCTCAGCCAGGTCGTCCCGGAGGATATCATCGAATTCGGCATGATCCCGGAGATGGTCGGGCGACTGCCGGTAATCACGACGCTGGAGGCGCTGGACGAAGCGGCACTGGTCGATATCCTGACCAAGCCGAAGAACGCCCTGTGCCGCCAGTATCAGCGGTTCTTCGAGATGGAGCAGGCGGAGCTGGAGTTCACCGAGGCCGCGTTGCGGGCGCTGGCGAGAAAGGCTCTCAAACGCGACACCGGGGCCCGGGCGCTGCGGAGCATCACCGAGGAGTTGATGATCGACCTGATGTACCGTCTGCCGGAGGAGGCCAAGCCCGGCCGGTACGTAATCACGCCGGACATCGTCAACAGAAAGGCCGACCTTTTCTCCGCCCGACAGTCCTCCACAAAGAACAAGGCCAAGGAATCCGCCTGACGGTTTGGCCGCAACGAGAAGGACTCAGTCGGACCGGCGGTCGGAGCCGCGCTTGAGGACGGCCATTTGAACATCGGTGGCGCTGCTTTGCGCAATCGCCGCCAGGGCGTACTGGGCACAGGCGTACTCGATGCCCTCATCGACGCGGAGACTGACGACCCGCCGGTCGCCGCCGACTCGGACCAGTCTGGCCTCAATCATCGTGGCCAATCGCCCCACGGTGTCCTCGCCGCCGCCCTCGATCACATCCGGTCCGACCGCGTAGTCGACCGCCCCGTTGTCGCGGCGCATCACCGTCACGGTCGTCAACTGGCCGGGCCCCTCGTCCCGCAGGACCGCTGCGCCGCAGCCCCGCGGCACGGCGATATCGAAGCGTTCGGCCTCGATGAACTTCGCGATGACCATAAAGAAGACAATCAGCAGAAAGACAATGTCAATCACGGGCGTCAGATTGACCGCCCGAAAGCCGCCCCTCCCAGCGTAGTATTTATCCAGTCGAAGCCTCATGGCGTCTCTCTATGCGTCCTCGGTGCGTATCGGCTCTCGGACGACCTTCGTTCGTTTGGGTCGAAATTCGCGGATTTCCTGGAGACCGGGTATCTCGGTCATGGCGGTCGGCGGGGCCACCTGCTGACGCTGACGGTTCCGTACCACCTCGGCCAGCACGAGGTCCACCTCGTTCATGGCCTCATTGATGATCGTCTCGATCCGGTTGCGAAGGATCCCGTGGACCGCCAATGCCGGTATGGCGATGAGCAGTCCCCAGAAGGTGGTCACCAGCGCCACGGACAACCCGTCGGCAAACTTGGCCGGCAGCAGGTCGCCTCCCGTGGCAACAATCGCGTTGAAGACCTTGATGATGCCCAGCACCGTGCCGAGCAGGCCCAGCATCGGCGCCACCTGCCCGATGAGGTTGAGCCATTCGATGCGCCGCAGCAGGCCGCCGGCCTGCTCGGTGAGCGATTCCTCAAAGAGGCTCTCCATCCGCCCGAGGTCTCCGCGGCTGCGTGTGAGGGCTCCGGCGGCAGCGACACTGATGAGGTCCCGGCCGTCGGCCAGTTGCTGTTCGAGGGGCCCGGCGGCCCCGGTGCGAACGAGTTCGGCCAGTCGGCGGCCCACGCCGGCGGGCAACAGGCGCCCTCGACGGAACCGAATCGCACAATCGACGGCCCAGTAAACCATCGCCACGGACATGGGCAGCAGCAGCAGCCAGACGATTGGCCCGCCGGCGACCACGAATTGTCCGAAGAGCGACTGGCGTAGCCTTCCATCGGCCTCGGCTCCCGTCATCATCATGGCCGAAATCATAACGACCATCACCACGAGCAGGGTGGCGGCCAGGAGCCCCATCTTGATGAGAAGTCCTCTATTCATGGCTATTACCCATTCCATCGAAAAAACTGTGTCCGACGATATCCATCGTATCGTCCGTTTCACCGGCCGCACGGCCCGGCGAGACGAACACGCCGCCGGTGGCCTCGGCAATCTGTTCGAGCACCCGTCGGTCCATTCCTTGCACGGCAAGACCGATTGTGTTGACCTGCACGCCCGGAGCGAACCCGTCGAGCAGGCTGTAGATGTGTTGCGAGGCCCGGACGGCGTCTATCCCGGCCGCCTCAAAGCCCCGGGTCAGAAAGTAGATCACCAACCCCCCGGCCTGCTGCCGGCCGCCGATCTGTACGGCCCGTTCGAACGCCGCCGCGGGATCCGCCGAGCCGGAGGTCTCGACGGCCTTGATGAAGGCTGCCGCCGCAGCCACGGCCCGCGGGGTCGCCCGAAGCAACCGGTCGCCGCCGAACTCCCACAATCGGCCGCCTCCGAAAAAGATAACGCCGAAATACTGGTCCGGCTGAAGGGCCTCAATCGACCCGATCAACTCGCGGCGGACCTGTTCGAGAGAGCCCTGCATGGCCGGCGAGCATTCCACGATGTAACAGACGCGCCGACGGGCGGCCTTGCTGCCGAAGAACTCAACGTGCTCGGCGATTCGCACGCGGTCGGGCCATTCAAAGGGCAATACGGTCGTCGCCGCCGGAAGATTGGGCTCGAACGTCGGCAGGGCCCTGAGGGAGTCGAATACCCTCTCGACCGTCGCCGGCTCAGCGCCGGGTCCGGCGGTCACGGGCGGCCGCTGCACCTTTGGCTTGGGCAGCACCCGGACCTGCCGGGCCAGTTGGCTGATACGCTGCACGGCCGCGCTGGGGCTCGTCAGGGACGCCGCCTCCGCACTGGACCGTCCAAACTCAAAGAAGCACAGCAGAACCAGCGCCACAACATGGATTGCCACCGAGACGGCGCCTGCAACGGCGCCGGGGCCCCAGCGATGCTTCCACCGGGCCCACTGCTGCGTCTGTGCCGTTGTCATCCCTGACAAACCCATCCGTTGGTCCGTCGAAACTGCCCTGATTGCGATATGTCAGTCCATTACCTCTACCTGCGAGAGGCCTTCCTTGAGCATATTATACACCGTCACGGCGTCGCCGTTGTGCAGGCGGATGCAGCCGCGAGAGGTGTTTGTTCCGATCTCCTCCGGCTTGTTGGTACCGTGAATGGCGAACCCATCGCGTCCGAGGGCAGCACCTTTCTTGCCTTCCAAGCCGATCCACCGCGAACCGAGAGGATAATCCGGGTCCGTCGGTTCGTAAACGCGGCCGGTGTCCGGATCGGTCCATCGCGGCTTGATCATGCGATTCTTCACGACCCACAGGCCCGTGGGGGTTTCGTGCCCGGGCTTGCCCAGCCCGACATTGTAGGTGCGAACGAGAGTGTTCTGGAGGTACACATCCATCGTATACGTCGAACGGTAGATCCTGACGTGGAACGGCCCGTTGATGACTTTGATGGTCTCGCCGGCCTTGAGCAGTTCCGGGCGTTTGATGCCGTTGATGTCCATGAGAAGCTCATAGGGCACCTTGCACCGGGCCGCGATGGAGGTCAGGTGGTCTCCGGGCTGGACCCTGTAGGCGGTGCAGAGCCTGTCTTCCGGCAATACACTGCGGCTAAAGAGCCACTCCTGGGAGATTCTCGAGAGCTGAGTGCGGACATAGGTCCGCTGCTGAGCCGTCATGGTCAGGGCCAGGGCCCCGTTGAGGACGTCTCTGGCCTCGACAACGCGGTTGGCATTGGCCAGATCCGCCGCCCGCAAGATCATCGCCGAGACCTTCGGATCGGCGCTGCCCCCAACGGGCACGACGGGCAGGGCAGGGATGACAACCGCCGGCTGGATGTCCGGTTCGCCGGGTTCGGCGGGAGTCTCGGCCACGGGCGTCGGTTCGATATCCCGCGTTTGGGGCTGTGGCTGGGCAGGGGTGGGGTTGGCCGTCAGCCGGGCGGCATTAGCCTCGATGGGCATATTGAGATTGCGATCGAGGGGGTTGCCGGCTTCGACGCCCGCCGGGGGCCCAGGCCGGTACACAAAGACCACCACGCCGACCACAATGGCCACGGCCGCGAAGATGTATATCAGACTGCGGGTCCGCCGTCCTCGGGCGGTACTCGACGGTAAACGAGCCATCCTACACTCCTTTTCGATGGTTGAAGTAGAGCACTCCTTCGTCGGTCACAAGAAAGTCCACCGGCTCATCGTGCTCGATGGCGGGAATCGCATCCACCACCTGCTCTGAAAACGCAAATCCGCACCGCCCGGCGCGCAGCGCGGGATTCGCGAAGAAGCGGTCGTAGTACGAACCGCCCCGCCCCAGTCGATTGCCCCGACGGTCGAACCCCAGAGCCGGCGCCACCACCAGGTCGATTTCCTCCGGCGGTATCGGTTCGCCGGTGATGGGATTGCGAAGCCCTGATGCCCCCGTGGAAATCCCCGTCTCCAGCGAATGAATCTGCACGGGAATCATGTGGCGTTGCTCCCAGGAGACCTTGGGAACGACGACGGCCTTCTCCATCTGCCAGGCGTGGAGAATGGCCTCGGACGTATCGACCTCGTGGGGTAGCGAAAGGTACATCATCACGACCGCGGCGTTCTCGAATTCGGGGGTCTCGATCAGCCGTTGGCAGGCGGCATGGCTCTTGGCGCTGCGCCGCCGCGGGGTCATTTCCACAAGCCGTTGCTGTAAATCGCGGCGCAATAAAGCCTTGTCCATCAGATATCCTTATCCACGTGGTCGTTCACTGTCAGAACACTTCCTTTTAGCAATTCCCGGAGTTTCTGTAAATAGCCGGCGATGGTTTTTTCGCATCCGGCGTCCTTCGGGGCGTAATAGGTCTTGTCCATGCCGTCGGGCAGGTATCGCTGGACAACATAGCCGCCGGGAAAGTCGTGCGGGTACTTGTACTCGCCGCCGACCCCGGCCTTACGGGCGGCGGCATAATGGCTGTCCCTGATGTGTTTGGGCACCTGGCCGAGCGGTTCGTTGTGGACGTCCGCCATGGCCTTCCAGACGGCCGAGGCACAGGCGTTCGACTTCGGGGCGCAGGCCACGTAGATCGCCGCCTGGGCCAGGGGCAACTGCGCCTCTGGCATCCCGACGAACTCGGCGATCTGCACGGCCGCGGCGGCCAGGACCGTCGCCATGGGGTCGGCGTTGCCCACATCTTCGGCGGCACAGATGGCGACCCGGCGGGCAATGAATCGAATATCCTCGCCGCCGCTGAGCATCCGGGCCAGCCAGTAGACCGTTGCATCCGGATCGGAGCCTCGCATGCTCTTCTGCAGGGCGCTGGCCAGGTCGTAGTGCGTATCGCCGGCGCCGTCGTAGATAATCGTCTTCTGCTGAATCGACTCGCGGGCTACATTCAGATCGAAGACGATGGGTCCGTCGCGGCGTCCGGCCGCCTGCGAGAGCACGCCGATCTCCAGTGCCGTCAGGGCCCGCCGGGCGTCGCCGTCGCTCATGACGGCCAGATATTTCAGCGCCTCATCGCCGGCCTGTACCTGATACCGCGCCAGCCCGCGCTGTCCGTCGGCGATGGCCCGCCGCAGCAGCGCCACGACCTCCCCAATCTCCAGCGGCTCGAATCGAAACACCGTGCTCCGCGAGATCAGCGGCGAATTGACACTGAAATACGGGTTCTCCGTCGTGGCGCCCACGAGGATGACGACGCCTTGTTCGACGTCGTCGAGCAGGACGTCCTGCTGAGCACGGTTGAAGCGGTGGATTTCGTCGATGAACAGGACGGTGCGGCCCTGGCCCGTGGCCAGACGGTCAGTGGCCTGGCGGATGACCTCGCGGATGTCTTTGACCGTCGCGGCCGGGGCGCTGAGGCTGTGAAACCGGGCCTTGACATGCCGTGCGATGACCATCGCCAGCGAGGTCTTTCCCACGCCCGGCGGCCCGTAGAAGATGAGGCTGCTGAGCCGGCCGGCCTCCAGCATCCGGCGCAGAAGCTTGCCCTGGCCGAGAAAATGGCCCTGCCCCAGGACCTCATCGAGGTTCCGCGGGCGCATCCGCACAGCCAGCGGCGCCGCGGCCTCCAGGTTCGCCCGCTCGGCGTTGGCGAATAAGCCATTGTCCGGCCGATGTTCCGTCATGGGCGTATTATACGCTCCCGCGAACGGCTTGTCGAAGCCGAATCGGGCGCCGCAGGCATGTGTGCAACGCCCTATAATCCCCGTATTGCCTATTCTGCCAAAAAACAAAAAAACAACATTTTTTCTTGGCCTGTCGGCGAGAATAGGGTATACACAAATTGTTTGCAGACGGTAAGAACCAGGCAACTGGCGGCTATGTGTCAGGTGTATTGCTGGGGCTGTGTTGGGTGTTCGAGCAGGCTTCGGGGCATCTGGGTGGTCTCCGCCGGCGTTTGCTACAGGGTCTGTTGTGCCGAGAAGGGAATGAATGTTCTAAGGAAAGGAGTTGCAATGAGAAAAGGATCAATGCTGTTGGCGGCTCTGGTGGTTGGTCTGATCAGCTCATCAACTTGGGCCATCGGCTATATAGGGCCTCCAGGAACCACGTCAAAGAAGGGACAGATCGGTGTCAACATCGGCGGCAGCGTGTCGAAGACCGACATCAAGCTCAATAACTTCAAGACTCCGATCTTTCCGCTCAATTCGACGACAATCAAGAAGGTCCGCAGAAACGAGGCATTTGTCGACCTGACCTACGGTTTGTTCAACAATTGGGAAGGCTTCCTGCGTCTGACCATGCATGAACTGGATGAGGGCGCCGGCAATTTCGGCGGACGGACCAAGGTCCACGGCGATACGGATATGGGCTATGGGCTGGGTATCCGGGGCACCTTCTACAGGACGCCCAAGTGGTCGGTCGGCGGTGTGTTCCAGATCATGACCATCGACACGGACGGCAAGGCCCGCATGGGAGCCGTTGAAGGCGGGTTCAATGTCGATTTGTGGGAATACCTGCTGGCTGTCGGCCCGACGTATCACGTGACCGACTGGTTCGCCATCTACGGCGGTCCGTTCATGTACATCATGGACGGAGAAGTCCACGGGCAGAACATTCTGCCATACTCGGCCGAGATCAAGAGCCAGGCGCTCTTCGGCGGCTTCGTCGGCGCGGCGTTCACCTTCACTGAACACAGCAGTCTGTGTTTCGAGTATGCCCATACCGACAATGTCGACGGCTTGAGCCTGGCGTACAGTTACCGTCACTAACAGCCGGGGTCGTTTGAGAATCAACAAAAGGCCGGTCGTGGATCGGCCTTTTTTCGTGCGCCGATGCCACGCTGACAATCCGGGTCCGCGGGACCGACCGACGGGTCAGACGTGTGCTACCGAGTCCGTTCGACGATGTGACCGGCCAGGGCCCCGAGCGCGTCTCTCGCCGGCGACGGGCGGACACACCCCAGAATATCGAGCGACCGGTCGATGCAGCGGCGGGCCTTGTCCCTGGCGTAGTCCAGGCTGCCGGCGGCCGACAGAGCGGCCGACAGTTCCTCGCGCCGGTCGTCGGCCTCGACCAGGGCTTGTATGGCCGCCCTGCGAGCCTGGTCACAGTGGCCCAGCAGGTGAATCAACGCGAGGGTCGGTTTGTCGTTGTCGATGTCGGCGCCCAGTGTCTTTCCGGCGCGGCTCTCGTCGCCGGTGAGGTCCAGCAGATCGTCGGTGATTTGGAAGGCCACACCCATCGACAGCCCGAAGGCCGCCAACTGATCGCAAAGGGATGGGCAGCCATTCGCCAGGTGTGCCCCGACGCGGCAAGCGGCGGCAAACAGCGATGCGCTCTTGTCGGTGATGATTTCGATATACTGCGGTTCCGTCAGGTCCCAGTTATGCTTCTGGGTAATCTGCGTCAGTTCGCCTTCGCAGACCTGCGTTGTGGCCTCGGCGATGATCCGGGCCGGTTCGCGGTCGAGACCCGTGCACAGGCAAAACGCATGGCTCAGGAGGTAATCGCCCACCAGAACCGCCGGCTCATTGCCCCACATGCGGTTGACGGTCGGCATGCCCCGCCGGATTTGGCCGCCGTCGATGACGTCGTCGTGGAGCAGGGTGGCGGTGTGAATCATTTCGATGATCGCGCCGGCGCGGATGTGCTTGTCCGTCAGGGCGCCGGCGGCCAGGCCGCTCAACAGCAGCAGCGCCGGGCGCAGCATCTTGCCGCCCCGTTGCCCCACGTATTTCAGCAGTCGCTCGACCTCCTCGGTCCCGCCGCGGCTGGTCAGTTGCGATACCAGCAGGTCGCGCACCCGGCCCAGTTCCGCCGCAATCAGGCTCACGGCGACGTCCGGCCCGCCGGCATGTTGGTGTGATGTCAGTGTCATAGCAGCGACGGATCGCCGAACGCCGGGGGCTCGACTACGCCTCCTTTCCATGGGCGTATGCGAAGAACTTCTCTCGCAGCAGACATGTGATCGGTCCGGGTCTGCCGTCGCCGATGGCGCGGCCGTCGATATCGACGATGCCAATGACCTCGGCGGCGGTCCCGGTCAGGAAGAACTCGTCGCAGACGTAGAGTTCAAACCGTGTCAGGTTCCTCTCGACGACGGTGATGCCCTGCCGCCGGGCCAGGTCAATGACGACGCGGCGCGTAATGCCGTCCAGGGCCCCGGCGGAGATCGGAGGGGTATAGATCACGCCGTTGCGGACGATGAAGACGTTGTCACCGGTAGCCTCGGCGACGTAGCCCTCATGGTTGTACATGATCGCCTCCATCACGCCGCTATCGAGGGCCTCGATCTTCGCCAGGATGTTGTTGAGGTAGTTGAGGCTCTTGATCTGCGGCGGCAGAGCCAGGGGGTGGTTGCGCGTCGTCGAGGCGCTGATGACCTTCATGCCATGGACGTACATCTCTTCGGGATAGAGCTGAATCCGGTCGGCGATGATAATCAGCCGGCTCTCTTTGCACCCGAACGGACCCAGGCCAAGCGTGCCGGTTCCCCGTGTGACCACCAGACGGATGTAGCCGTCGGTGATGCCATTGGCCCGGATCGTCTGTTCGACGGCGTCGGTCAATTGGGCGGCGTCCATCCGGATCGTCAGGCGAATGGCCCGGGCGGACTCGTAGAGCCGCTTGAGATGGGCCGCCAGCTCGAACACGCGTCCGTTGTACACCCGAATCCCTTCGAACACTCCGTCTCCATAGAGCAGACCATGATCGAACACCGACACCACCGCGTCGGCGGGGTCCACCAGTGTGTCGTCGAGCCAGATCTTTGACGCCATAGGAATCTCCAGAACAATCCATCATATCATCTTGCCATCGGCCAGGGTAATGACCCGCCCGGCCCGTGCGGCGATCCGGTCGTCGTGAGTGACCATAACAACTGTCTGACCGGCCCGATTCAATTTTTCGAGAATCTCCAAGATACCATTTCCCGTGGCTGAGTCAAGGTTTCCAGTGGGTTCGTCGGCCAGAACCACGGCCGGTTCGTTCATCAGGGCCCGGCAAATGGCCACCCGCTGACGCTCGCCGCCGCTGAGCTGATAGGGTTTATGCCGCAGCCGCTCGCCCAGCCCCATCGACACCAGCAGTTCCGTGGCCCGCCCGCGGGCCCAACAGCGCCGCCTCAGCCAGCCCAGCAGCCCCGTGGACGCCATCGTGGGCAGATAGACGTTCTCCATGACGTTCAACTCGTCGAGGAGGTGGTAAAACTGGAAGACGAAGCCCACCTGACGGTTGCGGAACCGGTTCAGTTCACCGGGGCCAAAGCCGCTCAGATCCCTACCCATGAACCGCACCACGCCCATGTCGGGGCGGTCCAGGGCCCCCAGGATGTGCATCAGCGTGCTCTTGCCGCTGCCGGAGGCCCCGATGATCGCTACGAATTCGCCGGGGCGAACCGCCAGATTGACGCCCTTGAGCACGGGAACGCGGGTGGCCCCCATGCGGTAGGTCTTGTGCAGGTTTTCGGCCTGAATTATGTAGTCGTCCTGGGTCATAGTCTGGCCACCGTCAAAGTATCCACCGGCCGCAGCCGCGCCGCCCGCCCGCTGGGAATCAGCGCCCCGGCCAGGCACGCCAGCACCGCCATTGCGGCAATCACCACGAGCATACGCGGCTCGGCCTGGTTGGGAATATCCCCTATCACGTAGAGCGAGCGGTCCCATATCTGGAAACCGAAATGCTCAAAGAGCCAGCCTTCGATCTGATTGGCCCGCCGCAGGAACAACAGGCCGCCGGCCATCCCGAGCAACGACCCGATCGCGCCGACACAGAAGGCGAAACCCATGAACAGCCGAACCACGTTCAGGCTCGATACGCCCACGCTCTTGAGAACGCCGATGTCCCTGGTCTTGTTGCTGATAATCATGTAGAAGACCACGAACACGATGAAGACGGCCGTGATCCCGACCAGGCCGAACAGGGCCGTCATCATCGTCTGCTCTTTCTCCATGGCGGCGATGAACGACCGCCGGTTCTCCTTCCAGCCCTGCACGCGAACCGTCTCAAGCAGGTGGGCCTGCGGCTGTTGGGCGTTCTCGGCCTTGTACCGGTCCCAGAGGGCGGCGATCTTCTCGCGGCCGACGGGTACCTTCACGCCGTCGGCGAGCTTTACGTGAATGGCCGTGATGCGTTTCGTGGGTCCATCCATTCCGCACATGGCCTGCAACGGCTCGATGGGCAGGTAGATCATGGCGCTGTCGACCCGCGCCAGGCCGCTCTGCGAGGTATCGCTGTAGTGGAATGTCTTGGTCGTGGCCACGCTCGTGCCCGCCAGGGCCAGGGCGCCGCGGGCCGTCAGGGGAAAGCAGGTCACCGCCAGGGAGATTCTCGGGATGGATGGGCCGAAGTTGTAGCGTCCATACCGGTCTCGATCCAGGGCCAGGTCGATGCCCAGGATGCAGCCGGGGAGGTCCGGGGCGCCGGCCGGCTCGAACGCCCGCGGCCAGTCGCCCGCGTGATAGTGGAGCGTGGCGGCGAATCCGGTCACGCGGCAGTGTAGGGCCAGGTCGATGCCCATGACCTCGACGCCGATGTTGCGGTCGCTGTCGGCCGGGCTGATCAGGGCGTAGCTCTTGACCACCGGCGAGGTCGCCGCGACGAAATCCGCCTGCCCCAGCCGTTCGAGGAAGCCCTCGTAGTAGGCAAAACCCACCAGCGACTCGGTCCCGACGACGACATCGCCGACAAATTCGTGGTTCTTGGCGGTGAAATCACGCACCAGCCCCGTCAGAACCGTCATGACCACCACGACGATGAACACGCACAACATCACCGCCAGGACGGCGAACCAGGTGATCCGCCGCTTCAACAGGTAACGAGATGCCAGGAGCCAGCGATACATTGGGTTCTATTCGTACTGGAGTATTTCGACGGGGCGGGTCCGCGCCGCCACAATGGCGGGAATCAGGGCCCCGACGCCGGCGGCGATAATGGCGAAGACGACCACGCGGCCCGCCGACGGCCAGTCCACCTGGTTGGGGATGCGGCTGAACATGTAGACGCTGCTCTTCCAGAGCTTGAGCCCGAACAGCACGCGAATCCACTCCTCCAGCGTGTTGACATGGCGGGTTACGACATAACCCAGGACGGTGCCGACGGCCGCACCGATGATGCCGACGCACACCCCGAAGCCCAGAAACAGCGCCGCCACCGACCAGCTCGACGCCCCGCAGCTTTTCATGATGCCGATGTCCTTGCGCTTCATGCGGACGATCATGTAGAAGATGCACGAAATCAGCAGGATCACGGTGAAATCGACCACGCCGAAGATGAACAACAGAATACCCATCTGCTTGCGGAGTTCGTAGACGTACTGGCCCTGCATCTGGCGGCTGGTCTCGATGTCGGTTGCTTCGATTGTATAGGGTCCCCAGCCCAGCTCGTCCTCGGCGAATACCGACCATAGTCCGCGGATCATCGCCACGGCCGCCCGCGGATCAACGCCTTCGGCCAGGCGGATCTGCACCTGGTCGGCGACCGGCTCGGGTTCGTCGGGATAGATGACTTCCTGCACCCGCTCCCGCGGCAGGTAGATGAAGCGGCGGTCGAGGTCATAGACGCCGGTGAACATCACGTCGGCGATGGCAAAGGGCACGACCTTGCGTTTGAACTGGACGGAGCCGCCGGCGTCGCTCTCTCGCAGGACCGTGCCGGTTGTCAGGACCACGCGCTTGCCGATCATCTCCATCGCCGCGTCCGTGTCGTACTCGTCGGTTTCCTCGTCGGGCTCGGACAGGACAGCGATGCCGACGAAGCCGCCGCCCTGATTGGGATCGCCCGGCGGGTCGAAGGACACCGGTTCGTTCGAGGCTTTCTGCCGCAGGAGAGATTCCTTGTAACGGGTCACACGAACACGCTGGTGTGGCTCGATGCCCCAGACACTCACCGCCCGCACATGGCCGGTCCCCAGGTGCAACAGGCCCTGGGCCGAGACGATGACGGTCGCCTCCTCGGCGATGCCCGATTCCTTCAGGCGCTCGATGAACAGG
>Ga0209614_1000710_pt1 | contig 28125 bp, 29 predicted proteins | sample BlaSprsedimmetaG_FD_185484 | JGI IMG/M metagenome (GOLD analysis project Ga0209614, IMG submission 185484) | Hot spring sediment bacterial and archeal communities from California, USA to study Microbial Dark Matter (Phase II) - Blank Spring... ... | reverse complement strand
TTGAGGGCGGCGTGTTGCGTGGTGGGTTTGAAGGAGGGTGATAGATACTCAGGAAAAGAGGTGTGCATTGTATAATAATAGGTGGCTGTCCCCAATATTGTGCCAATATTGTGAATAAATATTGTGAATAGGGAGTTGCGTGTTATGACTACATGGACAAATAGAGTTGTTCCGTTGATGGGGATGCTCGCGTTGGTATCCCAGAGCATGACCGTGCGTGGAAATGGTGTTGTAGGTGAGCCAAGAGACTTGCGATTCGAATACACCGTAAGAGGGGCGCATCGGGACGAGCTCTCGGAAGCCGGAGGGCAGCAGATGAATATGGGGGCAAATATATGCCACCGCATGAAGGGACAGGCGGTGTGGAAGCGTTGGGACCCGAATGGGTTCGAGTTGACCCTAAGTATCGAGAGCATCAAATATGAGTTTCCGGAGCCTCAGCCAGTCCATCGCGTGCCTGATTTGAAGATCAAGCCATTCCTGGCGCGCGTTGTGATGGCTCACGGGGATGGGGGGAAGCTCTCTATTGATTTCGTACAAGGACGGGATGAAGATCCGTACGGTGGCGCCAGGCAGTATACGGTTGCTCACCAGGTACTTGACATATTGTGCGCGACTGTCGTTCATAAGGAGTTTGAATCGGTGCCTGAGGCATCGTACATGGTTTCCCTGGAGTATCCGGCTTCTATTGAGGTTGACGGACGCAAGGTCTCGGCTCGGCGCGAAATCCTGTCCTATAGGCCCCAAGCATATAGAGCGGTGCCAAAGGTCTCAGCGGATGGCGTGCGTGCGGTGGAACTAACTTCGTTTGAGTCGAGTAAGCGGCGGATTCGCCTTGCCCAGCGGATTCTTGATCTGCGGACGGGGTTGGCTCTCGAAGCGGTAAACCTCGACGCCGTTCAGCCGAACGAGGCTGGGGCTGGAGAGTTCCGCCAAATGATAGAGCTTCTTAACAAGCCGCACGAGTTCGAACAATACACGCTGTATCAGTTCCAGGCGACTATAGTGTCGAAGTAACAGCAGGCGGGGCGGTGTGCCCTTCGATTGTTGATTTGGAGCATGGGTGTTATAATGCTGAGTATGGGGTAAGATGACGTTCCGAACAGAAGACCCCTATGTATTGCTGGAGGTGATTGTTGCGAATTGGGTGCATCAGCAGATGACATGGAAAGAGTCCAAAAGAGATCGTAAGGGCGACATAGGGCGGAATCACTTGGTGCGAGTGTATCGGACGGATGCGCTTTTCCTGGCCGTGGTCGCGGTCGACCTGATCATCCTGCGTTATGACGCCCTTTGGAGCCATCCCCTGATGATGGTGTTGCCAACAATCTGTGTCGTCGTGTTGGGGGTCTACAGGTCGTACCTCTCTATCCGTTATTCGCAGTTGCCCGCGTGGCGTTGGATATGGCGCGGCGGCAAAGGCGAGGGCGATACTGGGTGGCCTCCATGTGGCGAGCGCCTGGTAGAGTTGCAGGCGCGACGGTTCAGAAATCGCAAGCAGCGCATCTGCTGTTGGGTGGGCCGCATGTTGATTCTGCTTGGCGCCGTTGTCATCGTAGTGTATTTCATCTTTGACACTGTTTACAGAAAGACGGGGGATCGCGATAGATGGCTGGTGTCTGTTCTTGTGCTCCTGGGCGCCCTGACAGGGCTTACCATCGGGACAGCCCTCGTGGCGCGCAGCCTGCCACAACGTATGCGAAACCACGACGGCCCGTCAGAACCTGTTTGACAATGCCTCGACTGTGGCGAGAGGGATGCCCAGGGATTCCTGTGCTGGCATCAGCAAGTGGTCTGGCAGCGGCGGCTCAGACGGCTATTTGAGTGGCGCGGAACCGGCCGGAGGATTTTGAGGGGGGTATGTTGGCTATTGAGGAGTTGTTCGTGAAGTTCGCTGGGCGGGTGTATGAGCAGGTGGTCAATCGCTGGCCACAAGATGGGCGGGCGACACCATGAGCGTGTAAACGTCCGGGCCGGAGGCTATTTGAGCTTGATGGGCATGCCCTTGTCGCGGGATTGTTCGAGGAATGCGCGGATATCCTTCAGCACGCTGCTAAGCTGCTCGGTGTTCTCCAAGAGGCTCTCATAGAGCTTGCCGTCATTGATGAACCGCCCGGCCGTTCCGTCGCCCTCGTTGACCTTGATCAGGATCAGCCGCATCTGGGAAAGCGTCTCGCTCAGTTCCTCGCCGGCCCCGGCCAGGGCGACAACGGCCTTGTCCAGCTTCTCATCCAGACCCGCAATCGCGGTCCTGCCGGTCTCCGCCAGGAGGCGAAACTCCCTGAGTGTGTCATTCGCGTCGTCAAGGGCCTTGCGGGTCTGGTCGGCGATGCCTGTGGCTTTGGCGGTGACCTCGGCGATGTGAACCAGCGACTCCTTGAGGTGGTTCTGGTTCTCCGGGTCGCCAATAATGGTGTTCACATGGCCGATAAGCACTCGCAGGTCCGCGGCCACTTCCATGATCTTCGTCTGAATCTCCTCCGGGATGAACTCGCTGCCGCCGGCGACAACCCCCTGTCGTTCCATGCCGCCGGTCAGGAACGGGCCGGCATCGGCATTGGCGTCGAAGACCGTCTGCACCAGCTCGATGTAGCTGCTGCTGAGGCCCCGCATGACCAACTGAATCTCAACATCGGCGGGAATCCGATCGAACTGTTTGTCGATACTGAGCACGATGACCGTCTGGTGCTTGCGCTCCCTGGTGTTGAGATCCGGCAGCGGCTTGGGCGGGTCGATGCGGGTGACGCTTCCGACCTGGTAGCCGCAGAATCGAACGGACGTGTTTCTCTCGATCCCGGTGGCCATGGGGAGACGGACCAGCACATCATACGAGCCGACTTTGCGAACGACGGTGGGCAGTTCGCCGAACTTGAAAAGCAGCCACACCAGCGAGATCAGCGCTATGATGACGAAGAACCCGACGATGATATTTCGCCGCTTCTGGGTCGTTTCGTAGTCGCTCACCTGTTGTCCCCTTTCATATCGGTACGACCTTCGACGAAAAGCTCGCGAATGGCCCGCAGCGGATAGCCGCTGTCATTGAGTCTCTTAATGAGTTTGATCCGTTTGACCGTCGAATCATCAAACAGCCGCCGGCCGGTCTGGCTGACCTTCACGGGCTCCAGCAGCCCAACCATGAGGTAGTATTGCAGCGATTGCCGCGAAATGCCAGCCTTTTCCGCGGCCTGACTGACCGACAGCAGTTTTTCCTTGTCGCTCAAAGCCGAATCCTTAGAACAACGCCGGGGGGCGGGGCCATCGACAACCGGTTCGGCGCCGCGGCCCCCGCCTATCTCTTATTATCGGCTTTTCGCTTTGCGGCGCTCACCAAAGCCAGCAGGGATTCCTCGACCTGCTCGAAGGTCAGCACGGCGGTCCTGCGGCCCGCCTCCCGACGGGATAAGCCGCGCAGAGCCCGCCGCGAGGGCATCACAAGGTAGTCATAGCCGCCGGCAAGCCGCCCCTGGTTCTGGCGGAAGGCCTCGCGAATGAGCCTCTTAAGACGGTTTCGGACAACGGAACCGCCGCTGTACCGCCCTACCGAAACGCCCAGCCGGGCATACCCGCACGCATTGGGCGCAATACAGACCGTCAAGACGGCATCGGATGCGCAGAGGTTGTGCGACAGAACGGTTCGGAACTGTTCGTTGCCGGTCAGCCTCCTGTTCTTGGGCAGTCGCAATCGTTCCAAAGATTCGCCTTCGGGTGGTTCCTTGCATGCGGTCCGTCCGCCGGCTCAACAACCCTATTTGCTGCCGGCCGTCACACCGGGCCACTCGTCGATCCGAAACGGCGAGGCCGGTAGCATCTCCTTGTTGTAGAGGTTGCAGACGGGGTTGTCGGCCCAGGCGTAGCGGACGGCAACCGGTTCGTCGACCTGATCGCTGCTGACAACCACGGTATCGCCCTCGATCTTCGCGTCGGCCCAGACAAATCTCTTGTCGACCCCGGCCACGGCAAAGCCCTTGAGCGGTTCGCCATCCCTGGCCAGCAATCCCCCGCCAACGTGGTCGAAGCTCAGGATTACCTTGTTGCCGTCGACGCGATGTGATTTGTAGAGCGGGCCGCTGTAGACGACGTCGCGCCCGTATGTATTGGCCAGGGCCCACAGGGCCAGACGCACGCCCACATCCTGCTTGTTCCTGGGGTGGATATCGTTGGCCTCGCCGATGTCGATAATGACGGCCATGCCCGTGTTCTTCATGGCCAGCGTCATGGTCTGGGCCTCCCGCAGTTCCGCCCAGGCGCTGTCGCCGGGCTGGTCCTTGACGGCCATGAAATTCGCCAGTTGGACGAAGAGGAACGGGAATTCGCCCTGATTCCAACTATCCCGCCAACTGCGGATCATGGCCGGGAAGAGCTTGCGGTACTGATACGCCCGACCGGCGTTGGACTCGCCCTGGTACCAAATAGCCCCTTGGATGCTGAAGGGGATCAACGGGGCAATCATGGCGTTGTACAGGCCCGATGGGTTGTGTGGATTGCCGGGACCGTAAGGCTCTCCGGGGCGGTTCGGGGGATTCTTGCCCTCGGCCTTGGCCTTCTCGGTGTCCTGCCGCCACTGGGCCAGCTTCTCCTTGTACTGTTTCATGGCCTCCGGATAGGCGGCCACGGCGTCGTTATGCCGCTTGAGGATGGGCTCAAAGTCGCCGTCCGACTTCATATATTCATCGCTGGTCCACGCCTCCGCGGGCGTGCCGCCCCAGGAGGTATGGATCAGGCCGATCGGGATATTGAGTTCCTTGTGAAGGTGGCGGCCGAAGAAGTAAGCGACGGCTGAGAAATCGGGGATGGTTTCGGGAGTGCACGCCGACCATTGCCCTTCGCAGTCCTTCTGAGGCTCGGCCGCGACGGTGCGCTTGACCGAGAACAGGCGGATGTTCGGATAATCGGCCGCGGCGATTTCCTGCTCTGCGTTGTTCGAGGCCCGCACCGACCACTGCATATTCGACTGGCCGCTACAAACCCAGACCTCGCCTACGAGGATGTTCTTGAGCTCGACGACGTTCTTGCCCGCCAGAGTCATCGTGTAGGGCCCGCCGACCTTGGGCGCAGCCATCTGGAATGACCAGTGGCCCTGGTCATCGGCGGCCACGGCCCATTGCATGTTCAGCCAACTGACGGACACGCTGATCTTCTCCCCGGGATCCGCCCAACCCCAGATCGTGGCGGGTTTGCCCTGCTGCAGGACCATGTTGCCGCCAATCACCGCCGGTAACCTGACATCCGCCGAGGCCGAGGCCGCGGCAACAAGTATGACAAGGGCGCTGATAATCCATCGACGTCGATCCGGCTGCATCGTGTGTACTCCTTACAAGAACCTTCATGGCAATGACCCCGCCCATCGAACAACAACCCGGTGGTCGGCCGCGTTCATAAATGATATAAACCGCCCATGCCCCAGTAAACAACAAATGCCCCGCCCCGGTGGCCTCGTCCGGTGGCAGCCCCGCCCGCCAACGTACATACGGTCGCCAACGCCAGCAAACGCGCACACAGAAAAAAAATCCGCCAGTTTGCCCTTTACACCAGGCCATGCAGCCGGTATGTTTCCATGTGTTAACCATAATTTCTACGGGAGGACAGTAGAATGGCTGACGACAGAAAACAGAATACGATGTGGATCGGCGCAGGAGCCGCCGGAGTCATCGTCATTATCCTCATTATCTGGTCGCTCATCGGCGGTTCCGACACGGACACTAAGCCGACCGAGCCAAACCGTTCCGGTGGGCCGGTGGTCGTCGTGGACGACGCTAACGAAGCGACTCCCATTGTGCCGGTCATGCCCAGGGCGAGTCTGGCGGAGGTCATCCGCGCGGCGACGACCTGGCAGCCTGCTTTTCAGTCGTTTTATGGCCAGCCCGCCCCGGATTTCACGCTCAAGGACCTCAGCGGAAGTGATCACAGGCTCAGCAGCTACCTCGGCAAGCAGGTCATGGTGGTATTCTGGGCAACTTGGTGCCCGCCCTGCAAGCTGGAGGTACCCCATCTCAAGCAGGTTCGCAATGAGATCGGATCGGACAAGCTGGCTATACTGGCCATTTCGAACGAGAAAGAAGACGTCGTCAAGGCGTTTGCAACACAGCAAGGCCTCAATTACACCGTCCTGCCGGCTGCCGGAGAGTTGCCGGCGCCCTTCAACGGCGTAACAGGCATCCCGTCCAGTTTCTTTATCGACGCACAGGGCAAGATCAAGCTGGCCACCGAAGGCATGCTCGAAGCCAAGGAGATTCGCTCCATCCTGGACACACCGTAGCCCGGCTAAGACCCCGAAAACCCGCGTTTTTCCAAAAATAACGCATATTTTCGGCGCGCACAGCCTGTCTTGCGTGAGAAACCGGTGGATTTGTCGCAACACGGGAAAAATTCCACTGGACAATCCCAACGTCCATGCGTATAGTACATGTTTCGCTTGAATTAGCGGATTGGTTATCAACCGCCAGATACAGAGGTCATTGCCATGGCACATAAGAAGGGGCAAGGTTCTTCAAGGAACGGCCGAGACAGCAACCCGCAGTTTCGCGGGGTCAAGCTGTACTCGGGCCAGACGGTCAAACCGGGGGCTATTATCGTCCGCCAGTGCGGAACAAAGTTCTTCCCCGGCGCCAACGTCGGCATGGGCAGGGACTATACGCTGTTCGCCAAATCGGAGGGTAAGATCACATTCCAGGGCCGCAGGGTCCACGTGGTCTGACCGGGCGTTTTACAGCAGTTTTTCAGCAGGCGACAGGATGGTTTCGTGCCATCCTTTTTTTGTGGGCGCCGCGAGGCGGGGATAGGGTACTTGGGCGGTTATGTTTGTCGATGAGGCTCAAATCCAGGTCAAAGCCGGCCGGGGAGGCGACGGCTGTATAAGCTTTCGCCGGGAGAAATACGTGCCCAGGGGCGGACCGGATGGAGGCGATGGCGGCCGAGGCGGAGACGTGTACTTCGAAGCCGTGGCCAACCTGGACACCCTGACCGACTTTGCGGGCAGGCACCACTGGCGGGCCGGCGACGGCAAACCCGGCCAGGGCGCCAACAAGCACGGCTCCGACGGCCAGGACCTCATCATCCCGGTTCCGCCCGGAACGCTCATCTACGACGCGGACTACGGGATTCTGCTCAAGGACCTCAACGAAATCGGCCTGAAGGTCCGGATCTGTCGGGGCGGGCGGGGCGGATACGGCAACAAGGCGTTAGCGACAGCCAACAATCAGACACCGCGAACCTCCGAACCCGGCAAGGAAGGACAGATGCGGAACCTCCGGCTGGAGTTGAAGCTCATCGCCGACGTGGGGCTCGTGGGCCTGCCGAACGCGGGCAAGAGCACGTTGATTTCGAGGTGCTCGGCGGCCCGGCCGAAGATCGCCGCCTACCCTTTCACGACGCTGGAGCCGGTTCTGGGCATTGTGGAATTGACGAATTATCGGCGCTTCGTGATGGCCGATATTCCGGGCCTGATCGAAGGCGCCCATCAGGGGGCCGGTCTGGGTTTCGAGTTTCTCCGCCATATCGAACGAACCGCGTTGATCGCTCACGTGATCGATCTGGCCCCGACGGATGGGTCCGAGCCTGTGGCCAACTATCACCGCATCCGCAATGAGCTGCGGCAGTACAGTCAGGCCCTGGCGGACAAGCCCGAGGTGATCGTGGCCAACAAGACCGATCTGGACAGCAACGGCCGGCGGCTCAGGGAACTCGCGGACGGCCTGGGCCAGCCGGTCCACGCGATCTCGGCCGTGACCGGCCAGGGCATCCGACCGCTGGCCGAGCAACTGTGGAGCCAGGTGCGACATATCAAGAACCCGGTGGAGCCGTAGGCCATGAACATCATCGCTATTGACATCGGAAACACGAACATCCGCATCGGCCTGTTTCTCGATGGCGAGGAGCAGTTCATCCGCTCTATTGGCGGCGATTCGCCCGAGACAATCGCCCAGTGTCTGGTGGAGGCCTGGGAGCAGGTCCCCGTTGCGGTCGCTTCCAGGCAAGCTCAGCGGGATGGTGTTATCGTCATCAGCAGCGTCAAACCCGTCTGGACACAGATGGTCGAGACCCTCGCGGAACAGCGTTTGGGCGAGAAGTGCCTGGTCATCGGCCGGGATATCCCACTGCCTATGTCATGCTGGGTCGATACGCCGGAGAAGGTAGGCGCCGACCGCCTGGTGCTGGCGTCGGCGGCATACGATGTCGTCGAGGCCGCGGTCATCGTCATAGACATCGGCACGGCAATGACCATCGACCTGGTTGACCAGAACGGCGTATTCCGCGGCGGCGTCATCTGTCCGGGATTGCAGGCCGGGGCCGATGCCCTGCATCAGGCCACCGCCCTGTTGCCCACAGTCCAAGTCCATCGCCCCGACACTCCCTACGGCCGCAATACCGAGGACGCCATCAACTGCGGACTGTACTACTCGATGATCGGGACTCTGCAGGAGGTGGTCCGCCGGTACGCCGAGGAACTCGGCACGTGGCCCCAGACGGTCATCACCGGCTCCGGGGCGGCGATCGTCCAACAGGACTGCGACTTCATCGATTCCTACGTGCCGAATCTGGTCGTCAAGGGCATCGTCCTGGCCTATCAGAAGTACCTGGACCAACAAGCGGAAGCGGTCTGAGCCATGGATACATACGCTGCGGTGATGACGGGTAAAGGCACGGCGGCGCTTTCGGTGATCCAGCTTCACGGCCCCGACGCGGCGGGCGTATTGCGGGAGATATTCCCGTCGGGCAGTGGTCGCGGGCGCCCGTTCAGAACCGGCGCCATTCTCGTGGGAGCAATCCTCGACGGCGAGGCGACCGTCGATCAGGTTACCGTCGGCTGTGAAGGGCCGCAGACATTCGCCCTCGGCTGTCATGGCAACCCGCTGATTGTGGAGAGAATCATGCAACTGCTTGTAAATAAACGAGTTGCGCCCATCGCCGCCGAGGAAATGCTCGCGCGGGCCGCCGGCCGACAGGTCCCGAACATGATCGCCGTGGAGGCCCAGATTGCCCTCTCGAACGTCCACACCCTGACGGGCGCAAGGATCATCAGCCACCAGGTAAGCGGCGGACTGGCCGCGGTCGCCCGCGGGTGGTTGGAGGAGACAACCCCAGTTCCATTAGAGGTGATTCGCGCCCGGGCCGAGCGAATTCTGGCGGATAGCCGCATTGCCGAGAAGATTATCAACGGCTGTACGGTGGTGCTGGCCGGGCCGCCCAACTCCGGTAAGAGCACGCTGCTGAACCGCCTGTGCGGACGGGATAAGGCCATCGTAACGGACATCCCCGGAACGACGCGGGACTGGGTCTCGGGCGTCTGCCTGGCCGAACCGCTGGAATTGACGATCATCGACACAGCCGGGCTGGACACGGGCCTTGCCGCTCGTGAGGCCATTGACAGCCAGGCGCAGCGGAAGACCCTTGAACTGCTGGAGACCGCCGACGTCGTCTTGTGGGTCCTCGACCTCAGCGGGGACCTTGCCCAGTGTGCCCCGTTACCGGCCGAAATCGCCGGCCGCAAGCCCGTCATTGCCGTCCTGAACAAGTCGGACCTGCCCCACCGCCTCGACCTGAGTGCTCTGCCGAAAGACCTTGAAGCGCATACAGCGGTCTCGGCCGAGCGTGGAGATGGGATCGACGGCCTGCTTGCCATGATGCTGCGTGCATTCGCCGTCGATGATTTCGACCCACACGTCACAGTCGCATTCACCGATCGACAAAGACGCCTTATTGAGGCCCTTTCACGGGCCGAGCCCGAAGCAGCGGTTCGCTCTATCCTCACCACATTACTGGTCGCGCCCGATGATGGCGGGCAACCCACGGCATAAAGCGGCGGTCATCGCTTCGACCGGCGCCGCGCTGGTTTTCTGGCGATGGCTTCATCACTGCGGCCTTGGCGACCGTGTTTCCTGCCTTTCTTGATTTCCGAGACAATGTTGTCCAATGTCATGCCGGCAAACAGTTCCTCGCGCTGCGCGGTGTAGTCGCCAGGCTGGATTTGTGTTTGTGCCTCGGGGGGGGTGCCGCAGATTTGGCGGTTCTCAAGGGGCCGAGGCGGGCTGCCGGGCGGGTTGTGGAATGGCTCCTGGGCGGTATAATCGCCGCCATGACGCAACAGTTGGACAAGCTGACCCCCGCGATGAAGCAGTTTCATCAGTTCAAGAAGGCGTATCCGGACGCTATCTTGTTCTTTCGGATGGGCGACTTCTATGAGACGTTCTACGAGGATGCGAAGACCTGCTCGAAGGTCCTGGGTCTGACGCTGACCAGCCGCGGCGGGGCCAGTCCGGTTCCGCTGGCCGGGGTGCCGTTTCACGCGGTGGACGGCTACCTCAAGAAGATGCTCCAAGCGGGCTATCGCGTGGCCGTGTGCGAGCAGGTCGAAGACCCCAAGACGGCCAAGGGGGTGGTCAAGCGGGATGTCGTGCGGGTGGTGACGCCGGGAACCCTGACCGACGACATGCTCCTGACGGCGAAGGAGGACAACTTCCTCTGTGCCATCAACCTGGACGCCGGCGACGGGGCGGCCGTCAGTTGGGTGGATATCTCCACGGGCCATTTCTTCGTGCAGCGGGTCGCGGAGAGCCGGTTGCCGGACGAGCTGATGCGGCTGGGCCCGGCCGAGTGCCTCGTGGCCGACCGGCGCGGCGAGCTGTTCGAGGCCGAGGCCAGGAAGCTCGTCAGCCGGATCAAGCATTCAACCTCCGCCATCATCACCGAGCGGCCGGCGTGGTATTTCGATCCGTACCAGGCCCGCCAGCGGCTGCTCAAGCACTTCGGCACGGCCACGCTGGAGGGCTTCGGCCTGGGAGACGACAGCGAGGACCTCATCCCCCCCGCCGGGGCGATTATCGAGTACCTCAACGAAACCCAGAAGACGGCCCTGGGGCATATCCAGAGCCTGCGGAAGGTCGATACGGGCAACTCCCTCCAGATCGACCCGACCTCGCTGCGGAGTCTGGAGATTCTGCGGACGATTCGCGGCGAGAGTGCGAAAGGCTCGCTGCTGGAGTGCCTGGATGAGACGGTCACGCCGATGGGCGGACGCATGTTCCGCGGCTGGCTGTGCATGCCGTTGTGCGACCTGGCGGCCATCGAGCGGCGGCAGGACGCGGTCGGCGAGATGCAGAACAACGACGCGGAATTGGCGGAGATTCGGCGATTGCTGTCGGCGATCTGCGATACCGAGCGGATTGCCGCCAGAGTCAGCACGCAACGGGCGACCCCACGGGATTTGTTGGCGCTGGCCTCGACATTGCGGCAGGTACCGCATCTGCGGGAGGTTCTAATACGGTTGCAGTCGGCGTTGCCGGCGGAACTGGCCGGCCGGTGCGACAGCATGGACGAGTTGGCGGACCTGCTGGAGGCCGCCATCGAACCGGATTGCCCGCCGCATCTACGGGATGGCGGGGTGATACGCGCCGGATTCGACGAGGAACTGGACCGCTTGCGGTCGGTGACGCGGGATGGACAGACCTGGCTGCGGGGGTATCAGAGGCAACAGATTGAGCGGACGGGCATCGAACGGCTCAAGATCGGCTTCAACCAGGTCTTCGGGTACTATATCGAGATCAGCCACGCCTCCACGGGTAAGGTCCCGCCGGACTACATACGCAAACAGACGCTCAAGAACGCCGAGCGGTACATCACCGAGGCGCTCAAGCAGTTCGAGACCGAGGCCCTGACGGCCGACGAGCGGGCGTTGGCCCTGGAACAGAGGCTGTTTGAGCAGGTCCGCGGGCAGTGTGCGGCCTACGTCAGCCGGTTGCAGAAACTGGCTCAGACGGTGGCACAGTGTGATTGCCTGGCGGCGATGGCCTATCTGGCGCGGCGGCGTGGCTACGTGCGGCCGAAACTGACCGAGACGGGCGAACTGGTCATCCGCGAGGGCCGCCATCCCGTCCTGGCCGAGGCCCTGGGCGCGGAATTCGTACCGAACGACCTGGAGATCGGCGGCAAGAACGGCGATATCCTGGTCATCACCGGCCCCAACATGAGCGGCAAGAGCACCTATATCCGCCAGGTGGCCCTGCTGACCCTGATGGCGCAGACGGGCTCGTTCATCCCTGCAAAGGAGGCGGTGATCGGCCTGGTGGACCGTATCTTCACGCGGGTGGGGGCCTCGGATGAACTGCTGCGGGGCCAATCCACGTTCATGGTGGAGATGACCGAGACGGCCAACATCCTCAACAACGCCACGGACCGTTCCCTGGTAATCCTCGATGAGGTCGGCCGGGGCACGAGCACCTACGACGGATTGGCGCTGGCCTGGGCGATTACCGAACATTTGGCCACGAAGGTCAGGTGCCGCACGCTTTTCGCCACGCACTACCACGAATTGACGGAACTGGCGGAGCTGTTCAAGAACGTCAAGAACTGCAACGTGGCCGTGCGGGAGTGGATGGATGAGGTGGTCTTTCTGCATAAGATTATTGCCGGAGGCACGGACAAGAGCTACGGCATTCACGTAGCCAAGCTCGCGGGCGTCCCGAAGTCCATCCTCAAACGCAGCAACGAAATCCTGGAGGAGCTGGAAGCCACCTTCGCCAGAGAAGCCACCGGCGACCGCCTGGCCCGCCACAAGACCCGCCAGTCCGACACCAACAGCCTCTTCGTCCAGAAGCACAAGTCCGTCCTGGACAAGCTGGCCTCAACCGATGTCAACCACCTCACACCCATCGAGGCCATCAACCTGCTGAGCCGGATCAAAAGTGACCTGGCTGAAGGGACCTGAATTGCATACAACCCGGAGACTTCGCTGCAGGCTATCGCTCCAGCGGGCGAAGGTGCATATCGAGGAATCTCTCGATGGCTTTGACTGTTTCGTCCTTGAGAGAGCTTGGGCTTTGAGCGACCCAGACCGTGAAGTTGTAGAGTTCCTGGGTGTCGACGCCGATCCACTTGTCGTTACGGTATAGGAAGACCATCAGTGTGGTCATGGCGACCCGTTTGTTGCCGTTCTGGAATGGGGGGTTCTTGATCAACAGATAGAACAGCATAGCGCCCTTGGCGAGCAAGCCGGGATAGGCGGCTCTGCCCGCAAGGCGCAGGAATGGCGTGGCCAGGCAACTCTCAAGGACGTTGGGGAAGCGGGTGGGGAAATCCGGGATGGGCTCGTCGAATGCGAGCAATCGCCGGGCCAGATGGAAGGCCAGGTACTCGACCTCTCTGAGGGTCACATGCCGAATCATTCTTTTCCCAGCATTCGCAGAACCTCGCCGTAGTCCTCGATCGTCTTGTCGATGGCGGCGTCAATCTCTCGCTTGTCGGTCTCGGAAAGGGCCCCGCCGAGGAGGCTCTCGACATAGTCCGGATCGATAGCGTATATCCGTCCGACCCTGACGACCGGGATGTCGCCCTTCTTGACCCGCCGGTAGACGGCAATCCGGCTGATGCCCAAAATGGCCGCCAGTTGCGGAATCGTCATATAGTCGGACTTGGACATTGTCAGGATACTCCGTAGCGGTAGTTGCAGGCGGCGAAGAAGACAAACGCCATGTTAACCTAAGTGTATTATATTAACTTTCGTTAATCTTACTGTGTAGTATTAACAAAAAAGTCTGGATCACGTGGTTTTCTTGCAAAAAACGAGCATGGCCGAGCCGTCGGGGAGGTAGTCTTCGACGGTTCCGGTTTGGGAGAATCCCATGGAGGCGTAGAATGCGCGGGCCTTGGCGAAGGTGGGATGGTCGTAGGTTTCGACGAAGAGCTTGCGGTAGCCCTGTTGGCGGGCGAGGGTCTCGGCCTGCTGCATCAGTCGCCGGCCGATGCCGGCGCGCCGGCAGTCGGGGGCGACGGCGAACCAGCCGAGCCAGACGTTCTCCGGCGGGCCCCAGATATAACGGTGAAGGCCCACCAGCCCGACGATGCGGTCCTCGACTTTGGCCAGGTAGTAGACTCGCCCGTCGTCGAGGCCGTGGCCGGCGCAGCCGAAGTGGAAACCCATGCTCTCGCGGGCCCAGTCGGCCTCGTCGGCGTTCATGGCGAGGCGGACGAGCTCTACAGCTTCGTCGATGTCGCCGATGGTCATCTTCTCCAGCGTCATTTCGGTCACGGCCGGCAGCCTCCGTTAAGGTCGTAAGTCAAGGTCAGTGTGGCCCAGACAGTACCGTCCGGCAGGCGGCCGCGTCAACGGCAATGCGTTTGCATGTTGCCGGTTGAGCGGATAGAATCGTACTGTCGGTTGAATGTGGGTCATGGAAACGAGGTGAAGATCGTGGGCAAGGCCCCCCTGCTATGGGCGGTGATGGTCTTTTTGACGGGCTTGTCGGCGGGTGCGTCGGGCGATTCCGTTGCGCCCTATCCCGAACTGTATATCGCGGTCGCAGACGGCAACTCGGCGGACTTGCGGCCATCCGATGATGCGCCGGTTGTGGCGATGCTGGCCGAGAGGTCCGCCGCACTGTCCAAGAACCAGGGCCTGGTGCTGGTCGTGGTTACGCACGGCTGGTTCGAGCGATACAACTGGACGCGGGAAATGGCCCTGGCGATGGAGAGGCGGGCGGGCGGATCGACGGTCATATGCGGATGCTTTGAATGGCGGGCCCTGGCGCGGCGGGTCAATCCGGTGGACGCCGCCAGGGCGGCGACTCAGACGGCCGGTCCGCTGCTGGGCGATAAGATCCTCAAGCTCTCACTGGAATGGGACCACGTACACCTGATCGGACACTCGGCCGGGGCATGGGTCATCAGCGAGGCCTCCGAGGCGGTCGCCCGATATACCAAAGCATCCATCCATCTGACATTCCTGGACGCCTATGTGCCACCCTTCTGGGACGAGAGCCGGCTGGGCAAAGTGGCCGAAGACCCCAACGTCGCGTACTGGGCCGACCACTACTTCACGCGGGACCTGACCCTCGGGGCAACGGAAAAGCCCCTGACACACGCCCACAACGTCGACCTGACGCGGGTCGATCCGGGCATCAAGGACCACCGGCTGCCGCATTACTGGTATCACGGCACCATCATCGGGCAATACGATGAGAACCAGCGATACGCCGGCAAGACGCTCTGGTATCGGGCCAACGGCATCCGGTACGGATTTGACCGCTCGCAGGAGGCCGGGATGCGCAACCGGCGGCGGAATCAGAAGTTGCAGATGGGCGCCGAGGCGATCGAAATCACCCCGGACAGGCCCCCCGCCTGGCTGGAGAAGCTCGTCAATCTCTTCCGCTGATAGGGGCAAGGACCCAATTCGCGCTGCCTCATGCTTGTCTCTGGAGAGCCGGCCGGTATAATCAGCTTCTTTAAGTATCGGCAAGATAAGTACTTCTGAGGCTCAAGGCATGGCGAAACTGACCAAACTCGACGACATCGTCTCATTGTGCAAGAGAAGAGGGTTCATCTTCCAATCCAGCGAGATTTACGGCGGCCTGGCGAGCTGCTACGACTACGGCCCGCTCGGCGTGGAACTCAAACGCAACGTCAAGGCGGCCTGGTGGAAATCCGTGGTCCAGATGCGGGACGACGTGGTCGGGCTCGATTGCAGCATCCTCATGCACCCGATGGTGTGGAAGGCCTCCGGCCACGCGGACCATTTCGCCGACCTGATCGCCGAGTGCAGAAAGTGCAACGTGCGGACGCGGGTCGACCACCTTAAGGACAAGGACCACGCCCCCGAGCACGCCGAGGAGCACACCGAGCACGTCGATATCGCGGCCGCCGAGGCAGCGGCCAAAGACCTGTCCAACAAGGTCTGCCCGAATTGCGGCGCCACCGGCCAGTTCACCCAGCCCATGCCGTTCAAGCTGATGTTCGAGACGCGGATGGGGGCCAACGTCGAGGACTCGATGACCCTCTATCTGCGGCCTGAGACGGCCCAGGGCATCTTCGCGAATTTCGCCAACGTGCTGGATTCGACACGGGTCAAAATCCCCTTCGGGATCGCTCAGATCGGCAAGAGCTTCCGCAATGAAGTGACCACGAAGGCGTTCATCTTCCGCACCCGGGAGTTCGAGCAGGCCGAGATCGAGTTCTTCTGCAAGCCCGGCACCGACGACGAGTGGTTCGCCCACTGGAGGCAACAGCGTTTCCAGTGGTATACCGACCTGGGCATCAAGCCGGAGAATCTGCGGTTCCGCGAGCACGATCCGGATGAACTGGCGCACTACGCCAAGGCGTGCGTCGATGTCGAGTACCGATTCCCGTTCGGCAGCGGCGACTGGCAGGAACTGGAGGGAATCGCCAACCGCACGGATTATGACCTGCGGCAGCACCAGCGGGGTATGAGGACGTTGAACCAATGGTACGAAAGTGGCGGCGATCTGACGAAGATCGACCTCAAGGACGAGGCTGAGGACTATCAGAAGGGGCCGTTGTCGTATTTCGACGAGCAGGACAAGGCCCGGTACATTCCTTACGTGATCGAACCGAGCGCCGGGATGGATCGAAGCGCGCTGGCCTTCCTCGTGGATGCCTACGATGAGGAGGAGGTCCGCGGCGAGACGCGGAACCTGCTGCGTTTTCACCCGGCCCTGGCCCCGATCAAGGTGGCGGTGCTCCCGCTGGTCCGCAAGGACGGCATGCCGGAGATCGCCCGCAACATCTACGACGACCTCAAGGGCCGATTCAGCACGTTCTACGATGAGAAGGCGGCCGTGGGGCGGCGCTACCGACGGCAGGATGAGGCGGGCACGCCCTTCTGCGTGACGGTGGACGGCCAGACCCTTGAGGACCAGACGGTGACCGTCCGGCAGCGAGATTCGATGGAGCAGGTTCGCGTGTCAACCGGCCAACTGAGGGCCTGCCTCAGCGAGAAGTTGGATATGTAAGAAATCCCCCGCAGGTGGCGGGGCAGCGCGTGGAATGGTAGGATAAAAGGCATGAGGCTCGAAGTCCGACACGACCGGGAAGCCGAATCGATGGAGGCCAAGGCGCAGTGGTTCCAGTCGCTGTCCGTCGAGGAGCGGATGGAGATCTTCTGCGAATTCACGGAAATGGCCCTGACGCTTAATCCCAGATTGAAGGACGGAGCCCATGTTGAACCGATACCGGGACGTATTCAGGTCCTCAGGTTGGAACAGCCGACGGCCGGCAGTGAAAGCACTCCGTAGCAGATAGGATGGAGGCGCCAGTGATTCCAGCGGATACAAGCAAAGACGCTCACCGGGTGCAGATGGAAATCTACCGGCGGATGCCGTTGGAGCGGAAGCTGCGGCTGGTGTTCGATATGTGCGCGATGGGGCGGATGCTCGTCAAGGCGGGGCTGCGAATACGTTATCCGCAGGCGTCGGAGGAGGAAATTCACCGGCTCTGGGCAAGGCAACATCTCGGCGACGAGCTTTTCGAGAAGGTCTATGGGCAACCGAATGTCAGTACGGAAACGTGAAAATGAGCGACGCGAAGGTCGTGTACATTAATGAACTGAAGGACCATGTCGGGCAGGAAGTAACACTGAACGGCTGGCTGTACAACAGCCGCTCCAGCGGCAAGCTGCTGTTTCTGGTCGTGCGGGATGGGACCGGCCTGTGCCAGGCCGTGGTGGAGGCCGGCAGGGTCAGCGATGAACTCTTCGAGCAACTCAAACACGCCGGGCAGGAGTCGTCGCTGACGCTGACGGGCGAGATTCGCGCCGACGAACGCAGTATCGGCGGCGTGGAGATGGCGGCCACCGGCGGTGCGATCATCGGCTCATCCGAGGGCTATCCAATCACGCCGAAACCCCATGGAATCGACTTTCTGCTCAAGCACCGCCATCTGCATCTGCGGTCGCAGCTTCCGTGGTGCATCGGGAAAGTCCGGCACACGGTCATCGACGCCATCCGCCGGTTCTTCAACGACAATGGCTTCACGCTCATCGACACGCCCATTTTCACAACGATTGTCGGCGAGGACCAGACATCGTTGTTCGAGGTGGACTACTTCGGACGGCCGCTGCATCTGACGCAGACCGGCCAGCTCTACCTCGAATCGGCCGCGATGAGCTTCGGCAGGGTCTATTGCTTCGGCCCGACCTTCCGCGCCGAAAAGAGCAAGACCCGCCGGCACCTGACCGAGTTCTGGATGGTCGAGCCGGAGGTGGCGTTCATCGACCTGGACGGCCTGCTGGAATTGGCGGAGAACTTCGTCTCGTCCATTGTCGGGCGCGTGTTGCAGGACAACCGCTCGGAACTGGCCACCCTGGGGGCCGATATCGAGGCGTTGGAACGCATCACGCCGCCGTTTCACCGACTGACCTACAGCCAGGCCGTGGATCTGCTCAAGGGAGACCGGACGCGGGAATTCATGGCCGACCAGCTTGCCCGGTTTACCGCACAGAAGCAGCAGATCGAGGCTCGCATCGCCGACCTGGAGGCCCAGCAGGCCCAGCCGATGAAGCAGTGGAAGGCCGACAAGATCGCCGCCGAGTTGATTGACCTGAGATCGGAACTGGCTGAAGTACAGACGCGGATCGAGAACAACCCCAAGCATGCCCAACTGGCCGCCGACTTCGAGTGGGGCAAGGACCTGGGCGGATCGGACGAAACCATTATCTCAATGATGCACGACAAACCGGTCTTCGTAACGCATTACCCGCGGCAGGCCAAGGCGTTTTACATGAAAACCGACCGCACCGATGATCGCGTCGTGCTCAATTTCGACCTGCTGGCGCCGGCCGGTTTTGGCGAAATCATCGGCGGCTCGGTTCGTGAAGACGACCATGACCTCTTGCTAAGCAGAATCAAAGATCAACACCTCGATCCCCAGACGTATGAATGGTACCTCGATCTTCGAAAGTACGGCTCCGTGCCCCACGGGGGCTTCGGCCTGGGCGTCGAACGAACGGTCGCCTGGATCACCGGCGAAAAGCACATCCGCCAGTGTATCGCATTCCCGCGAATGATGGATCGCGTCTACCTGTAGCCGGGCCCATCGATTAGATACGGATTGACATGTTTGTTCTGGCATGTGAAGGAGACACACAATGAGAAACACGATTCTTGCATTGGCGGCTGTATCGCTGGTTATTGCGGCTCTGTGCGGTTCGGCCTTGGGCGGGCAGGCATCCCCGATGGCCAGTGAGCGGGCGGCGGCGGCCGGACCCGGCCCGATCAGGCAACTGCGGATCATCGCCTTCGGGGCCCATCCGGATGATTGCGAGATCCGCGTCGGCGGCGTCGCGGCGATGTGGGCGGCCCAGGGGCACAAGGTCAAGTTCGTCTCAACAACCAACGGCGATATAGGCCATTGGAAGGAGGCGGGTGGCCCGCTGGCCCAGCGGCGGCTCAAGGAGGTGCAGGCCGCCGCCACGGTCCTGGGCATCGAGACCGAGGTACTGGACATCCACGACGGCGAGATCATGCCGACGCTGGAGAACCGCAGGACCATCGTCCGGCTAATCCGCGAATGGCAGGCGGACGTTGTCATTACCCATCGGCCGTACGATTATCACCCGGACCACCGGTACACATCGATTCTGGTGCAGGACGCGGCGTTCATGGTGATCTGCCCGTTCTTCTGCCCCGATGTGCCCCACCTCAAGACCAATCCCGTGTTCATGTACTCTTCGGACGGCTTTCAGAAGCCGTATCCCTTCAAGCCGGACATCGTCGTGGGAATCGACGAAGTCATGGACCGCAAGCTCGATGCGCTGGTCAAGATCGAGTCGCAATTCGTCGAGGGCTGTGTAACCGGCAACGAGAGCATGATCCCGAAGAACGACGCCGAGCGGGCCGCCGCGCACCAGCGGGTACGAACGAACTTCACCGGGCGATTCGCGGCGATAGCCGATCAGTACCGCGACAAGCTCGCCGAACTCTACGGCCAGGACAAGGGCAAGGCGGTTCGTTACGCCGAGGCATTCGAGTTGTGCGAGTACGGCAGGCGACCGTCCGCCGCGGAACTGCGAAGGCTGTTCCCCATCCCTTCAGCGAACCCGTAGCATCCAATTCGACACCGAAGCACCCATGCGCCGGCGTACATGGAGACGTGGACCATACAGAGACTGCTGACCTGGGTCACCGGATACCTCACGGATAAGAAGGTCGATGCGCCGAGACTCAGCGCGGAGCTGCTGCTGGGACACGTCCTGTCGCTCAAGCGAATCGAACTGTACACGAAGTTCGATAGACCCGTCGACAAGGCCCAGCTCGACCAACTGCGACCGCTGGTCAAGCGGGCCGGCGAACACGAGCCCGTAGTCTACCTTGTGGGCCGGACGGAGTTCTACGGCATCGAATTGGCAATCACGCCGGATTGTCTGATTCCCCGGCCTGAGACCGAGTTGTTGGCGGCCAGGGCCATCGAGTTCCTTCGCGGCCGCCGAGGGCCGCAGCACGTGTGCGATCTGTGCACCGGCAGCGGCTGTCTGGCGGTGGCCATCGCCCGCAACCATGCCAACGCCACCGTCACGGCCACCGACATCTGCGCCCGTGCGCTATCCGTGGCGGCGACGAACGTGGACAAACACAAACTGGCCGAACGGGTAACGCTGCTGTGCGGAGACCTCTTCGACCCGCTCATTGCCCAGTTGGATGGGCCGGGATTCGATTTGATCGTCTGTAATCCCCCCTATGTCAGCGCGCGGGAGTACGAGGCCCTCGACCGCAACGTGCGCGAGTATGAGCCCCCGGCAGCGCTATTGGCTGGAGAGGATGGACTGGACGTGTACCGTCGAATCTGCGCGGGGGTCGGCCCCCTGCTGCGGCCGGACGGGGCTCTGATGCTTGAGATCGGATACGCCCAAGGGCCCGCCGTGCGGGGCATGTTGGAGCAAACCGGCCTGTTCCACGAGGTCGGCGTCGAAAAAGACCCCCACAACAACGACCGGCTCGTTCTGGCCTACCGGACAGGCCGCACGCAAGCGGCCTCCGATGGCCTGCTGCCGCAGGAAAACATTCAATAGATCCGCCCACAGGCCGCGGGCCGACATTTTTCTGTGCTCCGTCCATCTCTACCAGAAACTCTCTAACATCTTATGGCAGAAACCTTTACGAAATCCGCCGTAACGGACGGATCGCCGATGGGCGGTTTTTCATGGAAAATACTTGACAAAAAGGTGGACGGCAGGTCAAATTACTGGCGTTCATAGTCGTGGGTGCTGTGGGCCTCGCCTGTTGGCGTGGCCGGCAGCGAAAAAGGTGTCAAGGAGGAGTGGCCGGCGGCGGCTCCATAAGGCTGTTCCGGTTGGAGGCGCTGGCCCCTCAAAACAGGGTTGTTTGTGTATCAGGAGGACTGAAGATGGTGAGAGTTACCCGCGTTTCGCTCAGTGTTGTATTGGTGGCGATGATCTGCGCGTGTGCGACGGCGGTGCCGACATGGCAAACCGATCCACTTGGCCAGCCGCCCACCACGTATCAGTTGTGGACCTTTGATGATAACACAAATCCAGCGGTGCCGAAGCCCGGAGACGTGGAAAATGCCTATGGCTCCCCGGTCGCAAGACTTGAAGGCCAGGGAACCGGCGATGAAACGTTCGGCTGGTACAGAACCTATGATGGACGCGATGGCGTCTGGCATGCCGAGGCATTGACGATCATCTTGACGATTCCCAACCGGCCCGACCCCGATGCTTACAAGGAAATCTGGGTCTCGGCCATCATTCAGGGGCTGGTTACAGCGGCCCACGTAACGCCGATTCCGGCCGGCGATGCCGTCATACCGCTGGGCCAGACGCTCACCGATATCGGCGGCGGATGGAGCCGGCTGGACATCGGCTGGCGAGTCGAGCCGAACCCCAGCAGCGAGATCATCTGCATGGCCCTCTACGGCACCGGCGGCAGTATCGACCGGTTGGAAGTGCATACCATCTGCGTTCCGGAGCCGGCGACCGTGTTCTTGCTCGGGGCCGGCGCACTTCTTCTGCGGCGCCGCAGATAGCCAACAGCAGCCCCATCCATCGGATAACCTCATGAACATCGAGGGGCTTGGGATGGAGTCTAAGTCCCTTTTTTCTATTTCCCTGTCGACGGCGAGGGCCACGCTCTTGTACAAAGGTTGTATGTCCGTCAGTAGGCGATGACCCTGCTGATGTCATAGCCGGCCAGCTTTGAGCGGCCGTTCAGGGCGGTCAGTTCAATGAGGAACGAAATCCCCACAACCTTGCCGCCCAGGTTCTCGACCAGTCTGCACGCCGCGGCCATCGTGCCGCCGGTCGCCAGCAGGTCATCGACCATCAGGACCCTGTCACCGGGCCTCAGCGCGTCTGCATGCGCCTCGAGGGTATCGACCCCGTACTCAAGGTCGTAGGTCATCCGGACGGTCTTGTAGGGCAGCTTGCCCTTCTTGCGAATGGGGATGAATCCGGCCCGCAGCTTCTCAGCGACCGCTGACCCGAAGATGAATCCTCTGGCCTCCACGGCCGCGACATATTGGACGCCCGCGCCGCTGTAATGCGCCGTCAGCGCCTCAATGGCGGCGCGGAAGGCCGCGGCATCGCCCAGCAACGGCGTGATGTCGCGAAAGAGGATGCCCGGCTTGGGCCAATCCGGAATGTCGCGGACATGAGTGCGAAGATCAATTGAGCAATCAGCCATGACGACGGCCTCCATGACAATGGCACGGCAACAGTCCCACGCAATGTCGTGGGCACGCCCCTATTTCACCAGAAAACGCCGCCGTTGCAAGTCCGATCCATCCGGCAAAGGTCAATCGTCGTTCATGTACTCGTAGAGCCGGGTCAGGGCGTCTCGACGAATCTGGCGAATCCGCTCGCGGGTCAGTCTCAGCTTTTTGCCAATCTCCTTGAGGCTCAGCGGGGGATGGCCGTCGAGGCCGTAGTGCAGGCGCAGGACCATCGCCTCGCGAGGGGCGATTTCGTGGAGCAGACGCAGGACCTTCTTCTTCTCCTCCGCGGCGACCATCGCATCCTCGGGCAGGCCGGTGTTCTGGTCCTCAAGGGTCGACTCGAGCATCTGGTCGTCGCCGCCGTCGTCCTGACTACCGGCGTCGCGAACCGTGTTGAGCACGTCCACCACGCGATGGATGAGCCGGGCCTTGCGCACCGGCAGTTGCATGACCTCGGCCATTTCGTCCACCGTCGGCGCGCGCCCCAGTCGGCTCTCCAGTTCGGCGGACGTGTGCCGCCACTGGTTCATCAGGGCCACCATGTACGTCGGGATGTGGACCGGCTGGATATTCTCCAGCAAGGCCCGTTTGATGCTCTGTTTGATCCACCAGGCGGCATACGTGCTGAAACGGGTCCCCCGGTCGGGGTCGAAGTAGTCCACCGCCTTGATCAGCCCGATGTTGCCCTCCTCGATGAGGTCGCCCAGACCCATGCCGCGTCCGGCATACTTCTTGGCGATATTGACAACCAGCCGCAGGTTGCTGCGGACGAGCTGGTCCCTGGCCCAGGGGTCGTTCTCCTCGACGACGAGCTTGCCGAGATAGTGCTCCTGCTCGGCGGTCAACAAGGGGGCTTCGTCTATCTCATGGAGATACTCTTTGATGGTCACGTCGAATATGATGGCACACCACTCCTGCCCTGCCCGGGGAGTCTCTCGACTCGGGCCTGTGGGCTGAACACTCATCACCTTGCTCGTTCACGATGTGCCGGTTGCGGCCGGACATCGACTGTGCATGGTATCGGCGAGAAGAAAGCCCGTGTTTAGCCCCCACCTGAACCATCAAGCGGCCAACGTCGGGCGGCCAGACGGCATAATCGTCCCAGTATGCGCAAGAATTGCAAACCGCCTTCATCGCCGGCCTCCACGGGTGTCCGTCGGCTTATTATGGGGCACGGTCGCCGGGGTTGAAACGCCCCGTGGAGTTCTTTTCGCGGGCGGTGAAGTGGCCGCGGCGGGTGCGTCCGCATATACGGCTCGGCGGACATGTATGCGTCCCAGAAACCTACGGGGCGCCGAGGCTCTCGACCCAGTGGCGCCAGGCTTGCTTGTAGGTCTGGCCCGATACGAGGAAAAAGTCGTTGTGGCGGCCCGGGACTTCGACGAGCGTCCTGGGCTCGTTGGCGACGTCGTAGAGTCTTCGGGCGAAATCCACCGGGACCATCTCGTCATCCCTGCCGTGGATCAGTAGGACCGGGCAATGCACGTCGCGCAGATATTGGCCCGTGGCGTAGCGGAATCGGGCGAAAGGACGCACCGGCATGTAGGGGTAGAGCCTCGCGCCCATGTCCGGATACGAGGTGAAGGCGCTCTCAACCACCAGACCGCCGGCCCGAACCCTGGAGGCCAGGTGTGCCGCGATACTGCCGCCCAGCGACCGACCGAAGATAATGACCGTCTCGGCCGCCGCTGCGTGGCGACCGGTCAGCCAGTCATAGGCGGCCTGGGCATCCAGATACGTGCCGGCCTCGGTGGGCGAGCCCTGGCTGCGGCCGTAGCCCCGGTAATCGAAGATGAAGCAATGGAGGCCCAGGTCGTGGAGAATCCTGATGCTATCCAGCCGATGCATCACGTTGCCGGCGTTGCCGTGGCAGAAGAGCACGGTGTAGCGGGCCGCGGCCGAGGGCACGAACCAGCCGTGCAGCGTCAGGCCGTCGGACGTCGTGAAGAACACATCCTCGAACTCAAGGTCCAGATTGCTCGGGCTGTACCCCACCTCGCGCATGGGGCGATAGAGAAATCGCCGCTGCGTGGCGAACAGAAAGGCCCCGAAGCCGACATAGGCAACGGCCAACGCCATCAGCAGATAGAGCAACACGGTTCCCATGTTCACAAAACGCCCCGGCATCCGGGGTGCATTCCATCTTGCCCGACTCCGTGCGGCACGTTACAATCGGCCGCGTGATGACGCGAAGAACAACCACCACGGTCAACGTCGGCGGCGTGCATATCGGCTCGCAGGCCCCTGTCGTGGTCCAGTCCATGACCAAGGTCCCGACAACGGATGTGGCCCGCTGCGTCCGCCAGATCAACCGGCTGGTTGAAGCCGGCTGCGGGCTGGTCCGGGTCGCCGTGCCGCGTCGGGCCGATACACAGGCCCTTGCGAAGATCGTCGCCAGAGTGAACGTGCCGCTGATCGCGGACATCCATTTCAGCGCCGACCGGGCCGTCGAGGCCATCGAGGCCGGAGCGGCGAAGATACGGCTCAATCCGGGCAATGTCAAGAGCCGCGACGACCTGCACCGCATCATCGACTCGGCCAGGGCCCACCGGGTCGCCGTCCGTATCGGCGTCAATGAGGCCAGCATACGGGACCTGAGCCGGGCGGCCGTTCCGCCGGCCCAGCGCACCGCCCTGATGCTGAAGGAGATGAGACAGTACGTGCGGATCTTCGAAAAACGCCGATTCGACCCACTGGTCCTCAGCGCCAAGAGCAGCGACACGCCGCGGACCATCGAGGTCAACCGCGCCATCGCCGAGGCGTTCGCCTATCCGATCCACCTGGGTCTGACCCATGCGGGGCTGCCCGACGACGCCCGCATCCCGTCGGCCGTGGCCCTGGGGACGCTCCTGGCCGAGGGCATCGGCGACACCATCCGCGTCAGCGCCGCCGGCGACCCGGTCGTTGAGACGAAGATCGCCGTGGAGATACTCATGTCGCTGGGGCTGCTCGCCAGGCGGCAGGTGGAGCTGGTGGTCTGTCCCACGTGCGCCCGCTCCGAGATCGATATTGTGAGTCTGGCCCGCAAGGTTAAGAAGGCCGTCGCCGGCATCGACAAGCCCCTGCGGATCGCCGTGATGGGCTGTATCGTCAACGGTCCCGGCGAGGCGGCCGACGCGGACCTGGCCGTGTGCGCGGGCAAGGGCAAAGGGTTCCTCTACCGCCACGGCCGGCGAATCGCCACCGTCCCGGAGGACCGCATCATTGCGGAACTGCTTCGGGAGCTGGCCGGACTCTAAGCCAAAGACCAGACCATGATGTCCAACCCGTTCAGCAAACCCATTTCGCGTTTCCTGGTCGTCGTGGCCTTCGGCATCGCGTTCGCCTACATCGAATCGGCCGTCGTGGTCTACCTGCGGGAGATATTCCACCCGGACGGATTCGACTTCCCCCTGACGTCGTTCGGCATGGACCCACGCTGGACACCGCTGCTTGTGACGGAGATCGGACGCGAGGCGGCGACGCTGGTGCTGATCCTGACGGGGTGCTATCTGGCCGGGGCGAATATCCGCCAGCGGTTCGCCTATTTCCTGGTCATCTTCGCCATCTGGGACATCTTCTACTACGTCTGGCTCAAGCTGCTGATTGACTGGCCGGCGAGTCTGATGGACTGGGATATTCTGTTTCTGATCCCCACGGTCTGGGCGTCGCCCGTGCTGTATCCGGTCCTGGTCTCGATCACCATGCTGGCCATGGCGATCCTGGTCCTCGGGCGGGACCTGACGGGCCGACCCATCCGCACGACGCGGCTCGACTGGATCGGCTATGTCGTCGCCTGCGTTATCATCGTCGTGGCGTTCTGCATGGGCGGACGCGCCGTGACGCAGGCCGATTACGCGAAGCACTTCTCCCCGGCCTTGTTCGCGGCGGGCAATATCCTGGCCATCGCTGTGTTCCTCAAGTGCCTGGTTCGGTCTGGGCGGCGGAGATAGGAGATGCTTCGCTTCGCTCAGCATGACAAGCGTAGCGCTCAGCATGGCAAACGTAGCGCTCAGCATGACACGTCAAAACAGTCGTTGCGAGGCCGTCTCTAACGTCTGTAGGGCGGTCTTCGGCCCGGCGGGCGGCGGGCCGGGCCGGACTCGGCGTTGGACTCGTCGGCGAAGCCCTCGAATTTGCCGAAGATCATCTTGCCGGCGGAGGTCTGTAACGAGCTGGTCACGCTGATCTGGACAACCCGGCCGATCTTGTTGCGGGCCCCCTCGACCACGATCATGGTGCCGTCGTCGAGATAGCCGATTCCCTGGTCGGCCTCCTCGCCCGGCTTGACGATCCGCACTTCCATGCCCTCGCCGGGCAGCGCGACGACCTTCAGCGAGTTGGCCATGTCGTTGATGTTGACCACATCCACGGAGCGGACCTGGGCCACCTTCGTGAGGTTGTAGTCCGTGGTCGCCAGTCGTCCGTTGCAGCCCTTGGTGAACATGACCAGCTTCTGGTCGACACCTTTGGCTTCGTCGACTTCCGGAACGCTGGTGTCGTCGATCTCGATTTCGATGGCTGGGTCCGACTGCATCTTGTTGAGGATATCGAGGCCGCGGCGGCCACGGTTGCGTTTGAGCTTATCGGCCGAGTCGGCAATGAGCTGCAACTCGTTGAGAACGAACCGCGGCACCACCAGCGGCGCATCGAACAGTCTGTTCTGGCAAAGGTCCGCCACGCGCCCGTCGATGATCGCGGACGTATCCAGCACGAGGGGCCGGGCCCCCTTGGTCTGCTTGTCAAACTCCACGTAAGGCACCACGAAACGGACATCGTCCTTGGTCCGCATGACCACGCTGATCGTCAGGTAGCAGATGCAGATACCCAGCATGGTCTTGATGGCCGCCAGGGCGTCCGGGGTCAGATTCAGGCCGTAGGAGCTGTCGATCATCTCGATCACCGGGGCCAGGGCGCCGCTGATGAGCACCCCCACGAGCAGCCCGAAGAAGACGCCCGCCAGGGCGCTGAGCTTGCGCTTGGGCGTCATCAGGTCCAGCAGGAAGACGAACACGGCCATACCCATGCCGCCAATGACCACCGCCCACCAGCTTGAGGAGTTTTCCGTGCGGGTAAGGGTCAGAGAGCTGGCGTTGACAAAGAGCACCGATACGATGATGACGACGAAAATGAAGCGAAAGACCCACAACAGCATAATCGTACACCTCCAGGCTATGACGGATAATGATAGTTTTATGAAAACGCTGTATTCCGTATGAGGGATGGATAGGTTCTATGATGCGGCCGATTATACCGCAAGTCGCCTTCATTGGCAACCTTGCGGGGGGGGTGGTATCGCCCACCGGCGGCGTCCGATAATAGTTCGAGAGGCGCAAAAAAGAATCGAGGCCCACACAAGTGCGGGCCTCGATATTGCCATTGGCTATTGGTGCTTCTTGAAAGGGTCTCAGCTCCTTTTGCGACGAAGCAGAGACAGACCACCCAGACCGAGCAGAGCGATGGTCGCCGGCTCCGGTACAGCATATACCGGGCTGCCGATGAAGTTGCCCTGTCCGTCCTGAGCGCCCAGCAGAATCCGCTGGCCGGTCGAGAGGACCTCATGGAGCTCGAGGCTCGCGCCGCCGCTGCCTTCCAGCCAGATGGCTTCGAAGTCATACCAGCCAGTGGTGGCCACTTCGAAGAGGAAGTCGACATTGGACGCGCCCTTCCACTCGGCCGTCCGCCCGATCTCAACGC
>Ga0209614_1000709_pt1 | contig 28170 bp, 21 predicted proteins | sample BlaSprsedimmetaG_FD_185484 | JGI IMG/M metagenome (GOLD analysis project Ga0209614, IMG submission 185484) | Hot spring sediment bacterial and archeal communities from California, USA to study Microbial Dark Matter (Phase II) - Blank Spring... ... | reverse complement strand
TTCCGCCTGCACGAGCTTGACCACCTGCTGGTATGGGGTTAAACTTTCGCGCACTTCCTGACCCAGGGCGCGTTCACGTAGTTTGGCGACAAACTCCTTGACCACCAGGTAGTTCACATCCGCTTCCAGCAGGGAAAGGCGGATCTCCCGCAACGCCTGTTTCATATTGTCTTCCGTGACCGTGGCTTCCCCTTTGAGGTAGCGCATCACCTTGGTCAGGCGTCCACTTAAATTATCCAGCATGATTGTTTGCTCCCACTTGATTTTATCACATGATGCAAATCCGCCAAACGCCCAAATAAGCCGGATTTCACGCCGAGTGGATCCGCGGTACGGTCCAATTCCCCCGCAGATATAAGCTCCCCATCAAGGCGGCGGTCAACGCGTTTGAAACCAGCATGCCCCACCAGATCCCCAGGGCGGCGCCCGGCTGCCCCGGACCTCCGAGCCAGACCATGGCCAGGTAGTAGACCAGGGGAACCCGAAAAATCCAGATCCGGGACAGATTGGTGAACATGACCGGAAGTGTGTGCCCCGCACCCTGGAAAACCCCGTTCAGCATCACAACCACGGCAAAAAAGATTACCGAGGGCGCCACCAACCTGAATATAGGTTGTCCCAGGGCCATGACTTCCGGCTCCGCGGCAATAAAAATTCCGATGATCCAGCGCCCCGAGAAAGCGGTCGCCAGCATGGTGGGCAGCAACACGCCCAGGACCATGCGCATGCCACGGTTGACGGCCAGGCGCGCCCGGGCCACATTTCCCGCGCCCAGATTCTGCCCCACAATGGCGGTTACTGCCTGAGATACGCCGATGGCCGGCATCATGAACAGGTGCACCACCCGGATGGTAATGCCGTAAGCGGATACCACTTCCGTGCCGAAACGGTTGACGATTCCCATCAACACCAGGAATCCCAGGGAAGCGCCGGACATACCGATTGAAGAGGGTATGCCGATACGCACCATAAGGGAAAACAAGTCCCACCCGGGCAAAAGATGGCGGGGACGAAGGAAAAAACCCTGGTTGGGCCTGAAGAACCGCCACATTCCCATCCCGGAGGCCACAGCCCGGGATAAGACGGTGGCCAAAGCGGCACCGCTCACACCCAGGACCGGCATTCCCAGCCAGCCGAAAATCAGAATCGGATCCAGTATCAGATTCATTCCTGCCGAAATCAACTCGATCCGCAACGGGGAACGGGTATCGCCATATCCATTCATCACCGCCCGATACACAAAAAAGGGGAACGCCGCGGGCATGCCGATCACCATGATGCGATAATAGTCCAGCGTCTGCTGCAAGGCCTCAGGCGGGGTGCGCAACAAAACCAGGAAATCCCGGGCCCAGATCAGGCCCACGGCCACAAAAAAAATGGAAAACCCCACCATGTAGGAAAACAGGTTGCCGGCCGCCCGGCGCGCCTGCTCCGCATTACCGCTCCCCATGTATTGGGAGACCAGTGAAGTGCCGGCCACGGAGAATCCCATGCCCAGCGAGATAATGAAAAAGATGATGTTAAAAGAGATTACCGGTGCAGCCAGGGCTGAACTACCGAGTTTGCCCAGCCAGAACGCGTCAGCCAGATTGTAGAGAGTCTGCACCACCGATGCCAGGGCCAAAGGAATGCCCAACCCCAGAATGGCGCGGACCATGCCTCCCTGAAGCATTTCAACACGGTGATCTCCGGACATGGTCTCCCATTATACTCCAGTTGGGAGTTCCGGCAAGGCATCAGGCAAGCCTAATTGCCGGGTTACCGCGCCAACTTCAGTTTCGCCTGGTTACCGATACGGTACATGACGGGAACCACAATCAGTGTCAGAAAAGTGGCAAAGGTCAAGCCGAGGATCACCGTCCACGCCATGGGTCCCCAGAACAGGGAATTGTCTCCGCCGAAGTATAAATACGGACTTCCTGAGCGCAACAGCGAGGCGAAATTGATGTTCATCCCCAGGGCCAAGGGAGTCAAGCCCAGGATGGTGGTGATGGCGGTCAAAAGCACCGGACGCAAGCGGGTTCTTCCCGCCTGGATAATGCACCCGATGGATTCTTCCAGGGAAATATCACTGCCGGCGCCCCCGACGGAATTATTTTCGTATTGTAGTGGAATTGTTGTTCAGACTCACCAAAAACCTGAATATTTCGCCTGTTCTCAACCAGGCCATACCCGTATTGGTCACCGGTGATTGACTTTCATTCCCGCTCAACCAGTGCTACACTGGTGCCGGCATGAGCGAGAAAGATTCCACCGCTACGAATGAATCCCGGCTCTCATTCGGCATTCGGGGTATGACCTGCGCAACCTGCGCACGCCGGATTGAACAGCGTTTGTCCAAGACGCCGGGAGTGGATTTCGTTTCCATCAACCTAGCAACGGAACGGGGCTTTGTGACCGGTTCACCCGCGCTGACCCTGGAAAAAGTGGGCCAGAGCGTCCGTGAGGCCGGGTACAACATCGATACCGAGCCCCCGGGACAGGATGTTGCTGATCGGCACTTTCGCCGGGCCCGGGCCAACCTGTTTCGAGCCCTGCTGATCACGCTTCCGGTCACCCTGTTGATGATCCTGCATATGTCCGGGATTCATGTCCGCGGTATACCGTGGATTGAGGTTGTTTCCGGGATTCTATTGTGGGCGTTTCCCGGCCGCGGCACCCTGCGCAGTGCCTGGATCGCCTTGGTTCATCGCCACACCAACATGGATTCCCTGGTTGTGATGGGCAGTGCCGCGGCCTGGGCTACCGGTTTAATGAATGGACTGGGGGCCCCGGTGCTCTCCTTCGGCAGCCTAGCCACCATGCTGCCGGCCCTGCATTTAAGCGGACGCTACGTGGAATCCCGGTTGCGACGTCGCGCCGCCTCGGCCATCCACGGCCTCCTGGCCCTGCAACCCGATGAAGTCGACCTCATCCATGAGAGCGGCACGATCCGCGTTCCCTCGGAAAGCGTCAAGCCGGAGAGTCTGATCCGGGTACGATCCGGAGAACGCATACCGCTGGACGGAACGGTTGCAAACGGCCGGGGCCTGGTGGATGAAGCCATGGTGTCGGGTGAACCCACCCCCGTACCCAAAAATGAGGGCGATGCGGTCATCAGCGGTACTATCCTGCAGTCGGGCTCCCTGGAGATTGTGGTTACCCACGTGGGAGCGGACACCTTTCTGTCCCGCATGATCCGCCTGGTCGAAGAAGCCCAATCATCAAAAGTGCCGATCCAGGCCCTGGCGGACCGCATTACCCTGGTGTTTATTCCCGTGGTCACCGCCTGCGCGCTGGCTGCAGGCGCGGCATGGTTCTGGGCGTATCCCCACCTGCAGCCCCTGCTGCAAAGGGCGGCGAGCTGGCTGCCCTGGGTGGTCTGGGATGCCGGCGCCGCATCCACCGCGATCTTTGCGGTCGTGGCGACACTGGTTGTCGCCTGTCCTTGCGCCCTGGGGCTGGCCACGCCCATGGCCTTGACAACCGGAAGTGGGGCAGCCGCACAACGCGGCCTGATCATCCGCAACGGCGAAGCCATCCAGATGTCACAGGAAATGGACGCGCTGCTTCTGGACAAGACCGGAACTCTGACCCAGGGTCATCCGCGCGTGGTTGAGAATACCCTGTCCCCTGAAATGGTCGGCGTGGCCGCCGCCCTGGAGCACCACTCCATTCATCCGCTGGCCGAGGCGGTGGTTCGCTACGCGGAAAGCATCCACGCTCCCATTCCGTCCAGGGTTGAGCAAATCCGTGAAACAGCCGGACAGGGAATCAGCGGCCGCGTGAACGGCAACCGATTCTATCTGGGACGCCCTGAAAAATCCGGCGATTACCCGCATTGGCTGCGGGCTGGATACACGGTTGTGGAGTTGCGCCGTGATGAACACGCAATGGGAGGATTGGCCACGGCGGACACCCTGCGCGAAGACAGCGCCGTTTCGGTGGCGCGGTTCCGCAAAGAGGGCATCCGTGTCATCATGGTAACCGGGGATCACGAAGCCGCGGCCCGGGCCGTGGCCAAGGCTGCAGGCATCGATGAGGTTTTTGCCGGTTTGACCCCCGAAGAAAAGGTGGAAATCGTACACCGCTTGCAGCGAAAGGGCTTGCAGGTGGGCATGGTGGGGGACGGACTCAACGACGCCGCCGCGCTGAAAACCGCGGATGTGGGCATTGCCGTGGGTGAGGGAACGGACCTGGCCATGGAAAGCGCGGATATGGTGATCGTTCGCGGTGGCCTTTCGCGGGTCGCGGATGCCGTTGACATCTCGCGAATTACTTTCCGCGCCATCCGCCGGAACCTCTTCTGGGCATTCTTTTACAATCTACTGGCCATCCCCCTGGCCATGGCCGCCCTGCTTCATCCACTGGTGGCCGAGGCCGCAATGTTCTTCAGCAGCGCCAACGTGGTGTTGAACGCGTCGCGGGTTCCCGGGAAAGTCAAACAAAGGCTGTCAGAGTAAAAAGAGGCTTTTTATTGTCCTCTCGCATCGCGCGAAGCAGATAAGGCACACGAATTGGAAAGCCCCTGGCCGGAAAATCTTTTCCGGCCAGGGGCGGCTATGGTTCTTGATTCAGCAGTTAATCGCGGGAAAATACTGTTTTCTTGCTTTCCTTGTCGGAACCGGACACCTCCGCCACAACGGTGACGGCGTATTGCCACTCAGCCGCTTCATCCTGCGTGGCAAATCCCGGGGATTCATCACGATAGGTGTAAGCGGTGTCGGAATTCACGTAGTCCATCGAGGTGTAAGGCGTACCCCATTCGGTTTCGCCCACCTGGCGCCGGTAGATGTTGAAGTGGGTCAGGTTTTCGAACTTGTTGTCGTTGCGGGCATCCGTTTTCCAACTCAACTCGTTGATGTAACGGCGCAAAAAGAATCCGCGGATCAGGGATTCGGACACACCGGCCTCAGTTGGCTGGAAGGGCGCGTCAATCACTTCGACCGTGATGGCCTTGTGACCCATGCGGTTCAGGTTGTCGGCCACAAAGTAGTGAATTTCGTAGAATCCGGGCTCCTGGAAGGTCACATCCAGGTTCTTGCCGTTTTCCCATAAACCCAATTTGTGGATGTACCATGTATGGTTCACGATGCTGCCGTTCACCTTGACGGTTTGGCCGCTTAAGCGGGTTTGTTCCTTTGTGATAATGGTGGCAGGCACATCCGTGATGTTGACCGTGGGTCCGCCGGGCTCCTGGGGCAGCATGCGGTACCACACCCGGGTCTGGCAGTGTTCGGGGAGTCCGTTGCAATTGCGGTCGGTCCAGACACAATGCATGTTACCCTCATAATCCACGTCGATTTCCATGCGGATGGGGAAACGCGAGGTGTCATCAACTTCAAACAAAGGCGATTTGAAATCTTTGGTGAAACGCACCGCCACGGGCAGGAAACCATCCGCATAATTTATTTGCGTCATGGCGTAGGCCACGTCGTTTTTGGCAACCGCCAATCCTAGGAACTCCTGGTGGCCGGGACCGATGTTGGGACCGGGACGCCACTCTCCGTTGTACGGTTTGTAGATAGACGCGATGCCACCGGAGCGGAAAGAACAGGTTCCGTATATGTCGCCCGTGGAGGTGGCGGCAATCTCCGGCCAGTAGCCGCCGGCATGAATGTTGACCGGGGCCTTGCCGCGACGCTCCGTATAGCCGTCCCGGGGCATGTCCTGGCCGGCCACTGTCCAATCGCCCGTGTCACCGTCCATAAACAAACCGTAAAGCCGACCCTTGGAAAAAACATTGTCCTGGTGAATGGTCACGCTTCCCGGAAGCGGATCCTGCTCGTGATTCAGAAAGGCGCAGGAGTAATTGGTGCGATAGGTCCATTGCGTGGAACCCTTTCTCAGGATGCTGACCACGATCTCGCTGTCATGGTTCTTGTAATTGGCGCCTTCCGGATGGGGCACGATGTACTGCCAGGTCATGTAAAGGTCGTCGGTTTCCGGATCGTAGCTGAGACGCGGCCAGGCGGAGTTGGGTCTGTCCATGAGGACTATCTGATTCGTCCACACGCCATTTTTGTAGTAGGCATACCATGTATCACGGTTGGCGCTTGCATTGCCGTCATGATAAGAAATATGTATCGTGCCTTCCCTGTCCTCCAGGACCTGCGGAAAACCAGCGGAATAACGCCGGTTCACCGCCACAGCCGGAAACTGGTCCAACGCGGGACTCCACTGGCCGGTGGCGGGGTTGTGGGTCCGGTACACGATGTTGGCGCGGGACACGCTTTCGCCCTCTTCCCACATCACGATCACGCGGCCGTTGCTCAACACCTTGACCACTGGATGCATCGACCAGTAGGGATCAAGTCCACCCGACCAAGACACACATGTCTTGTCTTCGCGGGCGTTGACTCGGGAAAAATCGATCTCTTCCCGGGCGCTGTCGGATGAAAGGTCGATCTTTTCACCCGCATTCAGAAAAGGCGTCGCTACGGCGAACGCCAACAGAACTATAAGAATTCTCTTCATGTTTTCCTCCTCAATGGTTCCTCAACCGCCTACAGACGGAAGCGATAAACAAAACCTAGATGCAGACGCAGCGTGTCGAGTTTCGCCTCATCTTCAAAATCCGCGATCTGATGCGTACCGAATCCATAACGCATGTCAAAGAAGAGGTCAACCTGCGGCGCCACCGGATAATATACTCCGCCCACCAGGCCGAATCCCCAGCGGGTCACGTAACCGGCATCGGGATTGTAATCATTGGTTTCCTTGGCGTTGAAGGCGATGGCGGTCGCACCCACATAGGGTTTGAACTTACCGCCCGCTTCGAACACGTAGCGCGCGCCCAGTGCGATAGGCGCGCGAACGATCTTTGTTTCCGCATCCACACCCAGGATGGTTCCGGTCTTTGTCGAGTAAGCCACGTCAATGAAACCTTCCACGTGGGGATGGAATGCGTAGATCAAGCGGAAATCAAAGCTCACGGCGCTGGAGCCGTAAACTTCCTTGAACACCTCGTCGGACATCATGGACAAGCCGATTCCGGCTCCGATTCCGAGACTGGGGCTCCATTCCTTTTCCACTGCCGGCTCCCTGAGAACTTCCTCAGCAGCCGGTTCCACGGTTTCCGGTTCAGCCGCAACTTCCGGTTTTTCGGGTTCCTGCATTTCTTCTTCTATCGCCGGCGACGGCGGCAATTCGCCTTTGAACTTCACAAAGCGGCCGGATTTCGGATCCTGGACCATGACACGAACGCGTTTGCCGTCTTGCAGGCAGACCAACGTATCCGCCAGTTGTCCGGTTTTGCGGCTCAGCAGGTGATGGGTGATGAGAAGATCTTTCGGCTCCAGACCTGAAGTCACCAGTGCCTGGCTCTCGTATTGAGCGTCGACCACGATGTCCGCGCGCCGGGCTTGATTATCATTCACCACGAATACGTGATCTCCGGCATCATCGCTGAGCACCTGGTCCTCTGAAATCACCACGGCATCGATCACTTCACGCTTGAGCAACTTGAAAGAAAGCGGCTCCGCGCCCAGGCGCTCAGCCGGATCTATAACGGTGAGGCGTACAACGTTGTTTTCCACGCCGGCCACCACGGCGGTCATGCCGTTACCCAAGTCGATCTCACTTCCAAGGGGGAAGAGATCCAGGTCAGCCGGGTCAACTTCCAGATCCGCCGTTTTCAGGCGGGGATTGGTTACCTTGGCGACTTCGGTTCCGGCTTCCACTTCCGTGCCGGGAACAACCAGTAACTCCACCGTGCCGGTCTGGGATGCAGACACTGAGGCCTGGGGCGACCGGGCCTTGATTTCTTCCAGACGGGCCTGGGTTTCCTCGATACGGGTCTTGGCCTGGGCTTCCGCCGCCGGGCTGCGTTCCTTCCAATGTTCCCGGTTCCAAAGGATCTTTTTCCAACGCTCCAATTCAGCTTCCGCTTCACGGGCCTCTGCTTCCAGGCCTTCGTTCAACATTATCAGCACGAAACCCTCCGAAACCAGGTCCCCATCAGACACCTTGATGTCTGTTACGGTTCCCGAAATCGCAGTTCGCGCGGTCAGCACCCGGGGTTGAAAAACCACCGAGTAGCTTCTGTATTCTCTAAACAAACCGGTTTCAATTTTCTGAACCAGTACTTTGACCTTTTTCGGACAATCCGGTTCAGTCCGAGCTGCCTGCTGGGCGGACACCAATACGGGAACCAACAGCGCCAGGCCGGCAGCAAAATTAAACCACCACCTTACTTTCATAAAAGCCTCCGTACTTTGATTGATGAATAAGAACATAACTGCTGCGGTCCGGATTATATCGAAGGGTCGCCTGGAAGTCAACAAAATCACCGGGCAATCAGACCGGACTCTTGCGCGAAAAGTTTGACTTTCACCGAGGCTTCCTATAAAATCGCCTGACATTAATATCAGATGAAGACGAGCGAAAAGCAGTTAATTCGTATTCCCGTCATATTGTTTTTCACGATCGGTCCGATCATGACAAACCCGCGGGCACAATGGGTCCAGCGTCCACTCTGATGGCAATGAACAATCCGGCAAAGAAAGCGCCGCGGATGCGTTCCGAAGAAGTCATCGTCCAATTTTCCGGGGGAATCGACTCGCTTTACACGGCGCTGTTCCTGGCCAAGCAATACAAGCGCATCCACCTGCTGACGTTTGACAAAGGTTATCTCCACTGCGGGTTGAACTTCAGCCGCCCCAACGTTCGGCGCCTGGAAGAATTGCTGGGGCCGGAACGCGTGACCTTTGAAATCGTCGATATCCGGCCCCTCTTCCGCGAAATGGCGATGAAAGGCCTGCGGCGCAACGCCCGTGAGTACGGCAACGAGATCGCCTGGTGCATCCCCTGCCGCGCATCCATGGCGCTTTCCTGTGTGCTCTACGCCCTGGAGCACGGCATTCCGGCTTTTACCGACGGCGCCAACTGGGAACAGGCCCCGGGCAGGGAAACCATCCTGGTTACCGCCGACAATTATCCCGGATACCTGCAATTGATTCACGATTTCGCGCGCGATTTCCAGGTCCGCTATTTTTCACCGGTTTACGAATTGAACTCAAGACAAGAGCGACGCCGGCTTCTGCTGGAACAGGGCTTTCACATTGACTGGAACAGTCTCGACGTCAAACGCCCCAAATCCCCACTCAACCTGTTCAATCCACGCTACTACCGACGCTTTCAGCCGATCTGCCTCTCCGGTTGGCTGGCCCACTGGAAACGCAATATCTTCCATGTACGGGAAGACACGTCAGAGAAAAGGGTTCTGGATTTCATTACTCCCCGCCTGGATCGTGTGCGCCGGGATTTTTTTCCCGCCTACTTCCAGGATCGCGGCCTCGACCTGGATGAGATACTGGCCCGGCGCAGTCCAGTGGGAAATGAAAAGTAAAAGATCTCTAACGTTTCGTGTGGGGAAGCACACATTGATGATTGGCTAGCGGTTGTGGGGATGAGTGCCCAGAGGGCATACATACCCAGAGGGCATACATACCCGCAGGGCATAAAGCATAAGCGAACGCAAACGTAGGTTCCGGGGACCCATGGTCTGAGACAGGATGGTCGGCTTAATACGCAAAAAGACCGCAATGGGTCTGGGCCGAAGTGGTGAGCGGTGAATTCCTGTTTTCTTTATTTCTCCTGGTTCATTGCTGCCCACCATCCGTCTAACTGAACCAGTACCGTGCTGATCTCTTTCAGGATTTCTGCCAGACGCGTACTTTGCGGATGCAAGCGCCGCAAACGACTTTGCGCGGAATCAAGGCGCCGGCGGGTGCGGTCAACCAGCGCGTCACGGCAGGAAAAACGCTCCATCAGGCACCGTTCCAGCCAGCCATCCAGGGTGTCCACCATATGGCGCAAGCGGTTGCTTTGGCTTTTGTCTCTACACCCGGCCAGGCGCTCTTCCAGGGCATCAATCAACAACACCAGGGTCAGCATGAAATCCACAGGCACGATCTTCACCTGTTTTCGCGACAGGCTTCAAGGCATCGGCCCATCTGGTCAAGGGCGGCAGCCAACCGTCGCATCGCCGGCCACAAACCGCGGCCGGCGCGAACGCGTTGCGTCAATTCAGTGTGGGCGGCGGCCAACTCCGGCAGCACGACCATGGACTGATCCAGCAGGGCCAGTACACTGTCTCGTTTCTGCAACAGTTTCATCCCGGCTTTTGCGACCCGCTCCCGTCCGGAAGGTTTGTCCGGCCAGGCGTCGGAAACCTGCCAGCGGAAACGCCGCGCAAAACAGCGCTCCACCCAGATGCGACAGTCCCAGAGATCCGCCGCCATTTCCCGGCACAACTCTGCAAAGACCCCCTCGTTCACGCACAAGATGCGCCGCACCAGCTTGAAGGTGGTGACCCCGCGGACCGCATGCGGGATTGAACTGACCAAACCCGCGGCAACAGCCGCCACCGGGGGCGAGATCCATTGACAGGCATGCTGCTGCAGCACGGTTAAATCCTTGCGCACCCGCTCCGCCTGTCGATCCAGTTCAACCATGGAATCGCGCTTGATCAGGGACAGCAACAATGCCGGGTAGGCCGCCAGGTATTCTGTGGCTTTTTCGCGGTTGCGGCGGCGGTTTTCGCTGAATACCCTGGGCTCCAGGTCACGCGGGTTCACTTGATCCAGGACCCGGCTTTCACGGTAGCGCAATTCCCACTCTGCATCCATGACCTCGATGTAGACGTCATCCAGTTGATTACCCAGCGTTTCACTCATGCGCGCAAAATCAGTGAAACGATTTTCCAGGCGATGGATGGCACAACCGCCGCATAGCCCGATAACCCAACTTGCCAGCAGGAACCATGCAATCCGGAATGATTCCGGTCTCCGGAAAGGAAACAAAGGCCCGGGACCGGCGCAAATACCGCGCCGGCCCCGGGTGGACGCACGGTCCTGGAGACCGGATATTTGCAAGCATGTCCGACTAGGGTCAGCGGCCGCCTGATGTCGCCGCCGCCGTTTCCCCGCAACGGGCTTTCTTAAGCAGAAACGATGCCAGCAAACAGTCATAATTTTTCGCCTTTTTATCATGCTTTCCAACTGTAGCTTCTCTTTTGATTCTGGCTCCGCCAAGAACCATTCTGGCTCGGAACGCTATGCCGTCGGCCGCAAACGATGCTGGTGGACGAAGTTCATGAAACGTTTGTACTCTTCAGCCGACAGGTTGAACAACTCCAGGATATTGCGATAACGACCCCGGCTCAAACGCAATGCGCGCTCAATCACCTCGATCACTTCCGGACGATTCAATTCCCGTTCCAGGAAAGGTTTGCGCACCGCTTCCCAGAATGTCTCGCCTTCATCCAGACGGCGCCATGCTGTTTTGACCCGGCAATTGTCGGCGGCTACCGGTTTATCCCGCACACAGCCGTGATCGATCACCAGCCGAATCCCCTCCGCGTTAATCGGGCTTTGCAACAGGATGCCCGCCCGCTTGAGCACGGTAACCAATTCACGGATGTTGCCCGGCCAGTCATGCCGGAGCATGACATCCCAGAATCCGGGCGCCAATTCTTTGCCTTTCAGAAAATGCTGATGGGTGTTGACCAGATGACGGATGTCTTGCGGACGCTCACGCAAAGGGGGAATTCCGATCTGCAGTACCTGAATGCGATAGTAAAGATCCTCGCGGAAACGCCCTTCCGTTACCAGCCGCAATACATCCCGATTCGTGGCGGAAATTACGCGTACATCCGATTGCTTTTCCTGCACTTCACCCAAGGGACGAAAATTTCCGGATTCAATGAAGCGCAATAACTTGGCCTGAAAGGAGACGGGCACTTCCGTGATTTCGTCCAGGAAAAGGGTTCCTCCCCGGGCACCGGCCACCAGGCCCTGGCGATCGCTGCGTGCGTCGGTAAAGGCTCCGCGGCAATGCCCGAAGAGTTCACGCTCAAACAACTGTTCGGGAATGGCCGGTGTATGGGCCACCACAAAAGGCCCCCGGCGGCCGGAATACCGGTGGATCAATTTGGCGACATGGTTCTTGCCCACTCCGGTTTCGCCGGTCAACAAGATGGGCTCATCTTCAACCGCGAAGCGCAGCACCTGATCCCGCAGATCTTTGATAACAGGACTCTCTCCGGTAATTCCTCCCACTCCCCGTTGAGATTGCCGAATATGCTCGACGACCTCGTCCATAATCTCAAAAATCACCTGGAATGCGCGCCGGTCTTCAACAGAAAACTCCTTTTTGGGCCCACTGTCGACATAGAAAAAATAAGAGGAATCCAGGGGCTGAATCATGACACTGCCGAAACCTTCGGAGTCGTCAGCGTTTCGGATTCCTTTCAATGAAGTGTACCCGGAAACCGTTTCCCGGCAAATGGATGTCCCGTATTTCAGGCTTTCCTCTACGGCGGTGCGGCAAAACCCCGAGGCTTCGTCTATTGAGTGACCGTTGATCTCCCGGCCATGACACCACAATACATGCCCGTTCCGGTCGTAGATCATGGCCATGGAAACCTGCTTGCGGTCCAACATCTCCTGGACTTTGCGCTTGATACGCTGCACCATGCTTCCCTCCCGAGATCGATCTTGCAGGCAATAGTCCGTAAGCAAGCAACACGCAACATCGGTGCCATGCTACAAAAAAGCGCGGAAACACTGTTCCCAAGCTGGATTTTTCTTTTCCGCCCAAACCGGAACCCGCCCCAAGTGTAAATTTTGGAAACACTTAATGCGGCAAATCGCACAAGAAGCCGGGACTATGCAGCTTTCCAACCAAGTGCGCCTGAATGTAACCATCCGTTACACTTGGCTTGGTTAATGGGTTTATCCAAACATATTGGTTTTATCCGCTCCAGACCCTTGTTTAATCATGTTACATCTGAAAGCCGCCGCAATGCCGTGAATCAGAATGTCAAATGGTGTTTGTCGGCTACGGCCCTGAACTCCGGATTGACAATGAGTTGATTGCGCAGAAACGAGCGTCCGCCCTGGATCTCTGTCAACAACTGTTTGCGCTCCGCCTCATCAAGGCGACCGTTTCCATTGCGATCCGCGAAGCGCACGACTGCGTATAGAAGATCCAGTTCAACCATGGACAAGGTCTGGTTGTCGGACACGAGTCCAGAGAAACGTTCAAACAACTGCAGACTCAATTCCATTTCAGTTTCATCCAGTCGGCCGTCCGCATTGAGATCAGCGTAATCCAGGACCCGGTTCAAAGTGGTCAACATCTCTACGTCCGGCTTGTGCAGTCGCCCGGTCAGTCTCCGCACCCGCAGGCGCACACCCGGGTCCGACACGCCCGCGGGTCCGCTGGTAAATCTTCCAATTACCCCACCCAGTTCGCGCCTGCCGTCCACAGTGATCGTTTCCAGTGATTTGGCTAAGCCCGGATCATCTCTCCGTGTCCACTGGATAAATGTTTCGGCAATTTCCTTTAACCTCAGCTCATCCCTTTTTGTAGTCATTTATTGAATCTCCATGGCTGCTGCTTGCCCGTTTGATCACGACCTACCATCCATCCACACGCTCTTGATGTTAACAAACTCACGTATTCCTTCCATCCCGAGTTCGCGACCGTATCCCGATGACTTAATACCACCGAAAGGCAAGCGAGGATCGGATTTTACCATTCCATTCACAAATACGGCACCCGCTTCTACGCGGGCAGCCAGGTCATGGCCCTTGTCCAGGTCCCGTGTCCATAGCGAAGCCCCCAGTCCGTAGCGGGACGAATTGGCCACGTCAACAGCCTGCTTTTCACTGGCCACACGCAACACCGCCGCCACCGGGCCGAAAGTTTCCTCTCTGGCCGCGACCATATCCGGCGTGACATGATCCAGTAAAGTGACCGGATAAAAGAAGCCTTCTCCCGCAGGCATTGCTCCTCCCAGGAGCGTGGCGGCGCCCGCGGAAACCGTTGCCTCAACCTGCCGATGCAGTTCGCGGCGGAGGTCGTCACGGGCCAGCGGCCCCACCTCTGTTTCCTCATCCATGGGATCGCCCACACGCATGCACCGCAGTGATTCTCGAAAAAGCTCTACAAAATCGTCCGCCACGGACTCCACCAAGATGAAACGCTTGGCGGCGATACAGCTCTGGCCCGAATTGATGGTACGGGAAACGGCTCCGGCCCGGGCGGCCGCTTTCAGGTCCGCATCCGCCAGAACAACAAAGGCATCGCTGCCACCCAGTTCCAGAACGGTCTTTTTTACCACCCGGCCCGCGGCAGCCGCCACGCACCGGCCCGCTTCCTCGCTTCCCGTAAGTGAAACCGCCGCCACCCTGGGGTCCGCGATCAAAGATTCCGCTGCGGCGGCATCCACCAGAAGGGTCTGGAAAAGATTGGGGGGAAGACCGGATTCACGCCAGATGGCCTCAATGTCCAGGGCACAACCCGGCACATTGGATGCGTGCTTCAACAGGACCGCATTTCCGGCTATCATCGCGGGAACGGCAAACCGAAACACCTGCCAGAAAGGAAAATTCCACGGCATGATGCCCAGGATCACCCCCAGGGGATCATAACGCACATAGCTGCTAGGGGCGTCGGTGGCAACATCACGCATGGCCAGCATCTTTTCTCCCTGTTGCGCGTAAAACGCACATACCCAGGCGCATTTTTCAGCCTCGGCTCTGGACTGAGAAATGGGTTTGCCCATTTCCGTGGTCATTCGCTCCGCCCACTCGGACGCACGTGATGACAATATTTCCGCCGCAGAACGAACCACCCGCGCCCGCTGTTCCATGGGCAACCCGCGCCAATGTTCAAGCGCGGCAACGGCCCGGTCCAATGCGGCGTTCAACGCGTGCGCATCCAGGGGCATGTAGTCTTTGATCCGTTTGCCGGTCGCCGGATTCACTGCAGATATGGGCATGGTTCCTCCCCGCGCCAGGCTTCCTTTTAACCGGAACCTGCGCGCCCCATCAGTCTACGCAATCCTGCGCGGATTCTCAACTTTTCAATTTTTCACTTTCTTTTCAACTCGCGCTTGTGATGAGAACTCACGAGCTTTTGTGATGAGGCGCGAAGCGCCCTGGTGATGAGGAATCTTTCGGGTCTGTGATGAAAATCAAGGAATTCCGAATAACGAATAAGAGAACGAATAAAAAATCCTCGCGTAGTGCGCGGTTTTCTACTTTCTACGTTCTACAAGGACCAAAAAGGGCACTTGGCGAGTGGCCAGTGGCAGAAGCCTAAGTTGAAAGTCGAAAGGAAACAGACAAAACCTTGTGATGGCACTAAGGAGCGTTAGTGATGAGGAAACCGGCCAGGCAGTTCAGCTCAGAAGGCCTGTCCGAACTGTGATGATGCACTTATAAGCGCTGTGATGCAAAAATGGGGGCGTTCCCAAAATCGGAGGATGGCTGTCTCCTGACGCCTGTCACCTTCTTCTCAACTTCTTCCCTCACTAACTGTTTTTCCTATCAACTTTTAGGATCTATTACGTTTTGTGTGGGTAAGCCCGCATTGATGATTGGCGAGAGTTTGTGGGAGAAGAGTGCCCAGAGGGCATACATACCCGTAGGGCATAAAGCATAAGCGAACGCAAGCGTAGGTTCCGGGGACCCATGGTCTGAGACAGGATGGTCGGCTGAGGGGTACTCCCCGAAGACGAAAGCCGGCCGCGGAACCATTCCAAACATCCGCCGTGGTCGGCTTAATACGACGAAGACCGCAATGGGTCTGGACCGAAGTGGTGAGCGGTGAATTATGCCCGAAAGGGTACTTCAACTCTTTTTGATCGTTGTGAGAAAACAAGGGTTAAAAACGGATGCCCAGACCGGTGCTGAGGCGCAGCCCGTCCGGACGCAAAGACCGTCCCCCGCCGATATCTTTGCTGACGAATCCGTAGCCGAGGGAAGTCAGGACATGGATTGTGGGAGAAATCCGCCATTTCAGGCCCGTCCCGGCCCGGAAGCCCAGGCAGGTGTCTTGCACCAGTTCAGCGGTAGCCTGTTCTTTAAAAGCCGCCCATTCGATTCCCCCGTACAGAGAAAAAGACAGGCGTCTGCCCAGGGAGCGTTCCCAGGCCAGCCCCAGGGCCGTGAAACGCTGGAACCCGTTCAACTCAACCCCAATGACCGGAAGCATACTAGAAAAGGTAAAAGAGGAATAAGACACCCAGGTTTTCCAGCCCTTGTAGACAGTGACCGACAACCGGGCCTCGGGCATGAATTGCCAGCGACCGTAAGCGGCCGCGAAGCGGGAGTCCGCGCTGGCCATTCCGGTAGCCGTCACGTCCACCTGGAAACGCTTCTTGCGGATGCCGCTGCTCACCTTCCCCCGGGAAGCGCTTTTCCAGACTCTGCGGAACGGCCCCGGCAATTGCGCATGTTCCGTCCCCGGGGGGCCGATCAACGCCGTGGCCTGCACCAACAGTTTCCGGATCACCAGGGGGGATTCCAGGCGCATCCAGCGCACCAGGGCGGTTTCCACCAGAACCCGGCCGCGGACGGAATCGGATTGTGCCGTTTCCGCGGCTCGTTTCAGCAGTTGCAGGGACTCTTGAAGGTCTTCCCGGATGGTGCGGGCGACCCCCGCCTGGCGCAGGAGACGCAGGGCCTCCGCGTCATCCGCAACCGGGACGGCCTGAAGCAATGGAAAGATCACCAGTGTCGCGATCGAGAGCAATACAGTGCGGCCGGCCTTCATTGCACAACCTCCACCGTCGACCAGCCGGAACGTCCCCGGAAGCGTCCTCCCGGGCCGAAACAACGGACCTGGTAGGCGTAATCCCGCCCCGTAGACACGGAAGTGTCCAGCCATTCAACAGCTCCCTCCGCCAACTCGGCGACCGGGATCTCCATGACCTTGCGTGTGCCGAAAGTATCATCGCGGCGATACACCGCCACCGACTCCACCGCTACTCCGGCAAAATCCACCGAGACATCCACGCTCACATAGGGATAGCTCAGGATCCAGCCCGCGGAGTGCAGCAAGCGGGCGGAAATGGAAGCCTGCACCGGGGTGGAATACGCCGAGTATCCCTTGATGCAAACGTTGCTGTCCGCCAGAATACCGGTCAGGTCATGCCAGCCTTCGCCGTTAAGGCTGACGAAGCTCTGCCCCGGAGAGGCCGTGGCCGGTGAAGAATAGCCATTGATCGGGTATTCCACCGGGATGGGATAACGCGTCCCCGGGGTCTGGAAATGGACCGCCACGGCGAAACGTTCATCTTGCGCCAGGGGAACCCCCGCTTCCAGGGGTACCGTTATAAACCCGGCGTGGGGCCACGTACCCTGCTGCTCCAGGTACAGACGCCCCGTTTCCGGACTTTCTCCGGCAAGACGGCGGTACACACGAATAGTATAAGCGGAATTCGAGTCCATCAAATAGAAACCCACCGCGGTCAGTTCCCCGGCTTCCCGGGCGGAGAACACGTTACATCCCCAGGCGTGGCTGGATACGCCTCCCAGAAAAGAGATCACGCCCAGGGGATCGTATTGGTAAACCAGTCCGTAATTGTCGGCTTCCTCCACCCGGGGCACGCCGATGCGGGGCATAAAGCCGGTATCGTAATAGGACATGTAGAAATAGCCGCCGTCTCCATATTGACCTCCCCAACTGTTGCGCAAGATAAAGGCGCCGTTTTCCGGGGGAATCTGCAGAAAACGATTGCGATTATAATCATCGTCCCAGCCCACCACCAATACGCCGTGGTTGGCGTTGGGTTCCCCGGAATAGTAATGGGACGCGGTCGAGGAGTTGTAACTGCTTGAATCGTAGAAAATACTGACGTAGAAAGGTCCCTGAGCCATCAGGAACTGCTTGATTTCGGCATTGTCCAGGGCATCGCGCCGCGGAGCGAAGAAACGCATGTTCTGGATATGCTTGACCGGCGGCAATTGCAGCGCATCCGGATCGTCTCCCGACCCGTAGGGCGAGTCTTCCTCCCCGACCGGACCGGACCAGCGCAACAGATAGGCGGCGTTCATCTGCCAGTTGCCCCCGGTGTAATCGCCGTATTCGTTGTGAAAGTCAAAACCGTGATAGCGGTAAATATGCCATTCCGAGAGGTCCAGCTTCTCCTGCGGCAGCAACATGGACTCCAGCATGCCCATGGTGGCGAAAGCCTGGCAGGCGGGATAGCCATCCTGGTCCCTGATCAAGGGCAAACGACCCGTTCCGCGCAGGTCAAACCGGCGCGGGAAGACCGCCGGAGTTGCTGGAGCGAGGAGGTGGGACAGGTCGAGGGGAGACGGCACCAATCCAGCCAACCCCGGGTGACTTTCCGCCTGCGCCGGCGTACTGGATCCGGTTGCCTGAAAGAAACGGCTGAACTCAGGGTTGGGCGGCGCCAGGCGCCAAGGTGATTGCTGCGCAACCAGGAAAAGCGAAAACATAACAAAAAAGGCAAGGAGGAACAACAGGCGCCATCGTGACATACATACCTCCGCTGATCAGAGAAAAGACGCGCCATCCGCCAACGCGGTTGACCTCTGATTTCCTCGCGCCGGACTCCGCCGCTTATTCCGGACGATCCGCTACCTGCAAACCGCCGCGCCCGGTCATGCGCATGGAAAACACCGACGAGACACCCGGTTCATTCATGCTGATGCCGTAGATGTAGTCCGCCTCTTCCATGGTTTTGAAATTGTGGGTGATGATCAGGAACTGGGTCTGGGCCTTGAGCTTGTGCAAAAACTTCAGAAAGCGCTGGATATTGGCCTCGTCCAGGGAGGCGTCCACTTCGTCGAAAACACAGAAAGGGGAGGGTTTGTACTCAAAAAGAGCAAACAGGAACGCCAGCGAGGTCAGGGTTTTTTCCCCGCCGGACAAAAGGCGCAGGCTTTGCAGCTTCTTTCCGGGGGGTTGGGCCTGGATCTCCAAGCCGGATTCCAGTATGTCATCCGGATCCGTTAAAGCCATTTCCGCGTCGCCACCTTCAAAGAGGATCTGGAAATTCTTGAGAAAATATCCCCGGATCTTTTCGAATGCTTCCATGAAACTCTGGCGGGATTCGGCGTCAATCCTGCGGATGGCCTCGTTCAGGTCATTAATGGATTTCATCACGTCTTCTTTCTGAGAGATCAGAAACCCATATTCCTTTGACAGGATCTCGTATTCGGATTCAGCGGAGAAGTTGAGACGATTGCTGTCGCGCATCTTTGTCAGCCTGAGGTTGGACTGGTCTGATTCTTCCTGAAGTTGTCCCAGGTCCAGATCTTGCCATTCCTCGCCGGGAACCAGGCTTTCCAGGTCCGTATTCAATTCCTGAAAGGCAATGTCCTGGAGACGCGCGGTATCTTTTTTTAGGGAAGAGACTTCAATTTCCAGTGCGCCGCGTTTATTTCGCACCTCCTCCAACTCGGTCCGCAAAGCCTCCAGCTCCCGGGTGCGTTCACGCAGCCGCCCGGACAACTCCTGGAAACGCCCTTCCTGCTCGCGGATCGCTTTCTCCCGCTTCTCGCGTTTGCCCTCCAGTTCATCCGCTTCCCGCCTCAGCGTGACTACTTTTTCACCTGAACTGGACAGTTCCTGTTTCAGGTTGCGGCATTCCTCTTCGTGGGCGCTGCGCCGTGCTTCCAGGTTGCGCCCCGCTTCCTGCAGGCGGCGCAGGTCGGCCTGGTGCGAGCGCAGTTGCTCGGCAAGCAGATTGACCCGGCCCTCTGACTGCAAGAGCTCTTTTTCCACCCGGGCGGATTCCGCGACTGTTTCTTTCTCGGTGTCGGTCGCGCTATCTAGGGTGCGCCGCATCTCTTCCATCTGGTCATCGAGCGCTTTTTGGCTGGCCTCCCGGGCAACGAATTCGGTTTCCAGGGCCCGCTTTTCCGCTTTCAGAAACTGGATTTCAGCCCGGGTTCGCTCTACCCGTTTCATCACGGCATCCCGGTCACGCTTTAGGGTCTCCAGACGGGTCTGCCATCCAGTGAGTTCACCGCGTACATTCCGCAGCCGGTTTTCCAGTTCGCCGCGCCCGGTCTGGATTTTTTGCAGTTCGGCTTCAGCCGTTTTCCTTTCCTCGCCGAGCCGGCTGATAACTTTTTCCCACTCCGCCTGGGATGCCTGGGCCGCGCGGATTTCATCCATTACGTCGAGAATACCGCGCTCGCGGTTGCGCACCATGATGCCGTCGCGGGTGATCACAACTCCGTCCGGAGTGACCACATTGACGCCATGGGTCTCGAAAATGCGCAATCCGTCTTCAAGGCTGCGTACCAGCACGCCGTTACGCAATGCCTGTTTGAATTGAGTGTCCCGGACTGAAAATCGATCCTTGACCCGCGCCAGCACACCAGGATCCCGTTCAATCTCCGCAGGCGTCTCATCCCGGCGTTCCCGCCGCAACCACAACCTGGGCAAGGCGCTTTGCAACGCATCCGCATTGCGCTTGAGCAATGGTGCGGTCATCTCCTCGAAATAGAAATTCTCCAACCAGCGATGATCGTCGCGTTCCGCCTGGACCTGCTCCTGGAGTAGCCCCGCGGTTTCGATTTTTTCCCCGTTTTGTCCATTCCGGTTCAGCCGCTCTCGAACCTGCTGGTACTTGTCGATCTGGCTTTGCAGGTTGCGGACCTCACCGGAGGCATTTTTCTCTTCGGCGATGAGTTTCTCAAGCTCCCGGCCGGCTACCTGCAGGCGCTCGCTTTCAGCTCTGAATGCCTGGGAATCCTTTTGCTCCCGCGCCCGCGCCTGGTTCAGCCTGGTTTCGGCCTCCTGGATTTCTTTTTCATTCAGCTGGGCGGCCAACTCGGCCACAAATGCCGACTTGGCCTCGATTTCATTTTCCAGCCGCCCTGAACGCTTGTCCATGTCCCGGATGATGTTACTGATTCCGGACAACTCGTTCTGCAGGCGAAACGCCGCGTCCCGCGATTCCGCGTTGCGGGTCGCATTCTCTTTGATACGTAACTTGACAGCATCCAGGCGCGCATCGATAGCGACGCTCTTTTCGCGAACCTCTTTCAAGCACGATTCCAGGTCCGCCACTTCAGCCGCCGCGGTATCGGCCTCTTGTCCCAACGATTCCCCTTCCTTGACGGCGTTGGCGCAAAGCGTTTCCAACTCGTGGATACGCTGCTCAAGGAAAGACCGCCGCTGCTCCAACTTATCCGCGTCATTGCGCAATTCCTGGATGCGCCGGCGGCTCTCGTAAACTTCATGTTGTTCCTGTTTCAGCTCACGATCCAGTTTCCAGCGGCATTCCTCATCTTCCAGCGATTCTTTCTCGCGGCGGGTGATCTCGAAATTCAGGGACTTCTCTTTTTCCAGCAGTTTTTCCAGGCTGGTCCGGGTTGTGGCAAAAGAATCCGCCAACCCCCGGTGCCGCCTGAAAAGCAGGGTTGACAACAGCGCCTCGCGCTTTTCTTTGAACTCGCGGTAACGGCGCACATAATTTACCTGGTTTCTCAGTTCCTTCAGGCGGGATTCCTTGTCCGCGCCCAATATCTCCAGGTTGTCCAGGTTCTGTTCCGCCACAACGAGTTTCTGGGCGGTTTCTTTCTTGCGCTCCAGGTACTGGAGAATGCCGGCCGCCTCTTCAATCAACAAGCGTTTCTCACTGGGCTTCAAAGAGATCAACTTGTCAATGCTGCCCTGTTCAAAGATAAAGTACTTGCGCTCCCCCAACTGCATGTCGTACAAAGCGTCCTGGATATCTCGGTTGCGGCAGTACTTGTCATTGAGAATGTATTTGCTTTCACCGGTGCGGAAAAAGCGGCGCGCCATGTAAACGTTTTCATCGCCTTTAACGAAATGCGCCCCGACTTCGGCCATGCCCAAAGGTTTGAGTTGCATGCTGCCGTTGAAAATCAGGTCCTCGTTGACTTCACCCCGCAGGTTCTTGATGCGCTGTTCGCCCAGCACCCAGAAAATGGCGTCCACAATGTTGCTCTTGCCGCAGCCGTTGGGCCCCACCACGGCGGTAATGCCTTGATGGAGACGGATCACGGTCTTTTCGGGAAAAGACTTGAATCCCTGCAGGTCGAGTTTATCCAGGTAGATATTCATGAAGAATCCCCAATAAAATAGCACAATCCTGGGGGCAAGACAATCACTCGCCGGAAGCCAGCATGCGCCGGACTTCCTTTTCCAGCCGCTCCACCGCTTGCGCAACTTCGACCCGTGCCACCACTTTCCCGTTACGAAAAATGAATCCGCGCGTACGCGAAAACGCCAGGCCCACGTCGGCGTCCCGCGCCTCCCCCGGACCGTTCACTTCACACCCCATGACCGCAACGGTCAGGCGCCGTCCGGACTTTAGGCCCGCCAGGCAGCTTTTTACTCTCTCGACCAGGGGGATCAGGTCCACGGAAGTGCGGGCGCAGGTGGGGCAGGAGATCACCTCGACCCCGGTCCGGCGCAGTCCGACCGCGGCCAGCAGGGCCTTGGCCACGCGGACTTCGCGAACGGGATCCGCGGTCAGGCTCACGCGGATGGTATCCCCGATGCCGTCCAAGAGCAGCGCGCCGATTCCCACCGCGGACTTGACTTCGCCGTCCAGGCCCGAACCGGCCTCTGTAACGCCAAGGTGGATCGGATAATTGCATGCCTGAACCACCAGGCGGTTGGCCGCCACGGTCTCTTTCACCCGCGAAGACTTCAACGAGATCTTGATAAGTTCAAAACCCTGGTCTCTAAAAAAGCGCACATGTTGCATCAGGGAATCCACCATGGCCCGGTAACGGGGCTGCGCGGAATCGCGGAAGCGCTTTTCTAATGAGCCGGCGTTTACGCCGATGCGGATGGGAGTCCCGCGTTCCGCCGCGGATCGAATAACCGGTACCAGGCGGCGCCGGTCGCCAATGTTTCCCGGGTTGATGCGCAATCCGTGGGCCCCGGCCTCAATCGCCGCCAGGGCCAGGGAAGCGTCGAAATGCACGTCCGCGATCACCGGCAGGAAAGAATCCCGGACAATGAGGCCGAACGCATCAACGGCATCATGCGCGGGCAACGCCACGCGCACGATCTCGCATCCCGCCGTGGCCAGGGCGCGGATCTGCGCCAGGGTGACATCCACGTCCCGGGTATCGGTGTTGGTCATGGACTGGATGGAAACCGCATGGTTGCCGCCGATGCCCACGGACCCTACAAAAATTTCCCGCCGCATAACCGGCATTATACCAGATCCGGCAGGAGCGCGCCCTGTCACCTTCTTTTCTTCAACTCGTTCTTGTGATGAGAACTCACGAGTGCTTGTGATGAGGCGCGAAGCGCGTTGGTGATGAGGAGACTTCAGGCTTTTGTGATGAGAATCAAGGAATTCCGAACAACGAATAAGGAAGAACGAATAAAAAAAAGCCTCCCACTCACTCAATGCTTTTTTCTACCTTCTACTTTCTACGAGTACCGAAAGGGGCCAGTGGCGAGGAGCGAGGTACCAGTGGTGATTGGCAAGGGGCAAGCGACTGTCTCCTGTCTTCCTGTTACCTGCCACCTTTATTCAACTTCCCTTTTATGCCCGAAAGGGTATTTCAACTCTTCAACTTTATATAGCTAAGATCTTGATACTTCCATTCACGGTTTTTATCCGCACTGAATGCCGGCCGTCGCCCACGGTGCCGCGAATCGATCGGCCCACCAGGCCCCTGTCCACTTCCAGGTCGAAATCCGAGCGCACGGATCCGTTCAGGGTTTCGCCGTTCGCCTTGAAACCGGAAGAGCGTTCAATCTCCAACTGAACGGCGCCGTTTACGGTGCGGACATTGATTCCACCGGCCAGGGGTTTGACGTGAACCAATTCAATTCCGCCGTTGACCGTTCGGAAGTACCCGGATGCAAACACACCGCGCTGGCTGATGGCGCCGTTGACGGATTCGATCTCCAGCTTGCCGATTTCACCGACCGAGCGGACGGAACCGTTTACGGAATTCAACCCCACCTTTTCCAGCCCCGTTGGGACAATCACCTGGAAATTCACCCGGGAGCGGGTATCACGACGCAGGCGTTTTACGTTCACATGCAAGTGGTTGTCCTCCAACTTCATGCGCACATCCACTTCTTCCAGTTCTTTGTTTGTTTTTGCCACTTTCTCCAGAACAACGCGGATCTCATCCCGATCATGGGTGGACAACTCAATTTTTCCATTCACGTTCTCCAGGGTCAGCACTCCCCGGGCGGTTACGGGAAACACTTCAGTGCTGCGTTTGACCGCGGGGAAAAGCATCCCTCCAGTCAGTATCATAATCGCAGGAATTAAAATCCAACGCTGTGTCATGTTGATCCTCCTCTATCCATCCATAACGCAACCGCAAAAGAAAAGTTCCCGAAGGATTGCACAAACCCGGCCACATGCGCATAATAACATTTCATGATCTATTACTTGTCAATGGGATCCAACCTGGGTAATCGCCGTCGCAACCTCGAAAAGGGCATCCGCCACCTTGGGGCGCAGGGCCGAATCGGTCCGGTTTCTTCATTGTACCGAACCCGTCCGCAAGGTATGCCCTCGGGGACTCCCGATTTTTTTAACCTGGCCCTGCGCCTGGACTCAGGACTTGAGCCCATGCAATTGCTGCAATGGATCAAAGTGATTGAAGCCTTGATGGGCCGCGGCCTGCGCCCGGGTCCTCCACGCTCCCGTTGTCTGGATGCGGACATTCTGCTGGCGGGACATCGCGTGCACAATACCGCTGAATTAACCATCCCCCATCCGCGCATGACGCGGCGCGCCTTTGTACTCGTGCCCCTGGCGGAAATCGCCCCACAAATGGTTCACCCCGTGCTGGGGTTGAAAATCATTGAATTGCTTACCCGCCTGGACGATCAAGACGGGATCCTGCGCATCGACAACCCGCCCGCCAAGCCCGGCGTTTGAAACGGCCCGTCAACTTTCCTGGGGGGGATCCGTGGTAAAAACCAGCTTAACGCTGCCTCGCCGTCCCAGTGAAAAGACAGCTCCATGGGTGACTTCAGCCTCCTGAATCTGCTCTCCGTCACGGAACAAGCCGTTGGTGGATCCGGCATCGCGGATCCACAAACTGCCTGATTTTTCAAACAACTCACAATGCTGCTTTGAGACAATCAACTCGGGAATCACAATCTGGGCCTGACCGGGATCCCGGCCGATTGTCGCGGTGGTCAAGTGAACCCGCTGGGTGCTAATGCGCCGGCCCTCCACCATTATATCCACCCGCCCCCACACGGAGGAATCAAATAGGTCGTGGGCCGGGGGGAACACTTCTTCTTCAGCTGACGATTCCTCATCCAGTTCGGAATCGATCTCATCGTAGAGGGATTTCCGGCGCCGGATCAGGATGCCCATCCCCAACAGGGCGGCAATCAGCAGGACCAGGGCGATTATCCAATACACATTCAATTGCATTTGACCTCCTTTCCTTCAACTAAGCAGGCAAAGTGGCGAGGCGGATTCCGTCCAGGGCGATCAGCATTTCGCCGGCAGTCTGAAACCGGCGCTCGGGTTTTTTCTGGACGGACCTGGAGACGAACTCATCCAAGGCTTTGTCGATGCCTTCGCGTTTAGATGACGGCGGCATCCACTCTTTGATTCGATCGACCCATTTCTTTGGGTGCTCAGGATCCCAGGCACCGGCGTCGTAGGGGATCTCTCCCGTAAGCATCTCATACAGGGTAACACCAGCCGAGAACAGGTCGCAGCGTTGATCCGCCGGACGGCCGCAGAGTTGTTCCGGAGCGGCATACCAGGGAGTCGCCATGATAAAACCATCTTCCTCGCTGGGGTGAATGCCCGCAATAGCGGCGATACCGAAATCAGAGATTTTGAGTTGTCCCGTGGGGGTGCGGATCAGATTGCCGGGTTTGATATCCAGGTGCACGATGTTAAAGCTGTGAGCATAGCGCAGGCCGCGCAAGAGTTGTCTCATATTACCGACAGCCTCAAGTACACTCAAGTGCCCTCTCTGGCGCAGAATATCGCGCAGGGATTCGCCCTCAACGTACTCCATGACCATGGCGTGGTGGTTATCCAATTGGTGAGAAGCATAGACGGAAACGATGTTGGGATGAGTCAACTGAGCCTGGGTGATAGCTTCCTTTCTGAAGGCCTCCACGCTTTTGAGGTTTCCGACCAGGTGTTCGTGAATCACTTTTAAGGCTACTTTGCGATGCAAAACCGTGTCCATGGCGGCAAAAATGGTGCCCATGCCGCCGCGGCCGACCTTGCGCAGGATTTGGAACTGACCCAGGGTACTTCCAGCTTTAATCATTCGATTCTGACCCGGAATACTTTTCCATCCATGGTGACAGCCACGCGGTCGGCTTTTAGCGGAGCCGCCATCACGTGCTCAAGACGCAGATTAACTGACAGTTCATCCAATGCCACCGCATGGCTTTCGCCGTTCATGTCCAGCAAGGTCGCTCCGTCAGAGAAATAGGCCATCACCCGTCCATCAGGCAGGTACTCAACACCCAGGGGCGGGCGGGAAAACGCAAAAGGGATTACCCGCTTGATGGTTTTACCCGCGGCGGAAAACCGACAGGTGTGCAGTTGCCGGTCCTGGTTGGAAAAGTATAACAGGATGCCATCGGAACCATCCAGCTTCAGTGAGTAAAGCGGAATAGGTGTTTTGTCCCCGGATAAACACTTTACCAATTGCAGGCGATGGTTTTCATTTAAAGGGTTTTGTACCACAAAGAAATGATTGGACGCGGTAAAGGCAAAAAAATGTTCGTTAACAAACAAGGGAATTACAGGCGAATTAAGCCCGGATATGGAAACCGTGCGCGACAACTGATCGATTCCGTCAGTGGAGTCACCCGCCCGCAGGCGCAGCAGTGGCGAACCGCCCGTTTCCTGCTGAACAGAATAGTCCGCCGTTCCGGGCTTGCCGCGCCGCAAGATCAGCCTTTGATTCATGGCGTTCGGGATTGGCCGGTCTCCTTCGGCCAGCGAAAACGGGTCCGCATGGCCCGCATGCTTCAGGTTGACCAATAGATAGCGATCTTCGACAACAATCCAAATCTGATCGGCGGAAAAATGAACCAGACGACGCGGATCGGATTGCAACATCCGGGTAACATCCGCGGAGAGGTTGATCGGCTCCAGTACAATCCGGGTTTCAACAGGAAGGCCGGGTCTGTCTGTGATCGCTTTCTGGCTTCGATGTTGTTCCGCCGGCATCACCGGTGCCTCTTTACTACCTCTTACCCGCAGCAAGACCGCCGCCAAAACCACCAACAAGACCAGGGCCGCGATCCACAAAAAGGGGAAACGGCGCTTTTGCGGGCGTTGCAACACCACTGTGCTATCCAGGTCAACCACCGGCCCCAGGCGAATCACTTGCACAGTGATATTGTCCATGCCCCCATTTTCATTGGCACGCCGGATCAGGCCCTGGACGGCTTCAGTGGGATAATACGACTCGGCATACGCCCGGATCACATCATCCGTCACATGCGTGTTCAAGCCGTCAGAGCACAGCACCAGGATGTCTTTTTCTTGCAGATGAAAATCGCTGATGATTTCCGGGGTAAATTCTTCCCGGGCCCCCAGCGACATGTACAGGATGTTTTTCTGGGGGTGATCGCGGGCTTCTTCTTCCGTAATGCGGCCGTCTTCGACCATCTTGGCCACGAACGTCTGATCGGTTGTCAAACGCCGGATCACACCGTTGCGAATCAAGTAAATCCGCGAGTCTCCAACGTGGATCATGTGCAGGTGATCGCCATCGATTGCGGCAGCGCTGAAAGTGGTTCCCATGCCTTTCTTGGCCGGATCCGACCGGGCTTTGCGCAGGATTGCGTCGTTGGCTTTGCGCAGGGACTCAACCAGGGCGTCCGCGATGGCTGTCTTCTGCTTGCGCAGGCGTTTGTAACTGGCGACAAAACTCTGGGATCCCAATCTGGAAGCCACGTCTCCAGCCTGGTGCCCCCCCATGCCGTCGGCCACAACAAAGAGGTGCTCTCTATCCCCTATTTTTTCGTAGATGTAATGGTCTTCGTTGGTCTGGCGAATCCGGCCGATATGGCTGTCTCCGTGCGCCGTGATCTGCATGCATGATTAGCGGGATTCTCGCCCCGCCCCTTTGAAAATTATGTAGCACAACAAAAAATGAGTGTCAAATAGAGTTTAGAGAGATGAAAAGTGAAAAGTAGAGGCGGGAAACAGACCGGAATACTGAATAAGGAATAATGAATAAGAAAGCCACGTGATTTTCGTGCCTTATTCCTTCTTCTTTATTCCTTATTGAGAATGGGCTGTTCGCGAACCGTTCCTATGACTGACTCCTGCCACCTGCCACCTTCCGTACACAACTTTTGAATATAACTCATCAACTTCTTCCCTCTTCAACTCTGCAACTTTCCAACTCTGCAACTCCAACTTTCCAACCCTCCAACTCTAATTATATAATTCCC
>Ga0209614_1000706_pt1 | contig 28243 bp, 25 predicted proteins | sample BlaSprsedimmetaG_FD_185484 | JGI IMG/M metagenome (GOLD analysis project Ga0209614, IMG submission 185484) | Hot spring sediment bacterial and archeal communities from California, USA to study Microbial Dark Matter (Phase II) - Blank Spring... ... | reverse complement strand
GCTTGGCCAGTTGAAGCAGAGGGTGATCGGGATCGAGCTGGTCCATGAGGTCCGGGTAAAGAAAGTTGCCTCGACTTCTGTTTCGCGTTTTCGCCTTCATCGTCACTCCAAGTTCAGTAATTTTTCGACCGGATTTTTACAGTTTTACTGCATGAACTGGTCGAAAATGTTACAGTAAAGACGATGAAATGTCAAATGTTTTTAGAGTGTTGCTGTGTTTTTCAGGACTGACTACATAGATTTGCATTACAGCGGAAATTTGCAAATAATTGAAGAAATTCAAGATTTATCATCTTTTGTCCGAGTCTCGGGGTTGACGACCATCTACAACAATGACGGGGATGTGGAGGACTCCAGGTATGGTGTGGCCAGGGTTGAATCCGGCTGGGGCGATCAGGGGGTGTTTTATACACCCACAGCCACGGGCGCCTGGTCGGACTCGCTGCTTGCATCCACCGGCACTGCTGGACTGTACACCCTGAATTATACTGATACCCTTACCATTAACGCCCTGGTCGGGGATACGTTCTGGATGTATTTCGACTTGGCCCTGTCGTCAACGAGCAATACAGGCAGTGGAGTGGGGTGGAATAACAGCGGCACATATGCAGCGGCCATGTTCGGACAGACAGCCACCTATAGCTTTTGGAGCGACAATGAACAGGTCATGTTCCAAAGCGGCGCTCCCGTACCCGAGCCCGGTACCGTGGCCCTGCTGGGCATCGGCCTGGCCGGTCTGTTCGCCTTGCGCAAAAGGTTCGGCATCAGGAAGTGATTCGGGTTTCGCGGTCCGTGAAAGCGGCGCATTGACGTTCGTGTGAAGCATTGAGGCCAAGCATGATCCAGGCCGGGCATCGTGGATGACACGATGCCCGGCCTGTTTTTTTGGGCCGGTTTTTTGCCGGCACTGTCTATTTCGGGATCTTGTTCAGGGGGATGCCCAGGGCCTTGGCCACGCCCTTGCCGTAGTCCTTATCGGCCTTCATGCAATTGCCGATGTGCCGGATCTTGATCATTTCCGGCGCATCGCCCATGGCCCTGGCCGTATTGCCGAACAGGGCCTCCTGCTGCTTCTTGGACATCAGGCGAAACAGCTTGCCCGGCTGGGTGAAATAGTCGTCGTCGTCCTCGCGGGCGTTCCAATGATCCGCCGCGCCGCTCAGAGCCAGGGGCGGTTCCTTGTATTCCGGCTGTTCCTGCCACTGGCCGTAACTGTTGGGCTCGTAGCCCAGGGTGGAGCCGTAGTTGCCGTCCACCCGCATCTGGCCGTCCCGGTGGTAACTGTGGAACGGGCAGCGGGCCTTGTTCACCGGAATCAGGTGGTGGTTCACCCCGAGCCGGTAGCGCTGGGCGTCGCCGTAGGAAAAGAGCCGGCCCTGGAGCATCTTGTCCGGGGAAAAGCCGATGCCCGGGACCACGTTGGCCGGGTTGAACGCGGCCTGCTCCACTTCGGCGAAATAGTTTTCCGGGTTGCGGTTCAGTTCCAGCACCCCCACCTCGATCAGCGGCGCATCGCCGTGGTACCAGACCTTGGTCAGGTCAAAGGGGTTGTAGGGCAGCTTGGCGGCCTGCTCCTCGGTCATCACCTGGACATACATGGTCCAGCGCGGAAAATCGCCCTTTTCAATGGAATCGTACAGGTCGCGCTGATGGCTCTCGCGGCACTTGCCGATGACGGCCTCGGCTTCGGCATCGGTCAGGTTCTTGATGCCCTGCTGGGATTTCAGGTGGAACTTGCACCAGAAGCGCTTGTTCTTGGCATTGATGAAGCTGAAGGTATGACTGCCGAAACCGTGCATGTGACGGTAGGTGGCCGGGATGCCCCGGTCGCTCATGACCACGGTGACCTGGTGCAGGGCCTCGGGCAGGGAGGTCCAGAAGTCCCAGTTGTTCTTGGCGCTGCGCAGATTGGTCCGCGGGTCGCGCTTGACCACGTGGTTCAGGTCCGGGAACTTGAGGGGGTCGCGCATGAAGAAGACCGGGGTATTGTTGCCCACCAGGTCCCAGTTGCCCTCCTCGGTGTAGAATTTGATCGCAAAACCGCGGATGTCGCGCTCGGCGTCCGCGGCCCCGCGTTCTCCGGCCACGGTGGAAAAACGCAGGAAGAGTTCCGTCTTCTTGCCCACCTTGGAAAAGATATTGGCGCGGGTGTACTTGGTGATGTTCTTCGTCACGGTAAAGGTCCCGTAAGCGCCGGAGCCCTTGGCGTGCATCCTCCGTTCCGGAATCACCTCCCGGTCGAAATGGGCCAGTTTTTCCAAAAACCAGACATCCTGCAGAAGTTGAGGCCCGCGAGGGCCGGCGGTCATCACGTTCTGATTGTCCGCCACCGGAGCCCCGGCATTGGTGGTCAGTTTTGGTGCCTTGCGCATAAAACCTCCTTGTTTGATTTCGGGTGAGCGTTTTTACGGGGTGGTGCGTCCAGGTTGTTGTGGGATTCAGGTTTTTTTGTTTTGTTGACAATCTTGACAAAGACCAAAAAAATCAAGTCGGTGCGTGGTCACGGCAAAGCCGGTTTCCGCGGCCACTTCCTGGGTCAGGTCCCGCAGACTGTTCAGTTCGGGATCCAGGACCTTTTTGCACTTGGTGCAGATCACATGAGCATGGGGAAAGGGCCTTCTTCCGTCGTAGCGGTTGCTTCCGTCCGGAAAGCCCAGTTCCAGGACCTCGCCAAGTTCCCTGAGCAGGGAGATCGTCTTGTAGATGGTGGCGATGCTCGTGGTGGGAAAGGAGGTCTTGACCCGCTCGAAAATCTGTTCCACCGAGGGATGGTCCTCGCTTTCGGCCAGTACATGGAGCACGGCCAAACGCTGGGGCGTGATCCTGAAATCCCGCTCCTTGAGCCTGGCCAGCATCTTCTCGACCCGCTGCGTGACGTCCGTATTTTCAGGCATGATGTTCATCGGAATTTTTCTCTCAAAAGAATTATTTTTACTTGATAATGAATCTTTATAAAATGTCAAGAGGAAGACACCGGTTGTGCCGGGGCCTGCCTCGCGTCAGTCATTTTTCAAGGCCTGAAAACCCCTTCCCCGGACCAGGGCGCCGGTCCCGTATTTGTCCCGGATGGCATCCAGGGCCTTGTCCAGTTCCCGGTCACGCCGGGCATTGGGTTCCTGAAACAGGGAAAGACGATTGGCCCGGCGTGCGAAATTGGATACGCTCAGCCCGATCAGCCGCACCTGGCGCGGCAGTTTCTCCGCGTCCAAAAGCGCGGCCGCGGTATCAAAGATCATCCGGGTGGAATGGGTGGCCCCGGGCAGGGTCTTGCTGCGGGTGATGGTCTGGAAGTCATTGAATTTGACCTTCAGGGTCACGGTGCGGCCCATGCGGCCGTGCCGGCGCAGACGCCGGCCCACGCGCTCGGCCTGGTCCAGGAGCCAGCGTTTCAGTTCCTCCCGGTCCCCGCAGTCCGCGGCCAAGGTGTTTTCCGCGCCCTCGCTCTTGGCCTCGTGTTCCCTGACCACGGGCCTGGGGTCAATGCCCCTGGCCCGGTCGTGGAGCAGATCCCCCCATTTGCCGAAGCGGTTTTGCCAGAATTGCTTTGGAAAGCGCAGCACGTCTTCCGCCTTGCGTACGCCCAAGGCGGCCAAGCGCTGTGCTGTTTGCGGCCCCACGCCGGGAATCTTGGCAACGGGCAGCGCGGCCAGGAAGGCCTGGACCTCCTCGGGCCGGATGATGAACAAGCCGTCCGGCTTGTTCTGGTCCGAGGCGATCTTGGCCAGGAATTTGACCGGGGCCATGCCCACGGAGCAGGTCAGTCCCGCGGCCTCGAGCACGGTCTGTTTCACGGCGGCGCCCAGTTCTTCAGGCGGGCCGAATATCCGCTCCTGGCCGCTGACGTCGAGAAAGGCCTCATCCACCGAGGCCTGTTCCACCACCGGAGAGAAGTTTTCCAGGACGGCCATTACCTGGCGTGAAGCTTGGGCATAGCGACGGCCGCGCACCGGGAGGAACACGCCCTGGGGGCAGAGCCTTCTGGCCCGGGCCGAGGGCATGGCCGAGTGCACGCCAAAGGCCCGCGCTTCATAGCTGCACGCGCAAACCACGCCGCGTTCGCCGCCGCCGACGATCACCGGCTTGCCGCGCAGTTCCGGGTGGTCCAGCTGTTCCACCGAGGCGAAAAAAGCGTCCATGTCCACGTGCAGGATCAGGCGTGGGTGCGGGTCGACCATGGCCGGGGGAGGCGAGCAGGGTGTTTGGACAGGGGGCATGCAATGGTGTCCGGGGCGGTGGTCGTCGAGCCAATCAAGGTGTGCGGCCGGTCCCTTGAAAGACCTTGGCCAAACCACCTTGGGCCGTTTCCCGGTAAAGCTGAGGCAGGTCGTGGCCGGTCTGCTGCATGGCTTCCACCACCTGATCGAAGCTGATCAAATGCCGGCCGTCCGAAAGCAGGGCGTACTCAGCCGCGGCCAGGGCGCGAATGGCCGCAAAGGCATTGCGCTCGATGCAGGGTATTTGGACCAGTCCCAGAATCGGGTCGCAGGTCAGCCCCAAATGGTGTTCCAGACCCATTTCCGCGGCATACTCCACCTGCTGGGGGGTGCCGCCGATGAGTTGGGCCGCGGCGGCAGCGGCCATGGCGCAGGCCGCTCCCACTTCCCCCTGACAGCCCACTTCCGCGCCGGAGATGGAGGCGTTTTTCTTGACCACGTTGCCCACCAGGCCGGCCGTGGCCAGGGCCTTGTGGATGGCCGTATCGTCCAGGCCCATGTCCTTTTGCAGGTACTTGAGCACGGCCGGCAAAACCCCGCAGGATCCGCAGGTGGGCGCGGTGATCACGAATCCTCCGGCGGCGTTGTGTTCCGAGACCGCCAAAGCGTAGGACGAAAGCAGACCGGTGCGGTTTATGCTTTTGCGCAGCTGTTTGGCCCGGATCAGGAAGCTGTATGCCTTGCGCTGCAAATTCAGTCCGCCGGGCAGGGCGCCTTCGGTCTTCAGGCCGGTCTGGAGAGACTGCTGCATTTTATCCCAGACAAAAGCCAGATGATCCCAGATGGCATTGCCTTCGGTCTCCTCGACCAGGGCCCACAGGGGCCTGCCGCTGCGGTGGGCCCAGTCCAGCATTTCAGCCATAAAATCGTGAGCGTAGACATCCGCGGCTTTTGCTGCGGCCTTCCCTTCCTCGCGCAGTTCCCCTCCGCCGATGCTGAACACGGTCCATTTTCCGACGGACCGGCCGGTTTGGTCCAGGCCTTCGAAAAGCATGCCGTTGGGATGAAAGGGCAAGGATTCCCGGCTCCAGACCACCTCGCACTCCAGGGGTTTCAGGCCTTCGGCCACGGCTTTGTCCGTGAGATGCCCCCGGCCCGTGAGACTCAGACTGCCGTAGAGCGTGACCCGCACGCGACGGGCCTGGGGATTGCGGTCCCGGAATGTTTCAGCGGCTAACAGCGGCCCCATGGCGTGGCTGCTGGAGGGACCCATGCCGTAGCGATACAGTTCGCGCAGGGATTGCATGATGAGTTTGTCATTCTCCCAGAATGGTCATGCTGGAAACCCGCTCCACAAGAAGACCCTGGGGCCGGATCAGGTTGGCAAGTTCAGCTCCCGGCGTCAGGGTGGTGATCACTGTCCTGCCGATAACCCACCGGCCGGGCGTGGCCGTGGGAACGTCCCGCATGCCCGGCGGCTTGGTGCGCAGTCCCCACATGGCGTGAAGGACCACGGGCCGCCCCGAGGCCGGATCCAAGCCCAGATAGAGCATGACGTGGCCGGGCATGTTGACGATGGTCAACAGGGGCACGCCCTGTTCCTGGATGCGCTTTTCCTTTTCCGCAGCGGTAAGTCCCTCCAGGGCGATGACCTGGCCGGCCCGGGCCTGGGCCCGGGAATTCCGGGGCATGGCCAGGCCGAACAGGGCATAGACGTCCTGGACCAGGGCCGAGCAGTCCCGGTTTTCGAACATGCCGCCCCAGCCGTAGGGTTGATCCAGCAGGGCGTCCAGCACGCGGGAGAAATTGGTTCGCGTCCAAGTCAGGGGCCAGGGCTGGACAGAGGTTTCCGGGACCAGGGCGCTTTCCAGTTCGGCCCAGCCGTCGGCGCGGCGCAACGGCGCGAGCACGGCGACCATGCCCGGCGGCGGGGGGACAGGGGAACGCGGCAGCAGCATGCCCACCCGGCCATGCACGACGAACATCCCCTGGCTGGTCAGCGCGGCTATGTGGTCGCGCACGAATCCGACCATGTCCGCGGACCGGAAGGCGTCCATGAAGGCCTGGTCCACCCAGGCCACTTCCCAGGGCCGCACCCAGCCGGAGACATGCGGGGTCTTCACCAGATACCACGAGCCGTCCAGGGCGGCGTGAACCACCAACACCGGCGTGCCCGCGGGCACCAGGGAATTCTGCATGGAGTCAAAGGGAAAGCCTTCGCCCGCGTCGGCGGGGTCGGAGAATACCGGCTTGTGCGTGGGCAAAACCCGCAGGGACGCGGTGACCACGGTCACCGCGGGCTGGACCAGGGAAGGGTAAAGGTCCTGGGCGCTTTGCCCGGCCATTTCCTTAAGCCACTTTGCGGGCAGGGGCAGCAGGTTCTCGCCGTAGGCCGGCCTGTCCCGGTATCGTTTCAAGCCCCAGAACGGGTCGCTGTCGTCGGTTTGCACCGCGAAGTCCTCATCCCAAGGGGCGAAATGACGTTCCAGGAAACGGGCGGCCAGGTGCTGCTGCTTGTTCTCAAGCAGGGCAATCTTTTCGTTCATCCCCTCGGGGATATAGCGGCCGGCCTGCTGGGGCAGAGCCTGCAGATCCAGCACCTCTCCGGGCGGCGGGAGCCTGGGCGCGCAGCCCGGGAGCAGGCAGAGCGCGACCAGAAGAAAAAGCAAACGCAGAAGCAGGGCGGACTCGTGCATGTCAATCCGCATAGGTGCTTTTTGATCCTTTGGCAAATGCAGGCTGTTGCGTTTCATGGGGGTGGATGAAGCACGGGCGGAACTCGTGACCGCTTTTTGCTGCCGAACAACAAACCCCGGGCACCCTACATCATCACCGGCATGGACGCGGCCACGGCCATGGAGATTTCGTCGATGGAGCGGGACACCTCCCGGCCGATCAGGTCCAGTTTGGCCAGTTGGTCGATGCGGGGACGCAGCCGGGCCAGTTCGTCTTCCGTGAAAACATGATCGAACAACTGGCAGGCATTGACCAGTCCGATGAGCACGGCGTCCCGCGGGTCGGGAATCGCATGGCTGGCGATCACTTCCCGCAACCGGGCGCACACTTCCTGGATCTCCCGGTTGTCCATCACGGGGTAACGGCGCACGGCAAAGACCCAGAGAATCCTGCGGTCCTCCACCTTGAGCACGCCCCTGTCCACCAGCCGATCCAACACCTGATCCTGCAGGTCCGTCCTTTGCCAGGCCAGTTCGTTCAGCCAGGAGGACGTGCTCTGTTCTCTGCTCCGGGTTTGCAGAAATATCAGGGTCTCATCCAGCAGGGCGTCGCCCGTGGGGGTCGTATTGATGACCTTCAGGGTCTGCAAGTCCGTGTCAATGCGGTCGAGCATGGCCAGTTCCATGAGCAGGGCCCCGGCCAAAGCGAACTTCATGGCCTGGGCCGGCAGGGGCTTGATGGAGCCCTTCTGGTCGTCCAGGGCCAGCAGAAGGATTTCCTCGGCAAAAGTGAGCATGCGGTTATCCTTGAAAAGGGGTGTCTGGGACAAGAGTGGTCATTGCTTCCGACAACGCCGAAAATACATTGCCCGGCTGACTCAAAGAGCTGCTCGGCGAAGATACCTGTGGCATGCGTCTTTCAAGGCTGACAACCTGAAAGCCCACGTTGGTGCAGTTTTTTTACCATCAACAAGGCGGCTCGGCAATGATCATTCCGGGCATGCGGCATTTTTACAAGAATGCTTGACAGGCAGGCTGAATATCTGCTCATTGCCCTACAGCAATGCCGAACATCTCCTGTCCTTGCCTCAGGGCCGTACTGTTCGCCGATCACGGTTTTTTCGGCCTGTTTCTGGCCTGTTCACTGTTTCTCGCCCTGCATGCCGTGGTGTTTCCTCCCCTTTTCGCGCAGGCCCGGGACCATGTTGAGGCTGATACATACCTGATGGATCTGCCCGAGGCTTCGGGCCTGCCCGAGGTGATGGAGCTGAACCTGACCGAGGCCGTACACTTGGCCCTGCGTCGCAACAGGGACATTGAGAGCGCCTATCTGGGCAGGATTATGCAGCGTTTCGACCTGGGCCGGGAGCGGACCAAGTTTCTGCCCAACCTGGAGATCGCCCCGACCATGGATGCCGAGGCGTCCGGGGGTTCCACCCGATGGGCCGCGCAGGGACCGGATTCGGAGCATGCCCAAAGCCGCACGGCAGGCGCCAGCGTGATCACTTCCGTGAGCCAGAAGATCCCCACGGGGATGGAAATATTCGTGGATTGGGAAAACCGGATCGTGGGCCGCCATGACACGCTTCAGGGGGACGACAATACCCAGGAGACCGGTTTGGTGGGCTGGACCGCGGGGGTTCGCCAGCCGTTGCTCAAGAGCGGCGGCATGCGTTACAACACCGCGTCCCTGGTCCGGGCCGCGCTCCAGGAGGAGAACAACGTGCGCGCCTTGCGGGACAGAGTGATCTCCACCATTGACGGGGTGATCGCGGCCTACCGTGGGGTTATGCGGGCCAGTCAGCGGACGGATCTGGCCCGGGACAGCCTGGACAAGGCCCGCAAGCATTTGGAAGATACCCGGGTGATGATCGCCGCCGGCAGGCGCGCAGCCAGCGAAAGCCTGCGGGCCGAGGCTGATCTGGCCCAGAAGGAGCTGGACCTGGAAACCGCCAGGCAAAATCTGGAAGAGGCCCAGTTGACCTTGGCCCGCCGCCTGGAACTGGACAGCGGAACAATCATCGTGCCCACGGAGCCCATTGAGCTGCAGCCCCTGACTCCGGTGCTCGAAGACTGTCTGGCCCTGGCCCTGGAGCGGGACGCCACCTATCTCGGCTCCCTGAACACTTTGAGGATGGCCCGGATGAAGGTTGATGACGTCCTCAACGAGCGTCTCTGGGAGCTGGACCTGGAAGGTTCGTATCGGGACGGCTGGCATCACCGCCATCCGGATCCGGGCTTTCGCCGGGACGAATGGCGGGTGGGGGCGGTCCTGAGAATCCCCTTGCCCATCTACGGCGACCCCAAATACATTCGGGAGCAGCCCTTGCTGGCGGCCCGGGTGGCTTTGCGCGAGGCGGAAATGCAGGTCCAGACGAGCAAGGAAAATCTGGAGAGCGAAGTGCGCAAGACCGTGCTGGACGTCGAATCCAGGCTGAAACAGGTGAAACTGGCCCAGCGCACCTTTGAACTCCAGGAGCAGAATTACCAGTTCAGCGAATTGAAGTACGCCATGGGACAGATTTCCAATACGGAATTCATCCAGGAGCAGGACAATCTGCGCAACGCCAGGAACCGCCTGAACGATTCGATTATCGATTACCAGAACTCCCTGACCACCCTGGACAGACGGTTGGCAACAACTCTGGAAACCTGGGGCGTTGAATTCAGGGATCATCGCTTTGACCTGGAAGAGGAATACCTCGGCGGCAAAACGTGGATGCTCGACCGTCATACCACAAAGGACATCCCATGAACCCGGCGGACCATCTCCATCAGAACATCCTGGAAAACATGCGCGACGGGGTCATGGCCCTGGACCTGCAGGGCCGGATCACCTTGTTCAATCCGGCAGCCGCGGAGGTTCTCGGCCTGGACCGGAACCAGGTCCTGGGGAAGACCTTTGCCGAAGTCTTTCTGGCCATGGACGAGGTGAACGACGAGTTCAACCAGGTCGTGCTGGATGCGGTGCTCCAGAAAAGCGTGGGCCGTCGGGACACCGTGGAATTCATCCGTCCCGGCGGCGCCAGGGCAGCCTTGACCGTGACCTCGTCCTATCTGCGCCGGGAAGGCGACGAAGCCCGCGGGGTGATCGTGGTGTTCTCGGACATCACCCAGATCAGGACCCTTCAGGAACAGGAACGGGAGAACAACCGTCAGCTGGCCAAGGCTTACGGCGACCTGGAGGAGAGCAACACCAAGCTGACCCAGGCCCTGAAAAAGGTCCAGGTGGTGCGCGTGGCGGCCACGCTGGGCATTATCCTGTTTTTCGTCGGCCTGGGGCTGTATCATTTCCAGGTTTTTTCCGGATTGAAACGGATGACCGCGACCACCGAGCCCGGGCCGGTTTCCGGGCAGGACGCCATGGCTGTGCATACGTTGGCCCCCCAAAGGCTGGCCGCGGCCATTTCCCTGTCCGGGCGCCTGCAGCCGGTGGAAGAAGTGGTGGTTACAGCGCCGTTCGAGGCCAGGATTCTGGAGAATCATTTCATTTTCGGCCAGAAGGTTCAGCAAGGAGATCTGCTGCTTTTGCTGGACTCCTCCGAGCTGGAGGTCAAGCTGCGCGAGGCCAGGAGCAATCAGATCAAGGCCAGGCAGAAGTACGAGGAACTGCTGGGTTGGGACTCTGGGACGGAAATGGCCAAGGCCCGCCGTAGCGTGGAGCGCGCCGAGTTTGATCTGGAAACCAAACGTCGCAAGCTGGAAGAAGACGAGCTGTTGTTTTCCAAGGGGCTTATCTCCGGCGATGCCCTGGACAGAAGCAAGAATGAGGTGGAATCCGCGGTCACGTCCGTGATTTCCAGCCGGGAAGACCTGGAATCCACACGCCACAAGGGCGGACCGGAAAACCTGAATATTGCCCGGATGGAGTTGGAAAACGCCCAGGCCAGGCTGGATGAGGTGGAGGGGCAGCTGGCCCAGGCTGAAATCCGCGCGCCTTTTTCAGGCGTGGTTATCCGGCCCAGCGTGGAGGACGACAAAAAGGTTTCCCTGGAGCGGGGCTCGCGCGTTCAGTCCGGGGCGTCCCTGTTTGCCCTGGGCAATCTGGAAGGGTTGCGGGTGATGGGCAAGGTGGACGAAGTGGACATCGGCAGGCTGTCCGTGGGCCAGGCCGTCAGGGCCCGGGGGGATGCCTTTCCGGGCGTTATCCTGAGCGGTCATGTGGCGCACATCTCGGCCCAGGCCACCGGCGGCACGAGCCATCAGGCTCCGACCTTCGACATCCAGATAACCATTCCCGAACTCACGCCGGAAGCAGAGCAGATGATCCGCGTGGGCATGAGTTCCGATCTGGAAATCCAGGTTCACGACAACCCGAATGCGCTTCTGGCGCCATTGCGCCTGGTCCGCTCGGTGGGAGGGCGAAGCCTGGTTCGGGTGGCGACACCCGACGGGGAGATCGAAGAGCGGGAGGTGGAAACCGGCATGACCACCTTGCGCGAGGTGGAAATCGTCTCCGGGGTCCAGGCCGGGGACCGCCTGGCGGAGTGGGAGAGGTGAGCCTGTTCAAGCTGGAAAACATCCGCAAGTCGTTTGCCTTGGGCCCGGTCCAGGTGGAGGTGCTCAAGGGCGTGAACCTGGAGGTGGAGGCCGGGGAGCTGGTGTCCATCATGGGCACGTCGGGCTGCGGCAAGTCCACCTTGATGAATGTGATCGGCTTTCTGGATCAGCCCACCTCGGGCCGCTACCTGCTGGAAGGGCGCGAAACCTCCTCCCTGACGGATGAAGAATTGTCCACCATCCGCAACAAAAAAATCGGCTTCGTGTTTCAGCAGTTCAACCTTCTGTCCAGGCTGACCGCCCTGGAAAATGTCTGTTTGCCTCTGATTTACCGGGGCCTGAACGAGCGCGAGCAGCACCGCATTGCCCGTGAAATGCTGGCCCAGGTGGGCATGGACGAGCGGGCCGGGCACAAGCCCACGGAGCTTTCCGGCGGACAGCAGCAGCGGGTGGCCATTGCCCGGGCCCTGGCCGGGTCGCCCTCGATCATTCTGGCCGACGAACCCACCGGCGCGTTGGATACCCGGGTGGGGCAGGACATCATGAACCTGTTTCTGGAACTCAATTCCGACAAGAACATTACCACGATCCTGATCACCCACGACCCGAACATCGCGGCCCAGTGCCGGAGGGTGGTGCGCATGAAGGACGGGAAGGTCGCGCAAAGCGCTGACCAGGCGAGGGGCGCGCCATGATGCTCAAGGCCAGCCTGCGGGAGGCGGCCCGGTCCCTGGCCGCGGCCAAGCAGCGCTCCCTGTTGGCCCTGCTGGGTATTGTCATCGGCATCGGCTCGGTGATCGCCCTGGTCTCCATGGGCACCATGGCCCAGCGCGAAACTTTGCGTCAGTTCATGGAAATGGGCACGGACGTGATCAGCATCCAGGAGGAACAGCGCCGGGAGGACAGGGCCGGCGGCGCGCCCCCGGGTTTCAGCCTGGAGGACGTCCTGGAGATGCCCGCCCGGCTGGCCTCGGTACGATCCGTGGCCCCTTATGCCTCGGCCTTCGGCGAGCTGCGCAAGGAAGGCCAGCGCCAGTCCATCCCTATCCTGGGGGTGACCGAGGGGTTTCTGGACATGAACAAGCTGGCTTTGGCCGAGGGCCGATTCATTTCCGACCTGGACGTACTCATGTCCCATGCCGTGGTGGGCGGCAATCTGGCCGAGCGGTTGGTAAAGCAGGGCATTATCGCCGGAGTGGGCGAAGATATCTATTTTGACGATCGCAAGCTGACTGTTGTCGGGGTCCTGCGCCCGGCGGCCATGGGCGCGATGCGGCCCTACGAGTGCAACGAAGGGTTGATGCTGCCCATCTCCACGGTGCTGCGCCTCTCGCCGCAGAACACCGTGCGCACGGTCATGGCCCGGCTGGAGCCGGGGGTGACGTCCAGTCAGGCCGCGGATGAGATCCGGCAGTATTTTTCCTCCCTGCCCAGAGCCGGGCAGGTGCGCATCACCAGTCCGGAACAGATCATCGAGCACATGGAGCGGCAATCCCGGATGTTCACCCTGTTGCTGGGCGCCATCGGCAGCATTTCGTTGATCGTGGGGGGAGTAGGGGTGATGAACGTGATGCTGGTTTCCGTAAGTGAACGCAAGCGGGAGATCGGCATCCGCCGAGCCCTGGGAGCGCAAAAAAAGGACATCCAATGGCAGTTTTTGATCGAGTCCGTCCTGCTTTCCCTGATGGGCGGCTTCCTGGGCATTGTTTTGGGCGTGGGAGCCTCCTTTCTCATTGCCCGCTATTCGCAGTGGCAGTTTGAGATCATTCACGGCGCCCTGGTGCTGGGCGTGGGCGTGTCCATGGCCGTGGGCATTTTCTTCGGTTATTATCCGGCCAGGCAGGCCGCGGCCCTGAATCCCATCCAGGCCTTGCGGGCCGAATAGACCAGGAGGAATGCAGGATGCTGGAAAAAGTCACGGTAAAGGTTGCGCATCACAGGGATTTGATCGGCACGGTCAGCGCCGGGCTGGCCGCCTTGCGCGGGATCGTCCCGTGCTTCACCCGCTGAAACGAGAGCGTGCAAACATGGCCGCGCCATTTTTTCCGGTCAGGGAGATTCTTTTTGACCTGCGATCGCCGCAATGCCTCTCCGGGATAAGCATCGGGCTGGTGATCAGCCTGATGGTGGTCGTGATCGAGATCTCCTTCGCCGCGATGATTTTCAGCGGTCCCCTGGAGGCCCACGCCCAGAGAGGCATGGGATTGACCCTGACCGGAACGCTGATCCTGGTCGCGGTGACTTCCCTGTTCAGCGGCTTCCGCCCTGTCGTGAACATTTCCCAGGACGCTCCCACGGCCATTTTCGCCGGGGCCGCGGCGGGCATTGCCGCGGTCATGGGCGCGGGGCATACCCATGAGGCGTTCATCACCGTGGTCGCGGCCCTGGCCCTCTCCACCCTGGCCACGGCCCTGCTGTTTCTGCTTGCCGGGCGGTTCCGCCTCGCCGAGTACGCCCGGTTCATGCCCTATCCCGTCGTGGCGGGCTTTCTCGCGGGAACCGGCTGGCTTTTGACCAAGGGCAGCCTGGAGGTGATGACCGGCCTGTCCTTGCATTGGAACTCCCTGCCCAGGCTGCTGGACAGCCAGGTTGCGCTTTTGTGGCTGCCCGGGGCGGCGTATGCCGCGGCCCTGCTCGCCTGCCTGCGGCGCTGGTCCCACTTTCTGATCCTGCCCGGCTCCATGGCCGCGGCCTTTGTCCTCTGCCATGGCGCACTGTTGCTGTTCGGCCTGGACATGGCCGCAGCCCGGGAAATGGGATTTTTTTTCGCCACGTTTTCCGCGGGCAGCGTCTGGCCCGCCTTCAGCCCGGCGGATCTGTCCCAGGTCCAGTGGAGCGCCGTGTTATCGCACCTGCCGACCCTGGCGATCATCCCCTTCATTTCCCTGCTGGGCCTGCTCCTGAACACCGGCGGCATGGAACTGGCCTCGCGCCGCGACCTGGATCTGAACAAGGAACTGCTGGTCAACGGCGGCGGCAACGCCCTGGCGGCCTTGGCCGGCGCGCCGGCCGGGTACAGCGCATTGAGCCTGTCCATGCTGGGCTTCAAGACCGGTGCCGACACCCGCATCGTCGGGTTGACCGTCACCGCGGTCATGTCCGTGACCATTGTATTCGGAGGACAAATCCTGTCCGTTTTTCCCAAGGCCCTGCTGGGAGGGTTCTTGTTGCTCCTCGGGCTGATGTTCCTTTTGGACTGGATCGTGGACACGCGCACCCGGATGCCCGGGGCTGATTATCTGGTGGTGCTCGCGGTTTTCGGGACCATCGGCGTGTTCGGGTATCTGCACGGGGTGCTTTTGGGCCTGCTGGCCACGGTGGTCCTTTTCGTGGTCCGGTTCAGCAAGATTCCGGTCCTGTTTTCCGCTTCCACCATCGCGCAGACACGCAGCCGCAGGCAGCGTGCCCTGCCCCATCAGCGACTGCTCGCGACCGGCGGCGGCAAGGTGGGCGTCTTTGATCTGACCGGCTATCTGTTCTTCGGATCGGTGAATGCGCTCACTTCGGCCATCATGCAGGCCATGGACGAGGAGGGGACGCAGGCTGTTATCGTGGATTTTCAGAGGGTTTCCGGCTTTGACATCTCCGCGGTGTACAATTTTGTCCGTCTGGCCCAGCGGCTGAGCGCACGCCAAGCAACATTCGTTCTGGCCGGCGCCCCGGAACTGTTTTCCAATCTGCTCCAACAGGTGGGCGGCCAGGATGTCGCTGAAAATACGCGGTTTTTTTCGGACCGGAACGCGGCATTGGCATGGTGCGAGGATACGCTTTTACAAGAGGCGCAACAGGCCATGCATGAGGATTCAGCCGTGGCAAGGCAGACCCGGGCCGATCTGATCGACCATGTTGCAGACGATCTGCTGCTCCGGCTCAAGCAACAGGAGCAGGTGGAAAAGCTTCTGGAGCGGCTGTCGCCGTTCGTGGAAAGGCGATCCTGGCTGCCCGGCGTTGTCCTGCTTCAGCCCGGGGAAACCGCCCGGTCCATGTTCTTCGTGCGACAGGGCGTGGTGCGCGAATTCGTGATTGACGCCGCTGGCGCGCAAAGCACGTTGCGTTCCCTGGGGCCGGCCACGTTTTTTGCCGAACCCGCGGCCTACGCGCCCTGGGTCACGCCCCATGGCTATGTGAGTGAATCCGAGACTGAAGCGGCCCTGCTCACGCCCGAGGCCTTGCGCGCATTGGAAACCAAAGACCCGCAAGCGGCCTTCGAGGTGCACCGCCTGGTGGTCGCGGCCATTGCTTTGCCGGAAAAATGACCATTTTTGAGAACGATTCCGTTATGTCCTATCAGGCCATGCTGGAATGGGTTCTGCCCATGGTCCCGTGCCGGGACATCAAGGTGTCAGGCTGCAATAATGGCTTTCGAATTTGTATCGATGGATGATTGGTTTACTGAACTCGTCAAGGAAACTCCATGGCCCTTCGCACTCTGCAAAGCGCCATCGGCACAACCAAACTAGGAGGAAAAAATGAAAAAAATCGCGCTGGTACTTATCCTCGTTGGTTTTGGCGCAGGAATCTTGATGACGGATTCTTTTCATGACCCGGCATCTGCATACAGGTTCCAGGATTCCGCTTTGCAGGCATTTTTCGACGTGTTCCAGCCGCGTGAATCCCATGCCCAGGCAGCACCGCCTCCGTGCGAATACTCATTATCGGACGCCTATCAGATGTGCCGGGCCTCATGCGATGGATGGTACGATGTCGGCATGGAACGGGAATCATGCAAGTCCGGATGCATGTGGATGTGGCAGAATGTCAGAAACGGCAACCATCCATCCAATTGCCACTATCAAGACTGATTCCCGGCCATCGCCTCATGCAGGACACGCGGGATTTCGATTGCCCGCGGTGGATGGAGGACGGTCCGCAGCCGGGTTTGACAAAGTCCGTCAGTTGTGAGGGTTCAGGTTGCCACGAGTAGGCTCTGGCCATCAACCCTCTGAAACGAATGATTTTATTGCCCTTGCAGGCCACAAAAATCCTGCGCCGAAAGGGGAAGGAGGATCATCATGAGGATAATGTGGAGAAAGGTTTTTGGAGCAGCGGCCCTGGCCCTGCTGTTCACGGCAACCCCCAACCTTCACGCCGCAACCGGCACCTATATCGATTGCGTCCACGGCTGCCCCGATCTGATCGACTGCAACAACTGCTGCAACGAAACCTTCAGGAGCATCCTGGCGGCCTGCAACGCGGAATGGGACCAGTGCGAGGCCCTGTGCCCTCCGGGAAACATGGACTGTCTCGATGCATGCGTGATGGCCAGAAACGATTGCCTCAGGAAGGACACGCGGCATTTCGACTGCCCGCACTGGAAGGCCGGCGGCCCGCAGCCGGGTTTGACAAAGGACAACAGTTGTAGTTGGCCCTGTCACGGGGGCCCAACCTCCTGAAGCGAATTATTTGGCTCTATATGCGTTTCGGACGGATGACCTGTCTACCGACAGGACTGCCCTCCTGAGTATGATCATTTTCCATCGGCTCATGCCCCAACGGGGTTTCGTAGGGCTACCCAGGGTTGGCAAGAAGCAAACAAAAAAAGTCCTGTGAGAGTCGGGTGCAATGACTGATTTTGCACCCGACAGAGGACACATGTGCAAACAAGCCCGGGTGGAGTGGGCCTTGCCTCTCTAGCCGTTGATGCTGCGTGAACTCAAAAATCGTCCGACAAACATTCGCCGGTCTGAATGGGAAACGCGCCAGTCGAAACGAAATAATCCGTCGCAATTGGGGATGGTTCATTTCGCGGGAGCAACAGGTTGACGCTTTTTTTCGGAATGTCCGCTACCAAATGTACCCATCAAGAGGACTTTTGGCGTGACCTCTTTTGAGGTTGGCTGACGGCGTGGTTGGTGTTTTCATCTTAAAGGAAGGGAAAATGTCCACTGATAACGATATGATGAATACCGATGGCTCGCGGCGGGATTTTCTGAAGGGGGTCGGGGCGTCCTTGGTCACGGTCTCCCTGCTTCAAGGAATTTCCGGCTGTGGAGGGGGATCAGACGGGGGAGGCGGATCAAGCGCCGGAACCAAGGTGGTCATCCTCGGCTCTTCCGGCGGTGTTTCCTGGTATCCCGGAACGACCCGCGCCAGCACGTCGACCGCCGTGGTGGTCAATGGCGTGCTGTATCTGGTGGACCTGGGCCAGGACACCACGGCCCGGCTGACCCAGGCCTTCAACCCCGGCAGCCCCTACGCGGGCGGCTCCTACAGCGGACATGGCTCGTCCCTGTTTCTGCAAAACCTGCGCGCCCTTTTTCTCACGCATCTGCACCAGGACCATATCGCGGATTATCCAGCCCTGTTGCTGATCGGGCCAGGGGCCGGACTGGGCAGACGCCAGCCGTTGCGGGTCATCGGCCCGTGCACCCGAGGTCAACTGGAAACCGATGTGACGGGCTACATCCAACGCGGCGGGACCATCGTCCGGGCCGGAGCTGCTGGAGGGTTTTCGGCGACGCAGACGCCCGGCACCCGGCAGATGACCGAACTGATGTGGCAGGCCTTTGCCCAGTGCATCAACAACATGACCCTGGACGCCGGCTACCCGGATTTCACGAAAGTGGTCCAGGTTCAGGAAATCGGAACCCCTCTGGTGGGCAGGTTCAGCCCCACCTGCCCACCCATGAACCCTTTTGAAGTCTATCGCGACGATCTGGTCCGGGTTACGGCGACCCTGGTGGACCATCATCAAGTCTATCCGGCCTTTGCCTACCGATTCGACACGGCTGACGGCTCGGTGGCCATTTCCGGGGATACCGGGCCGGACACCAACGGCAATCTCCAGCTTCTGGCCAACCGGGTGGACGTCCTGGTTCATGAAGTCATTGACGGGGCCTGGGTGGACTTCAAATTCGGCGATCCGGAGCCGGGCAGTCCGATGTACGCCTTGAAAATTCATATGCTCCAGGCCCATACGGCCATCGACGCCGTGGGCCGGATCGCCGAGGAATGCAAGGCCAAGACCCTGGTACTCAATCATATCGTGCCTGGAGATACGCCCCTGTCCCATCTCCAGAGGGCCGGCAACAACTTTTCCGGACGGCTGATCATCGGCGAAGACCTGATGACCATCCCCATCGGCTGATTCGATTTTTTTACTTCGATTCGAATGGAACCGTTTCCGATCCTTGCAACCAGCAAAACTCGGAGAACAGAAACCATGTTCAAGAAGGCTTTGTTTCCAGGCAAGTACATCCAGGGTCCGGTCCGCTTCCTGGTGTCCGGGATGGGCGACGAACCCGCGCACATCGTGGTCTTCTATGCCGGGACAGCGGATCTGCCCATTACGCAAACACAGAAATAGCCCTACAGCGAAATTTCATGCCGTGATCAGGAATACTCCCTGAGAGTGGCCCACGGAACACACGGAAAAGCACGGAAATTCTGGGAGCAATGGCATCTTGTCCTTGGCATTTTTATACATTTCAGCAAAGTTTAGCTGTAGTGACAGGCCGCGCCATGTAATCCTCTTCCTCCGAATGGCTCCTTACTGATGTACGCCAGACATTTCGTTCTTTTAATCCTCCTTTTCACGATTCCGGGCTGCACCGCCCGGGAAGAATCCCCGCGGGCCCTGGACGGCGTCCTTGATCTGTCCGCCTGGGATTTTTCCGCCCAGGGGCCGGTGGCCTTGCGTGGGGAGTGGGAGTTCGCATGGCGGCAGACGTATGACCCCGCCGTGCCCCGGTGGGACGGGGAAGCTATGCCCCGCGATTTCCTGACCCTGCCCGGGCTGTGGCAGGGAGAGACCCGGTCGGGCGTGCCCCTTTCGCCTTACGGGTACGGCGTCTATCGATTACAAATCCGTCTTGACCAAACCCTGGTTTCGGCCCAGGAACGCCTGGCCCTGCTGGTTTCCGCCCCCCTGTCGGTCTGCCGCGTCTGGGTGGATGGACTGCTGGTGGGTGAAACCGGCACCCCTGGTGAAGATGTCGATTCGGAGCGGCCTAAGGCTCACATGATCGCGCCGTGGTTCGTGCCCATGGGGGACGTGATGGAGGTTGTCTTGCAGGTTTCCAACCATCACAACCTGCAAGGCGGCCTGAACATCAGCACCCTGCTGGGCACGGAAACGCAGATTTCGCACCTGGTCACCACGCGGTGGATCATTGGCGCCTTTATCTGCGGATGTCTGCTGGCGCTGGCCGTGTATCATCTCACATTGTTCATTTTGCGCCGCAGGGAAAGGGCCAACGTGTTTTTCGCCCTGTTTTGCCTGATGTGGGCCGCGGCCATCGCCTTCAGCCCGTCCTACGCCTTTTTGCTGCCCCATTTTATCGATCTGCCCTGGAGTTGGGGCGTGACCCTCTCGCTGCTGCCCTATGGGTTGACCATTCCCCTGATGACCATGTTTTACCACGAATTGTTCCCCAAACGTTTCGGGCCCTGGGTGGACCGCGGGTACCTGGCTTTGGGGGCGGCGTACATGGTCTACATTCTGGCCACGCCGCCCAATGCCTACGACACTGTGCCGTTCTTGTATTTCCTGATAACCAGAACGGTGTTCGCCTATCTGATCGGCGCGTTCATCCTGGATGTCCTGAACAAGAAGCGAGGCGTGTTTCTGCTTATCCCCGGCTATCTGGCCCTGGCCGTGGCAGAGCTCGACGACATATTGTTCGACCTGGATCTGGTCGCTTCCACGGACTTGGCCCCGCTGGGGGTGTTTATCTTCATCTGCTGCTACTCGTTTTTCATGTCCTCGCGGCATTCGCGGGTCAGCGACAAGGCCGAGCGCCTTGCGGTGGAGCTTGTCACCGTGGACGAGCAGCTTGCTCACCTGCAGGCCAAGGAAGAAGCGCTCGCTCACGAAAGGAGCGAGGTTGAATCATCGCCTCAAGACAAACGGCTGCTGGCGGTACGGGTCATGAATCTGGCCGTGGACTGCTGGCTGATATGCACGGGGACCGACAAGGTCGAACTGGCCAGACAGTCCGGCCTCTGGAACGTGTACATGGAAAAGGACGGGTATTGTCGCACCCAGACCCTGGACAGGTATTTAAGCCAGAGCACCTTACCGGTGCGGCCGCGCTGGCAGAAGATTCACGCCACCGCGGAATTCGTCCTTGCCGCCTGCGACGAAAACGTGCCAGCGCGGACTGAGCTGGAGCTGAGTCTTGGCGAGTTGAAGGGGCTTGCATAGAGACCGACAGAGAGTATTTGGGAAGATACAGGCCCGTGCCGCACGTTCCCTTCAAGCAAAGCCCGCATCGCACGCCTTGAAAATTATTTTATCATTTCCCCAAAAAACGTATTTTTGACTTTTCATGATCACATGATATCATGCATTAATGAAACATGATTGAGGACAAGGCATGAAATGCATGAACTGACTCATCGGAGGGCGGCATGAGCGCTGTGAAAACCATTGGCAAAAGCGGACAGGTGACCCTGGGGAAACAGTATGCCGGGAAGCAGGTTTTGGTGGATGAAATTGAATCCGGAGTCTGGATTCTAAAAATCGGCCATTTTATCCCGCAAAACGAGCAATGGCTCCATCAACCCGGGGTCAAGGCCGAACTTGACAGGGCCGTGGCATGGGCTGAAAGCAATCCGCCTGAACATAGCGATCTCCAGGCGCTGGAAGATCGGATTTCATGAGGCCGGACCAAAACCGGGAACAGGTCCAGCTTGACTTGAACAATCCGGTTTTCCAGAAGCATCTGTTCAGCTTGCCCAAACATGATCAGGTGGCAGTCTTGGGAGCGCTTCGGAAACTATCCGCCATGACCTGGCAACAGATCTATGCAGGTCCGGGATTGAAGTGGGAGGCCATATCTTCACGTTCCGGCCCGAACGGATCGAGGATGTATTCGTTCAGGATCAGCAAGAAAATCCGTGGTCTCGCCTACAGAGACAATTCGTGGTTGAGAATTCTCTCGCTGCACGCGGATTATGACTCAGCTTACGAATAGTCTTCCTGCCGCCCCACGATCACAAAACGTCACATTTTGTCTGACCATGAAGTTCAGGGGTTGAGACGTTCGTTCCCGGGCAGCCACTCAGCCGTCTTGGTGCGTGATCATATCCAACCACTTTCCCCCATCGCCCTTTCTCGCCCTTTCTTCCCCTGCCTCCCGTCTTGCTCGTTTCGACTTTGTGCTTTGAAAGTCACATGTCTTTAGAGTGTTGGAAAAACTTTCACGGGTTTTCACGTGGATTTTTCTTGACAGCAGGAGCCTCTCCAGGGCGTTATCATTGTGCGGAATTGATCCAGGGATTGCACGCACAACTAAGGGAGGTTTCATGCGTTTGGGGTATGCAAAATCATTGGTTTGGGAACTTGGGCTTTTGGTCGTGGTCCTGGGGCTTGTTGCGAGCCCCTTGCCGGGGCAGGGCATGGCCCGGGCCGCGGGTGGCATTGACCCGGCCGATCCCATGGTCCGGATTACCTATGCCAAGTCAGACCTGGACGTGCCCTCGATTCTGGCCCAACTCAGCCGGGACGTCACCGCGGCCACCGGGATCGACGAGCGCTTTCTGACCTACTACTGGCAGACCTTTGACGCCATCCACTGCATGGGCGAGCCGGTCTCGGACAAGCCCCTTTTCGTGGACCTGTACGTTCCTGGTTTTTTTAGCGAACAGGACGTGGCCGGGATGATGACCGCCATTGCCGATTCCCTGGAAAACCTGACCGGCGTGGACAAGGAGTGGGTCTTTATCCACACCCATTTTCCCTTGCAGGGCCATGTCTATATCAGTGGAAAAGTGGAACGCTGGGACAACTACCGCGGACAGAGCGGCAATGAACCCCGGGACATTTCCCAGCGGAGCATGGGCGGTTTTCTGTTCAACGACCCGGCCTTTGTGTTCCAGAGCCTGTGGCGCTTCGGGCTTACAGCCACGGGCGGGGCCGACCTGGGCGAGCTGCTGACCATCACCGGCCAGGTGAAGGATTTTGACCGGGAAAGCTGGTTCCAGGCCTGGAACGCCATGGCCCTGAAGGTTCGGGCCGCCGCGGACGAGTTTGCCGCGTCCGGACACGACCTTGCCGCGCAGCAGGCCTATTTCCGGGCCACCAACTATTTCCGGGCCGCGTCCATCTACCTGTACGACAAGGACCCGCGCGGGGTGATCGCCTGGCAAAACGGCCGGGATGCCTTTCTCAAGGCCGCGGGCCTTTCGGGCGGGATGATCGAGCAGGTGCGCATTCCCTATGAACAGACCACCCTGCCCGGGTATTTCCTCACCCCGGACGCCAGCGAAAGCAAAAGGCCGCTGCTCCTGATCCAGACCGGCCTCGACGCCACTGCCGAGGACCTCTATTTCATCCTGGGCGCTCTGGCCGTGCAGCGCGGATACAACTGCCTTATTTTCGAAGGCCCGGGTCAGGGTGAGCTGATCAGCCTGCAGAAGCTGCCGTTCCGCCACGACTGGGAAAGCGTGGTCACGCCCGTGGTGGACTACGCCCTAAGCCGCCCTGACGTGGACCCGGAGCGCATCGCCCTGCTGGGCTATTCCATGGGCGGTTACCTGGTGCCCCGGGCCCTGGCCTTTGAAAAGCGAATTCGCTGGGGCATCGTGGACGGCGGGGTGTACAGCGTGTTCGACGGGACCATGACCAAGTTCCCGGACGCGGTACGCCAGGCTGTGGAGTCAGGGGAGTGCTCGGCTGAAATCGACGCCCTGGTGCTCCAGGAAATGGATGAGCGCCCGGATGTGCATCAGTTCATCACCCAGATGCTCTGGACATTCCAATCCGCAACCCCCTGTGAACTGTTCCGGAAGCTGCAAGAGTACACCCTGGCGGACGTCACCGCCGAGATCAAGACCGAAATGCTGGTGGTCAATTCCAGCGAGGATCAGGTTGCCGGGTCCAATGCCCAGGCCAAAAAGGTGTTCAATGCCCTGAACACCAAAAAGACCTACCTGGAATTCGACGCCTCCCAGGGCGGGCAGTTCCATTGCCAGCTCGGCGCGCCCGTGGTTTCCAGCGAGCGCATTCTGAACTGGCTGGACGAACGGGCAAAGCCTTGATTTTGTAACTGTTCAGCACAATCAGTTCACGGCCGGGTTATCGCGTTTTGGCCCTGCCGGAACTCCTTCGCGGGCCTCGTACCATCAAGGGGTTGCGCAGTAAAACCATGACTTTGCTTTTCCATGAGGGGCAACCCCTTGATGAACGATGCCCAGCTCAGTCAGACAGCCGGCAGAACCAAAACGCGACAACCCTGCCTTTTGGCGAAACCACCGCAAATTGTACTGAGTAGTAGTTACTATAATTTTTCGATTACCGCGAACAAAAAAAATACCAGCCAACAGGGAGGATCAATCATGAAAAGCGAGGGATATCTTGCAGTCAAGTATCTTGTCTGTCTGCTGATGGCGGCCGCTTTGCAGGCGTGGGGCACAAGCGTCCTTGCTTCCGGGGACGCCCTGGAAGTCTCGGACATGCATGCCACCGAGTTTTCCTATTTTTTTGATGACCCGGACATGGACTTCCATTTCGGAAACCTGATCCTCGGCTCGGTGTCTACGGGCGGGGCGGAGATCGGGGAAGCCTTCTACGCGGCCTCGCACATCGAGGACGGAGATGCGGCCAGCTGGCAGCGGGAATGGCTGGCCCTGGCCGAGCGCGTGGAGGCCCGCGGACGGGAGTCTTTGGCCGGCGGGCATGTGGTCAGCGCCAGAACGCAGTTGTTGCGCGCGGTGAACTATTACCGGTTTTCCGTGATTTCCATGCTTGCGGACAATCCCTTGTTCAAACCCACCAGCATGAAGGTGCGCAGCCTGATGCGCGAGACCGGCAAACTTCTGGACCCGCCTTTGGAGTATTTTAAAGTGCCTTTTGAGGACACGGTCCTGCCTGGGTATTACCGGCCCGCGACCAGAGATAACCAGAGCGCCCCGACCCTGCTGATGATCGGGGGCGGAGAAACCTTTGCCGAGGATCTGTTCTTTTTCATCGCCCCGCAGGCCCATGCCAGGGGCTACAATTTCGCCACCGTGGATCTGCCCGGCCAGGGCCTGCTGCCCTTTGAGGGCCAGATTTTCCGCACGGACACGAACATCGCCCTGAAAGCGGTGGTGGATCATGTTTTGACCCTGCCCGGCGTGGATGAAAAGCGCTTTGCCGCCTACGGATTCAGCGGCGGCGGGCTGTTCGTGCCCCAGGCCGCCATGCACGATCCGCGCATCAAGGCCGTTGTGATGACCTCCGCGGTGGTGGACGCCCATCCGCTGTTCGCCACTATGCCCGCGGCCCTGGCCACCCCGGAGGAGATGGATACCTGGTCCGATTTTCACCGGGACGTGGTCAGGTCCATCTGCTGGCGGTACGGGGTGCCCCAGGACGAGCCTTTTGCGCTGATTGAAGCCAACAAGGGCAACACCTTTGATCCGGCCAGGATCGAGGCTCCGGCCCTGATCATCGTGGGCCAGGGCGAATACAAAAGCCTGGAGGTGCAGCGCCAGCAGAAGATCGCCATGGACAATTTCCCGAACCCCTTGAAAAAAATGGTGGTCACCCCGGCCGATGAAGGCGCGGCCAACCACTGCATCCTGGAAAACCGAAGCCTGGTGGGGCAGGTGCTCTTCGACTGGCTGGATGCAGTGTTTGCAAAGGAGAGCAACCCGTGAGCCGCTTCCCGTCCCGAGGCATGGCGGTTCTCGCGGCGTTCTTTCTGGTGGCGCTGTCCGGGTGCGCCTCCATCGGTCCCGGGAAGATCGTCTCGGAACGGACCGGGTACAATGCCTCCATCACCGAGTCCTGGAAGCAGCAGATCCTGCTGAACATCGTCAAGATCCGCTATGTGGAGCCGCTGTTTTTCGTGGACGTTGGAGACATCGTGGCGGCCCACTCCATGGAGACCGGGGCCAATGTGGGATTCTCCCGGTCCATGTTCGATCTGTCCGGCACGGGCGATTCCAGCAAGCTGGATCTGGGTGTTTCGGGGAGATACACGGATCGGCCGACCATCACCTACCGGCCCCTGACCGGGACCGCCTTTCGCAAAGGAGTGATCGCGCCCATCCCGGCGCGCAATCTGCTCCTGGGTCTGGATTCCGGCATATCGGCCCGGTTCCTGTTCACCCTGAGTGTGCGCGGGATCAACGGCCTGCGCAACGAGGCCCATTTGCCCGGGGCCCATGTGCAGGGGGACTCCTCGTTTCAGCGGGTGGTGGAGATTCTCTCCCAGCTTCAGATTCTGGACGCGGTGCACGTGGCCAGCCGCGAACCTGACCCAGGCCAGGAGCCTTGCCTGTCCCTGGTCCTGGGCGGTCGGCGTCCCACGGCGGAAGCGTCCGGTTTGATCCGGGAACTGCAAGACCTGCTGGATCTTGATCCCGGACGAGACGAATACGCGGTGACGTCCGGCTCCCTGCATCAGGGCCGGGACGTTGTCGCGCTGCAGACCTATTCCCTGATGCAGATTCTGGCCGCGGTGGCCGCCCGGGTGCAGGTTCCGCAGGACGACCTGGATGCGGGCCGGGCCATTCCGGGAGTCCCGGTTTCCGAGGACACGGCCATGCTGGACAGGATCGCGGTGCAATCCTCGCCTGAGAAGCCCGGCGAGGCCTTTGCCGCGGTCCAGTACCGCGGCCACTGGTTCTGGATCGACGACCACAGCCTGGAAACCAAACGCGTTTTTTCCTTCATCATGCTGGCCTTCACCCTGCTGGAGGATGACAGGGCTTTCAACGCGCCGCAATTGACCATTCCAACGCAATAGGTTTTGAAAACGTGAACGATAAGGAGGGAGATTGTGAAAAACACATTATTCATTGTTCTGTTTTTTGTTTTCGGTTTGGCGGTGACAGGCATTGTCCATGCACAGCGCTTCGTGGACCACCACGACGGAACCGTTACCGACACGCAATACAACTTGATGTGGACCAAGGACGCAAACCCGTTGGGCAAGTTCAAATGGGACGATGCCGTGGATCGCTGCTCGTCCTTCAGCCTGGCTGGAAAGATGTCCCTGCAAAAAGTCATCGTCAATCAAGCCGCCATTCCCCAGCGTTCATCCCGACGAGAGCATTGAATGCGGCTTTCGGGGTCATCTGGTATTGGTCGTCCACCACTGAGCCAGATTATACGGCCTGCGCCTGGGGGGTGAACTTCGGCAACGGCGAAGCGCACTGCGGCCACAAGACGCATAAGGTTTATGTGCGCGCTGTGCAAACTCGATTCCAACAGTTTGACTAGCTGAAGAATTCCTTGTTGGGTGTCGAAATTTTGAGTATATAAATGACAACGTACGGCCGATATTCAGGGCTATATGTCCAGAATCCACTTTAGAAGGTGCTCCTGAAGTGGTAAAGACTGCTGATCTTACGGGGAAAGCTGGTGTCAGCAGTGATGATTATTGAGTTTTTATACAAATCCAGGGCGCTTCCCAGGTTCTTGCGAGGATATCCACTTTTTTTAAAAGAGAACATGTACTCTTTCTTGGTGCGACGTGCGAACTTGAAGAATATACATATCCATTCAGACGATATTCGTCATTGCAAATCGATGCGATGCTGGCTTGAACATTTGGCTAGTGAGAACCGCAACCATCCGTAGTTCAATTGTAGGGACAGTGCCGTGAAACGTCTTATCCTGCTGCTCATAGTGACCCTGGTCTTGTGCTCCTGCGCCCCGGATATGTCACGCCCGAGCCAGAACGAGGCCATGAGCCCGCAGGCCAGGGATTTCATCAGCCTGAACACGCCTCCTGTATTCGACAGACCGCTCACTCCGGAGACGGTCGCCCCGATCCGGGAGGCGCAGCGAGCCGCAAGCGCGACGGAGCGGGATGCGTTGCACCGAACGCTTCTTGCTTCCATGGAAAGGGGAAAAGTCGGCGGCGTGCCGGTTGCCGTGCTGGCTCCCCAAAACTTTGCCGGGGAAAACCAGGAGAAAGCGGCCATGTACGTGCACGGCGGCGGCTTTGCCCTGGGCAATCCCGACGATGCCTACGCCATGCGCATGGCCGCCCTGTTGCGCCTTCCCGTGTACGCGGTCCGGTACCGGCTGGCGCCGGAGCATCCCTTTCCAGACGCCCTGGACGACTGCCTGGCCGTGTACGCGAAACTGGTACAATCCTTTGGGCCGCAAAATGTTGTCGTGTTTGGAGGCTCGGCCGGCGGAAACCTGGCCTTGTCCATGCTGCTCAAGGCGAACGCCCAGGGCCTGTCCATGCCCGCGGCCCTGGGTCTGTCCTCCCCGGCCGCGGACCTCACCCGGACCGGGGACAGCTCTTTCGCCAACCAGGGCCGGGACCCGGTGCTGCAATGGGACGGTCTCATGGAATACTTTGCCCTGGCCTATGCCCAAGGCTTCGACCCCAAAGCCCCGCTTCTCTCGCCGGTGTATGCCGAGTATTGGCCCGGCTTCCCGCCGACCCTGATCACAACCGGAACCCGGGACCTCTTCCTGAGCAACTGTGTCAGACTCAGCCGGGCCATGCGCAGGGCCGGGGTGCATGCTGAGCTTCGGGTCTGGGAGGGCATGTTCCATGGCTTTGAACTGATCCCGAACCTTCCGGAGGGCGAGGAGGCCCGCGAGGAAATGGCGGCGTTTTTACTGGATGCGTGGCCGTGACAAGACCCCGCGGATCGGATGCGATGCTTTCCTCGTGATGCCGGCCTGCATTCAGCATCCGTTGGGGTCAGGCCTTGCTTTTTGATGTATTTCGTTCTTTTTTGATGATCCTGCTGACAGTGACATAATGAAGTACTGAGACTGAGAGAGGGGACAAGCCTGCTCTAGCAGTGATGGGATGGCCCCGCCCCTTTAAAAGGGGTATGCGTCAAGGACACACCAACCCTTGAAGGAGGCCATCCCATGAGTACAGTGAGTATTCCGGCGAATCTGACCAGCCAATCCGGGGGATTGTGACCATCGATTCCGATTTTATTTGACCAGTGATTCCGTTTTAATCTGACCAGTGATTCCGGAACAAACTGACCATTTTTTTCGGA
>Ga0209614_1000705_pt1 | contig 28244 bp, 20 predicted proteins | sample BlaSprsedimmetaG_FD_185484 | JGI IMG/M metagenome (GOLD analysis project Ga0209614, IMG submission 185484) | Hot spring sediment bacterial and archeal communities from California, USA to study Microbial Dark Matter (Phase II) - Blank Spring... ... | reverse complement strand
GGGATGTACCACGTGGACGCGGACGGCGTCGCGGTGACGACGATTATGCGTTCGACCTCGCGCTCTGTGGCGGGGGGCAGGGGGCGATTGATGAGGAGCAGCACGCCAACGAGCAGCAGGCCCCAGACAATCAGTGGAATCTTGATCGAACGAGGTTTGAATAACCAACCTAATATCCGTTTCAACGCTTTACCGTATGCCACAATATACTGTCTCCCACCACTAAAATAGCCGACAATGGGAGAATGTCAACCCTTCAGGACTGAAGACTACAAAAGTCTCAGCACGTATTGGAACTTGAGGATTGTGCGTTCAGCGTAGGCATTTGCTTGACTTAGGTAGTTCCAGGATTTAAACTGGGCCACATCGGAGGAAAATTCCTGCGATAGCGCCAAAGTCTGGCTAGTTTATTTTCCTGGAACGGCCTTAACGCTACGTCAGACTTTTGTAGTCTGGCTCCGACTAGTCTGCTTCGAGCGCCGCGGCTGTGGCTGCTTCGGATGCAGCCGCGCGTCGCTTGCGTTGGCGGACGGCGAATCGGGAGAAGAGGATGCCGATCTCGTAGAGCACGATAAATGGTCCGGTAACGAGCAGCATCGTGAACGGGTCGTGCGTCGGTGTGATGATCGCGGCAAAGACAGCAGTGAGGAAGATGACGAGTCGCCGGCTGCGGCTGAGTTGCTGGGGCGTGACGAAGCCCATCAAAGCGATGGCATAGATCACCAATGGCGTCTGGAATATGATGCCCATCCAGACGGCCAGGAGCGTTACGAAATTGATATATTTCTCCAGGGAATAGGTCGGCGTTACCACCGTGCCCAAAAAGCCCATCAGCATCGGCATGCTGAGAGGCACCAGAACCTGGAGCGTAAACAACATACCCAGAACGAAAAATATCGCGACCGCGGGCAGGCCAAATATGAGCATTTTTCTTTCATTCGGTAACAAGCCGGGCGCCGCGAATTGGTAAATCTGGTAGAAGATGTAGGGCAAAGCTGCGCCAAAGCCTATGGCCAGTGCAATTTTAAAGTAGACGATGGGCGCTTCGACCGGATCGAGCGCCACGACGAGCGCGCCACCCAACGGTCTGGTGAGCCAGTTGATGATGTAGTCCGCGACGACGGAGGCGATGATCGTCGTGATGATGACAGCCGCCACGCTGTTGAAGAGCCGCCGGCGCAGCTCTTTGATATGATCCAGCAGGGTCATTTCGGGTTCCGGGCGCTTTGTCATATCAGCCGTCCTCCCCGTGAGCGTGTGTTTCAGCGGCGATTGGCGGTGAGGTCGGCGTCAGGGGCGCGCCTGCTTCGGACGATTCGCCTTCGCTGGCCTCGGTCAACGGCGCTTCAGACTGGGCCATCTCTGCCGTGTGTGGCGGCGTATCGTTATCATTGGTGGGGGGAGCGGACTGCGGCGTCTCCACGGGTGGCTCTGCGCCCGGCGCCGGATGGCTCTCCGTGGATGCTGTAGCGGGTGTCTGTTTCGCTGCCGGGGCGTTTAGCGTCGTTTCGAGTGCTTTGGGGACTCCCTCTACCGTGGTCGCGACGGAGTCGCCGATCTCCTTGAGCGACGTTTCGACTTCTCCGACGATGGCTTTGGTTTCGCTGATATCAGCTTTGGCGGACGCCTCAATGTCTGAGAGTGTGTCTTTTAGTGCGGCCACCGATGCCTGAGTTTCTTTGATCGTTTCACGGAATTCTTCCGGTATGATGTCGTCGGTGATGAACTCCCCTGATAAGCCAGCCGACATCTGCGCCCACATTTGCTGTAATTTGCGCACATATCCACCGATGGTCCGCATAATCTTGAGTATGTCTTCAGGACCAAACAGGATGATGGCTAAGAGCACAATGACGAGGAGTTCACCACCTCCGATATTTAGAAAATCCATCCCATATCTCCCGCAGTGACAGCTTTGTTAGTTCCATAGACCAAAAGGCCGGATGAGGGAACAAGCCGGCTGCGATGCCCATGTTGTTTAGCGGCGTGGTTATTCTTCTGCCAAATCTGACTCAGATTCAGCAGCGAGGTCTTCTTCTTCTTTCTTCTTTTTCTTCTGGGCTTCAGTGGGTTCCAGACCTTCTTTGAAGCCACGGATGCCTCTACCAAGCTCCGACCCCAAGCGCGCGACCCGTCCAGGCCCAAAAATAATCAACGCCAACACGATGATCAGGACTAATTCCAATGGTCCTAACTGACGAAAGAGCTGCATTTCAACCTCCAAAACTAGAATTTTGTTTACGATTATGTTTGTTTAGGATGGGAACACGTTCCGATACGCTAAACAACGTTCCAACGCCAATGGCCTCTATCATACTATAATTTGGAACATAGGCAAATATCACGCTATGAATGGTGAGTCCCCGGTGAGACTCGAACTCACAACCCCCTGGTTCGAAGCCAGGTGCGCTGTCCATTGCGCCACGGGGACTGGATTGGCTGACGTATAGAAAAAGCCGGACACGTCGGCCCAGCTTTAGGGTGACTGGTGGGACTCGAACCCACAGTTGCCTGAGTCACAGTCAGGAGCCTTAACCATTAGGCCACAGCCACCATATTACGAGCGAAATTGTACCACAGAACGAAAAATGGGCAAATGCTTGTCCTGCGCGTCGTTGTTGTAGTGCGAGGTTATCTTTGTGGTCTGGCAGTGCCAGAATTCTACAGGTGAAATGCGCTGAGGATCAGGAAGTTCTTCCTTATGCGCCCCCTTTTTCTTCCGTTGCGGCGAACGGGTTTCCAATTGGGAGCAAGATATGAAAGGTGCTACCGGGAAACTTCTCTTCATCGTAGCCGGGGCTTTCGGCCCACACTTTGCCGTTATGGGCTTCGATAATGCCTTTGGAAACGACCAATCCCAGGCCTAAACCGCCGCCTTTGAACGCCGTCTTGCTAGAACGATGCAATGCCACATCTTCCAGCACGTAGAAGCGTTCAAAAATGTGAATGAGTTCCTGGGGCGGAATGCCAACTCCAGAATCTTTGATCCAGATATGCACGACATCTTCCAGGGTCTCGGCATCAATGATCACTTTCCCATTATCCGGCGTGTATTTTATGGAATTGCTGATGAGGTTGCCGATGGCCTGGTGCAGCCGTCGCGGGTCGCCCTCGATCACCGGCGCTTTCTTAATGCCCTGGCCCAGTTCGATGGTCATGTTGCGTTGTGGGCCAAAACTGCGCAGGTTATGCAGGACTGACTGGATGACCGAATGGATAAAAACTGGTTCGCGTGACAGGTCGAGACGATTCGCATCAATCAACGAGACATTGAGGATGTCTTGAATGACCTCGCTCAACCGTTTGACGGCGTCGGAGACTTTTAACAGCAGATGGCGCGGGCTGCCCTCACTTTCATCTTCACCTGGGATGGCGGGATTGGTGCGGAGGATTTGTAGATACCCGTAGATGACGGTGAGTGGCGTGCGTAACTCGTGCCCGGCTAGCACAACGAAGTCGGATTTCATCTTTTCGACGCGTTGGAGTTCCGCGTTGGCGTTTTCCAACTCGCGGATTTTTTCTTCAAGCCGGTTGACCAGACGTTGATTATACTCCAACAGATATTCGGCCTTTTCTTCGGGCGTGCCGACTTCATCTTCGAGGCCTACCAGATAGGCGCGAACCTGATCGCTAAAGCGATCCACATCGATGGGTTTAGGAATGTAGCCATTGCATCCGGCCACCAGCGCACGCTCTCGATCGCCGCGCAATGTTGCGGCTGTGACGGCGATGATGGGTACTTCTCCCATGCCTTCGACTGTGCGCAGGCGTGTGGTCACCTCGTAGCCGTCAAGCCCGCTGATGTTGATGTCCATCAGGATGAGGTCCGGTTTTTCGCGTCGCGCTGCCTCGATCGCACCTAGCCCGTTGTCGGCCAGAGCCACCTCAAATCCTTCGGCGGTGAGGATGCGTTGGACTAGCCGCTGGCTGGCGAGATCATCTTCAACATACAGAATCTTCGTCATTTTTCCTCGTCATTTTTCCCCAGGAGCGCGCCGATCTCTTGTAGCAGATCCTCATCCATAAACGCCCCTTTTTGTAGGAGCATTTGAATCTGACCCTGAAGGCGTTCCCGATCTCTCAAGTTCAACTCTTTTGCTGTGATCACGATAACCGGGATATCTTTTAGCTTTGGATCGGCCTTGAGTTCGTCGATCACGGCAAACCCATCCATATCCGGCATCATCAGGTCGAGCAGGATCAGATCGGGGGGCATTGCACGGATGATACCCAGGCCCTCTTTTCCAGTATGCGCCTCGTTGATCTGGAATTCGCCGTGCGTCTGCAGGATACGCCGCAGGAGTCGGGCAGCCTCTGGATTGTCTTCCACAATCATAATTTGCTGTACGCGCTTGTCGAGTTGGTCGAGCGCTCCGAGTAGCCCTGCTTGAGATGGTGGGGCGGGTACGGGTTTTTCATGTACCACCGGTGTGAGGGATTCTGCGCTGGCCGGCAAAACTTTGAGCCAATCTTCCTCGAGAAGGAATTTTTCCACGGGGAAGGTATGCCCAGAGCAGCAAACGACCACTGTTTCATTGCGGTTGATGACGCCCGTATTTAGCAGCTTGAACAGACCGGCAAAAGCTACCGCTGCCGCCGGTTCGATGGACAAGCCTTCCATCTTCGCCATTACGTGCAGTGCGCGGAAAGCCTCCTCGTCGGAGACGGCTTCGAAGGTGCCGCCGTGCTCCTGCACAACGCGGTACAGATATTCGTAAGCTGGGCCGGGGTCGCCGGTAGCGATGGTGATCACACGCGTTGAAGGATCGGTTACCACCTCGGCTTGAGGGAGGTTTTTGCGGAAGGAGTTGACCATCGGGGCGCAGCCTTCGGCCTGGATCAAGGCGAGTTTGGGTAGACGGTTGACCAATCCCATGTGGTAGAGCTCTTCGTAACCTTTCCAGAAGCCGACAGGTCCCATGCCCCCGCTCACGGCCTGGATGTACCAATCGGGCGTGCGCCAGGGTACACCGGGCTGTGGTGGGCCTAACTCGTCGGCAAGTTGCTCGGCAACTTCCATAGCGATAGTCTTCATACTTTCGCGGGTTCCGGTATTGCGAATGCCACGATCTGCCAAAATACCTCGATGTTCGGCAAATTGCGCCGCCACCTTCTTGGTCACATCATAGGTGGCGGTCACTTTGACCACTTCGCTACCATAAATGGCAATCTCGCGCATCTTTTCAGGCGGAACCAGGCTGGGCAAGAACGTCCATAGTTTAATACCGGCGTGGGCCGAGTAGGCGGAGTACGAGATGGCGACATTGCCGGTCGAGGCGACGATGAGTTCGGTGATGCCGGCTTCTTTCATCATTGAAATGACCATCGCCGCTTGACGGTCTTTGAAGGAGTTGGTGGGGTTCTGGCGTTCATCCTTGATGAAGAGATTCGGTGCCCCGAGCATCATCCCCAGATTTTGGGCGCGCAGCAGTGCTGTGCCACCTTCGCCCATCGTGATTTGGAAGTCGTCGCGTCTGACCGGCAGGAGTTCGCGGTAGCGCCACATCGAAAATGGACGCTGGCGCAAAATGTCCGGCCAAAGCCGTGAAACACGGTTATAGTCGTACCGAACTTCCATCCAGTCATGCCCGCAAGCGCTACAGATGTGTGTTGGCAGAACAAATGGCTGGCGATGGCCGCATTTGCCACATTCGAGTTCGAGATCCATCGGAATGGCGGCTGGTATAACTTGCATGGTTGCCTCTATTTGTTAAGTGCTGTAAGTAGTTTCCCATTTAGAATCTATCCGAAGATTCGCCAGTGACGCACTAGAAACGTTTGCAGTCACAGCTTTCGGATAGAGTCTTGATCAGTATTTACATCAAGAATAGCACAAGTTTCCGTAAGAACAAGCGCAATAAGCTGACAGGCGGTTCAACGGAGTTTTGCACTTTCAAGGGTTCTGTTGTACAATTCAGACAGTTGGCGGAAGTTGACATCGGGCAAACGAGCTTTGAATGGCGCTTCCTGCTCATTCTCATATAATGCATATGCACCTGCGGAAGTATAGGCGTCCGCGTTCTAGTAGCTAGAGGATTTTCAGCGATGAGTAACCGTAAATCAGTGCCTGCACCGGAAGGAAAGGCCGAGTCTGCCAGACCAGATGCGCGGCGGACGCGTGGCCTTTCAGAACGGTTGCGCCAACCGTCGTCCCCGCAGCCAGAGACCGCGAAGGCGCCGAAACCCGCAGCGGCACCTCAAGCGCATCTGGTAGAAGAGCCACTTTCTGGCAAGTCGGCCAAAGCCCAAGCTGCCAAACCTGGCGACTCGTCACCAAGTGTACCGGCCGTGGCAGAAACGCAGCAAATCGCCGGCGAGCCTCAAATCCAGTATGAAGGTCTGCTCTCAGCGGGGGTGCAGTTGCAGAGTCGCTATAAAATCCTTGGCGTTATTGGAATCGGCGGTATGGGCGCCGTCTACAAAGCTCAAGACTTGCGTTTCCCGGGTGTGTTGCGTTTGTGCGCGGTGAAGGAGATGATCAACACGGCGTCGGACCCGCAAGTGCGGCAGATGATCGTGCGCAATTTTGAACGCGAAGCGAGTATTCTGGCGACGTTGGGCCATCCTGCGATTCCACAGGTTTACGATTACTTCACTGAAGGCACACGCTGTTATCTAGTTGAAGAGTTCGTAACTGGCAAAGACCTTGAGGCGCGCCTGGCAGAGGCGGAGGGCTTTTTCTCCGAGGAGCTGGTCGTCGATTGGACTATGCAGCTTTGCGAGGTGCTTTCGTATTTACACAACCACAAACCGCGCCCGATCATCTTTCGGGACTTGAAGCTATCCAACATCATGTTGGACGATCACAATCGTATACGTCTGGTTGATTTCGGTATCGCCAAGCTCTTTCAAAGTGGCGAAAAAGGCACGATGATTGGCACTGAAGGCTATTCCCCCCCCGAACAATATCGGGGTATTGCGGAGCCTCGCGGCGACATCTATGCACTTGGCGCCACATTGCATCATCTTTTGAGTAAGCAGGATCCACGCCTGGAGCCGCCTTTCTCTTTTCATGAGCGCCCTATCCACAGAACAAACCCCACTGTTTCCCGTGAATTAATTGAGGTGATCGATAAGGCACTGGAGTATGATATCAATAAACGCTGGGGATCGGCAGAGGAATTCCGGCGCGCTCTGGCTGCCAGCCTTTTAATCAAGATTGGTAGCGGATCGTTGAACGATAATACGGTCGCTTTTGACACTGGTGTCGTCAAGCCATTGTGGAAGTTTGCCTGTGAAGACGAGATCCGCGGATCGGTGACAGTATCCGATGGTATGGTTTTTGTGCCCTCGTATGATCACAACGTGTATGCACTGGTTGAGGAAAGCGGTAAATTTGTGTGGAAGTATCCCACCGAAGGCGGAATTGCCTCAAAACCCTGGGTTTCAGAGGGGATGGCAGTTTTCGGCTCGATCGACAAAGTCGTCTATTCAGTCGATATTAAGACCGGGCGTTTGTTGTGGACGATGCCGACGCAAGGGCGGATTTTCTCCTCACCTTATGGCGAGTTGGGGCATATTTTCATCGGTTCCGACGACCAGCATGTTTACGCCATCCACCAGATGTCTGGCCGTCGCGCATGGACGTATGCCGCGGACGCTGAAATCCGTTCTCAGCCGTTGGTAGCAGAGAACATGATTCTATTTACGTGCCAAATGGGTATGGTGTATGCGCTCAGTCTGAACCGCGAACAGCGCTGGCGTTTTCGTGCCCGGCGAGGCTTTCTAGCCTCGCCGGTGATTCACGGTGGGCTGGTATTCATTGGATCGTTGGACAATCATTTCTATGCCCTGGACGCGCGCTCTGGTTGGTCTACCTGGAAATACCGTGCTGGCGGGAGCATCGTCTCGACGGCCGCAATCTGGAAGAATATTGTCTTTTTCGGGTGCGTTGATGGCTTCATTTATGCTTTGGATATAGATGATGGACGCGTTGTCTGGCGTTATCAAACCGAGAACCAGGTTACCGGGGCGGCGAATGTCGCCGAAGGTAGTCTCTACATCGGTGGCGTGGATGGCAATCTTTATTGCTTCGATGCCCTTACCGGGGCTGTACGCTGGCGCTATCAAACTGATGGTCCGATCACCGGCGCGCCACAGATTGCTGACGGCATCGTTTATGTAGGTTCTGCGGATCATTATGTGTACGCAATTCCGATGTGATTCGGGATTATGGGGGACGAATGGCGGGATTAAAGGCCTGGTTGCGTAAAACATTCGGTAAGTCGGTGCAGCGTGAGCAGGAAGACAGTGCCGCTGCAAGTCTGTTCAAGAAGCCGGAAACAGTGCCGGTTGAGGAGGGGCAGACTGAACCCGCCCCGGCGGCAGGAGTGCAACGAGCCTGGGAGGCTTCTGGCGTCTTCTCCATCGGGTGGTGTACCGACGTGGGACATGTGCGTAACCATAACGAAGACGCGATTTTTGTCCTGTCTGGAGAACAGGAGGCGAATAATGCCGCACCTCCATTCGGCCTTTTTATGTTGGCCGATGGGATGGGTGGGCACCAATCGGGCGAAATGGCCAGCGCGTTGGCGTTGCGGGTAGCGGCTGGTTGGCTGCTCTCTCGCGTTTATTTCCCACTGGTGGATGGTGGGGATCGTGAGGCCGATCAGCCTTCGTTGACCGATGTGGTTCGCGAGGCGGTTTCGCAGGCCAATCGGGTTGTTACGCGCGACCTGCCTGGTAGCGGCAGCACTTTGACCTGCGGCATGGTTCTCGGGGATCGTCTTTTTGTCGGTCACGTTGGCGATAGCCGGGCCTGCCTGTTGCGCGTCGGTCAACCCGCGAGACAATTGACGAAAGATCACTCGCTGATCAGTCGTCTGATGGAAATGGGGCAATTGACTGAGGAGGAAGCAGCCGTTCATCCCCAACGTAATGTGCTGTACCGGGCGATTGGGCAGGGGGCCACCCTGGAAATCGATGTTTTCACGTATGCGCTGGAACCTGGGGATCGTTTACTGCTGTGCAGCGACGGATTATGGGGAATGGTCGACGAAGCAGAAATCTGGCGCTTGGTTCAGGAAGCGGCGACACCACAGCAAGCTTGCGTGCAGTTGGTCGATGCTGCTAACGCCGCTGGTGGCAATGATAATATCTCCGTTATTTTAGTCGAAACCTGGCATGAGCAGAGTCAAGGGGCGTGATGGCGACCATTAACTCCCAGAAAGACTACTACGCGATCCTGAATGTATCCCTGGATGCGGATGTCGATGAGGTTAAGCGGGCTTATCGTGAAAAAGCGCGCGACTATCATCCCGACAGTGGACATGGCGACGCAGAGCTTTTCCGGGAAATTCAAGAAGCCTACGAAGTCTTGCGTGATGAAATCTTGCGGCGCGCGTATGACCGGCAGCGGGAGAAACAGGGACTGTCTGAGGATGCGCCGGTGGGGTTGGCCTTGCTTCAGAGTCGTACCGTAGCATTGCCTTTGGATATAGCTCAAATACTCTATGTTCTCGTTGAAATTCAGTCCCACGCCGAGGTGCAAAAGGAAACCACACGCCGGCATTTGAACGTTGCTCTGGTAATCGATTGCAGTACCTCAATGAGCGGTGCGCGGGTGCAGCACGTGAAAGTTGCTGCGGCGGATTTGGTCGAATCTTTGGGTCCCCACGATCGTCTAGCACTTGTCGCGTTCAGCGATCGTGCCGAGGTGCTTGCACCTACCCATCCCGTTGACAATCCACGCATCTTCAAGTCTGCGTTGGCTGCGCTGACCCCTAGCGGGGGTACCGAGATTTACCAGGGCCTGTTAGCTGGTCTGAAAGAAGTGCGAAAATATGCTTCTTCGGAGTTGGTCAACCACGTCATTTTGTTGACGGACGGCCGTACATACGGAGATGAGACGTACGCGTTGACCGAGGCACGGCGGGCTGCTTCTGAGGGGATCAGCATTTCCGCTTTTGGGATTGGCGAGGACTGGAACGATGAATTTCTGGATGATCTGGCACGTATTGCGGGAGGGGTTTCTCGCTACATCCGCACGCCATCGGACGTGCGCGCGGCTCTCAGGAGGCAAATTCAAGGACTGAGCAGTACACTGCTGCAGAATGTGAAATTAGAGGTTAACACAGCTCCTTATGTTCATATCCAGGGTGCCTATCGTGCAGCGCCCTATCTGGAAATCTTGGAGCATTCTGAGAACAATGTGTTTTCTCTTGGCAACGTGATGGCAGATGAGCCGATATCGGTGGTGTTGGAATTTGTTATCGGTCAGGTGGTTACGGGAGAGCGTCGTATCGCGCGGCTGGATTTGATCGGTGAAAGGATCGCTGCTCCTGAACCCATCCGCCTACGTCAGGACGTCAACCTGACGTTTACATTGGAACCTGAAGAGGAATCGGTTCCAGACAAATTGCTCAACCGTCTGGCCCGGCTGAGCGTTTTCCACCTTCAAGAACGCGCCTGGAAAGCACTGAGCGCGGGAGACGTTCCTAAAGCGACCAGCTATTTGGAGTATGCCGCAACCCGGTTGTTTGATATGGGCCATCGCGACCTTGGACAGGCGGCGATGTTGGAAGTCAACCGCCTTACGCATGGCGGTGATCCAACCAAGGAAGGGCGTAAGAAACTGCGTTATGGTACCCGGAGTCTAACATCCCCTATGCGATAGGGTCCTATAACATAGGGCGGGGCAAGTGGGAGGAAAAAGTATGACACAAAAAGGAAGTAAAGTCGTTTGTCCCTCGTGTGGGGCGGAAAATCTGCCTGGAACACTCTTCTGTATTCAGTGTGGCACCTATCTGCCATCAGGTGGTCCGTTGCGCACGGAGCCGCTCCCCGAGCAGGAAGAGGGGCGTCCCGCCCGTCCGCGTCAGGAGGGCAAGGAGGGCGATGAGGCGTGGGCATTGAACATCGAAGTTGAAGTGCTGAACACCGGCCGGAAAGTATTGCTCTCAGCGGATCGTGAAATCCTGGTAGGGCGCTTGGATGCAGCCCGTGGCATTTTCCCAGAGTTGGATATGACGCCCGATGGGGGCCTGGAACAAGGCGTTTCACGACGCCATGCACGGATCTACACACGGGAGGGAACGTGCTTTGTCGAAGATCTCGACAGTGTCAATGGCACATTCTTGAACGAAGAACGAATTACCCCCTATTTGCCTTATGCTTTTCGAGATGGGGATCTGCTGATGTTTGGCACAATGCGCTTGAAAGTGCATATTTATCCCAATCTTTGATGGATCAAAGGAGTAACTATGCCACACACGATTTTGGTTCACGTGATGAACGAGGATGCGATTGTTGGGGAGATTGAAGAACTGCCCGAGGAGAACGCGCCGTTTCTCCGGATGTCCAGTCCACGCTTGCGAGACGGGCGTGACGTCTCCTATTTCTTGCCCGAAACGAACATAGTGTTGATACCCTGGCATCGCATCCATAGTATCGAGATCATGCCGACGGAGGGAGAGGACAAACTTGTTACCTTTATCCGCGAATAGTCCTGGCGTAGAGATTCGCGACGTTCACCCGCTGGTGTTGGTGGTGGACGATGAACCCCGAATCATCCGTTTTGTGCGCATTAATCTAGAAATGGAAAGCTTCCGCGTTATCGAAGCCGCCAATGGATTGGAGGCTGTGGACCAGGTTCGCGAGAAAATGCCCGATGCAGTGCTATTGGATGTCTCAATGCCGGAGCTGGATGGCTTCAAAACCCTTAGGATGATCCGCGAGATATCCAGCGTACCAGTGGTGATGTTGACCGTGCGTAGTACCGAAGAGGATAAGGTGCGTGGTCTGGATCTGGGAGCTGATGATTACATCACCAAGCCGTTCAGTCCGCGTGAGTTAGTGAGTCGCTTGCGCGCCGTCTTGCGCCGGGCACAGCCTGCGTCACCTATTAGCTCTCCCATCTTGGAAATCGATGACCGTCTCAGTTTGGATTTCAACACTGGCGAAGTGCTGGTTGAGGGTGAACGCATTAAGTTGCGCCCCATTGAGTTCCGGTTACTCCGCCATTTGATCGAAAATGCTGGGTGGACCGTTCCGTACAGCACATTGCTTTCCAAAGTGTGGGGCTATGAATACAAAGACGCAATCTCTTACCTACGCCTTTATGTCAATTACTTGCGGAAGAAGATCGAACCCGACCCGTCGAATCCGCGCTACATCTTCACGGAGCGTGGGATGGGCTACCGTTTCGTAGATTTCCGCCATCAACGCGCCGAACAATGAAGGGGAACCGCTTGAAGGCCTATAAAATCGTGATCACTGGCCCATTTAATGCCGGAAAGACGGCTTTCATTCACTCCATTAGCGACATCACTATGGTTACGACCGAGCGGCGTATTACCGATACCGGTCTGACAGCCGGTAACAAATCTGAGACGACAGTCGCGATGGATTATGGGCAGAAGAGACTTGGCGACGCGATGTTGCATCTGTATGGGACGCCGGGGCAGGCCCGTTTCGAGTTTATGTGGTCGATTTTGGCGAAAGAGATGGATGCGTTTGTGCTGCTCGTGGATAGCACCGATAGGGTTAGCTTGATGGATGCCAAACAAGTGATGCGGCAGTTCCGCAAACAGGCGAAAGTGCCGTATGTGGTGGCAGCAAATAAGCAAGACCACCGCGCGGCTATGCCTCCCGCAGAAATTCAGCGGCGTTTAGCGGTGTCAAAAGGTGTGGCAGTTATGCCGTGTGTCGCGCGTGACAAAAAATCGGTTCTGCAAGTCCTGGAGCATGTGCGGCAATTGTTAGTTTAGAGGAGGTTACGATGTGGGGAACGCCGACCTACTTTATTTTTGGACTTCCGGCGTTGTTGCTGGCATTGTATGCGCAGTGGCGCGTTTCGACGACGTATCGAAAATACCTGCGCGTGCCCAATGCTGCCGGAATAACCGGTCTGCAAGCCGCACAGTATCTGTTACGATCCACTGGATTGGCCGTGCGCATTGAGGCTGTTGCCGGTGAGTTGACCGACCATTACGATCCGCGCAATAACGTCCTGCGCCTCTCACAAGGTGTGGCGCAGTCTTCATCCGTGGGCGCGGTTGCGGTAGTGGCGCACGAGTTTGGCCACGCGATGCAGGATGCAGAGGCGTTTGCCCCGCTGCGTCTGCGATCCGGGTTGGTGCCGGTGGTTAACTTCACCTCCTGGCTGGGTCCACTCATCTTCTTTGTTGGATTGCTGTTGCAATACGAACCGCTGGCGACAGTTGGCATTTTCTTTGTGGCGGGAGCCGTGATTTTCTCGCTGCTTACACTGCCCGTGGAACTCGATGCGAGCCGCCGCGCGATGCAACTTCTAGAGAAAGGGAGCATCCTGACGGACGATGCGGCACTGCGCGGTGCGCGGAAGATGTTGTCGGCGGCGGCACTGACCTACGTGGCGGCGCTGGCCCAGGCGCTCTCGACGATGTTGTACTACATTTCTCTTCTTAGCGGGGGGCGTCGTCGGCGCACCTAGTTGCGGCTTTTCTCGGCTTTTGATCGGAAGGCACAACGATGCGGTGGAAATTCAACCCCTTTATGGATTGCGTTGCTGTACGCGAGGCGCTGGCGCGGTTGATGCACGACCCGCGCTTTACGCCTGCGCGTGTGGTGCAGGCCCTCCGGCGCGACGCGATCGTCGAAACTACCCTGATGGTAGATGTGTACACGACGGCAGACGAAATTGTGCTGCAAGCTTCGCTCCCAGGACTCAAGCCCAAAGACGTGGAAATCAAGCTCGAGCGCGAGCGACTGACAATCCGGGGGAAGTTCCCCGTACAACTTCCCAACGTTGCGTATGTCCTGCAAGAACGGCAAAGCGGTTATTTTTGCCGGGTGCTGTCGTTGAACGTGCCAGTAGATGGCAGCCGCACAGAAGCTCGGCTCGTGGATGGGGTGTTGACATTGGTCATGCCGCGAGTTAGGGAGTCGCAAAACAAAGTGCATTACGTGCACCCAAAATAATGTGTTGCAAGCGCTGTTTAAAGCAAGCACAGACCTTGCGCAAAAATTCGCCCCGCGATTTTTTGCGGCGCGAAAATTCGCGCCCAGTCTGAGCTTGCTTTTTGCCTTTCCTAAGCTAAGATGAAGTCGATGTCTGTATTTCTGGGGGAATATATGCACAAATTGTCTCTGCGGTGGTTGTGCGCCACCTGCCTGATCCTCATCACGCTAGGATTGGCCGGCTGTGAACAAGTGATTAGCCTGCCCGCACCCACCGCGACGCCTGTGCCTGAACCCACCGCGACTGCCACTGCGATTCCTACGGCGACACCGGAGCCCCCCGAAGGCCCGATCCCGCCGGTCTTGCTTGACCATGAACCGCGCTCGGGAGAGGAAGTTCTTGCGTATACGACCCCATCCGCAGTCGAAAACGCAGCCGCGATCAAGTTGTATTTCGACCAGCTTATGGATCGGGCAAGCGTCGTCGCGGCATTGCAAGTGGCGCCGCCGCTCGAAGGTGATTTCGAGTGGCCGGATGATGCGACACTCGTTTTCCGTCCGCACGCCCTCGCCGCATCCACGCGCTACCGGGTGACGTTGGCAGGTGACATACGTTCGGCGGAAGGGTTACCCTTGTCTACGGAACTCTCGTTCGCCTTTTCGACACTCGCACCGTTGGAAGTTACCCATTTGACACCGGCTGCTGATTCGGCTGACGCGCGCGTTGATGCGCCAGCCCTGATCGTGTTCAATCGCCCTGTCGTCCCGCTCACCTGTGTGGGGCAACCGGCGCAAGCGGACGGCGAATGTCCTATGCTCTCCTTGAGCTTCGAGCCGGCCGTTTTGGGCACGGGAATGTGGGTGGCAGCTTCTGTTTACCGTTTTGATGCGGTGCGCGGCTGGGCCGCTGATCGGACGTATATGGCTACCCTGGCAGCGGATGTGATGAGTGTCGAGGGGGCAGCGCTCCGCGAACCGGTGACTTGGTCTTTTAACACTGCACCTCCTACGATTCAGACAAGTATCCCGGCCGATGGACAATCGCAGATCCCACTGGAAACGGACATCCGTGTGATCTTCAACACGCCGATGGATCAGGAGATCACCGGCAGCGTCTTCAATGTCACCAGTGAAACCGGTGAAGTCGTCCCCGGTACTATCACGTGGGAAGACAATGGTGCTGTGTTGGTCTTTACCCCGGTGACGCGTTTGAGCCTGGGGACGCGCTACACGGTGCGGGTCGGTGCGCGCGCGCGCGCGGCGACCAGTGCGCCGCTGGAAAACCCCCACGCCTGGACATTCACCACCGTGCCGTATCCGGCTTTCGTTGGCGCCATCCCCGAGGACGGCGCTACCGGCGTGGATGTCGCTGAGCCGGTACGTCTTACGTTCTCCGGTATGTTGGACGCAGCGACACTGGACTGGCACGTTACCATCACACCGGCCGTGGAGAATCCGTACACCTATTTTGACGCGGGCGCGAACGTCTATCAACTCTCCTGGGATAAGCAGCCCCAGACGGAGTATTGTGTGCTGCTCAAACCGGGCACTGCTGACGTGTATGGCAACGTGATCACCGAAAGTCACACCTCGTGCTTTGTAACCGGTGACCTGCCTTCGTTCATCGGCCCGGCAGGTGTGGGGAGTGCGGTGACGCTCGATGCGTCACAACCATCGGAGATTCCCTTTTTGGTGCAAAACCTTGATCGCGTTGCCTTCACCCTTTCTGAAGTGGCTGAGCCGGATTTCGTGCGCGGCCGGGACATCGAGGGTGTCATTATTCGAGAATGGCAGGAGACATTTGCCGCGCCGCGCAACACACCCACCGTCGTTTCTTTGTTTTTGCGGCGTTTAGGCGGCGCGCTGCCGACAGGCTACTATCATCTCGCGTGGGAGGCCCCACTTTGGGGGGAGCAATCCCTCAATTTTGCGGTGGTCAATCGTCACCTGACGTTGAAGCTGGCGGCGGAAGAAGCCCTGGTGTGGGTCACGGAATTGCGCAGCGGCGAGCCGGTCAGCCGCACCGCCGTGAGTTTGGTGGATCGTGAGGGGGTGCTCATCGCCGCCGGTACGACGGATACAGACGGTCTGGCCTATATCCCCATCAGCCCCCGTGAGAATTTATGGGAAAACGTGGCGGCTGTTGTCGGCGAACCCGGCGAAGCGGGGTTTGGCGTGGTCATGCCCTCCTGGACGGGTAAAGCTGCACCCTCTTCATTTGGAATCGCCCTCGACGGCAGCGCGATAGTGCCCTATGTCATTCGCGTGTATACTGACCGAACGGTTTATGGGCCGGACGAGACGCTACGCTATCGCGGGATCCTGCGCGAAAATGGTGCTCGCTATTTGATGTCCTCATTGGATATGCCTGTGCAGGTGACGTTACGCGAGGCTGCGGGGCGCAGCGTTTATACAACCACGGTCGCGCTTTCGGATATGGGAACTTTCAGCGGTGCGTTGGTGCTTCCGAAGAGCGCAGGGGTGGGGGACTTTGTGCTCCAGGCGTCTCTACCCGATGTCAGTGATAACCGTCCGGGGATGACGGCGTTTAGGATTGCTGTCCAGCCTGATGCAGCGTTGATCGTCAATGTCACGCCGGAGTCTACGGATGTGCTGAGCGGCGATCCGATAAGTGCCGTCATTACTGTCGATGACGTCTCCGGTATCCCGGTGGCTGGCGCGTGGTTGACGTGGACCGTGTATGCGCAGAGCGAATCGTTGGCAGAAGGTCCCTCTGAGGCGTGGCAATGGCCGGCGGCAGTCTCGGGTGCTCCTGTTTTGGTCGCTGAGGGCGAGGCTGCGACCGATGCGGAGGGCCGCTTTGTGCTCGAACTACCGGCGGAGATGCCGTTGCTTGCTGTCGATCAGGCGCTCGGCCCGCAGCGCTGGGCCATCGAGGTTGTCGTGTGCGATGCGTCCACGCGCGACGCTTGTGCTTCACCGGTCAGCGCTCAGGCGCAAGTGATCGTTCATCCCTCTCGATTTTACCTAGGTATGCAACCGCGCGAATGGGTCGTAAGTGCCGGAATGCGGACCGAAATCAGCCTCCTGGCACGCAACTGGGCACAGCAGCCCGTCGCCAACCAAGAGCTCGCTATCACGTTGACGCAACGTGAGTGGTATCGTCTCTCCGGGGAGGGCGCGCCCACGTGGGGCTACACCGATACCGTTATCTCCACCAATAGCGTGACGACGGATTTCGCGGGCCAGGCGCTGGCGACGCTCAGGCCGCCACACAGCGGCACTTACATCGTCGCAGCGGATGTGCTTGATACAGACGATCGTCCCGTTCACACTGAGATTATGCTATGGGCGAGCGGCGTGGAGGCTGCCTCATGGCCGGTGGCGACGGATGTGCTTGCACCCGTGGCCGATGCGCACATGTATCGCGTGGGCGACCGGGCCAAAATTTTGCTGCCGGTGACCTTCGATGGGCCGTATCGGATGTTGATGACGGTGGAACGCGATGGTATCCTCGACGTAAAGCGCCAGGTCCTCGATACGCCGAATCCTGTCGTCGAGGTGCCGATTGTCGAGACCCACATTCCGAATGTCTATGTCTCGTTTACGCTGGTTCATGGTGTCACTGAGACAGTGTCTGCACCGGATGTGCGTGTTGGTTATGTGACGTTGAACGTCGCCCCCACCAACCAGACGCTGACCGTCACCGCCCTGCCTGATAGGTCGGCCTATGCACCTGGCGATACGGTGACGCTGTCCGTGCGGGCAGTAGATGCCGCTGGACATCCGGCAGATGCGGAGGTAGCTGTGGCGCTGGTTGACAAAGCGCAGTTGTCGCGCGGGCTAAGCCCTGTTTCCCTCGGTGACGCGTTCTACAGTGTGCGTCCCTTGCGGGTGATGACGGGGGATGGGCTGTTGGTGCTTTCCGGTCGTCAGGATGCGATCGCGCTGGACGCGCCGCCGCCGTCTCGTGGCGCGTCTCGTGGCGATGATGAAATGGTATCCAGTACACCCGGCGCGGATTTCGCCGACATTGTGCTGTGGAAGGCTGCCAGACATACCGGTGCGAACGGTGAAACACATTTCACCTTCGAGCTGCCCGATACGCCGGCGACGTGGGTAGCCGTTGTTTATGCGCTGACTGCTGACACAAAGGTTGGCGAGACGCAGGTAGAGATCGTCGCTGAGCAGCCACTGCGCGTCCAGCCTGTGACGCCAGACTTTCTCGTTGTGGGGGATCAGGCGGAAGTCGCTGCCCTTGTCCACAATCACACGGACAAACCTTTCACCGGCGCAGTGCAATTGACGGCGGGTACGGGCGCGCGGGTGGATGTGTTGGTGCGCACGTTCGACCTTCCTGCCGGCGGGCGGGCGCGTGTCGTGTGGACGCTCTCCGTTGTCGAGAGTAGTGCCGAGGCGCTGGCGTTGACGTTCTCGGCAACAGGCGGTGGGTATGCAGATGCGGTTTCGGTCGAAGTGCCACTCCATCGCTACGTGATGCCGGACGTGCTGGGCACTTCCGGTGTGTTGGATGAAGCCGGCGTGCGTCTCGAGACGGTGCCGGTCCCACCGGAGGCTGGTGACGCGAGCGCGCTGATGGTGCGCGTTGACCCTTCTCCTATTGGCGCGCTGGTGGATACGCTCGTGTATCTGGATCAGCAGCCTTATGCTTCTACGGATGTATTGATCGAGCGTTTGGCTTCCTACGTCTTTACCTACCGCGCGCTTCAGGAGTTAGATGTTGCTGACGCTGTCCTGCTGGCGCGTCTACGGACCTCGATTGATCAAACGCTGGAGCAACTCTATGCGTGCCAAAATGCAGATGGAAGTTGGAGTTGGTGGGAAGGACAGAGCGCGCGCGAAGACGCAGCACTGCATCTTACGGCGTTTGCGACCTTGGGGTTAACCAAGGCCGAACGCGCAGGCTTTGACGTGCATCAGGCAGTTCAGGAGCGGGCACTTGAGTACATCTACGATACTCTCATACTGACCCTGGCAGGCGAAGCGCGTTATCCACATCAAGCTTTGGGACTGTACGCATTATCCGATGCGGGTGGTCCCTGGCCTGCCAGCGCCGCCGCGTCGCTATATGCTGCGCGCGAATCGTTGGGCATCGTAGGCCGCGCCTATCTGGCGTTGGCGTTGGGAACGTCCGACCCTTCGGACTCGCGGTTGGTGGCCCTGCTGGATGGATTGCGGAGCCAGGCGAAGTTGTCGGCGGCGGGTGCGCACTGGGAGAGCGCCGGCGACAGTTTCATCGGCGACGGAAGTGGTTACTTGAACACCGACGTCGTCGTTACCGGCATTGCTGTCAATGCGTTAGCGCGTTTTGTGCCTGACGATCCACTGTTAGCCCAGGCTGCTCGCTGGTTGATGCTCGCACGGCGCGGTGGGCGGTGGCAGACGACTTATGAGACGGCGTGGGCCATCGCGGGTCTATCCGGTGTGCTGCGTGCTTCTGGCGCTCTGGAATCAGCGCGTGCGGATTCGCGTTACGATTGGAGTGTCGCGCTGAATGGCGTTGTTCTGAAGGCGTCTACGGCGCAAGCCGCTGAGGGGAGCGATGGGGTTGCCGTTCCATGGAAGGTGCGAGCCGGGCTTCTTGGTGAGGGTGTTGCAGGTGAGGAAAACCAGCCTGTTTTATTGCGAGATCATCCCAACATATTGGAGATTTCCCGCAGCGGTGGAACGGGTGTTTTGTACTACACCACGCATCTGGAATTGTCCATTCCGGTGGCGCAGATTGGAGCAGAGAGGCGGGGATTGATGTTACGCCGGGAATATTGTGCCGTCGAGGATGATATGACGGTGAACAAGATTGCTTTCCTCACGGCGTGCCGTCCGTTGACTGAACTGCACGTTGGCGAGCGGGTGGCTGTCCGTCTGACCGTGATCGCGCCACAGACGCGTGCTTACGTGCGCCTGGAAGTCCCACATCCGGCGGGATTTATCCCGGTCGATACCGTCACTGCCGGGACGCCGGGCTGCACTCTGGGGCAGAGCGTGAGTGCGAATTGCGAGGCCTGGTGGGTACTGCCCTTCGAGCACTGTGAGGTGCTGGATGATCGTGTTGTTTTCTTTGCTTCTGAAGTGGCGGCAGGGACGTATCAGACGACGTATATACTGCACGCGGTCACACCAGGAAGCTATGGGACGCTGCCGGCGGTCGTTTCTGAGGTCTATTTCCCCGAGGTCTGGGGACGCAGCGCAGGCGATGTGATCCGCATCGCTCCGTAAACTGAAGATTGACGCCGCGCTGTACCAGGTTTTTGACTTTCGACTCAGGACTGATCTTTGGAGGTGCGTATGGTTCAGCAGCAACGTGGAATTATCAGCGGCGTTTTCTCGCCACCAGCCCCTCGTTCTGTCGACGATACCGGTCTGAATATGGGGTTGCTCAGCGATTTGGCGCTGAAATCTCTCTACTTTGAGAGCTACCTCGCCGGGCGCGACCTCGCCGACAGGATGGGACTCCCTTTCGCCGGCGTTGTGGCGGGCGTCCTGGATTTCCTCAAACGCGAACAACTCTGCGAGGTGCGCAGCGCATCGGGGCGGGGCGGGCTTTCGGAGGCGATGTACGAGTACGTGCTCACGGCGCGCGGGCGGCAGAATGCCCGCGAGGCATTGGAACGCTCACAGTATACCGGGCTTGCGCCGGTTCCTATGACCGATTACATCCAGTCGATTCGTGTGCAAGGTTTGAAGGACGTGGTGGTGCACAAACAACATCTGCGCAAGGCGTTGTCGCACTTGATCTTCAGCCCGAAAACCTTCGAGCAGATCGGCCCGGCGGTGAACTCTGGACGTTCCATTTTCCTCTTTGGAAGTCCGGGAAACGGTAAGACGTCGATCGCGGAAGCTATCGGTACCTTGCTGATGGAAGGCGATATGTACATCCCTTACGCGGTGGAAATCGAGGGGCAGATCATCAAGGTGTTCGACGACGTCAACCACAAGCCGATCCAGGAGGAGGCGCAGCGTAATGTGGATACGCGCTGGATAAAGGTTAAGCGTCCCTTTATCGTCGTTGGCGGTGAGTTGACATTGGAAGGTCTGGACCTGGTCTACGATACTAACAACAAGTACTATGAAGCCCCCTTCCAGATGAAAGCTAACGGTGGCATTTTCTTGATCGATGACTTTGGACGGCAGCAAGTGCGCCCGACCGATTTGCTCAACCGCTGGATCGTCCCGCTCGAAAAACGCATCGATTTTTTGACGCTCCACACAGGCCGCAAGTTCGAGATCCCCTTTGAGGTGTTGATTGTCTTCTCGACGAACCTGGAGCCGGCCGATTTGGTGGATGAGGCTTTCCTGCGCCGTATCCGCCACAAGATCGAGGTACACGATCCGAGCTGGGAGGAATTCGCCGAGATTTTCAGGCGCGTTGCCAATGCGAAAAAGGTACCTTTCTCGGAACAGGCCTTTGCCTATATCATCCGTGAGCATTATCTTAAACCGAACCGTCCGCCGCGTGCATGCCATGCCCGTGACTTGATCGATCAGATTATCGACATCGCCAAATATCTCAACGTGCAGCCTGTTTTGAGCAAAGAACTTGTTGACCGGGCGGCGGAAGCTTACTTTGTGGAGTTTGAGGAGCATTGATGATCACGCGATATCCTGATTTGTGGCAAAGAGGACGGCCGTTGGGACGTCCGTTTGTGTTGGGCCATCGCGGAGCGAGCCACGCTGCACCACAGAACACGTTGGCGGCGTTTCGCAAGGCCGCGGAAGACGGCGCCGATGGGATCGAACTGGACGTGCATCTCTCGCGGGACGGCGTGCCGGTGGTCATTCACGACGACAGTGTAGACGCAACCACCGACGGTACCGGCCTGGTACGCGAGCTGACGCTGGCGCAACTCCAGGCGCTGGACGCCGGAGCGCGTTTCGACGTGCCACATTCTGACACGTCCTTTACCGGCGCGCGCATCCCCACGTTGGAAGATGTGCTGGCCGAGGTCGGTTCACGGCTGCTGGTCAACATCGAATTGAAGGCCGGTCAGACGGTGGCCCTGGTGTCTGCGGTCGTGGACCTGGTCAGACGCATGGAAATGGCGGATCGTGTGTGGTTTTCGTCTTTCAAGCCCTATGCGCTGTACCGGGCGCGTGCCCTGGCCCCAGAGATTCCCTGCGGTTTGCTGTACGGCCCGCTGAGTCTGGGGACGCTGTTGCTGAGGCCATTCACCCCGCACGAGGCGCTGCATCCGTACAAGGACTTGCTCACCGAGCGATTGGTCCATCGAGCGCACCGGCGCGGGCTGCGCGTCTTCACGTGGACGCTCGACGATCCTGCCGTGGCACGGAAGTTCGCGGCGTGGGGCGTCGATGGCATCATCACCAACGAACCGGCGGAAATCCTGGCGGCTTTATAAGGCCGTACCCTTGCGAAGGTTTTGCGTGAGTTTCGGTGCAAAAAAGACTGGCGGATGACGAAATAATTATGTTTTGTAGGTTTTTGTAACCTTCGCAAGAGTGGCTGAACGGTTACCTGTCCGTTGAGGCGGACGTTTGCCGGAAGTGGGATTGTGCGGCTAGCTCGGCTTCGGGCAGCGTTCCTGCCATCCACGCGGTGATGTCCGCTCCCGCGAGTTGGGCGAGGTACTGCACAATTTCTGTTTTCCCATGAACCGTCAGCGCAATGGTTATGGTTTCCGGCACAAGACATCCATCCTGGAGCACTGTGGCCATTTCATCTAGTGCCATCCACAGGAGTTGGGCGCTTTCCGGGGGCGGCGTCTCGCCGGTATACACGGCGGATAAGGTGATATGGAGCTGTTTGGTATCCCATGCCACGGTCGCTGTGTCCTGTAGAGGGGCGGGCAGCGCGTTGCAGGCATCCAGCATCGCTTGCACGCAGGGCGACACCTGCGCCCGAGCGACGGGAGAAACTGGGGTGGAGGACATCGTGCGGACTACGATGGTAGCCAGTGTGCCAATGACGATGAAATCCAACGCGCCTAGGATGATCAGGATGAATTTTTGTTTACGGGTCATCACATCACAGTATAGCACAGCGTGCGCCACCTGCAACAGCGCATTACTGATCCAAACATAAACGAACGACCTATGACTGAAGCGCATACAACGGGCACAAACGCAAATGAGGTCAAGAGAGGCCTGTCAGGGTTCTCCAGCGGCCTGTTGGCCTCTTTCTTGCTTGGGTGGGCGCCGATTTTGGGGAAATTCGCCTATCGCGCCAAGGTCGATCCTATGACATTGGCTGCACTTCGCACGGCAGTGGCAGCGCTCTTCTTGTGGGGCGTCTACCTGATCTTTTGGCGCAAGCGCATCTTCATCAAGTGGTCCGCCGTGTTGAATTGCCTCCTTGTTGGCATCATCAATGGCATTGGTTCTCTGTTTTATTACAGCGGTTTGAGCCGTCTCGACGCCTCGCGCGCGTCGCTTCTTGGCGCGTTCTATCCCGTCTGGGCCGTGATCTTTTTGAGTGCCTCCGGGCAGCCGATCCGCCGGGCAACGTTGGGACGCCTGTTAATCTCCTTGAGTGGCGCGGTGCTAGTGACGTCGCCGTGGATGATGAGCACCCTCACCGATTATCTCGGCATTATGTTGATGCTGGCCTACGCCGGGTTGACCGGCTGGTACCTGGTCATGGGCCAGTGGGTGTTGGCCGACGTTCCCTCGCAATCAGGAACGTTGTACATTCTTTCTGGTATGGCGGTTACGGTCGCGATTGCGCGTGCTCTTGGTGAAGGGCCTGCGATTGCGCCGATTTCTACTTCCGGTTGGGCGGCAATTATCGCGCTGGGACTGACCACAGCGTTTTCGCGGCTGGCGATGTTCTTCAGCCTGGAGAAGCTCGGTGGCGTGCAGACGGCGATCATCAGCCTGGTGGAATTGGCCATCAGCCTGACACTGGCGTTTATCTTCCTGGGGGATCGCCTGGCCTGGTACCAGTGGCTCGGTGCGATTTTGCTGTTAGGCGGTGGCGTTTTAGCCCGGATGGACATCGAGGCCGGCGCGCTGCCGCCGCCGGCCTTCAATCCGATGGATGGCTAGGCTATCACTGTGCGACTTCTCCATCATGGCCAGCCCACTTGCAGCCCCCAGGCAACCTGGAAGACCACGATGGCGCTGTAAACCGTTGACCGGCTGGGACAGTCTTCATCGTTCCTCCCGTGCTATGGGACGCGCATCACTAGAGGCAAATATATCGCATATAGCGTTGTAGACGCTGGCGTCTCCATAGCAGCAACGGCTGGTCCATAAAGTGTAGCCGTATTCTGGAGTGATAGAACTTCTACCCAGTATAGATAGGTCACGCCAGCCGTCGTCGTATCATCAGTATAAGTATAAGAAGCGCCCCAAGCTTCGCCCGGCGACTGTACCGGTATCAAAGCGACATTTAATTTACTTTTTGGCTCATCAGTTGATGGAGCCCGATACAGGTTGAAGCCGATGAGCGTCAATTCATTGGCCGTTTCCCATGCTAACAAGATTGTGTCGGTAAGCGGCGTGGCCGTAAAGGACGTCAACTCTACAACCGTTGGTTCATCAGGATAACCGTATATCAGCGTCGTAACTGGGTCTGCGGCATTATTATCCGGGTTGCTGTCGATGGTGCTCGTGTCGATCCTGGCGTCGTTGACCAGCAGCCCGCTGAACGTTTCCGTGATGACGCCGGTTATGGTGATGCTCCCGCTTTGCCCCGCTATCAGATCAGATATATCCCATGTCAGTGTACTCCCGGTGCGCGTGACAATAGCGGCGTCAGTCCACGTAATCACCGGATCAACTAGCGTAGCGGACAGTACAGAATGGATAACCACGTGATGCGCCGTGGCGGGTCCGGTATTGGTAAAGTGCAGGGTATAGGTGATCTGGCTGCCAGAAAAGAGTACGTCAGGTGCGTCAACCGTTTGTGTCAGGCTAACGTCGGCGGGCAAGACGTTCAATCGTAACGCCGGATCGCCAAAGAGCAAATAAGTGTCAAGTTGGTCACGATACCATCCGGTTCCGGTATAGAGGTACAGCTTCCCTTGCAAAGTGGCTGCTCCCAGTTCGATGACGTCATCGAAGAAAAAGGCCTTGAACAATCCTTTGTTGAGATAATCATGCGCGGTAGCTGTTCCCATGCCGGTTGACGACCACGTGGCGATAGCGCCTTTAGCAGAGACTCGAACAAAGGCTTCGGCAGTGGATGACAGATCTGAACCTGGCCCACTGGGATGAATGTAGTATCCGTCCATACAAGCCATTGCGGCTACAAAAGGCAAGCGGCCTGCATTGGTAAGGGTGTCGATATCGGCGCGGCGGAACAATTGTTCGGAGGCCCAATACGTGCGCGCCCCATGGCCTACATAATTGACAATCAAGCGCCCCGCGTTAATCGCGTTGATGATCGCGCTGCGAGCCGTAGTTGCGGTGGTATGGGTGCGACCATAATACACCTTTTGCGCTACATACGGTGCGGGCAGATAGCCATCGGCAATCGCGTCGGAATAGGCGTAGAAATCGCCGGCGGCGTCAGGGTTGTCGGCGGCAAACAGGACGTTCTGGTTCCAATCGTCCGCGGCGGGATTCGTTTCGTACTCCAGGGTTTTGTTCACGACTGCTTGGGCTTCGGCGCCGGTCTTTACCGGCAAGCGTCCCAGGTGCATATCGGGGAAATTATCCTCGCCGTTGACGCAAACGTAGCGGTTGTCGGCGGCTACTTCGCCCAGCCAGGGATCAACGTCGGCCAGGAAAGGAGGGATGTAGTTGAGTTCGCCGCGTCCGGTATAATTCTTAAAGTCATAGTGCCCATCTCCCATCAGCAGGACATAAGCCGGCGCTGGCGCCGTCCAATGCGCGTAAGCGTAAGCGAGAAAATCACGGATTGCTATGGGATCGAAAACGCCGTAACTGAATTCGTCGTAGATGTTCTGCACATCGATCACGCGTGCACGTAATCCCTGCACAGCACGGTGTTCCGCGAGCGGCAGAACGTTAGTGTAGAAATTGCCGTGGGTGATGATGATATAGTCGGCGCCGTTGGTCGTCGCGCGTAAATCGGCAGGTTGCTGCGTAACAATGCTCAGGACAAGTTTGAACTGTGCCGGCGTCGCCGCGACGTGTTGGCGCGCATCTTCGGTGGTTTGTTCAAAACGGACGGTATACGCATCGTCCTCCGGTTCTATAATGGGATTGACGATGCGCACCGGCGCGGTGGGTATGGTCACGTCGAATGTCTGTATCGTCGCAGTGGTGAAGCCGGTGACGGCGTATTCCCAGATGCCTGCCGTGGCGGTATCAAAATGAAGATGGTCATCGACGGCGGTGTAAGCGCGATCGTATTCGATTTCAAACCAGTTGACGAGAAACTGGTCGGCAGTGATCCCATTGTCCATCGGCGCATAAACGGTGAGGGTGTTCGTCCCTTCGACGAGAAAAGATGCGGGAACGTTGACCTCGAAGAAGTATTCAGCTTTCGCGGCCCAGAAAGCATCGACGATTAAGTTGCCGTTGAGAGAGACTAGCGTGTGATGCTGCGGCGTAGCACCGTAACCCTTGAAGAGGCCGCGCACGGTCGCGCTGAGCGACGAACTCACAGGCGCATTGAGTGTGGTGGTGTAATTGACTGTCGTAGGCGCGGTGGCCCAAATGAAACTCCAGTACCACCGGTCTTTGTCCGCGTCGCTAGGGTGTGAGGGTTGATAAGTCCTGTTCTGCTCGATGCGCTGCGTGGTGCGAAAACTCTCCGGCGCTACGCCGCTACCCGTTGGTGTACCGTCCAATTCAGCCATACGCAACCCATTGACGTCGCCCCACGTCAACCAATAAACGTTAACGTCGGTAAACTTTGTATCCATTTTCTCACCGTAGAAAATGATGCTATCTTCTGCAGCGAAGACGCCGTCACCTTCACCGGGGACGTACAAGGCGACTTCCGTCCCCTGCGTGTGCAACGTGAAGGTTCGTGGATCAATAGTATCGACCGGAACGCCGGCGGCGGCTAACTCGGCATAAGTGACTTCATAGAGGCCATCTTCATCGACAGTAAGTTTGTACGTGGGCTGAGAAGAAGCAGATGCATTGAACTGTTGCAACAGGGTTGAACGGCTTGACGGCGTTTCCTGCCATTGCCTGGCATCGTCATAGTTCGTCACAATCTGCGCGAGCAAGTGATCGAAAGCATCTTCGGTGCTTGCGGAAAAGCTTTGCCCGGTGAGACCCGCGTCAGGGAGTTCGCCCTCATCGCCAAACTGTAACAGCACCCGAATCCGCGTGTAGTGTTTGACGACACCCGTGACCGGGTTGACCTGAAACGGGTGGAAGCGCACTTGCGCGACGTATTGGTTGCGAATCCAGCCGGTGTCCGCTACTTCGGCAACCTGCGCCGGATAGAACGCAGCGGCGGCATAGGCTTCGGGATCGGGGATGGCGGCTTCGCCCTGGTACGTCACCATACCTTCGACGTCGACGTCGAAAATCGGTTGGGGAACCGGGCAGAGCGTGTAATCGCCGGGCAGGATGGCGACATCGATGTCCAGGATCGACAGCGCCGGTTCGACGTCGGGGGGCAGACCGAGCATCGTCCCGCTGGCAGGCAGACGCGGCCAGCCACTCTTGTCGAGTTCTCCATAACCGGTCACGCTCAACACATCGCACGAACCGCTTGTGGATTCACTTTGTGTCACATCGAAGTCCGGCGTGACAAGCTCCAGCACGATGCCGCTCCCGGTCGATGCGATCACTTGTACCCCGGACTCCGCCGGTGTATCTTCCCGCATTGGCAGTGTACCAGCTTGTCTCGTCGAAGCCGGCGTGCTTATCGTTCCGCTCCCGGATGGTGTGCTCCCGGCCAAGACGATATTGGGCCATAGGAGCGTCAACAGCAACACACAGACGATAGTTTTGTTAATCAACGTTTTCATACTCACCCTCTTCCGCTCTCACACAGCTTTTCCGCCAGAGTCTTTCGCTACTTTGTTGTATGTAATAGATTTAACTCAATTCTAACAAAACAACGCGTGCAAATCCAGCATAGAGCGTGAGAGTTTAAGTCGAGTTTTCGTGCAAAACGTGCAAAAGTGCGCACGAAACTGCCCGGTTTATGAAGATTAAGGGTCTGTAAAGAAATAACTTCCCGCTCGGGCCGGTCTCCAGACCGTGCCCGCCCACACCTGGGTTTACGGTGGCGCGGTCGGAGACCGGCCACAGCTTTCGGGAACTTATACTTTTTACGAACACTAAGACAATAATTAGGGAATCATATGCGCCGGGGAAAACCGGCTGATGAAGGTTGACCTTTTAATTCGGTAATCGGGTTCACCGCCCACGCGCGGGCGTCAACGCCCACGCTACGGAGCCACGCCCGCTGATGAAGGTTAACATTTTACTGATCCGGTCATAAAAAACTAAAGTCATTCAGTAACGCACAGGCGTACAAGTGTTTAGCC
>Ga0209614_1000703_pt1 | contig 28275 bp, 28 predicted proteins | sample BlaSprsedimmetaG_FD_185484 | JGI IMG/M metagenome (GOLD analysis project Ga0209614, IMG submission 185484) | Hot spring sediment bacterial and archeal communities from California, USA to study Microbial Dark Matter (Phase II) - Blank Spring... ... | reverse complement strand
ATACAAGGGATGTGGAGGTATCGGCGAGACGAAGGCGACGTATAAAAGTGAGACCCCGACCAAGAAAGAAAGTATTATGAAGAGAACCTTGGCTGGAAGCGGGATAAATTTTACTCTAAATGCCAAAATAATGGTTATAAAAAGGAGCAGACATACAATGAGCGCCGCAAGCGTGGACACCGATTGATAATGAACGGGGATTTGAAAGGTTGGGCCGGCGGGATAGTAGTATAAAGGAATCCCCTCGATTAGAGATATCGGCTTCGCCAGAAGAAACAACTCGTAAGGAACTTTAGCAAAACTTAGAAGTTTTCCAATTATTTCCGCCTGGAACCACCAATATGATATGGCATAATATGCGACCAAAAAACCTGCGCATACGGTGAGCAGCATACCGACAAAAAAGTGTGATTTTGCCACCCTCATGTTCCACATCGACCTATGAAGTCTAACATTGTTCATAGCATCACCTTTAATTCAGCCGAGATGACAGCATATTTTAACATTATACCACACAAAACCGCATATCCTAGGTTCTATTTAGAAACCTAACCGTCTCTTAAACACCACGATAACCTTGAATAATTTATGCCATTTAACAGGACATTTGTTTTAACAAGAAAAAACTAGCTCTTTCACCAGAGGGGCGCCAATGAAAGAGCTAGCTAACCCATAAGCGGGCTATTTTATATATCGGGAATTAAAAAGACTTACTTTAGGGGTTTTTTATAAAAATTTGGATTTAAGAAAACCAGGTACCTGATATCTGATATCTGATGCAGACCAGTATCTGGCAGGACTGTACCAGGTTGGTCTAACGATTATGTTGTGCCTTCTGAGACTATCTCTTTTATCTTCATCAGTCTCGTTCTGTTTTCTCTTTCCGCCTCGTCCAGCTTCATATTTATATAGGTTATTGTTTCATTCAATTGAGGAATCAATACATGCTCAAGAGCGTTTACGCGACGGCGAGTCTTCTCTATCTCAACCGCGATAAGCTCTACCGCCTTCTCGGCCTCCGACAGCTTTATCAAGAGGGGCACTATCTCGTTCAATGAAAATAACGCTTTATCAAGAACCGCCGGGGTGGTAGATAACCCGTAGCAATCGAACATTCCTTCCTGCACGGCTTCAAATTCAGGAACCCTCACCCCCATCAGTCTCTTTTCCGAAATTTCTATGTTCGTAACCATGCGCGGATAAAAGAGGGCTTCCTCTATAATCTCAGCCGATGATTCAGCGCGAGCAATCGTAAAAATTTGGTAAGCTTTCGCAAGTTTTTCCTCAATCTCTTTGCGAATATCTCGGTTCTTGCGCACCTGCTCCAAAAACTGCTTCATCAACTCATCGAGTTTATCTTTAAGCAGTTTATGGCCCCTTTTTGCGATTGCTAACCGCCTACGGAGCTTTAAAAGCTCCATCCTGTTCGGGTTTATCTTTAAAATCGCCACTTAACGAATCATCCCCTAAAAAAATTCCAAAAACTACTTCAAATTTACTTAAGATTTGACCTCTTCGAGTTCCTTTTCTTCTTTCGACTCTTCCTTCATAAATTTTGACATATATTTTTCTATGTGCTCTTCCCGCACTCTCTTGAGTTCCGCGCGCGGTAAGTGTGTCAACAGCTCCCAACCAAGATCGAGTGTCTGCTCGATGCTTCTGTTCTCGAATTCACCCTGCTGTATAAAACGCTGCTCAAATTCCTCGGAAAACTTGGCAAATTTCTTATCGACATCCGACAACGCCGCCTCGCCAAGAATAACGGCGAGTTCCTTTGCCTCTTTTCCTCGGGCATACGCCGCAAAGAGCTGGTTAGATACACCTGAATGATCTTCTCTGGTCTTGCCCGGGCCTATTCCTTTTTCCTTTAATCTGGAAAGGGAGGGCAAAACATCTATCGGGGGATGTATTCCTTTACGGTGCAAGTCACGACTCAAAATTATCTGACCCTCAGTGATATAACCGGTAAGGTCGGGAATGGGATGGGTTTTGTCGTCCTCTGGCATGGAGAGGATGGGTATCTGGGTAATCGATCCCTTTTTATTCTTTATCTTGCCGGCTCTCTCGTAAATTGTAGCAAGGTCAGTATAGAGATATCCAGGGTAGCCTCTTCTCCCGGGAACCTCTTTTCTCGCCGCGGAAACCTCGCGAAGAGCTTCGCAATAATAAGTCATGTCGGTCAAGATCACCAAAACGTGCATATCCAAATCAAATGCCAGATACTCCGCCGCTGTGAGCGCGACCCTCGGCGCCGCAATCCTCTCAACCGCCGGGTCGTCCGCCAGGTTGATAAATATAACAGCTTTTTCAATTGCAGCGGTTCTTTTGAACTCGCTTATAAAATAGTTCGCTTCCTCAAAGGTTATCCCCATCGCGCAGAAGACAACGGCAAATTCCTCATCTTTCCCTAAAACCTGGCTTTGCCTCGCTATTTGGGCCGCTAATTTCGGATGAGGAAGACCTGAGCCCGAGAATATTGGCAACTTTTGCCCTTTAACCAGTGGGTTAAGTCCATCGATAGCCGAAATTCCAGTTTGGATAAAATCCTCCGGATAGTCCCGAGAATACGGATTCATCGGCTCACCATAGATGCTGAGGCGTTTTTCTGGGATGATCTCGGGCCCCCCATCGATGGTGTGACCGAGACCGTCAAAGACCCTGCCCACAATATCCTTTGAGACGCCGACCTCCATACCCTTTCCAACGAACCTTACTCTGGTCTGGGTGGTATTAATACCCCTCGTCCCCTCAAATGACTGGATGAGCGCGGTATCCTTTGTTATCTCCAAAACATTGCCTCGGCTAATTGAGCCATCCGGGAACTGTAACTCAACAAGCTCGCCATATTTTACATCAGTCACCTTTTCAACAAGCAAAAGCGGCCCGACAACATCACGTATCGTCATATATTCCTTGGGCATGTTACTCGCCTCCCGTTCTAGAAGCTTTGAATTGAGATGATATGTCTTTCAATAAATCTTTCAATTTCCCGATCTCTTTTTCCTCAAGGAACTTGATCCTGGATATTCTCTCTCGTATGGGAGCTTCTAAAATATCTTTAATATTGGTACCCTTCTCGATGGCCTCCAAAGCCACCTCGTGAAAGTGCATTATCACCTTAAGCATCAAAAATTGCTTCTTAAGAGAAGTAAACGTATCAACTTCATGAAAAGCATTTTGTTGCAAAAAGTCTTCTCTAACGGACCTCGCCGTTTCCATCAATATCCTTTCATTTGTTGAAAGCGCTTCGACACCAACCAACCTTACTATCTCCTTTAGCTCCGCTTCCCGCTGTAAAATAGCCATTGCGTCCGTCCTCAATTTTTTAAACTCCGGATCGACCTCTTTGGTCCAGTAATCCTCAACCTCTTCCATATAAAGCGAGTAACTTTGAAGCCAGTTAATTGCGGGAAAGTGCCTTTGATAGGCAAGCTGGTCTTCAAGGCCCCAGAATACCTTCACAACTCTTAAAGTATTCTGGGTAACAGGTTCAGACAAATCTCCCCCAGGAGGAGAAACTGCTCCAACAACGGTTAAGCTACCTTCTCTGTCATCTTTGGAAAGACAACTAGTCCTTCCTGCTCTTTCGTAAAAAGCTGCTGCACGAGAGCCAAGATAAGCGGGGTATCCTTCCTCTCCCGGCATCTCTTCCAATCTTCCGGAAATTTCTCGTAAAGCCTCGGCCCAGCGAGAGGTAGAATCCGCCTGAAGAGCCACACTGTAGCCCATATCTCTAAAGTACTCTCCTATAGTTATCCCTGTATAAACCGAAGCTTCCCTCGCGGCAACAGGCATGTTGGAGGTATTTGCAATAAGCACGGTCCTCTTCATTAAAGGCTCTCCAGAATAAGGATCTTTTAACTCGGGAAACTCCATAAGAACATCGGTCATCTCATTTCCTCGCTCACCGCAACCGATAAAAATGATTATCTCGGCATCGGCCCATTTGGCAATCTGGTGCTGGATTACCGTCTTTCCGCTTCCAAAGGGTCCTGGCACGCACGCGGTTCCGCCCTTCGCCACCGGGAAAAAAGTGTCGATAACCCGTTGGCCTGTTGAAAGAGGAGTGTGAGGTGGAAGCTTGTCTTTATAAGGTCTTCCGCGGCGAACCGGCCATCTTTGGAGCATGGTTATCTCTTTTTTTTGCCCGTCCTTCTCCAAAACAGCAACAGTATCGTCGACCGTAAACTCACCCGCGTTTATCTTCGTGATCTTGCCTTCAATGCCCGGAGGAACCATCACCTTGTGCTCGATAATCGTGGTCTCCTGCACCGTTCCCAAGATATCTCCGCTTGCAACTTCATCTCCAACTTTTGCAACTGATTTAAATTCCCACTTCTTCTCTCTGTTTAAACCTGGTGCCTCAACGCCGCGCACTATGAAATCTCCCACTTTATCTCTTAATACATTTAAGGGTCTCTGCACGCCGTCATAGATGGACTCAAGCAGGCCAGGCCCGAGTTCAACGCTTAAAGCTTCTCCTGTTGTATACACAGGATCCCCTGGACCCAGTCCAATGGTCTCTTCATATACCTGGACTGAAAAAGATTCACCTCTAATTTCGATGACCTCTCCCATCAACCGATCTTTGCCCACTCTAACCAGGTCATACATCTTTGCATTCGTTAGACCCTCCGCGACCACCAGAGGACCCGACACTTTGCCTATTATGCCCTGTTCCATTAGCTCTTCCCTTCTTCACTTAAAATATCCATACCGACCGCTTTTTCGACAATCTTTTTCATTCTTTGAAATCCCAAACCCTTGCCACCTTTGGCGGGAGGAATGATTAAGACCGCCGGGGTAAAACTTTCTGCAACCTCGGAAATTAAATCATCTATTTCTTTGTAAACTTCCTCGGTCACCATGATTACAGTATAATTTTCTTCCTTTATTTCGGACCAAACATTTCGGCTCTCCTGCGGATCAACAACCGGATAGGCATCAAACCCCAATGCCTGAAACCCTAAAACCGATGTTTTGTCTCCTATAAACGCTATTTTAGACATACTGAGCACAAACTCTCTCTTTAATGGTTTGAGCCGAAACACCACTAAGCCTTCCGATAAGAATAATCCTTAGCGCTTTTACCTCATTCTCCTTCGCGATTATATAACTTATCAATGGCTCAAGGCCTACAGCTATATACTTTGCCGGTTTTAGGAAACTGACCAAGAAATCATCTGCTTTTCTGTCGAAAAAGTCGAGGTCGAACTCTTGCCCCGCAACGCTATCCTGAACTATTTTGGCATAAGGCGTCTCTTTTAATTTGCCTATCAGCACTTCCGGAGCATCATAATAAGCTGAAATAAAATCCCCCTTTGGAATAAAACCGTGATCCAACAAAGCATCCTCAACAAACCTTGCTTCCTTGTTTAAATTTCTCGCTCTCATAAAAAGCTTCAAATTAGCCAGATCGATCAAGCTTTTAACATAACCCAAAAAAAACTTGTTTTTTTGTCTCTTTGCGACCTCATAAAGGTATAAATGCAAGGCTCTATCTAAAACCACATCTATCTGCTGAGAATCTTTATCTTCCTCAAATTTTTCCATGGCCTCAAGTAAAGCGGACGCATAGGGTTCCTCTATTTCGTCAAGGTTGCCTTCGTCGACCCTCTCTTTTGCCACCTCGGCGTCCAACATCCCAAGCTTCGACCATATTCGTTCGGTGGACTTCTCTCCATACTTTGCCTTCAGAAAAACTTTTAAATTATGAAAATCGTACCGGGAACGAAAATAGGATAGTATCTTTTTTTCAGGATATATCTCTTCTAAAAATTCATAAAGAACTGCGAGATAATCGTTCAAAGCTTGCTCGACGTCCTCGGGGGTTGCAGCTTCTTGAAAAAAATTCCCATAGTCGGTCTCCACAAGAATCCGTTTCTGATCGTAAAAGTCGCCGGCTCCAATCAGCCTATCCAGTCGATTTGCTCCAAGCATCTTTGTCTCGCGAACCCTAATCCTTCCTACAGCAAACCCATATTTTAACGGATCCCTCAAAGCTTTCAACAAACCAACTTTTCACTCCCCCGACCCAAACAAACCGTCAATTATTTTTGTCTCCAATTCTTCTCTGACCGTTTCAATCATAGCAAAGAAAGAATTGTTCAATTCCACCTTGCCTTTTTTAAAAACGAAGCCGCCACCCAGATCCCTCGTCTCCCTGGATAGTTTAATATCGCTTTTCTTGCCTTGGGTTTTTAAGGAAGAATTTAGCTCTTTTATAAAACCGTTTCCCACTTTCTTCCTGTCTTCAGAGGATAAAATCAACTCTTCATCCCCTTCGACCTCGTCTTTAAGAAGCATTTTCTTCAACAGTCTTCGATACTTCTCATCGGTAAGTAATTTGAGTTTTTCAAGGGCTTCATCAAAAACTCCATCTATCAAAGCTCTTTTTTGGGCAAGGACTACATTCCTTGCTTCCAATCTCGCAAGCGAAAGTATCCTTTTTTCTTCCCTTTTGGCTTCGGCCTTTACTTCAGTGAGGATGCCGGCTTTAATGGATTCTGCTTTCTTTTTTGCCTCAGCCATCTCTTGATCAGCTTCGGTCCTCGCCTTATCTCGAATCTCATCAGCCGTCTTTTTTGCGTCACCGACTACTCGGTTGACAATATCTTCAAGCGCCATTTAACACACCCTATCTAAAAGTTAACAATTATCCAGCTTGTGCAGCCATTATCAAGAAGAGAGAAACAACAAGCGACAATACAGCATATGTTTCTACCAAAGCTGAAAGAATCATGCCCTGGCCGGCTGCTTCTCCCCTCTTGGCAACCATGCCCACGCCCGCCGTTGAAACCGCGCCCTGAAAAATTGCTGAAACCAAACACATTATCATCACGGGCATGCAACCTAAAAATATTCTCACACCTTGAGCAAGAACAATGCTCTTGCCGTCTCCTCCGAGCAAACCAAAAAATACAACCACCAAAAGACCGGTTATAAAACCGTAAATACCCTGGGTGCCAGGGAGTATGCACAAAACCAAAAGCCCACCAAACTTATCGGGGTCTTCTGCTAATACCCCCGCCGACATTTTAGCGGCAGACGCTATTCCTATACAGGATCCGATACCGCCAAATATCACTGAAAGACTGGCCGCCAAAACGGCCCACTGGTAACCATTAAGCAATAAAAGAGTTTCATTCATATATTTTTACCTCCTTTCTATCTTAAGTTACTTGTCAATTTATCATCCTTCAGCAACTCTGGTCCTTTAAAAACCAGATTCTTTGCATCAAGAGCAAATGGCTTAAAAGGACGTCCTCCGCCCTCAAAGAACTTCCCGAAGAACTCAACATATTGTAATCTTGCTGGATGAACAAAAGCACTTATTAAATTTATGACCAAATTAAAAAGATGACCCACCACAAGAATTATAGCCATGATGACGAACCCAACAAAGGGAATCATATCATTGGCGATGCCGCCAATGATGTTGATACCCCAGCCGATTAAAAAGGTCGCGAGCCCCAAAGCCATCAACCGTGAGTAGGAGATGGTGTCCCCGATAAAAGAGGTCATTCCATAAAGCCCATAAACTCCGCTGCCTATTCTGCCAAAAATGCTTTTAGCGTTGGGCTCAGTAAACCAAACTATTAAAACGACGCCGACTATCGACATCCATTTTGCCACAGACAACAATGTAGCAGGTAAAACTTCTTTTCCCATTGAAAGCATTTGCACGATAAGAAGCGCGATACCTGGAAGAAGTATTAGTTTCCCACCTTCTCTAAAGATCCCCTCAATCCATCTACCATTTCTAATGTTATCGTACATCTCAAGAACTACTCCGAAAAGTAAATGAGCAAACCCGAAAAGAAAGCAAAAGACCAAGAATGTAACGGGATCCTTTAAAGGTTCTAAAATTATCATTTTCCTTAAAACCAACGGCAAAGACTCAGTTTCGATGGTGAACCAACTGCCCGTAAGCGCCCCAGCAACCATGGAGGCCAATCCCCCCCAAATAAACAACACCGCAAAATTCCTTATGGTCTCCTTGGCCCGAAACTTCTTCTTAAGCCACAATGACGCGAGGGTTAAAATTAGACCATAACCAACATCTCCTATGCAAATGCCAAAAAAGATGATGAAGAAGGGCGCAAGGTAAGCTGTCGGATCCAGTTCTCCGTATTTGGGATAACCGTAAAGACTCGTAACGATTTCAAACGGAGTAAACCATTTATTGTTTTTGAGCATCACGGGAGGATTTTCATTCTCTTTCGGGTCCGCAAAAGTAAAATCGACTTCGGTGGATAACTTAGAAACCTCTTTCTTAAAGCGCGCCACGTCTTCCTTCCGAACCCAGCCTTCCAGCATGAAAGCCTTTTCGGTTTTAGCAAAATTAAGCTGAACCTTTGCCCTGTTTTTCATATTCTCCAAGTAATTCTTGAGAACGATTAGGTCGGACTTCAAAGAAACCAGGTCTTTCGCCTTTTTGATGACCGCCTTCTTTTCCTCTTGGAGATTGTAAATTTGTTCGGCGATTTCGGCCACTTCTTCTTCGGGAGCGTCATCCAAATTTGCAAATGAAGTGGTCTGAAATCCATACTTGCTTAAAATTTGATTTACTTCGGTTGAGCGCTCTTTCAGAAAAATGGCAAGAACATACGCGAACTGGGAATCTTTGTTTATCATATCCAGAGATGACTCAATTACGGAATCTTCCAGTTCGTGTTCCGCCTTGTCGAAGTTTAAGACGGGAAATTGCCCAATTGCAAAAATTGTATTTTCGGTTTCGCCGATATCTATAAATTTTATATCTAGCGGCATCCATGGTTTTAGTTCTTTGCGAACATTCTCTAATTTACCAAGCTCGGTCTCTATAGCGTTTAAGCGACCTTCAAGACTTTCACATTCTTCATAAATCCCCTCTAAATCAACTTTAGCTCTAATTTTTTCAAATTCGGAGAGCTCGACTTCGGTTTTTTCGCCCATCATGCCCGAAAGGAATCCGCCCTCTTTTTTCTGAAACTCGCCCAAAAAATCCAAAACGAAATTAACCCTAGATAGCACAAAGTCCACATCTTTTGAATCGGGCTCGAAATCCCCGATTAATTCCTCCAATTCCGTTTCGGACAATTCTTTCCGTAAATTGACGATGTGGACCAGACCCTTTTTCTGTAGGGTCTCAACTAGTGTTTCTCTTATAGAGTCGTGAGCTGCTAAATAAATCTTTTCGACTTCGGCTACAGCCATTTTTAATCAACCAACTCCTTGATCACAACCTTCACTGAAGAGTCAAAGTTAGCTTTTGCTTTCTGAGAGATATTGGCTTTTTGTTTTTCAGCATCAACATTAAGCCTCTTAACCTCTTTTTCGCTCTCCTTTAGCATCTTTTCTTTTAAAACCTTGCCCTCAGTTTTTGCTTCCTCAATAGCTTTTCTAATAATCTCCTGACTCTCTTTTTTACCTTGTTCAATAACTTTCTCTGATTGCTGTTTTGCCTCTTCTATGATTTTCGAAGCTTGGATTTCAGCTTCACGAATTTTTTTTAATCTCTCGGGCACCTGTACTCACCTTTCTCTTTAAGAAATAATAACTTTCAACAAATTCTCCAGTTCTCCAGCAATTTTAAACTTCAATATGTGTTTAATACGCCCTCTGTCCGCAAAATCCTACTTCCTACACCGAAAAATATTTTCTTTTTAAAATTTAAATTTTAATAAATTTACCCCGTTTTTTCTTTTTATTCAATCCCTATTTGAAAATTTTGTGAAAAAAATTACTAAATAGGCTCAAAAAAATGGTGCCCGAGGTCGGAGTCGAACCGACACGTCCACAAGGGACAACGGATTTTAAGTCCGTTGCGTCTGCCTGTTCCGCCACTCGGGCACTTCCTTACAAAACGAGTTTAATATAGCAAAATAGCCCTTCTAATTCAAGAAAGAAGTTAGAATTTGCAGATGGCTGACAGTATATGACTTATGGCTAAAGACCACCACGGGCTAAAGCCCTCGTGATGACAAGAAAAAGGGAAAGTCATTGCGAGGCGGAGCCGAAGCAATCTCATAAATAGAGCATAGAACTTAAATAAGGGCAAAAGATACAGGGGAGAACGGGTAAAGGGTAAAGTTGAACATGTGCAGGTTAAGAGCTCATCGGACCCGCTGTACAGGTTAAGAGCTTATCGGACAGTTGATAGTTAAAAGCAATTAGCGGTCACTAGCGTCAAGTATCTATCGAAAGAATTAGACCATCCAGTATGTCGTGCTCGCTTACCATCATCTCCTTGAGACCGAGCCCCTTCATGATGCCCGTTAAAATAAGGGTGCCAGAGATAATTATATCAGCTCGCTCACTTTCAAGACCCACGATGATCTTCCGCTCGGAAAGGTTTTTGCTTAAAAAAATCTTTAAGATCCGCTCTATCTCTGAGAGCAAAAGCGTTGAGCCATGAATCTTCTTGGGATCATAGACTTCCATATTTTGAGATACGGCCGACAAAGTTGTTATCGTGCCGGCTAAACCCACGCCGAGAAGATCCTTTCGGCCTCCAATTTTTTTATAAATTTTTTTCCCCGCTAAGTAGATATGTTCCTTAATCGACTCCACTTCGTTTATGAGGGGAGGATCGTTTTTGACAAACATCTCTGTAAGACGGACGCTTCCGATATCTAAACTGAAAATTTTCTCAATGTGGCCGGGCTTGCCAAAAATTAGCTCCGTGCTCCCTCCGCCTATATCTACAACCAAGATTGGCCGATTATCCCCATGGCAATGTGTAGCTCCAAGAAAAGACAACCTCGCTTCTTCTTTGCCGGCTAAAACACTGACGTCCAAATCAACTTCTTTTTTTGCCCTATCTATAAAAATTTGCGAATTCGTCGCATCTCGCACGGCACTTGTGGCAACGATGCTCATCTTAACTGCATTATTGTCTTCAACCATCTGTTTGTACTTTTTCAACGCCATAATTGTCCGTTCCATCGCCGCATCCGACAAAACTCCCTTCGCATCGATCCCCTCGCCCAATCTTGTAATCTTGGCTCCGCGATAAAGGGTCTTGAGACAACCTTCCTTTTTTTCGGCAACCATCAGACGAGTGGAATTAGTCCCAATATCAATCGAAGCTAACCTCATCGATTCTCCTTTCACATTCATTACACTCAGCGATTTTTCCAACCAGCTCGTCGATTAGTTTGCCAACCGGATTAAGGCCGCAAGCAAGATAGTGAGCATAATGAGCATGTAGGCACTTTAAGCCGCCTGGGTAAGAAACCCCGCCAACACCGGCATCTTTGTTATGAAAATCCTTGAGCGCCATCAAATCAGCGCGTCTTTGGCGATAATCTTCGTGCGCTCTCTTAAGCTCCAATTCAAATACGCTGTCCTCTTTTAATCTCAATTGTAATTTTTTTACAAAGCCCTCTTCTTCAAGACGAAAAACCCTTTTAACTAAAAGCGGGCAAGTCAACCAAAAAATCGTGGGAAACGGAGTGCCATCTTCTAAAACGGGTAAATTTAAAATAACCTGAGGATAACCCCACTCGCAACGCTTCAGCACTTTTAACGCGCCACGGGGCTTTCGCCCAATCTGTTCTGTTATCAATTTTATATCTGTAAAATCAATATTCATTTTCAAAAGAGGATTGCGTTATAAATCAAAAAAACCTGCAACAAAATTATACATCTGCTGCCAAATCGATTTCTTCGGACCTGTCTCCTCGGTATTTTTATCGGATGCCGAAATCTCTTTCTCTTCTGCTTCGGTACCCGGAACCACTATGTAGGACTCTTCCCCCTGTTTTACCAAACCAAGATCCTCTCTAGCTATCATTTCAATATAATCATTTGAATATAACGCTGAAACCTCTCCCTCCAGAATGCTGTTTTCCTTCTGTAAACTAACTATCTTATCCCGCAAAACGGAGATTTCTTTTTTTTCGGTAAACCTTTGCATAACCGGTTGAGATATCCAAAAAGCAATTATCATCAACAAAAAACAATATATAACCACTTGGGGACTCAACCTGAAAATTTTTCTCCCCCTTCTCTTCGACTTACTCTTTTTTGCTTTTTTTGGTTTTGCAACCGATTTCAACCTGTAAGCTTGAGATTCCATTTTTTCCTCTTAAACTTCGTGAACCTTTATTAGATTGGTTGTCCCCGGGATATTTACAATAACCCCGGCCGTAATCACCACAACATCACCCTTTTTTGCCATCTCGGCCTCAACCACCTTGTCGATTGATTTCTCGATCATCTCATCGGTATCGCGGCCCGAAGTTATACATAACGGTCTAACCCCCCAGGAAACAGTCAACTGCCTCGCCGTTTTATCTTCCGGCGTCACCGCCGCTATCTGTTCAGACGGTCTATACTTCGATACTTTCCGCGCGGTGTTTCCTGATTGCGTCGAAGTTATGATGACCCTTGCCTTTAATCCACTTGCCAGCTCACAAGAAGCAAAACTGATGGCATCAGTAGAACTCTCTTGAGACCACTTCCTCTTGTCTCCAAGTTTGCCGGAGTAATCTATAAAAGATTCGGTCTTCTCAATTATTCTTGCCATCATTTTAACCGTTTCAACGGGATAATCTCCAATTGCCGTCTCCCCCGAAAGCATGACTGCATCCGTCCCGTCAAAGATGGCGTTGGCCACATCGCTCACCTCGGCTCTCGTTGGCCGTGGATTCTCAATCATGGAATTTAACATCTGCGTCGCTGTAATAACCGGTTTGCCCTTCCTCATCGCCTTATCGATAAGACGTTTTTGAATGAGGGGCACGTCCTCCAACGACATCTCCACTCCTAAATCTCCGCGTGCCACCATAATGCCGTCAGCTTCATCTATAATTTCATCTATTTTGCTTGCGGCCTCATGTTTCTCTATTTTTGCAATTATCGGCACATTCTCCCCATAATCTTCAATTAATAATCTCAAGTTTTTAATGTCGCCAGGGAGCCTGACAAAAGACATCGCCACCCAGTCTATGCCCCGTTCGAGACAGAATTTTAAATCTTCGATATCTTTCTCGGTGATAGGATCGATATTCACAGATACACCCGGTAGATTAACCCCTTTGTGTGAGGAAAGCTCTCCCCCGCTCACCACCTCGGTAACAACCTCATCACCCTCAATCTTTTTTATCCGCAGTTCGATAAGCCCATCGTTAAGAAGAATGGTGCCACCGAGAGAGACGTCACGCGGGAGTTCGGGAAAATTCACATAAATCTTATTTTTGTCGCCTATCAAAGGACGCGTCGTTAATGTAAGACTCTGACCTGCCTCAAGGACTATGTGTTTATTTGATATTTCGCCGATTCTTATTTTGGGACCGGAAAGATCCCCAATTATTCCTATTGGGGTATTTAAATCGGCCGATATCTTCTTTATATTAAAAATATTTCTGGCATATTCCTCATGATTTCCATGAGAAAAGTTTAACCTGGCAACATTCATTCCTGCTTCAGCAAGCCTCTTTAAAACCTTGGGATTCTCGCTGGCAGGACCGATTGTACAGACTATTTTCGTGCGACGCATAAATTTCCCCTCTGTACAGAATAGGGCCTATGAGCCGCTTAAATTATAAAAAGCTCCTTTGCCGAGATATTTTGCGGCTGAACCCAATTCCGATTCTATTCTTAAAAGCTGGTTATACTTACATACACGGTCCGTCCGGGATGGCGCTCCTGTCTTTATCTGCCCCGCGTTTGCGGCCACAGCCACATCAGCAATTGTCGTATCTTCCGTCTCCCCGGACCTGTGAGAAATTACCGCCGTATAACCGGCATTTTTGGCCATATTAATCGCTTCGAGCGTCTCGGTCAAAGTTCCAATTTGATTGAGTTTGATCAATATTGAATTTGTCACCCCGAGCTCTATTCCTTTCGAGAGCCTCTTAACATTTGTGACAAAAAGATCGTCCCCAACCAATTGAATTTTTTCTCCGAGCTTCTCGGTTATCTTCTTCCAACCACCCCAATCATCTTCAGCCATACCATCTTCAATCGATATTATCGGATAATTTTCAACCCAATCAGCGTAAAAATTAACCATCTCGTCAGGAGATAATTCTCTTCCCTCACCGGTTAAAACATACTTTCCATCCTTATAAAATTCGGTAGCCGCGGGGTCAAGCGCAATATAAATATCTTTTCCCGGTTCGTATCCCGCCTTCTTAATAGCCTCCAAAATTGCTTTAAGAGCTTCCTCGTTGGAGCTTAAGTTGGGTGCAAACCCCCCCTCGTCGCCGACAGACGTACTTAAACCCCTTCCGTGCAAAACTTTCTTTAAGTTGTGAAAAACTTCGGCCCCCATCCTTAAGGCCTCTTTAAAAGAAAGGGCCCCAACCGGCATGACCATAAATTCTTGTATATCAACATTATTATCGGCATGTTTCCCGCCATTCAGTATGTTCATCATAGGAATCGGTAAAACATGCGCGTCTGGACCCCCAATGTATTGAAAAAGAGAGATGCCACGCGCATTGGAAACAGCTTTTGCCGCAGCTATAGAAACGCCGAGAATGGCATTTGCCCCTAGGTTTGCTTTGTTTTCCGTTCCGTCCATCTCAATTAATTTCGCATCCAGCTCTTTCTGGTTGAGGGCATCAACTCCAATAATCTTTGGAGCAATCACGTCATTTACGTTTTTAACCGCTTTTAAGACACCTTTTCCAAGATAACGTGACTTGTCTTCGTCGCGAAGCTCAACCGCTTCAAAGGCGCCCGTAGAAGCGCCGGAAGGAACCGCGGCTCTTCCCCATCCGCCGCCCGCTAGAAAAACATCGACCTCAACGGTGGGGTTTCCTCTCGAATCTAAAATTTCTCTTGCAATTACTTTGGTAATTGTGGTCATAAAAAACCTCCTTTAATTAGTTGATAGTCGGCAGTGGGGGGTCGGGAGTTTGTTGGTCAGATTGTGGTCTTGCTATACTCCATACTCTTTACCCATCGCACTGTACTTATCAATCGGTAGCCCTTTGGTTTCTTAGTTACATAGTTACCTAGTTTTCAAACTCCACATATCAATGTCACCACGTTATTCTGTCTCCGGTCTGGAGATTGCTTCGCTTTGCTCGCAATGACCTTCCCTTTTCCTTGTCATCACGAGGGCTTTAACCCGTGGTGATCTTCAGCCATAAGCTACTTTGCAGCTAATTGTAAAGTGCAAAAGTTAAATTTGTCTTGATTGTTTTTCTGCCTGCCGCAGGCACGGTATTTTCTCTTTCAATTTAAAATTTCCAATTTATAATCTACAATTTTTACCCAATCTATCTGCCATCCTTCGACTTCACTTGGGACAAATTAACTTTTTGACTTCCTCCCACAGCTCATCCTTTTCTTCTAAAGATAAAACCTCAAAATCAAGGCCTCTCTCTTCCACCATATTTTCCATAAGTTCAAACCGCTTGCAGAATTTATTAACAACCCTTCTCAACGCGATCTCGGAATCTACATTTAAATGACGAGCTATATTTACTACTGTAAATAAAATATCGCCAATTTCCTCTTCAACATTTTCTCCCTTAAAATAATTATCTTTAAATTCCTCAACCTCTTCATCGAGCTTCTTAACCACATCCCTAATCCTTTGCCAGTCGAAACCAACCCTGGAGGCTTTGGCTTGTAATTTGGCCGCGTATATAAGCGCAGGGAGGTTGCTTGGAATTCCCGCGAGGTGTGAGGACACCCTTTTTTCCTCCCTCTTTATCCTTTCCCAATTCTTTAAAACTTCCTTAGGGGTAGATAAAATCTTATCCGAAAAGATGTGGGGATGACGGCGCTTCAATTTCTCAACGATATCATTAACTACATCGTTTATATCGAACTTATCATCTTCAGAAGCCATTTGAGCATGAAAAACAATTTGAAGCAAAAGGTCTCCCAGCTCTTCTTTAAGATGATTAAAATCCCCACACTCGATCGCATCTAAAACTTCGTACGCCTCCTCGATCAGATGAGACATGATCGATTTATGAGTTTGCTCTTTGTCCCAAGGGCAACCGTTAGGACCTCTTAGGGTAGATATTGTTTCGACCAGTTTTTCGAAGTTGCAATCTTTCGCCATTTAAACTTCCCTATACATTCTTTTTAATATCCGCTTCTTTCTTTAAACCCTCGATCCATTTCTGAAATTTTTCGCTGCGCTTGTTTTCGAGTAAAATTTGCTTAATATCCCCTTTAACATCTTCAAAACTTCTTTGGGTCGCTTCTTTTTTCTCTTCAACCACGATGATGTGATAACCAAACTGACTCTTCACTGGGTCGCTTAATTGCCCTATTTGGAGGTTAAAAGCGGCTTCCGCAAACTCCGGCACGAGCTGATCGCGACCCATCCATCCCAAATCCCCGCCCTTATCCTTGGAGCCAGGATCGGTCGAATGCTTGCTGGCGAGCTTAGCAAAATCGGAGCCATCCTTAAGCTCGGTCAAAACCTTTTTGGCGGTCTCCTCGTCCTTAAGAAGGATATGTTTAGAATGAATCTGCTCGGACTCCACGAAACTTTCCTTGTTCTCTTCGTAGTGTTTTTTAACCTCCTCGTCGGTCACCTTAATACCCGTCATAACCTTATCCATCATCTTTTGCATAACAAGAGATTTTTCAATCTCTTTTTCAAAATCAGCCAAATTCATCTTATTTTCCTCAAGAGCTTTAAAAAACGACTTCTCATCGGGAAAATTGCCTTTAACCTCACCGATCCTTGAGTTGACCTCCTCCTTGGAGACCTCAACGTTTTGCCTTGCGGCTTCTTCAGTAATCAGAATTTCATTGATTAAACTATCGATGACCGACTCTTTAAGTTCTTTCTCGGCATTACCATCCATCTCTCCGTTCGTCTGATATTGACCCTTTAAAATTTCGAATCTCTTTTCCACCTCATCCTCGTAAATCTTCTTGCCATTGACCGTGGCCGCCACTTTTTGCCCACAGCCAGTGAGCGCCAAACTTGCAATCAACAAAACTGCTAAAAAAATTTTCTTCAATTTAATTTCCTCTCTTCATTAATTATTGCGCGTCCGTATTATATCATCAAACAAATCTCTCAAGAAAAAAAGGATATTTTGTTTGGAAAAATCGTTGATGACCAGCGCCTTTATTTGAGATTTGTAAATTAAACCCTTATACTTTTCCTGAAGAAAACTCGTTTTCTTTTTGGATAAAGAAACATTTTTTAAGGTCAGCCGCCTTCTTTCACAAATTATACCCCTCAAACCTATGCTACGTGCCAATATTTTTATTTTCGCTATTTCAATCAAGTTTTCTACTGGCTCAGGCAGACCGCCAAATCTGTCTCTTAAATTACTTCTCACCCCATCGATTGCGCCCGCATCCTTTGCAAAGACAATTAAGCGATAGGCCTCTATTCTAAGGGTCTCCTCCTCGATATAATCTCTCGGAATAAAAACATCGAGGGGCAGATCGATTTCCGTCTTGGTCGGCCGTGCGGGCACGACTTCACCCTGTATTTCTCCTACAGCATCCCGAAGAAACTGATTGTAGAGATCAAAACCAACCGCGGCCATATGGCCATGTTGTTGGGGTCCAAGAAGATTGCCCGCGCCTCTTATCTCCAGATCCCTCATAGCAATTTTTATTCCTGACCCCAATTCGGTAAACTCGCTTATCGTCTTCAATCGACTAAACGCCGTGGCGGTAAGCAACTTATCGCTTGGAAAAAGAAAGTACGCATAAGCCCTATGATGGGAACGGCCAACCCTTCCCCTGAGCTGGTACATTTGGGCCAATCCAAGCTTATCTGCTTCATCAACTATTAAGGTATTCACCGTCGGGATATCGATGCCCGATTCAATTATGGTGGTGCACAACAGGATATCGAATTTTTTTGCCAAGAAATCCAACATCACCTTCTCTAGATCGTGCTCTTTCATCTGTCCGTGAGCAACCGCTATTCTGGCTTCGGGCACGATCCCCGCAATCATTTTTACCGTTTTATAAATTGTCTTGACCCTATTGTGAACGTAATAAACTTGGCCTCCGCGGTTAATTTCTCTTCTTATGGCATCTCGAATCATCTTTTCGTCATACTGCATCACCCTAGTTAAGATAGGATAACGATCTTCGGGGGGAGTATTTATAATGCTCATATCTCTAACCCCCGATAAAGACATCTGTAACGTCCTAGGTATCGGTGTAGCACTTAGGGCCAAGACATCGACCGTCTTTCTTAGCTCCCTCAAATGTTCTTTATGAGCAACGCCAAAACGTTGTTCCTCATCTATCACAACGAGCCCCAAATTCTTCATGCCCACATCTTTTTGAAGCAAACGGTGTGTCCCGATAACTATATCAACGTGTCCTTCTTTGAGACCATCAATGATAACCCTGCTCTCTTTCGGTGGTTTAAATCTGCTCAACAGCTCAATATTTATAGGATAGGGCGAAAACCTCTCAAGAAAGGTATTGAAGTGCTGTTGAGCCAAAATGGTCGTTGGGGCTAGCATAAGAACTTGTTTCCCGTCCATTATCGTTTTAAATGTTGCTCTTAAAGCAACCTCCGTTTTACCGTAACCAACATCTCCGCAAACCAAACGATCCATTGGTCTCTCGTCTTCCATATCTACCTTAACTTCTTTAATGGATTGGAGCTGATCTGGCGTCTCGTCAAAAGGAAATGCTTCCTCCATCTCCCTTTGCCACAAAGTATCTTTTGAATGAGCATATCCTTTTGCTCTCAAACGATGTGCGTAGAGATTTAAAAGATCGATTGCCAATTTTTTGACGGATTTGCGAGCGCGCTTTTTTGCCCGAAACCACTTCAACGAACCCAACTTATTTAACTTTGGCGAATGGGAATCGGTTCCAATATATTTGGAGACTTTGTCTATCTGAGCAAGAGGCACATAAAGTTTATCTCCGTTGGCGTAAGCTAAAAGCAGATAGTCGCGCCTTATTCCTTCAATCTCCCGAACGGTCATTCCCATAAATTTTCCAATTCCATGTTCCTCATGAACTACATAATCTCCCACACTTATATCTGAAAGCGAGATGATTGACTTGGTGGTTGCTATCTGTTTATCCTGGCGAAATTTTCTGTGTTTTATGAAAATATCTGATTCGGTTATCATGACGATTTTTAAGTCGGGAAAATAAAATCCTTCTTGTAAATCGGCAAGAAGGACGTTTACCTTGCCAAAGATAATTGACTTGGGCTCATGAACAACATCGAAGTCCCATTCCTGCAATATCTCGATCAACCTCTCGACGCGACCCCTATCCTTAACCGCAATTACTGCAGCTAAACCAGCCTCCTTAAGCTCAATCAACAGCTCTTTGAGTCTTTCAAGTTTACCAAGCATCGGCTCTACGGTGGCTGAGATAAAATGTGCCGCTGTCTTTTCTTCCGGGTGTTGTACGGCAAAAAGATTAACCGACTTGGATAGCTTCTTTTTTACTTCCTCAAAAGAAAGGTAAAAGGATTCCGGGGAATTTAAAAATTCTTCTCTCGAAATCGAATCGTTTAGATAAGAGAGCTGTTTTTCATAAAAACTTGCGGCTTCACTCTCAAGCTTCTTCTCATCATCTAAAATTACCAAACCATCTGAAGGGAAATAATCCAAAAAGTTCTTCAACCTATCGAAGAGGAAGGGGACATATCGTTCCACGCCCTCAAAGTGCCCATATGTTTTTAACCGCTCGATATCTTCCAAAAGCCAGTCCTGTTTCCTCGGCGCCCTATTTAAAAACGAAAGCGCCCTTTTAACATTGTCCGAACTTAAAAAAACCTCCCTGCACGAAAAAATATTTAAATTCTTCTCATTTGATATCGACAATTGGGTTGATAGATCGAAATATCTTATTGAGTCGACCGTATCCCCATAAAATTCAACTCTAAAGGGATGGTCCAGGTTTGGAGGGAAGATATCAACTATCCCGCCCCTTACGCTAAAATCTCCCTTATCCTCCACTTTGGGAACCCGGTCATAACCCATCTCCGTAAACCTGACAATTAAATCGGAAAAATCGAAATCGGCGCCGACTTTGAGTTTAAGAGGTTCAAGGGATGAGGAGTCCAGCGGTGGGAGATTCCGCATCAATGTTTGAATGGTCACAACCACGATCATCGGCTTTCTCTTTATCAGTTGAGATATAATCTCAATCCTTCTGGTTGAAACCTCCTTGCTTGAAGACATTCTTTCGTGCGAAAGAACCTCTAGATCGGGAAAGATCTCTGCTTTACCATAGGATAGAAAACTGCTTAATTCACCAACAAATTTTTCACCTTCTTCGAGCTCCGAAACCACAACAAGCATCGGGATGGATAGTTCATCATAGATTGAAGCCACAAGAAAAGGACGCAAGGAAGAGTTAATAAAAACATTGATTTTATTATCCTCGCGTATCTCGCCTAAAACTTTTTTGAAGTTATCATCTCTTTTTATTGCCGGGAAAAGCAACTCAAGACTCATTGTTTATCGTTTCCTTTATCATCAGACCGATGCCCGGTTTTCTCAACGCTAAATTGGCCTCGGTATCTTACCAAGGCCAATTAGTTGGGAGTTTCTTAGTGGGGAGTAATTAGCTTCCAGTCACCAGTCTCCAGCTATCATCTCCCACTTTCTTGCTTCTTCTAATTTTTAACTTCTATTTATAGTCAAAGTAAGCTTCTATGCTTTGTTGAAAAAACAATTTTATGAAAACATTTTTCAATTTAAAATTGAAAATTATATTTCTCACCAAACTCGCTCGACTCTCTTCTTTATACATCATTTGGCTTTCCTGGCAACTGACAGCTGGTGACTATTTCTTTACTCTTTCCCCTCTTATTAAACTCATTCATGGCAACCTCGTATCCATCTCTCATAATAGCAAGAACCGCCTCCGATGCTTCTTTGATAGCAAATTTCATCTCTTCTTTTTGGGTTTTAGTGAAGGGCTTAAGAACATAAGCAGCGGGGTCTTGTCTGCCGAGGGGTCGGCCTATTCCCAACCTGATTCGACCAAAATCTTCGGTCCCTAAAACCTCAATTACCGATTTGAGACCATTATGACCTCCGCTTCCTCCTAAAAATTTTATCCTTATTGTCCCTAGTGGCAAATCCAAATCATCGCATATAACCAAAAGCGATGAGATGTCGAGCCGTAATCCTTTCAAGATAGCCATAACGCTTTCTCCGCTTAAATTTACATACGTTTGCGGTTTGGCCAAGTACATATCCTCACCATTCACACTTCCCTTACCCCATAAAGACTTATAACTTTTCTTCTCAATAGGAATACGTAAGGTCTCAGCCAACATCTCCACTACCTTAAACCCAAGGTTGTGGCGAGTTTCCTCGTATTCAGTTCCCGGGTTTCCCAAACCAACTACCAACATCGATCCTCCAAACCTAAAGAGGTGTTTAATTAAAAACGTATAAAACATTATATAATATATACACCCTGACGGAGAGGCAAAATGCACAATATGTGTAAAACAATGCTATTGATTGTCTTCATACTCTTAATTGTGCTCGTTTCCACCTACATCGGAAACAATTTAGGGATATGGAGAATACAAAACTCAAGCGACCTCGTCGAAATAAAATATGGCGCAAAAATGGAAAACTGGAGGCTGGATAACCTCTATTTAATTGAAAGTTATAAGATTAGTGTCTACCCTATGCGATTAAACGAGGCAAGAAACCCTCTCAACTTATTGAACACCAGGGTGATTGTAACTTACTTTAAGGTTGAAGCTCAAAACAGAACAAAAACTGAACTCCTCGGCAAGGAAGTGGTCGCCAAGGAGTTCGTCTTCATTGTAAATCCAATCTCTGGTGAAATTGAGCCAAGCTCAAAAACAGAAAAAACGCTTAAGAATTACTAATCTATTTTTCTTGTTCTGTCTCTTTTGCGCCGATTACCTCGGGTTCAGAAACTTCTTTCTCAACCCCCTCGACCTCCACTTTTTCCTCTACAATCTTGCTTGGCGGAACAACTGAAACTATTAATTCCTCAGGAGAATTTAGAACCTCAACCCCCTCAGGTAGAGGCAAATCCTTAACTTTAATAAGATCACCAACCTCCATGGAGCTTACATTTACTTCGATGTTTGAGGGTAAGTCTTTTGGAAGCGCTTTTACGTTCAGCTCCCAAACCCCGTGTTGAAGCACTCCGCCCGCCTTAACACCGGGCGACTCTCCAGTAATTACCACAGAAACAACGGTGGTAACGGCCTCATCCATTGCTATCTTCATAAAATCAACATGCAAGACCCTATCGCTTAAAGGATCTTTTTGAATCTCTTTAATGATAGCGTTTTGCGCCTTTTTTTCACCCTCCATTGTTAATTTAAAAATACCACCCGTTCCGCCATGTTGGCCCAAGTAATTAAATTCCCCTTCGTTAATCAAAAATAATTGATTTTTTGCCTTATGACCATACATTACCGCGGGAATTTCCCCTTTACCTCTTAACTTCTTTGCTTTTTCCTTCCCAACTTCTTCTCTTGGTTTAACGTTTAATTCTACAAAATCCATACATATGCACTCCTTATTTATACTGTATTATCCCCCTGAAAAATATCGCTAACAGATTCGTCTTCGTGAACATTTAAAATAACTTGTCCAAAAAGCGACGCTATCGAAAGCACTTTGAGCTTATCAAACTTCTTTTCTTGAGATACGGGCACCGTATTTGTAACTATAACCTCTTTAATGGGAGATTTCTGCAATTTTTCCCCCGCCTGACAGGAAAAGATGGGGTGGGTCGCACATACATAGACCTCTTTAGCCCCATTTTCCAACAGGGTTTTAGCGCCACTGACGATGGTTCCTCCCGTATCAATCATATCATCAATTATTAAAACAGATTTTCCTCTGACATCACCGACCAACTGGGTTGTTTCAGCCACATTATGAGCCGGCCTGTTCTTATGCAAAACGGCAATAGAAACACCGAGCCTGTCGGCACATCTCTTGGCGACCTTCACCCTCCCAACATCAGGAGAAACAACTATTAAGTCCTTCAGATCACACTCTTTAAAGTAGCGAGCAAGGATGGGAAGAGCCGTCAAATGATCCACCGGGACGTTAAAGAAGCCTTGGATTTGGCCAGCGTGTAAATCCATTGTGAGTACCCTATCGACGCCGGCAACGGTCAACAAATCCGCAATGAGCTTGGCGGTAATTGGTTCTCTTGATTCCGTCTTCTTATCTTGCCTGGCGTAAGCGTAATATGGAATAATTGCAGAAATCCTCGAAGCAGAAGCTCTCTTTAGAGCATCAACCATCACCAACAACTCCATCAAATTATCGTTAACAGGTTCGCAAAGAGATTGGACAACGAACGCATCCGAACCTCTAACGCTTTCAAGATACCTGGCGTAGATTTCTCCATTGCTAAATGTCGATATATTTACCTTTCCGGGCGCTACTCCCACATAACTGCATATTTCCTGGCCCAGTTTGGGATTTGCGCGACCCGTAAAAACCATCAACCGACCCTTTGTATTTTTCTTCACACAACCCACATCCTTTAGTTGCCCTTATCTTTTTTAGCTTTCCTCAATTTTTTCGCATAACCCTTAATTACCTTTTGCTCGGAACGCTCAATTGCTAAACTTTCGGCGGGAACATCGCTTGTTATTGCCGAACCCGCCCCCGTCATTGCGCCTTTCTTAATTTTTACGGGAGCAACCAACATCGTATCACTGCCGATGAAAACATCATCCTCGATAACCGTCTTATGTTTTTCGATACCATCATAGTTACACGTTATGCTACCGGCGCCAATATTTACATTTTCTCCAATAACAGCATCCCCAATGTAGCTTAAGTGAGGCACCTTGCTATCCACTCCCACTTCGCTCTTCTTAATCTCCACAAAGGTTCCCACTTTCGCGCCTTTTTTGATATTAGCGCCCTTTCTGAGAGAACAAAACGGACCGAGACTAGCATCGTCCTCAATTACGCTATCTTTTATGACAGTGTTTTGAATTTTTACGTTTTTACCAACAATTGTATTTACGAGTCTTACCGAAGGACCTATCTCGCAACCCTCTCCGATTAAAACCTCCCCTTCTAAAAATGTGAGGGGATGTACTATTGTATCCCTTTCTATCCTTACATCAGAACCTACAAAAGTAAGATCCGGGTCTATAAAAGTTATCCCTTCGTCCATCAAACGATAAATTATCCTTTTTCTTATAATCTTATCGGCTTCGGCCTGTTGTTTTCTGGAATTTATACCCAATATCTCGGTCTCATCTTCGGCCAACATGCCCACTGCTTTTTTTTGCTTCTCCCTAATAATTTGAACGATGTCGGTCAAATAAAACTCCTTCTGTTCATTATCGTTTGTAACCCTCTTAAGGAAATCAAATAACTCATCGTTATCAAAACAATATATTCCGCTGTTTACTTCGTTGTTTTCTCTTTCCTTGGCGGTAGCATCTTTTTCCTCAACAATCCTTATAATTTTATCGCCATCACGAATTATTCTGCCATAACCGGTGGGATTTTTAAGCACAGCAGTAAGTAAAGCTACTGCTGCCCCCGTTCTTCTACGCAACTCGATAAGCTTTTGCAGAGTTTCGCCTCTGGTAAGCGGTGAGTCGCCCGACAAAACAAGAACATCTCCCCTGTAATCCTTTAATGATTTCTCCGCTATTAAAACGGCATGCCCCGTGCCCAACTGCTTTTCTTGCTCAACAACCTCTACCCCTCCACCGAGAACTTTTTCCACTTTATCTCTCTGGTGACCAACAACCACAATAATTTTTGCGGGTTCAAGGCCGCAAACTAATTTTAAAACGTGCGAGATGATTGGTTTGCCACATACTTTATGTAGAACTTTGGGAACAGATGATTTCATTCTTGTCCCCTCACCCGCAGCAAGTATAACTACCGCCAAACTCATCCCAAACCTCCTACTGTTTACCTCTCGACAAACTAATTTTAGCTATATTCAATACCCGATGAGAAACTGTGCTTAAATAAAACCTTCTATTCTCAAAAATATTGTTTACCCTTCGATAAACTCACGTCAAACCATAAACAACTCACGCTTATCTGAGGAGAAGTTAAATGGCTGGGGCGGGAGGATTCGAACCTCCGAATGCGGGATCCAAAATCCCGTGCCTTACCGCTTGGCGACGCCCCAAACGTTTTTCACAAGGTAAAATCCTGTGAGAGTATAGTTTATGAACTTTGGGGTGTCAAGTTTACTTGGCGGTCTCCCCCTCTTCTTTATCTAAGAAATCAATCTTATCTTCGCCGCCCTTTTTCTCCTCGACACGTTTATCCCCGACGCCATCCTTTGTCCTAGCCGCCGCTTTAACGAACTCATATTCATTCAAAACCGCATTTTGAATCCGCTCTCTGGCCTCGGTATTAATTGGATGAGCAACATCTCGATACTCACCATTGGGTAATTTACGACTTGGCATCGCCACAAATAACCCCCTGTCACCCTCGACGATTCTCATATTGTGAACTACAAGTTCCTCGTCAAACGTAACACTAGCAACTGCTCGAACCTTGTTCATATCAACCAATCTGACAATTACCTTTGTAATTTCCATCTTGCATACCACCTTTTTGTTAGTTTGCTAAAGCAATTGCTGAAATTTCAATCTCAGCATCCTTTGGAATTTTACTCACCTGCACGGTTTCCCTGGCGGGCGGCTCGCCGGCAAAAAATTCGGCAAAAACTGAGTTAACTGCAGGAAAATCCGACAAATCTTTGATAAATACCGTTAGCTTCACCACCTTTGAAAGAGAACTATCTCCAGCTTTTAAGATAGCTTCTATGTTGCGCAAAATCAATCTCGTTTTGCTTTTTATGTCCCCCTCGATTAAATCATCCGTCTGGAGATCTATCGGTATCTGCCCCGAGACAAAAATGAAATCACCGGCTTTAATGGCTTGAGAGTAATGCCCTGCCGGAAGAGGAGCCTCCTCCGTAATTACGGCAACGCGCATCTTTTCACCTCTTCCCTTTTCGAATTACTTCCCCAACATAAATTAAATCATCGTCTTTATCTACATCGATTCCCACTTCGGCATCCGATATTATCGCGACTCCATTTGCGCCAAGTAAATTTGATAATTTCTTTTCGGCTTCAGAGATCGTGGCCAAACCGAGCAGGAATTTTAAAATAAACCCAAAACCCAGAAGTTGAGCCAACTTAAAAGGACTCTTTCTGAGCAAATATATCTCTTCAAAAAACTCCCTATTCTTTTCAAACATCTTTGAACCGATAAGTCCTAAATTCCCTCCCGTATAATCGCCATCTTTAAAACGCCCGTACGTTCTCTTTGTCTTGGGAAACTTTTTATCCATCTCATCACGCGAAATTATCGGATAATACAAATCGGCCTCGACCTTTTCGCATTTCTTTAAAAATCTTTCTATGGCCAAGCCTGTAATAAGTGGCATATCAGCAGATATCACCAAGAGGAAGCCGTTGGATTTCAGGTAAGACATTCCGGCATAAATATTTTCGGTAATAGAGTTATCCGTAACCAAAACCTTATCAACTTTCTTGGCCCAATCTTCCAAAGAAACAGAGGGTGGAACAGTAACAATCACCTTTCCCACTTCTGAACATTCTTTGAGAGCATCTATTACATATTCAACCATCGGTTTGCCTTCTAAGTTTATCATTCCTTTTGTGGAAACATTTTCAACGTTAATGCCTTTCAATTTTCCCCCAGCTAAAACTAGAGCATCAACCGCCATTTTAAAATCTCCTTCCCGTTTTGAGAGGATTTTCTTCATTTCGATTACAAATTCCTTCCAAATCTAAAAATCTTTGAGTAATTATCAAAAGATATTGACCCCCGAATGATAAGTGGTGGTAATCAAGATGTGCTTACACAAGCCCCTCAGTGAATCCGCAATCTCAAATGCATTTTTTTTAGAACGAGCTATGGCGAACACGCTCGACCCACTGCCAGACATTAAAGCGCCTTGTGCTCCCGCCTGCAGAGCTTTTTCTTTAATCTTTCCAATCAGAGGATTTTGTAGAATCACTTCCCTTTCCAACACGTTTGTAATCAAAGATGAAACACCACTCACATTACCATCATGTAAGACGGCGATCATCGATTCTATTGTGGGTACATGAAATTTCTGCGCCTCATCAAAATTTGAATAAACCTTTTTTGTGGAAAGATTAAAAGGTGGTTTTGCTATTACAACATGAGCATTAAAATCGCAAGATAAAGGGGAAACCTTCTCGCCTATCCCTTCAACTAAACATGTTCCGCCCTGAAGACAGAAAGGAACATCGGCTCCCACTTTTTCGCCCATACCCTGCAAATCCTTTAGGGATAAATTGAGTTGCCATAACTGATTGAGGCCAATCAATGTAGCGGCAGCATCGGCACTTCCTCCTCCTAGCCCCGCCCCGATGGGTATATTTTTGGCGAGGCAAATTAAAGCGCCTTGCTTGCCTCCGCTCTCAACTTGAAGAATCTTTGCCGCTTTCAAAGCGAGGTTTCTTTTTGATGTAACCTTAAATTTTCCCGAAAGGGTCAATCTTAAATCCTTATCATTCGAAATCACAAGCTCATCCGCGAGTGAAACGCTCTGCATAATTGAGCGGATATTATGATAACCGTCCTCCTTTTTGCTTAGAACATCGAGATAAAGATTTATTTTGGCATGCGCTTCAATCTTTATTTCTTTCAACTTATCTTTTTCCTTCCCACAAAAAAAAGCCCAGTCCAAGCTGCGCCTTATAATTTAAATGAAATTATATAATCTGAGTTAAATGCAAACATCGGCTTTATTGAGAAAGCCAAGAAATGATGTTTTCCCCATTTACCGGATTGGTTAGCTCCACGGTTTTCGTTAATACATCCACATAACTGTAGGAGACCAGACGCGTCCTGTCTTGTTCTTCATCCACTTTCACAATAAACAGATTTGGATGAGTCTCCTCTAAAACTCCTTCACGCTCAATTACCTTACAACGCCCCACATTGGCACGAAGCTTCATCTTTTCACCTAAATATGGTTTTAAGTCCATTTTAATTTTTGATACAATCTCCGTTCCGGGCAATTCAGAAGCTTTCATTAAGCATAATTTCCCTTCTGTGATTTTAAATAATAATACCCTATGTTTGGAATTAAATCAAGGTTTCGAATTGACTCATCAAAAAAGTATCTGAAATTGATTCGTTGCCTCACATAAAAAAGTATTCGAAATAATTGGTCCGCCTAGACTATCTTTGTTACGCATAAGATGGTCAAAGGAGGCCAATAAGATGTCACTTAATATGAAAGAAAAAAAAGCAGTAACAAGGCAGCTTAAAGAAAGATACCAAAGAGCAAGAAAAAGGGATAAAAGGATAATCCTTGATGAGTTCTGTTACATAA